>Ga0075163_10005562_pt1 | contig 16769 bp, 13 predicted proteins | sample JI1023141ADNA_FD_71478 | JGI IMG/M metagenome (GOLD analysis project Ga0075163, IMG submission 71478) | Wastewater effluent complex algal communities from Wisconsin, to seasonally profile nutrient transformation and Carbon sequestration -... | ecosystem: Engineered > WWTP > Effluent > Algae...
GTCCGCCGCGATGGTATCTTGTAACGCATCCCCCCGCAGCCACGCGATCAGCCCAACGAAGGCAACGACTTGCGGTGGCCAGGAATCTTGTAACGCATCGCAGGAATCTTTTCCGAAGAACTCCCCTAACACCGTCGGCAGATCGCGCATGCGCTGGCTCACCGATGCGGTGGCGCTGGCGCTGCGGCGCCAATACTGTGGGTGTTCTTTTCGCCAGTTCTGCATCCGCGAGACCGCCACCGGCCCGGTGTGATAGGCGCGGCCTTTCTTGTTTTTGAGCCATCGCTCCTGACTGGTGGCGCGGCTGATTTCGCGGCATGCCGGGCGGTGGCAGAATTTCTGGCGCCCGGCCGCGCGCGGCTCAGGAATAAACGGCACGCCGCAAGCAGCGCACCGGGGAGTTAAAGCACTTTTTTTTCGTGTGTGGTTTCACGGCTCGCGAGATTAGCACGGTGTCAGCCAGACGACTTGCAACTTGCAGACCGGGATACCTGACGGGGCGTGATCACATCAAAGCTGCGTTCCGCAATTGAGAGAGGCGAACCCGGCCAATAGGCTCGGAGCGCAAGGGTCCATCCGACAGAGGCCGTCCCCTCTGTTCATCGCGAGCCGGCGCGCGCTACTCGTCAGCCGGCGCGATTCCTAAAATTCGTTGTTTGCGCCGAAACCACACGGCCACCTGCGTCCACCGCTGCCCCACGACCGGAAACGGAATCCCCCGCGCAGACGTCGCCTACAGTTTCACGAGCTCGAACGAAACGGTTTCGACAACCTTCCGCAGCGAAGGATTCATGCGCGGTTTTTCGCGCAATAAATGCTCAAGGGCGGTAAAGAGCACCGGGAATTATTGTAAGAGCGGCGCACTGTCCGGGGTTTCGAATTTCACTTGTTAGGTCTCCGAGGCGGGATCGATGACGCGCGAGCCGCTCGACTCTTGGTTCGATGAGCAGACCGGCGGTTTGAAGGGCGAAAATTTATCGACGCTGTGAAGGAGCTTATCGAACATGTCCAGCGCTTCGACTACGGCTAGTCGGTGTTTCAGCTGGGCCCTCCGACTTACCGTCAAAGTTGGGTGCCGCAAAGATTTTCATTGGAATCAGCTTTAGCTTTTCGGCCGCAGCCCCTCGCAGTGCGGACGAAAGAGAATGTTTCGATCAAGAGAGCTGTCGCAAGGCGCCAGGGGTGGAGCGAAGTCATGACTCAGGGGTGTCGATGTTGGGGCGCTGGCACGGCCTTCTGCACGTCGAGGGTTTTTTTCAGGCCCTGCGTGAGTTTTTCGACGGAGCCTCGGCCCCAGTAGTGCAGGAACAGCATGCGCGGCGACTCGTGCGTCATGTGATGGTGGATCGCGACAATGTTGATGCCCTCGGTGCGCAGACTTTTCAGCACGGGCTGCAACTCGTCCTCCAGCACGGCGAAGTCGCCATCTACCACGGCGTTGTCATCTGTGCCAGCGAAGGACGCCCACGTGTTGACGCCCATTTCTTTCGTCATCGCGCATCCGCAGGGCATCTTCACTTCACGGCCAATCACGACCTTGAACATGCCGTTGTTCGCCTGGCCTTTCGTGCCAAGTGCAGCATCGACCGTTGCACCGGTGATCGCGTTCTTGCTCGGAGCGAAGGCGGAGCCGAAGACCTTGCCCGGCTGCGGCTGTGCGGCGCGAATTTCCTTCTGCTTTGCGAACGCCGCTTTCACGCCCGCCGCGATTTTGTCGAGCGAACCTTCGCCGCCGATGTGCATGAAATACACGCGCGGCTGATCGAAGAAGAAATGGTTGTGCAGCGCCGTGACCGAGATGCCGGCGTCGAACGCCACCGACATCACCGGGTTCACCTCGTCCTCGAACAACACGAGATCGCCCGCGAGCATCACCTCGGATTTCACGCCCGACGTGAACGCGGCCCAACTCGTGAGCCCCATGAACGGCGGCATCGTCCAGCCATCGACGGAAATCGGCAGATCGTTGCGCGGCGCGGTGACTTTGAAGACGTTCTCCGCCTGGGTGAACGTGCCTTTCATCCCCGTCAGTTGTTCGATCTTCGCCGTGTCCAGCGCCGCGTGAGCGGCGAAAGGTGCTGAGACCGCGAGCACGAGCAACGCGAGACAGCGGAAGTGAGTTCGGAGAGAGGAGCTATTTGGTTCCATAGGTAAAATCATCGAAGAGGGTTACACTGTCCGCCTTAGTCCACACGCCGACGCCGCCCGCGACGTTGATGGAGCTGTCTTCGATCTCGAAGAGCTTCGCGCCATTCAACGACACGCTGAAGAGCGCGCCCGCGAAATCCACCCGCAGCGTGCTCCATTTGTTCCGGGCGACTTTCGCGTCGAGACCGTAGCCGAACATCCGGCCCTTCACCTGAAGCGAGGAACGTTTTCCGTTCACCGTCTTATAGAGAACGACATTTCCTTCGAGCGCGTTGCCCCGGACGACGTAGTAGTTGTCGGCGTCCTGAAACCGGAAAACCAATCCGCCCGCCTGATCTTCATGGCCGCTGAGCGGCTTGAATTTCGTTTCGACAAATCCGTCTTTCACTGCGGCGTCCGCTTTCACCGCCCAGCAGAACGTCGCCTCGCCGGACTGTTTCAGCACGTTGGGGCTGGAGGCCGCGTCGTCGCCGCGCACGACCTCCCATTTGGCGGCGCCCGTGCCGGTAATGCCGGTTTTCCACCCGGCGGGAAGCGACGTGGCTTCGTCGAACGTGACCTTGGTCTGAGCGAGTGCCGAAGCGGTCATGGTAAGAAGGAGAAGCACTGTTTTCATCGGAAACGCACTGAGAGCTTACCGCTTGCGGCCCAAATCACCTACTTAAGGTTCGTTAAGGATTCCGCGCCGCGGCACTTCCCGGGACTAACGAGGGAGGTGAATTCGGAAGGTCGAGCCGTGAGCGACGACGCTTTCAACGTCGATCCGTCCCCCTTGTCGCTCTACGGACGATCTCGCAATCGCCAAGCCGAGCCCGTGGCCGCCGTCGGCGCGCGAGCGCGCCTTGTCCACACGATAGAAGCGGTCGAAGATTAGGCTGAGATGCTCAGGCGCGATGCCTGGCCCTTCGTCCGCGATCACAATGGTCACCGATTCCGCAGTCACCTCGAAGCGAACACGAATCGTCGTCTGGGCGGGCGAATAGCGGATCGCGTTGTGCAGCACATTGGTCACGGCCTGGCGCAACAGCTGGCGATCCGCCTGCGCTGTCGGCGCCGGCTCGCCGAGGATCTCGACATGCTGCTCTTTGTCGGCCGCCAGCACTTTCAACGTTTCGCGCACGCTGGCTACCACTTCATTCACCGCCACGGGCTCGCGATGGATTTGAACGTGGCCACCCTCCATCCGGGCGAGGGCCAATAACGATTCTATCAGCTCCTCCAGTCGCTGCGCTTCCTCAAGCATGCTGCTGACGGCGGGGTGATCGTGCTCGCGCAAGGCGTCCTCGCCCACGGCGCGCAAGGCCGTGAGCGGCGTGCGCAATTCGTGCGAGGCGTCGGCCGTGAACCGCCGCAATTCGAAAAACGAGTTTTCGAGCCGGTGCAGCGTGTCGTTGAACACCACCGCAAGCTGGCCGATCTCGTCATGTGGATTCGCGACCGGCAGTCGTTGCCCGAGCGATTGGGAAGTGATATTTTTGGCGCGTGCCGCCATCGCCCCGATGGGGCGGAGCGAACGCCACGCGAGCACGTAGCCACCAAACGCGGCGAAAGCCGCCGCGATGGGGGCGACGAGAAGGGACACCTCGACGATGTCACGCAGCGTGCGGCGCATGTCGCTCTCGTCCCGAAATACGCGCACGACCACCCCGCGCGTGCGAACGCGCGCGGGCCGTTCCATGATTCGCACGTGCAGGCCGTGCTCCAGTTCCACGGTGGCGAAACGCAGGCTTGGCTCGAGTGGGGCAGGCAGCGGGCGCTTGATGTCCGCCTCCCGCACCGGCCAGTGCCGCAACAAGAGCTGCTTGTCCTCGCCCCAGACCTCGAACCACGCGGAGAGCCGGGCGAAGCCTTCGTCACCGTGCGCACCTTGCACCAGCCACCTTAATTTGCCTGCGGTATCCACGTCGAGTTGCGCCTCGATTACGTCGAAGTCGATGCGGAGCTGGCGGTCCATCTCGCTCGCGAGGCGATGTTCGACGACTTCGAACACGACGAAAGCGAACAACGCGACCACGAACAACGTGACGGCCGCATACCACAGCGTCAGCCGCAACTTGAGTGAACGTCGCTGCCACCAATTGCTCACGGACGATCCTCCCGGAGCATGAAGCCGACGCCGCGCACCGTGTGGATCAGTTTGGTTTCGTGCGTTCCGTCCACCTTGCGGCGCAGATGCGCCACGTGGACATCGATCACGTTGTCGATGGGCGTGGCACGCTGCGGTTCGCGCCACACTTCCTTGGCGAGCATCGCCCGCGAGACGGTCAGTCCGTTGTGCCGGACGAGAAACGCCAGTAGTTCGAATTCGCGCGGCGTGAGCGTGATCGGTTCTTTGCCGCGGCGTGCCTCGCGTGTCTCCAGATCAATCACGAGGTCGGCGACCCGCCTCCGCAATGGCTCGGCCTCGCCGGCCCGTCGTAGCAGCGCTTTGATTCGCGCCAGCAGTTCCGCGAACGCGAATGGCTTCACCAGGTAGTCGTCCGCCCCGCTGTCCAGACCTTGCACGCGGTCTTCCAAGGCGTCGCGCGCGGTCAAAAGCACGACCGGCGTTTTCCGGTCCCGCCCGCGCAGGGTGCGAAGCAGCTCAAGGCCGTCGCGCCCCGGCAACATCCAGTCGAGGACGATGATGTCGTAGGTCTCGCGCTCAATCGCTCCGTGCCCCTCGTCGCCGGTGCGAGCGACATCGACCGCGAAGCCCGCGGCTTTGAGGCCGTTGGCAACGGCTTGCGCCGTCTTGGGGTCGTCTTCGACGAGCAGGAGCTTCATGAATGCTCTAGCTTCTACAGGACAGGCCGAGGTGGAAGAACACGATTCTGAAGAAAGATTAAGCCTACGAGGACTTGGCCATCTCGGGTTTCACGTTGTAGTGCCTCTCACACCCACGAATTCATGCTAAAGAAGCCATGAAGGCACCGACCACCACCATTGCCGACCCGGCGGATGACGCCGTGAACGCGCCGGCCGAACCTTACGGAAAACTCTTCCTGCGCTTCCTGCGTTTCGGCTCGCTGGCATGGGGCGGACCAGTCGCGCAGATCGACATGATTCGGCAGGAACTGGTCGCCGAAGAAAAATGGATTTCGCCGGGGCATTTTAAACGCCTGCTCGCGATCTACCAGGTGCTGCCCGGACCGGAGGCGCACGAGCTGTGCGTCCATTTCGGGATGCTGGCACGGGGCCGCTGGGGCGGCGTGCTTGCTGGGCTCGGCTTCATGCTGCCGGGCTTCGTGCTGATGTTTTTGCTCTCGTGGCTCTACCTCACGCTCGATCTCGCGGCGACCGCGTTTCAGGCCGTGTTTCTCGGGATTCAGCCTGCGGTGATCGCGCTGATTGTGCGCGCGTGCCACCGGATTGGTGGGCACTCGCTCACCGATGCACCGCTTTGGGCCATCGGTATTTTCGCCGCGCTGGGCGAACTGCTCGGGGTGTCATTCTACCTCACGTTGCCGCTGGCCGGAATCGCTTACGTTGTGGCGGCTCAGCGCCGCTGGCTGTGGACCGGTCTGCTGGGATTGGTTTTCGTCGGGGCGGTCTGGCAGCTGTCGCCTGTGGTCGCGGGGCGCGAGCCGTTGTTGCCCGCGCAGATGCAGACGGGTTCCACAAACGAAACCCGGCACACCGGCCAGGCGAATCCCGCCGCGCTGCTTGGCTCGGGCTTGCGTGCAGGACTGCTGACGTTTGGCGGCGCTTACACCGCGATCCCTTTTCTGAAAGAGGATGCCGTGGAGCGCGGTCGCTGGATGACGGAGCGAGACTTTCTCGATGGCGTGGCGCTGTCGGGCATCCTGCCCGCGCCGCTCATCATCTTCTCTACCTTCGTCGGCTACTTTGGCGGCGGACCGCTCGGCGCGCTGGCGATGACGTTCGGAATATTCCTCCCGGCGTTCGGCTTCTCGCTCCTCTTCCACCGTCATCTCTCCGCGGTAGTCGCGAATCCGCTGCTCAAGCATTTTCTGGAAGGTGTGACCGCGGGCGTCGTCGGTTTGATCGCGATCACCACCGTCACGCTTGCCAGGTCGGCGATTCCCAACTGGCAGGCAGCCGTTGTCTTCGCCACCGCGCTGCTCGTCGTTTACCGCTGGAAATCCAAATTCGCGATTCCCTCCATCATGTTCGGTGCCGGTGTCATCGGCTGGTGCTGGTTCAACTGAAGGTAACGCCATGAGCACCCGCACCGTCGGCATTCTCCTCTACGGCCTCGACTCCAAGCCGAGAGATGCCTTTGCGGAAGACAAGTATCGGCTCCTCGCCGAAAAGATGACGGAACGGCAGTGGCAGGTGAAAACGCTCACCTATCACGACTCGCGCCGGGATGCCTTGCACCGCGAAGCGCGCCTCTGCGACGCCGTGTTGGTCTGGATCAATCCAACGGAACCACAACTCGACCGCTCCGCTTTGGATTTATTCCTGCGAGAGCTGGCCGGGGACGGTGTTTTGGTCAGTGCGCATCCTGACGCGATCCTGCGCATCGGCACCAAGGACGTGCTGGTCACGACCCAGTCGCTGGGTTGGTCGGTCGATGCGGTTGCGTTTCGTTCTTTCGCGGATTTCCGCGAACGGTTTCCGGCGGCGGTTCGGCGCGACGGTGTGCGCGTCCTCAAGCAATACCGCGGCCACAGCGGACAAGGAGTTTGGAAGGTCCGCGCGCTCGCGGCCGGCGGCTTCGAAGTAACGCCCGCATCCAAGGGAGAGCTACGGCGCGAAGTGAACGAGGCCGCGCTGGTCGCGTTCTTCGACGCCGAGGTCTTTGCCCGCGGCAGCCATCTGGTGGACCAGCGATGGGTGACGACCATGGACCGTGGCATGGTCCGCGCCTATCTCTGCGGAACGAAGGTGGCGGGATTCGGCTACCAGGAAATTGTCGCACTCCACCCGGCGAAGACCGGCGACGACTTCACGCGCCAGCAACCGAGCCGGCGTTACTACTACACCGAGGATTGCTTCCTTTTCCAAAGACTGCGGCAGCGGCTGGAGCAAGAGTGGCTGCCAGCCCTGGGGCAACTGATGGCGATGCGGCCCGAAGAATTTCCGCTTCTCTGGGATGCAGACTTCTTCTTGGGCGATGCGCCCGACGCGGAGTTTTCCCTGTGTGAGATCAATGCCAGTTGCGTTTCACCGTTTCCCGAGAGCGCGATCACGCCCATGATCGCCGAAACGGAACGCCGTCTGGTCGCGAAACCCTAGGCGACTTACGCACACGGTCCTCTGTGCAGAACCAAGGACCGCTCGTTTCTTTCGACCAAGACCACACTACAGGACGACCAGCGGTTCGCCAAGTTGGCTTCCATGCGTGAGGCAGTGCAGTGGCCCAACGGCGCGCGCGGATTTATCCCGCAGTGGAGTCTCGATAGCAGCAGTTTCCCGTGTTGAACGCCCCGGCTCCGATGCTGGAAGTTCTCGGGAAGTTCTTGCCGCTATGGTGGCGGCCGTGACGCGACGCGCGGGCCGGATGCCGGTATGCAGGCAGCCCCGGCGTTCCGAAACCCCGCCTTGCAAACGCTGCGGAACTTCATCCTGTTGCCCGCCCATGCCGCGCATCCGCGCATTTCTTGCCCTCCTGCTTGCCGCCACCTGGTGCTCGGCAGCTTGGCATGTCGATTTGGAGGCAGTGGGGATGATGCTCGAACACCAGCATCATGCGCATGACGACCACGACTCGGACCATGCCCCAGTCGGAGCGGACGACGATCACGAGCAAGTCTTTGCCCGCGATGTCGCCAAGGATCAGCTCCGTGCCGGCACGGCGTCCGTCACTTGGCTCGCTCCGCTGGCATTCGCCGCATGGTTGGTCGCAGCGGTGCGAACTCCTCTGGTGGCACGGACAACCCTGCGACGATGCCGCGAAACTGATCCGCCTTTAGCTCAGGTTTGGCAATTCGTGCAGCGGTGCGCGCCGGAATCGGCGGCACCTCCGGCGTTGGGTTGATTCTACGCCGTCTTTCCGAGGCGGTGTTTATTCGCGTTTGCGGACCGTGGTGTCCGCGCGCGTTTGGCGTCCACCCGGACGCGCCCTCCCAACGTCTCCCACATGCCTACCCGACTCTTTCTCTTTGTTTTCGGCGCCGCGTGCGCCACCGCCCAAACCGCTCCACTTACGCTCGACGACGCCATTCGCGTCGCGTGGGCGAACGATTCCTCGGTCGCCGCCCTGACGTTGACGACCGAGTTGGCGCGTGCCCGGGAGGAGCAGGCCGGCATCCGGCCGAATCCCGAGGTCGAATTCCGCGGGTCCGTCCCTGCGAAAGGGGACAGCGAATGGGCCGTCGGCGTCGGCGTGAACCAACGCCTGCCTCGCCGCGACCGGATCGAACAAGCGCGCGCACTGGCGCGTCTCGGCGGTGCTACCGCCGAGCTACAGTTGCGGGAGCAGCGCCGCCACGTCGCCGGCGAAGTGCGGAGATTGTATTACGAAGTGGCCGTCCTGCGGACCCGCCGCGACGTGGCGCGCCGCACGGCGGAGGTGCAGCGGGAGTTGCGCGCGTCGCTGGAAAGACAGTGCGCCGCCGGCGAGATCGCGGCGACCGATCTTGAACCGCTGGCCTTCGAAGTGATCCGCGCGGAGCAGGCGCTCGCGTTTGCCGAAGCCGATTTTGCGGCGATCACCCACAAACTCAGAGGCCGGCTGCGGTTGCCGGTCGACGCTCCGCTCCTCCTGGGCGACGACCTCGAAACCCTGCTTGCCCGGCCGATCCCGGGCGACCCCGCGTTGCCCGAAAACTCCCGGCCGACGCTTGCGCTCGCTGCGCACAAGGTCCGGACCGCCGAAGCCGCCCTCGCGCTCGCCAGGGCCGAGACGCGCGGCGATTGGACGGTGGGCGGAGGGGTCGACTTCGAGCGTCGCGCCAACGATTTCACGCGCCAGTTGGAGAACGAGCCGCGCCTCAGCGTGAGCGCGTCGGTGCCGTGGCCGCGGGGTGTCGCGAACCGCGGCGACATTCGCGAAAAGCAGGCGGCGGTGAGAATCGCCGAAGCCGAACTTGCCGCGCTCCGCCACGAGCTGGGCGCTGAAATCACCGCGACCGCCGCGTCTGCGCGGGCACTCCGGCCGGTGCTCCTGGCCCACAAGGCTGCTTTGACGCCCGGCCCGGCGATACCCGCCTCCCTGCGCGCCGCGTATGAGCGCGGAGAAGTCACGACTCTGCAACTCATCCAAGCTCGCCAGCAGCGCTTCGCGCTCGAAAGCGATTTTCTGAACGCCGCGGCGCGCTACGCCACGGTGCTCGCCGAAGCGGAGACCGCGGCCGGCGTTGTTCCCGACCACCCCTAAACCTTCAATTTTATGAAACAGTTTCTTCCTCTCTTCCTTTCCGCCGCCGTTTGCGCCTGCGCCCAGGAGCACAAGCACCCGCACGACGATGCCCCCGGCGCGCAGACCGCGACCGCCCAAAGCGGCCCGGTGCGACTCACCAAAATGATGGTCGACAATCTCGGGCTCGAAACGGCCGAGGTTGAGCTCAAATCCATGGAGAAGACTTTTCCGGCGCTCGCCACCGTAGACCCCGAACCCGGCAAGGTTGCGGCCATCTCGTCCCGCGTCGCCGGCCGGGTGACCAAGCTCACGGTCCACGATGGCCAGCGGGTGAAGGCGGGCGAAGTCCTGCTGGAAGTCGAATCGCGTGTGGTGGCCGATCCGCCGCCGCGGCTGACGTTCAAGGCGCCGATGGATGGCGTGATTCTGGCGACGAACGTCGTGCTGGGCGGGGCGGTTGAGCCGGACACGAACCTCCTCACGCTCATCGATCTCTCCGAGGTCGACGTGGTCGCGCAGGTATTCGAAGCGCAGATTGGAGCCGTAAAGATTGGGCAGACGGTGCGCATCAAGGCGCTCGCGTTTCCCGAGCACGCGTTCACGGGCAAAGTGAAGACGACCGCGGCGAGCCTGAGTCGCGACAGCGGGACCCTGCGCGTGTTCGTGCACACGGCGAATCCAGAGGGGAAATTACTCCCGGGGATGCGCGCACAGCTTGCGTTTGTGATCGAGGAAACCGAGGCCGCGGTCGTCGTGCCGCGCTCTGCCGTGCTCGGCGAAGCCGGCGATCTCTTCGTTTACCGACAAGTCATGACTGCGCCGTTTGCGTATGAACGCACTCCCGTTGTCGTCGGAATGCGCGATGACCGGTTCATCGAGATTATCGAAGGCGTGTTGCCCGGAGATCGGGTCGTCACGCGAGGAAACTACCAGCTCCAATACGTGAGCGGCGGCGGCGGTGCGCAGAAGATCGAGGACGATCACGGCCACTCGCACGGTCCGGGCGGGCACAAGCACTGAGGACGCACCATGCTTACGCGACTCATTGCCTTTTCGCTGCGCAACCGACTCTTCGTGGTGGCCGCGGCGGCTCTCCTGCTTGTTTACGGCGGCTTCATCGCGCTGCGCTTGCCGGTCGATGTGTTTCCCGACCTCAATCGACCTACGGTCACCCTGATGACGGAGGCCCCCGGTCTCGCGCCGGAAGAAGTCGAAACGCTCGTATCCCTTCCGCTCGAAACAGCGCTCAACGGCGCGCCCGGTGTCGTTCGGGTGCGCGCTACGTGCAGCGTCGGCTTGTCGATCGTCTACGTGGAATTCGACTGGGGGCAGGACATCTACCGCGCGCGCCAACTCGTGCAGGAACGCATCGCGCTCGCCGAGGCCAAGCTACCGGCGGGCACGGAAGTCCACATGGGACCAATCTCCTCGATTATGGGTGAGATTCTGCTCATCGGACTTTCGTCAGCAGACGGGAAAACCGCGCCGATGGATTTGCGCACGGTCGCAGATTGGCAGCTCAGTCCGCGGCTGCTCACGATTCCCGGCATCTCGCAGGTTATCGTGATCGGCGGCGGCCGGAAACAAGTGCAGGTGCGCGCGGTGCCGGAACGGATGGCGGCACACGGAGTCACCTTTGACGAAGTCAATGCCGCAGCCGAGCGCGCCCAGGGCAGCACCGGTGGCGGCTTCATCGCGAGCGGCGCGCGCGAAGTGCTGGTGCGCAACCTCGGCCGCACCTCTGACCCGCAGGAAATCGGAGCCACCGTGGTGAAGTATCGCGCGAATATGCCGATTTTTCTCCGCGATGTCGCGGAGGTGCAGTTCGGCATTCAGCCGATGCGCGGTAACGCGGGTGTCGCGGGCCGGCCGGCCGTCATTCTCGGCGTGCAGAAACAGCCGGGGGCGGACACCACGGTGCTGACGCGCCGCGTCGAAGCGGCGCTCGCTGAAATCCGTCCGTCGCTGCCGGCCGATGCGCGCATCGATGTTCTGTTCCGTCAGGCCACGTTTATCCAGAATGCGATTGCGAACGTGCAGGAGGCGATCCGCGACGGCGCCATAATGGTCGTCATCGTGCTGTTTCTGTTCCTCCTGAATTTCCGGACCACGCTCATCACGCTGACTGCGATTCCATTGAGCTTCGCGGTCGCGGCGCTGGTTTTCCATTGGTTGGAGATCTCGATCAACACGATGACGCTCGGCGGTCTCGCCGTCGCGGTCGGCATGGTGGTCGACGACGCCATCGTCGATGTGGAGAACGTCTATCGGCGGTTGCGGGAGAACTTCCACGCCCCGAATCCGCGGCCGGTGCTGCGGGTGATCGCCGACGCCTCGGGCGAGGTGAGAAATTCAATTCTATTCGCCACATTGGTGATTGTTTTGGTGTTCCTCCCCTTGTTCGCGCTGGGCGGGATCGAAGGCCGCCTCTTCGCGCCGATCGGCATCGCGACCATCGTGGCGATGCTCGCTTCGTTTGTCGTCTCGCTGACCGTCATTCCCGTCCTCTGCTCGTATCTCCTACCGCGGATGAAGCGGTTGAAGGAGGAACGCGATGGTTGGCTGGTGCGGGCGCTCAAACGTGCCGACGAGAAATTCATTCTCGGTCCGGCGGTGCGCCATCCGTGGGCGGTCATTGCCGTGGCGCTGTTGCTGGTCGGTGGCAGTGCCGCGCTCTATCCGATGATGGGACGCGCCTTCCTGCCCGAGTTCAACGAGGGCACCGCCACAATCACTCTCGCGATGGCGCCGGGCACCTCGCTCGAGGAAAGCGACCGCATGGGGCGAGTCGCGGAAAAAATTCTCCTCACCATTCCGGAAATCAAGCTGACGGGTCGGCGCACGGGTCGCGCCGAACTCGACGAACACGCCGAGGGAGTGCACCGCTCCGAGCTCGACGTCGATCTCGCCGCGAGCGCGCGCAGTCGCGCGGACATTTTGCACGATATCCGTGGAAAACTCGCCGAGCTCCCCGGCATGGTGGTCAGCGTCGGCCAGCCGATTTCCCACCGGCTGGACCACATGCTCTCGGGGGTGCAGGCGGCGATTGCCGTGAAAATCTACGGTCCAGATCTCGCTATGCTCCGCCGCTACGCCGCGCAGGTCGAAACCGTCATGCGGGGCGTGCCAGGCGTCGTCGATCTGCAGGTCGAAAAACAGGTGCTCATCCCGCAAGTGAAGATCCAGGTGAACCGGGAACGCGCGGCGCTCTACGGGCTTCAGCCCGGCGAACTCGCCACGCGACTTGAAGCCGGTCTCAACGGCCGCGTCGTCGGCCAGGTGCTCGAGGGCACCCGCACGCTCGATCTGGTGGTCCGCTTTTCCGATGCGGCGCGCGCCGACCCGGACCGCTTGCGCGAGTTGCTCGTCGACACGCCGTCCGGCGGCCGCGTCCCGCTGGCCATGATCGCGGAGGTGCTCGAAAGCCAGGGACCGAACGCCATCAGTCGCGAGGATGCGATGCGTCGCATCGTGATTTCCGCCAATGCGGCCGAGCGCGATCTCGGTTCCATCGTCGCGCAGATCCAACGCGAGCTGCCGGCGAAAGTGCCCATGGGCAACGGCTACTTCGTCAGCTACGAAGGGCAGTTCCAGAGCCAGGAACAGGCGTCGCGGCTCATCGCGATTCTTTCCGGACTGACCTTGGTCGTGGTGTTCCTGCTGCTCTACGCGCACTTCCACTCCGGGGTTATCGTCGCGCAGGTGCTGATCAACGGTCCACTCGCATTTGTCGGCGCGCTCGTCCTGACCTATCTGCTCATCGGCACGGTGACCGTGGCGACGCTCGTTGGCATGATCACGCTGGCCGGCATCGCGACCCGCAACACGATCATGATGATCTCGCACTACCTCCATCTCATGGAGGCCGAGGGCGAGGCCTTCGGCGAAAAGATGATCATCCGCGGGTCGCTGGAGCGGCTCGTGCCCGTGACGATGACCGCGCTCACCGCCGGACTCGCGCTCATTCCGCTGGTGCTCTCCGCGCACGAACCCGGGAAGGAAATTCTGTATCCGGTCGCCGTCGTAATTCTGGGCGGCCTGGTCAGTTCCACGCTCCTCGACATGGCGGTGACTCCCGCAGTGTTTCTCAAGTTCGGCCGCCGCGCGGCGGAACGCGCGCTGGAAAACGCGCGCCGCGATCCGCTCGGGGAGACGCCGACTTCCGCTTTTGTTCAACCCGCAACCCAAACCACCCGATGACAGCTCCCATGAAAATCCATCGCCTCCTCGCCCCGTTGATCGCCCTCGCCGCCGCCTTGCTCGCCTTGGGCACCCGGGCGGCTGAAACCAAGAAAGCCAATGCTCCGGAGTGGGCCGAACTCTTCGGCGGAGCGTCGCTGCCAGTCGTGTGGCAAAGCGCTTCCTCGGCCAGCGAGAAGATCGACGCCGCGCTCGCGGCCAAGAAGCTCGACGGCGTCGCCGATTGGGCGGAGACCATCCACCTCGCGGCGCACGCGTTGGAGGATCAGATCAAGATCGATGACCCGGAGCGCGCGAAGCGCCTGAAGGGCGCGTTCGAGCAAGCCGCCAAGATCGCGGACGATGTGCTCGACGCCGCGAATCACAACGAATCCGAGAAAGCCGCCGAGGCGCAGCGCCGCCTCAAGTCCGCGCTCGCACTCGCGAAAGCCCGCCTGCCGAAGGAAATCCTCGATGCGCCGAAGCAGGAAGTGCGGTTCGCGAAGTCCGCCGGCCATGCGCACGACGAGAAAGGGGACCATGTGCCAAAGAAAAAATAACGCTGCGCGCGTCCTCGGTGCCGTCGCGCTGCTCGTTCTGGCGGCCGGTTTTTCTGCCGGTTGCACCTACATGCCTGGCCGCGTCACGCCGTTCCGGCCGCCGGCCGACGTGGCGCACCTCCGGCTCGAACGCCAAAACTCGGCGCGGATCGCCGTGGACAAGGTCTGGCTGGAGCGAAACGAGCAAGGCTTGGCCGTCACGGGTTACGTCATGCCGGCCGATTTGAGCGTCACCGACACTATGGGTTCCTAACCGGTAACGATATCGTCTCACCGCACTCGTCGATCCCGAGCAGAACCACTCCGCCCTCCTTGCTCCCGGTCGAGGCCACCAGCCCCTCCAGTCAGCGCAACACCCGCGACAAAAACTTCCCGCTGATCCACGACCTACAGCGAGCGCTTCCGGCACACTTTCGTGTGAACTGTATCCAAGACTCAAGTATAGGTTGCCACAAAGTTGCCAGAAATCGCGTTTTTGGCTTCACTTTCTGAGATTTCTGTGCCTCTCTTTACTCGCTCTAAAACTATAACAATCAACTAAGTCCGCGTTTATTCGCGATTTAGCTTCGGCAACCAATATTGGTTCGAGTCCCGTCCATCCCGCCATTTCTCTCCTCTGAGAGAGTGGCCCCCCGACAGATTTGCCAGTTGACGTGGCAAATCCTACATGGCCCAGGCCAATTCGTTTGTCGTTTCCCAGTTCACGAATCCTTCAAAGGAGATCGTTTTCCGCGTTTCCGGGTGGCTGGATGGCCGCCGGGTCCGCAAAAATTTTCCCACCCGGGCCGAAGCGGAGGCCGAAAGGCAGGTTTTGGAGATCCAGCGCTTGCAGGCTGATTCCGGCCTACGCCCGATACTGACCCGACTCAACGAGGACCAAGTTCAGGAGGCGGAGGCCGCCTTCCGGAAGCTGAAAGGGACTTCCAGGTCGCTCTTGTTCTACTTGGATTACGCACTGGCCAACTATCGCGAGCCGGCGTGCGACAAACCCCTCGCGGACGCAGTTGCGGAATACCTCTCATCGAAGCGACTGGAGAATCAGCGGACGCTGCTCTCCCCACGCCAGCTCCGCTCGATCGAAAACGAACTGGGCGTCTTTTTGCGGCACTTCCCAAAAGGTGCAGTCTCCCAGTTTACCCCGGCACGGCTCACCCAATATTTGGAGCGAGGCAAAGGTGGCCTCAAAACCTACAATAATCGCCGGGGCCTAATCTCCACGTTCTTCAAGTTTGCGTTCCAGAAAGATTGGATCGTCACCAATCCGGTCGAAAAGACGCCCCACCATCGGATTAACCACCGGCGCGGCTCGGCGGTGACGCTTTCGGCTGCTCAGGCTCGGGACCTCATGGCCTATCTGGAGACATTCGAAAAGGGAGCGCTGGTGCCGCATTTCGCGCTCTGCTTGTTCGCCGGCATCCGACCTTGCATCCGCTACGGGGAGATTTCGCGGCTGAAGGCAGCGTCGGTTCGCCTCGATACGGGCACGATCCACATTGAACCGGAAGTTTCGAAGGTTAGGATGAAACGGCTCGTCACCATCCATCCCAACCTCGCCGCGTGGCTTCGGGCTTATCCGCTGGACGAATTTCCGATCGTTCCGGTCAACATACCGAACACCCGCCGCCGGGTTTTCGCCAAATTTGGCCTCACCCACGATGTGCTGCGGCACACGTTTATTTCGATGCACGTCGGGAAATACCGGTCGATGGGCGAGGCGGCTCTCCAAGCTGGAAACTCCGAGGCCATCATCCGCAAGCACTACCTTGATCTCAAAACGCCGGCCGAGGCTGAAGAATTCTTCGGAATCATGCCGAAAGTCCGACATGACCCTCAAACTGATGCTGCCGGCACGGCTGTCGCGGTTGCCGCCTAACATGTCCCAAGGACTCGATCCCTTCGATTTCAGGGGCATTTGACGGGATTTCTAGCCCCAGTGCCCCGTTGACGCGTTTCCACCTATATGAACCACCCTACAGAAAATCCCTCCATGGCCGGTCAGCTCATCGATATCGTTGGTCTTCGGACCTGCGGCATTTTCCCCACTGGCAAGGAACCATCGATTCGGACCTTACGCCAATGGACGAAGCTGCGCCGCATTCCCCACCACAAAGTCGGCCACTTCGTCTATTTCGACGCCACCGAGGTCGCGATTCACATCCGCACCAAGCTAAAGGTTCCCGCGCGAGGTTAGTCGGCCCCAGGACTTCCCTTCGCACCCGGCGCCGCTCAATTCACGGACAGATCGTCAGGGATCGGCGTGGAAGCAGCTAACGCACGCGAGCGGACCTCATCGACAAAGCTGGTGATCGAACGCAGCTCAGCCAATGCGAGCTGCGCCGCACCGGGCGACCACCGCCGCCAAGAATGCCGCTCGCGCGCGAGCGACCGCCCCACCGCCCTCAACTCACGCATCAGTCTAAACGCGGCTACGGACGAATCGGTCGCTCGAATCGGAGCCATGCCACGGCGGGCCGCGACGTGCAGGCGCACCCGGCGGCGGAGGGCCGAAGTCGAAAGCCGCTCCGTTTCCGCCGCAACCAGCCATCGTTCGATTTCCGTGTGATCGGAAAATGCGAGCCCGACCTCGCAATGGTGGGTCCAGCTCAGGGCGTCATGGCGACATGACACCGGGA
>Ga0075163_10005563_pt1 | contig 16764 bp, 16 predicted proteins | sample JI1023141ADNA_FD_71478 | JGI IMG/M metagenome (GOLD analysis project Ga0075163, IMG submission 71478) | Wastewater effluent complex algal communities from Wisconsin, to seasonally profile nutrient transformation and Carbon sequestration -... | ecosystem: Engineered > WWTP > Effluent > Algae...
CTGGCCCGCATGAAGGAAGGGGCCTTCGCTTACGCTCCAGCCCCTTCCTTCATGCCGCTACAACGGCAGAACTGTAACTTAAATCCTGGACTCTAAAATGGGGGTTGACCAATTTTGAAACCATGACTGATACTGCCAATAAAATTGCCAGCGTCCTTCGCAGTATCGAAGGTGCGGCAGACGTTAAGGTCGAGCAGACCACAGGTCTGCCCATGCTGGATATTGACCTCAATAAAGATGCCATTGCCCGTTACGGCCTGAATGTCGGCGAGATTCTGGATCTGGTCGCAGCAGCGGTCGGCGGGAAGGAAGCTGGCCTTGTATTTGAAGGCGACAGGCGTTTCCCGATTGTTGTGCGTCTGCCTGAGAATGTCCGTCAGGATATTCCTGCCCTTGAGAACCTGCCCGTTCCCGTGCCGCATGAAGATGGTGAGGGTGGCGCGTTTGTGCCTTTGAAGGAAGTCGCAACCTTCCGTCTTTCCGAAGGGCCAAACCAGATCAGCCGTGAAAACGGCAAGCGGCGGGTCGTGGTGCAAGCCAATGTCCGTGGTCGTGATATAGGCTCCTTCGTCATGGAGGCGCAGGAAGCCCTCGACAAACAAACCAAGCTGGCTCCCGGCCTGTGGCTGGACTGGGGCGGTCAGTTTGAAAATCTGGTCGCGGCGCAGAACCGTTTGATGATCGTGGTTCCGGCCTGTTTCTTCCTGATCTTTATGATGCTGTTCACGGCATTGGGTTCGGCAAAACAGGCGCTGCTGGTGTTCAGCGGTGTGCCGCTGGCGATTTCCGGCGGTATCCTCACGCTGTTCCTGCGTGACATGCCGTTCTCCATCCCGGCGGCGGTGGGCTTCATCGCCCTTTCCGGTATCGCCGTGCTGAACGGCCTCGTGATGATCACCTATATCAACGATCTTGTGAAAAAAGGCTTGGAATCGCGAGAAGCGATTGTCGAAGGCGCATTAACCCGCCTGCGTCCTGTTCTTATGACCGCGTTGGTGGCTTCACTCGGCTTCGTGCCGATGGCCTTGGCGACAGGCACCGGAGCCGAAGTGCAAAAGCCACTGGCGACTGTCGTCATTGGCGGACTTATTACGGCCACGCTTCTGACGCTGATTGTACTCCCTGCACTTTATAAACTGTTCGCAAAATCTAAAAAGGAGGAAAACTATGAAGCCATTTAAAATCCTGCTTCTTGCTGGAATTGCTTTTGTAGGATTGTCCGCGCCTGTTTATGCTGACAATGATAAGAAGGAGATTCCAGAATATCTTCAAAAGAAATACGACCGCCGTGTTGAAGATATGAAGGCATTTGATAAAAACAAGGACGGAATTTTGCAAGCAGATGAATTGCAAAAAAGCGCTAATACTAAATTTGATTCTGCTGATGCCAACAAGGACGGAATTTTATCACCCGAAGAAACAGCCGCTTCCTTGGAAAAATTCAAAAGTGGAAAGATGGAATCTTATGGTGAAGCCACAGTAAAACAACAGGCCAACCGGATGAAAAACCGATTTAAGAACGCCGATGAAAATGATGATGGTAAGGTTTCCAAGCAGGAATATGACGCTTATATGGGCCAGCATCAGGCAAATTTCGACCGCAACGGCGATGGTGTGATTTCTAAAGAGGAATACCGCACCGATGGAGAAAAATTACCAAGTTCTTACCGACGCAAACCAGAAAAGGAGTAAAACATGAAAATTAAAAAACTACTATTGCTATCGATGGCAACTATTGCGCTATCTTCACCCGCTTATGCCGCTGATGGTCACGATCATGGTGCGGAAGGCCATGCAGCTGAAGCATCAGAAGCGCATGGTGATGGTCACGGCCATGATGAAAAGCCACATTTTTCGGTTACAAAGCCGGACACGGTGGATGCAGCGTGGGCAATGATCAATGAGACTATCGCATCTGCGCGGCAGGCTTTAAAAGATAACAACGCCGATGCTTTGCATGAAGCCGGAGAAAAACTTGCTGCTGCCGTGTCCGCTTTGCACGATCATCCACAAGTTGTTAAGGAAGGCAACGGTGAAAAACTTATCCAGGCGCTTGATCAGTTAACCAAGACAGTGGATCGTATTCATCACGCTGCTGAGGATAAAAATGTGGCAACCGCAACCGAGGCACTTGATCTCCTGGAAAGCCAAACAGGATTGGTCAAGTCCCTTTATCCATCAGTGGAGCAAGTAGAGCCTTAATTGGGCGGCTTGATAGGTAAAAATGGGCGCACACTGCGGACACGATGTAGGTTTTGACGGTTCTGATCCTAAATTCAGACGGGCCTTGCTCTTTGTCATCACAATCAACTTTCTGATGTTCGGGGTTGAGATGATGGCGGGTCATATATCAGGGTCTCAAGCCCTGATGGCTGATGCTCTGGATTTCTTTGCGGATGGAATCACATATACGATCAGCTTGATTGTTATAGGCAAAGCCTTGCGTGTCCGCTCCATTGCCGCCTTGGCAAAAGGTATCAGCCTTTTGTTTATGGGGCTTTGGGTCATGGGCAGCACTATCTATGATGTTTTCTTTATTGAAACACCACAGGCGGAAATCATGGGCGCTATCGGATTTATGGCGCTGCTAGCGAACGTGGCGAGCGTCCTGATTTTGATGCGCTGGCGGGATGGCGACGCTAATGTACGATCCGTCTGGCTTTGTTCCCGTAATGATGCGATTGGCAACGTTGCTGTTATGCTGGCAGCTGTAGGCGTTTTTGGCACCGGAACGGGCTGGCCTGATCTTTTGGTTGCTGGAATTATGGCTAGTTTATTTATTTACAGTGCTACGAAAATCATTTTTCAGAGCCGCCAGGAAATGAGAATTGGGAAGCTGGACGACACATTGGATAATGGCTGCTCTTAATACATTTCTATAAAAAGTTATTTTCTTTAACTACAAAATGATTTACTTTCAATGCACTAATCAAGAAAAAGTGGAGACTTAGTCTTTTTTTAGACGCTCTGCTCCGCCATTTACTTGCCAATATTTTTTATCGACCAATCATTGAATACATCCGGTTTTAGCGCTTTGAGCGTATATACGAAGATCTGGGTTTAAGTTCTTTGCCCTGCTTAAAAAACGGTCAATTATGTCAGGCACTTTGATTTCATCTTGGCTATAACGATGCCCCAAGCCATGAAGTGCACTCTCGATACAGGCATCGTTGGGGATATAGAGCGCTTCTTCCATTACATCCAAAACGACATCTTTCCATTGGCATAACGGGGAAGTATCCCAGAGCATATAACAAAATGTATTAAGAGGAGAGACTTCTACTTTCTGGTCATGGGATAATTTGTTTTCGCACCTTTTGGCTAAACAGTCTTTATACAAATGCTTCATATTTAACACGGCCTTGATTCTTAAGTCCTCATCATCCCCTTTCTGGCAGATACTAAAAATCGTATTCGAAATTGCATTGTTGAATATATAATTAAGGCCGTAAGCAACCTGTGTATCACTAAACTCTTTTAAATCTGCCCCTGCATTTTCAAAGAGTCTGGAGACCAGCCTTATAAGTTCTTCATTGCTTGCTTCAAATTTTTTAAGGCTGAAATCCCAATACCACTCTGTCTCAGGGCGGTTGAATAGATATTGTATCCATTCCTTATAAAGCTTTTCCATTCTCGGCCTTCCTTCTGCACAACATATTTCTTATTTTATTGGCAATCTGATTTCACTACCTAATGCCTTTATACATATCGTCCAAAGCAATACCTTTCATATTAATTGCCCGTTTCCTCACTTCTTATTTTCCGGCGCTCATATTTTTCTGAAGGCAATGTTTCTTTTAGCTCCTCGTTACTCATATACAAATGGTGTGTCACATCATTCGGCATCAAGCCGAAATGCAATCTAATGACTCCAATTCCCGCACCGGAAACAATCCATAGAATTACAGAGAGGAGAAATATAGCCCCCATAATTATTAAAAGTTTTTTCTTTTTAAAATTGTCTGGCATCGCCCTCTCATCTCCGGGTTCTGGTTGTATATAAACGGAATTATATCCCCACTATTCTCGTATAGCTCGCGTGGCTTTAGCCGCTAGTCTATAGCCCACAGCCAAAAAATACCCTATTATCTGCCCTTCTGGAGAAACCGCGCATGAAATTGAAATATTGCTCGCTCACGGGGGCGGATGACGATATTAACCCGGAAGACCTGCGGCAGATATCCCGGGAATACCCGTTTGCGGAATGGGCCATTCTGCTGATGAGAACACATGCCGGCCAGCCGCGTTTTCCCACGGCTGACTGGATACAGCGTTTTGCCGCTTCCATGCGGGATTGCCTCACGGCGATGCACCTCTGCGGCGAGGCCTTTCTGGGGTTCATGGATCAGGATCCGGATGTGCGCCAGCTGATGTCGGGTTTTCAGCGGATACAACTGAACCTGAAATTCGGTGACATGGCAGGGAAATACGACCCCGCCACCCTGGTCGCCCGGGTTCGCGAAAATCCGTCATGGCAATTCATCATCCAGTACACCCCCGATAACCGGCACCTGCTGCCGCTGTTTCAGGATATCCCCAACCACGCCATTCTGTTCGACGCCTCTGCCGGGCGCGGCGTCGCCCCGGATAGCTGGGACAGCCCGATCCCCGGCCATTTCTGCGGGTATGCGGGCGGTTTAAATCCGGATAATATCGAAAAACACCTTGAATCCATTTCAAAAGCCGCATCCGGCCAGATAATATGGGTCGATATGGAATCAGGGGTCAGAACAAACGACAAATTTGATCTGGGAAAGGCCCGCAGCGTTCTCGCAAGTGCCGCCCCATACACCACAGGAACAAAAGCTGAATGACTATGACTACCGCGCAAACCACTCCCCCGCCCACAGAATTTCCCGCCGCCGCCATCATGGCTGCGCAAACACCGGAAAACACTGAAAGTTCTTTCCTGAAGTCAGTCTCTGACCATTGCAGCCGTTTCAAGGGAGCGGACAGAAGGCGGAGCATTTCCCAATTCGCCGTTACGGGAGCCTTGTATATGGCCTATGCGCTGCTGGCGATATATGCTGTGAATGCAGGCATGATGTGGCTGACGATGCTTCTATGGCTACCTGCGGGCGGACTGCTCGTGCGCCTGTTTATTATCCAGCATGATTGCGGCCATGGGTCGTATTTCTCCAAACGCGCGGAGAACGATTTTGTCGGGCGCCTTCTCAGCGTCTTCACCGTAACACCTTACGGCCTGTGGCGAGATGCGCACAACCAGCACCATGCAGCATCAGGACATCTGGAGCGGCGCGGACTCGGTGCCATCGACACGATTACGGTGAACGAATACAAAAATCTGAGCCCCCAAAAACAATTTCAGTATCGCCTGTACAGAAATCCGTTTGTTGTTCTCGTCATCGGCCCTCTGCTTCATGTCATTTTCATTCAAAGAATGCCAATGAAGGCCCCCGGAACATTCTTTGAAATCTATAAAAGCATTCCGGTCAAAAAACTGTGGCGCAGCGTGATGTATACCAATTTCGCCATGCTGGCTTTCTATGGGTCGATTGGTGCTTTGTTTGGCTTTGGCGCCATGTTCCTGACATTCCTGCCACCGATCATGATCGCCGCGTGGGCCGGCGGCTGGCTGTTCTTTATCCAGCACCAGTTCGAAGATGCGTACTGGGAACATAATGAAAACTGGGAATTTCAGGCCGCCGCCCTGCATGGCAGCTCCTACTACAAGCTTCCCAAGGTCATGCAATGGTTCACGGGCAATATCGGCCTGCACCATATTCATCATCTATGCAGCCTGATCCCGAACTACAAATTACAGGAATGCATGGACAGCCACCGTGACCTTGGCCAGATCAACGTCATGACCTTCAGGGACAGCCTACACAGCATTCCGCTGGCACTATGGGACGAAGACGCCAAGAAAATGGTCACGTTCCGCCAGGCGGCAAGCGCCTGACAGGGCCGTCAAAAGAAATATCCCGAGGGTTACTTTTTGTGACCGGTGCCGGGTTTGAACGATGCGTCGTTTTTCGGTACCGCTGATGATTCCATTACAGGACCCAGAGCATGATCCACCACAGACTGGATCGTCGCGCCCTCCGCAGGAACCAACGACAACACAGTCGATTGATTTGCCACATGAACGTTGCACTCACGCGGTGCGCCCAGAACGTCCAACGACTGCGGTGAACCAAATGAGATTTCAACAACATCGCCCGCAGCGGAAACTTCACCGGCATTCATTCCCTGCAAGGCGGCATGAACCTGCTCCGGCGTGTCTGCCTGACGGGCTGCACCCATGACGATTTGTGTTTCCGCCATCAGACGTAATGAATTTTTTGATCCTGCGTATGCGTGTTGCATGTCCTGCCTCGTGTTCTCAATATTATTGTTCTATTGCCTGACAATCAGGCTGATAAAATGTACCAACTTATTGTGACTGGCCTCGTCTTTATCGCGCCGGGTAATCAGTAAAACGCGTTTAACCGTTTCAAAGTACCCTACTTGAGACGCGGGCAATTCTATATTCAGTTCGGCCATCGCGCCACCCATTTGGGCAATCGCCAGCTTTCCGGTTCCGACATCCCATTCCAGCCATGACGGCGTGTCTGGGAAGTAAAAATCAATGTTCAGAACCACTTGGCCATCCTCCCGGAGCATCATGCAATCCCCCTGGAATTTCCCATGAAATCCTTTGACCTCCTGAGTGTGTGGCGGCTCTCCGGTATATTCGACGGAAGCGGTTTTTCCACCCCTTAACAGATACCGAATAAAAGTTAATATTTTATTGAAAATGGAGCCTAGCATGACAAACGAGCGGAAAAGGTGGGCAAAAACGCTGATCCTGATCTTATACGATCCGGCCTCGCTTGTCTTCAGCCTTTAAAACGAGTGGATTAACGCTCGCTCATGGCCGTCTGGATTGAATTCTGGATCGGCTTCAGCAGGTACTGCAGGATGGTTTTATCACCCGTAATCATATCCGCCATCACCGTCATGCCCGGCATGACTATATTCTGGTCAGGGTGATTGCCGACATAGTTCTGCGACAAGCGGACCCGCCCGCGATAATAACGCTCTCCCTGTTCGCCCTGAAACGTCGAAGCCGAGATATATTCCAGTTCACCGGGAACCGCCCCATAACGGGAATAATCAAACGAACTGACTTTCACCTGAACCGGCTGACCGACACGCAGATGGCCGATATGGCGCGGCATAATGCGCACATCGACAATCAACGGACGGTCCAGCGGGACGATCTCCATCAATGTCTGGCCCGGAGCGACAACCCCGCCGACCGTGTTGACGCTCAGGCTTTTGACCAGCCCGCGTTCCGGCGCTGTGACATCCAGACGATCCACTTTGTTTTTCAGCTTATCGACAATTTTTCCATTCTGCGCCAGCTCTCCCTCCGCGGACTCGAGCTGCTTCCATGCACCATCACGGTATGACGCGTCCAGTGAAGCAAGGCGATCCTTGTACTCCTTCAGTCCGGCCCGCGCCTCTTCGATCTGCGCGCCCAGTTGCTGGTTTTCACCGCTCAGGGCGTTTGCATCCTGTTGTGTTTCAAGAAAACCGATTTTGGAAACATAGCCATTGCTATACAATTCCTGCTTCCGCGCCAGCAGATCGTTCGTAATATCAAGGTTCTTGGCAATCGCGTTGCGGCGCGATTGCAATGCTTTCATGCTGTTATGCTTCTGGCGGATTTGTTCATTCAGAACATCGCGCTCGCTCTGTCTAGCATCCAGCATGGATTGATACATTTTCTTCTGGTTTTCAATTTGGGCGGGATCAACCTTACTGAATTTGCTGAAATCCGGTTTGCGATCTTCAATAAACGCCTTCAGACGCTCGGCTTGCAATTCAAGGCTCAGGCGGCGTTCTTCAACCTGCCCCAGATCTTCATTGACGCCGGTGCCGCTCAACCGCAACAGGACATCCCCCTTGTTCACCAGCATGCCCTCTTCGACAAGAATTTCCTGAACAATCCCTCCCTCAAGATGCTGCACGACTTGCTGGAACCCCTGTGGCGTCACTTCACCCGGAACACGCGCCACCTCATTAACATTCGCAGCAGCAGCCCAGCCAATAAAGGCAAAGACCGTCAGGCTAATGACACCTAATGTCAGTCGCGCCATATGCGTTGGCAGTGACTCCTGTAGCCGGACAGAGTGGGAAAGATAACGCAGTTGGTCTCTTTTTCCTCTTTTGGTAACCGAATTACCAATATGCTTCATCATAGGCATAGCATTCCCTCCTGTACTGAGATCAATGGATCAGGACAATTCCTTCAATTTTTGATAGATCAGCTTGGCAGGCCCCGTTACCGGCGGGCGGCGGCGGCGCAGCATAATGACGTGATCAGCAACCCCCATCAGATCGTTGCGGTATGTCACCATAAAAACCGTGCGCCCTTTCTTCAGCTTGACCAGGCTGTTTACAAGATCAACGCCAGCTCGGTCGCTCATCAATGAATTCGGCAGTTCATCAATCAACAGGATCGGCGCATTGTGCAGATACGCGCGCGCCATGCATAGCCGCAAGCCCATGCTGGTCGACATGTGGAAATCACTGCCGGGACCAATGATTGTTTTTGCTTTCTCCGGCAGATTCTGAATTTCATCCCAGATATTGGCCTGGTGCAACGCAAACTCGATTTCCCTTGGCGTTGCCAGCGGGTGCGCCAGCCTCAGGTTATAATCGATTGTCCCTTCAAAGAAATGCGGATACTGCGGTATGTACGCAATATGACGGCGCAATTCTTGCGGATCGATCTGGCGGATATCGTGATGATCGATCTGAACGGCACCGGCCTGCGGCAAATACATGCCCAGTATCATTTTCAGCAAGCTGGTCTTTCCTGAACCGTTATCACCGGTGATCAATGCCAGCTCGCCGGGGCTAACAGTAAAATTCAGGCCGCTGAAAACAGGGTTGACATCCCCGGGATAGCGCAGGCCAACGTTATTGAACGATACGATACCCTGCCATTTCATGCCTTTCGCTGGCGTTTGCCCGACAGCATTTTCTTCATTGATAGCCATCAACTCGTTCACCTGACGAACGCTGTTCCGCAACTGGTCCAGACGCGGAACCATTGTGCACAGGCTGTAGAATGGCGTCAGAACCCGCCAGCACAGGATCATGGTCGCCACCAGAGCCCCGGCTGTCATCTGGCCCGCCCATATCAGATGGACGCCAAACCCGACGACCGCGACCGACGCCAGAATCGTTAGGGCGTGCGCCAGTGTTTCACCAATATTGCCAAGCCATTGCAAACGCAGATGCGTAATCGATTCCTTGGCGCTCAGTTCCTCAAACTTCTTGTGCCAGATATCGCTCAGTCCGAATGTGCGGATCGCCCTGATTTTCTCAAGCGTCTCCAGTGAGAACTGCTGCCGTGCTGAAGTCGCGCGCGCGGCTTCGCGGATAGAAACCTTGACCCGCCGCCAGACCATTGAAAACAGCAGGATGTACAGTACTGTCACTGACAGCGGGACAAGGAACAGGGGGCCCGCGATGGCCGCAATCGCGATCAGAGCAATAATCGAAAATGGCAGTTCCAGAACAGACAGGAATACAGCGCCGCTGAAGAAATCCCGGACGGATTCAAATGTCTTCAGACGCGCAACCTGCGCCGGAACCGATGCCCGTTCGATATATCCCGGGGCCAGCCCCAGAAGCCGGGTGAATATCTGCGTGCTGACGACATTATCAAGGCGGCAGGCAAATCCGGACAGGATTGCCGATTGTGCCTGGCGCAGGAACCACTCCGCCACGATCGCGATTACCACCCCCGCCACCAACATGGGAAGAATATCGATGGCATGCGCCGAAATCACCCTGTCATACACAACCATGATAAAGAGCGGTGATGACAGCGCCACAAGGTTCAGCACTAGGCCGATCATCAATATCTGCCAGTACGATTGCGTGAATCGTTTCAGGATGCTGCGAACCCATGTCAGGCCGTTCGTCTTGCGCACGCCTTCGGCCAGACCCGACCGCGCCTCATTGAACTCCTCAAAGAACCACACATCCCCTTTGGCCACGGGTAACGAATTGACAAATACCTGTCGGACACAATCATAGATACAATTCGGGGAAATCATGACATACGGCGCTGCGGCATTTCCCTCCGGCAGGAACAGACACGGCATCAACCGGTCATCAATCTCATGCGGATCAAGGTACGCCGGACGCGCAAGGTATCCGATATTCGCAATCGTATCCAGAAAATCGTCATGTGAATATTCTCTGGTCGCATAAGGAAGGGAATTTGCCACCTTGCGCATTGTGCATTCCGGCTCCAGCGCCAGAATGACAGCGCACGCGCATGCCTCCCACGGCGACTTAACCTTGTGCGCGCGCCAGCTGGTGCGTCTCAACCGTGTGATCAGGTCGCCAACAGAATCGCAGAAGACGGCTTCAGCTTTATGAGTGGAATTAGGCTGCATGAAGCGTCTCCATCTTTCTGGGTTCCGGCGGGTGTATTGGCGACAGACCGCCTGACGTCATCTGGTAATGGAAATGCGCCAGTCTCTCGATATATCTATCGTCCGTCACCAAAATCATGCATACATCCGGACGTAGATAACCCAGCGTGGAAATGATATTCTTGTATCCGTTTCTGTCGAGATTTCTGTCGCCATCGTCAAACAGCACGATTTTCGGCCGCAACGCCAGAACACGCGCAATCCCTATCCGCTGTTTCAGACCGGGCGTGACGCTATCCGGCTCGACACCCTGAAGAAAGGTGTCATACCCCATAGACAGCTTATTCACATCCCGCTCAATACCCAGCGCGACAACGATATCCCGGATTTCTTCGAAATCGGTAAGGCCAAAACGTGTCAGGTTATCCATGATCGTGCCACGGAATATCTCGCTTTCCGAATTGATCAGGCCAACCTTTCGTGGCAAATCTTCCCTGCTGTAATCCTGAATGCTAAACCCGTCGATGATAATATCGCCGCAGGATGGCTTATAGACACCCGCGATCATATTCATCAGAACGGAACGCCCAACACCATGAACCCCGGAAATGTGGATGGCCATGCCCGGTTTCATATGCAGATTGACATTGTTAAAAAGCCATTTATTGCTTGAGTGGATATAAAATCCGATATCTCTCAAGCTTAATGTCGCAAGGCCTTCACCCACCATAGGATCAGCCTTTGGCATATTTTTCCAGCGCACTTGCGGCAGCCCAAGAACCTGATCGGCCTTGTGGCGGGCAACCTTGAAATCCTGATAGCGCGCCCACAACCCCAAGCCACGCTGCACCGGCTGCATCAAACGTCCCGAGAGGAGAATGCAGGCGATCAAAGCGCCAGACGCCATATGCCCGTGCAAGGACAGATAAGCGCCCGTGGCAATAGTTCCCGCAATCATCATATGAGAATAGACGCTGGCCGCATTAAACGATGATGCCGCCGCCTGCGTTACCTGATAATTGGATACAGTGGAGCGTTTTTCAAACCACTCATAACGGCGAATAAAGTGCCCTTCCAGTGCCATCGCTTTCAGACTATGAATCCCCTCGAGGACACCAATCATGAAATTATAGCGGCGGTCGTCAGCCCGGTCCCGAGCTTTCAGCCCCTGATAAAGCTGCCGCCCATAATATACGGAACTTGCCAGAAACAAAGTCATGACCGTGACAGGAACCAGTACCAGCCAACCGCCTATATACGCGATCAAACCCATGAACAGACCCGCAAAGGCAATATCAATCAGAGTCACCAGCACATAGCCGTTATAGAAATCTTTTAATCTGGAAATCGAAGAAATCCTGTTCAGGTTCTCCCCGATGCCCGCATTGCTGACGACCGTTAGATCGGCATTCAGAATATTCCGGATAGCCTGACTCATCGCCTCATACTCGAAAGAAGCCCCCGCCCAACTCATCATGTATGTACGTGCCAGCCGCAACATAATTTCGAGAGCGACAACCATACACATCCCCGTAATCAGGATCTGAAGGGTTCCTGATTCAGGGTTGGGCAAAATACGGTCATAAACCTGAAGCGTGAGAACAGGTAAACCCAAGGACAGGATATTGATCGCCAATGTCGATACGACGAGCAAAACCGTATGGTTTCGTACCGTCATACCGGATCTGATATCCTGAATACGATCAGAAAAATGCTGTGACATGATTTTTTATCCAAACAGGCCGCCGCCATGATTACCCGAGCCGCCAAACAACCCGCCCAAGACCGGGGTGGTATCGATGACAGAACCAAGCCCTTCGGTAATCGTACCCACAGGGTCAGGAAGGACATCGGGAACCGATGGCACCCCCAGAAGACCATCAACAACATCCCCCAGCCCTTCGGTCAGGGAGCCATCAGCCAGAGGCTCTCCACCGAGCGCACCGTCCAGAATGCCACCGACAGTGTCGGTCACACCAATATCAAGCGACAGGTCATTATCACCGAGCAGGTCGAGATGGGTATCAATCCCCAATCCATCTTGAACGCTGTCAACAATTCCCTCGATATCACCGTTCGATATATCGTTGATAATTTCTTCTACACCATCGACCAATACAATCGCATCGATATCAATATCGATATCTCCGACAAGAGCTTCGACAGGATCTAGCGGAATATCGATATCAATGTCAGGAACCTCTATACCCAGAACATCAATTTCTGAACCTAAGGTAAGATCGGTGTCGCCCTCGGGTTGAGGATCCCCACCGCCCATCAAACCGCCTAACATTCCGTCGACCAGATCACTGCCGAGGACATCCCCGCCTACAGGCAAAACCTCACCGACACCGCCAAGAACACTCTCAACAGCGCCTGTCAGGTCATCAAGAATATCCCCTGAGGATATCGTTTCAGTGATTTCAGGAAGAATGTCACCCGCAATATCAATACCCAGATCAAGTCCGGGAATGAGACCATCAGCGTTCTGCAACAAGCCATCTTCGCCAATCAAATCCTGAACGACCCCCTCGAAATCAAGAGCGCCAATATCCTCAATCAGAGAAAATGCCTGAGTGCCGAGATCCTCAACCAAAGCATTCGCATCGAGCGTAATATCAATATCGCCCAAAAACATTTCAACAGGATCTAACGGAATATCCAGGCCCGTATCAAGCAATGTGAATCCGGGAATAACCGCACCAACATTCACAAGCAGATCGGTGTCCCCGTTTCCACCGCCCAGAATATCATCAAGATCAAGAACCGTGTTGATAATGTCCGTAATCGGCTGCACCAGTGTTTCGGGCAGGAGGCCGGAAACGTCCTCAATCAGTCCATCAAGAATGTTGGTCACATTACCCGTAACAGGGTCCAACGGCGATAATACATCATCCAGATCCATCCCCAGAAGTGTTGTCCCCCCCAGAATAGCATCAACCGATGTACTGACATCAGGCAGAAGTCCGTGTTCACCCGGAAGAAGGCTGTCAACAATCGCATCAATATCGATATCAATATCACCGATAATCGCCTCAATCGGGTCAAGAACGACATCAAGACCCACATCCAGAACAGGTGTATCCACATCGACAACAAGGTCATAATCATCGTTATTAACTGGTGGATCCGGATCGTCAGGGTCATCTGGATCGTCAGGGTCGTCGGGATCATCCGGATTGTCGGGATCATCCGGATTGTCGGGGTCGTCGTCCGTCTCGATCTTGGTTATTACTGTTTCGTCATGATAGGTATCGCCGTTTTCATTGAAATTTCGTGCCTTCAGCGCTGTCGCCCCGGCCACCCCCATTCCAGTCCCCAGACCCGGCAGGTCTGAGCCACCAGCAATGTTCATGCCCAGCCCGGACTCCATGCCATCATCAAAAAGCGCTAGCGAGTCATCATCAGCAAATCCACCGCCAATCCCCCGCCCATCCATGCCACCAACGGGATGGCCATCACCCAACCCCATAGTCCCCACCCCGGGCTGGCCATCCCCCAGCACATCAAATGGGTTATTCAATGTGTTGGCATCGCTGGTTTGCTGCGACTGTAAAACCAGATAATTCAGATTGCCGGAACCTGTCAGACTCTCGGTTGCTGAATCGATGTCATCAGCCTGATAAAACTCTGCATCCAGCCTGACCGCCGGCGTATCCTGGATAGAATTCAGATAATTCAGATTGTCCTTAGCAACTTGCTGAGAAATTCCGACAGGATTATTTCCTGATTGAGAAGCCATGACCCACCCTTCCTTTCTGGTATGGTCATGGCGGCTTTCTTTTTGCCAGAGAACTTCATGACCTTATTCTACTCATGGGTGTGCAAGGGTCATGCCAGTATTATGGAATACACGGAAGGTCTTTGAATGACTTCCATATTAGACGGTGCAAATATGCGCCCGTCACGCAAACAACTATACTAAAGACCAGAAAGTTTTACGAACTGCGAAGCCTAAAATTTTATCTACATGCTCGCATGCGTCGCTGCGTGATCATCATGATCGTGGCCGCGCAACTCAGCGTGCAATCCCAGATAAACGCACAGGTTCAACAGGAACAACAGGGTTCCGATTACAAGATAACGCTTCGATCGATCTGTCGTTTGATGGCAATGGTGTTCATCATGCCCCAATGCATGGCAATCAGTCTCGGTTGCTGTGTGGTACGCCCACCAGCCAAGCCCCAGCAAAACACCGGAGAAAACAATGATCGGAATTTCATACCCATGAATAAAATCATGGAGCAAAGTGAACGAAGCAGGCAGCAAGCCAACACCCACAGCCAGACTCATGACTGCAGCAAGAGTTGGCAAAATGCAGCAAAAGAGGTGCGAAGCCTCGGATGCAATGACCAGCCAACCAATATTGCGACGAATTTTTTCCATGAAGTTTTCTAACATACCTTAATGTTATTGTATAACATTTTGATAAAAATGGCACTTTCTCACTGAAAATCAATACATTAACGCCCAGGAACTCATTGAATTTACATGAATCTTGATTCAACATTATGTCTAATATTGGACATAATTAGATCCCCTTTAAGAGACATCTCGTAAGCTGAACTGATCACCTCAGCAATCTTTGCATTCTGCAACCCATCATCATTCTCACCGGAGTATGACTATGCGCACACTGCTTGCCAAAGCCCATGACCAGATTCACCATCTCAACATTTACAGCAAAGCCCGCACCGAATTTGCCTTCAATCTCTTCTACAGCACCTTTGATGTTGTTCATGCCGATACACCTGAACTGCGCGAACAGGCACACCGCCTGAGATATCAGGTGTTCTGCATTGAAAACCAAGGCTACGAAGCCCCATCCTGCCACCCTGACGGGCAGGAAAAAGACAGCTTTGACAATCACGCAGCGCATGCTCTGCTTATATATAAACCTACAAACATGGCGCTGGGAACGGCCAGGGTCGTTCTGCCCGACCACCAGAATCCTGACGAGTCTTTCCCGCTGCAGAAAATATCCAGCAGCGCTGCATTGCACGATGAAACCTATATTCGCAGAAGCTGCGAGATTTCCCGGCTGTGCATTTCCCGTGAACGCCGCGCTCAGATCAGAGATATGATTTCCCGGCAACCACACCATCTCTCCCTGCACGATCCATCGTTGACGCGCATGGCGCTGGCAATCGCACCCATCGGACTTATTCGCGGCTGCTTCGAAATGGCACTGAATGCCAACATCCTTAATTGCTTTGGCATTATGGAGCCTCATCACCTCTCAAAATTAGTGAAAGCCGGACTGAAGCACACAAGGCTGGGGGAAAATATTGATTATCACGGCGAAAGAACGCCATTCAGCATGAACATCCTGGAAACATTTGATCACGCATGCAACCATAACCGCGATATCTGGAATATCGTTTCCTATCGGGGATTCAATCACAATCTGGCCCAGATTGTTCACCGGAAACAGCACATGAGCCTGATTTCTCAGCACTGACGGGGGAAAATCCCATCCGGATCTAATATGGACTTCAGCTTCACATTGAATTCATTACCTGAGTTCTCACGCAAGAATTCCTCCGAAGCAAAGATCGGCATACGATAAGGGAAATAACCCTTATCGCGTGCACGATATAGAAGATCCATATAGCATTCATGCGCAGGCTCAGACTCGCTGCTCTGATCAAATACAATCGCCATCAATCCGATCAGGCAGGAATGGCTGTAATTGGTAAAATTCAGGATCGGCGAAAATCCGTATGTCTTCTGTGCATAATCGCCCAGTTCCTCAAAATCAGAAATCGCCTGTGCCCGGAATGGCAGAATTTGCGAGAACCAGATAATCCCGCATTTATCCTGCGCCGGATTAATCTTTTTTAGATGCCGGTCATCCGGTGTTTTGTAATACGGAATTCGTCCAATCATCATTGCACCGGGCTTCCCCTGCAAAAGGGACCACATTCCCTCGAGCGCAACGATTTTCTTCCTGAATGATAGCAATACGAACGGTTTAGCCAGACTTGCAATTCTTACAATCTTGTCACTGACAATTTTCATACGCCCAAATTTTTTCAAAGATGACTTTATTTCAGCCTGCAAGGCCTTTGTTATAGATCGCGGTCCCATGAATGTCACCATAATGGTGTATGGCGGAACACTGTATCTCTGATATGCCTGATCTATAGAGCCACAGGAAACAACATCAGCATGCTTCACACCCATACTCGCCAGCGTGTAGTAACCATTCAAAATCTTGATCTGAAGAGAATCAACACCGCAGACTTCACGAATTTCATATAGCCCCCTGATAGCTTCATCCAGATTTTCGCGGCTATCAACTTCGACCAAGCAGGCACGTACACATTCGGGTTTCCGTGCCAGCTTAATTGTCATG
>Ga0075163_10005564_pt1 | contig 16764 bp, 16 predicted proteins | sample JI1023141ADNA_FD_71478 | JGI IMG/M metagenome (GOLD analysis project Ga0075163, IMG submission 71478) | Wastewater effluent complex algal communities from Wisconsin, to seasonally profile nutrient transformation and Carbon sequestration -... | ecosystem: Engineered > WWTP > Effluent > Algae...
GGTTGCCGACTCGGTTGCCGACTCGGTTGCCGACTCGGTTGCCGACTCGGTTGCCGACTCGGTTGCCGACTCGGTTGCCGACTCGGTTGCCGACTGAGTTGCCGGCCAACTTGCCGGCCGGGTTGCCGAATCAAGAGGCTGCAGATTCGCGCCCGGCCTCGCCGGCCCGCCGGGCACCGCCGGGCTGGTGGCGGCCGGCGCCACGGCCGCGTCGAAACCGCGGCGGATGGCGGCGTCGAGCGGCACTCCGCCCTCCGGCGGCGTCACCGCCGCATCACGGTTGCCACCGAGCTGGCGTTCGATGACCCGCGCCAGGCCGATGCCGCCACTGCGAGTGGCGAGCTGCATGGCCAGCTGCTGGTCGAGCAGCGACTGGTACATGCGCGATTCGTCGCTGTCGAACATGCCGCCCTTGGGCGTCGCGTCGCGCATGGATTTGAGCACCTGCTGGAGCAGCAGCGCCTCGAACTGCTTGGCGGCCTCCTTGGTGGCGGCCGGGGAACCGTCCTTCGAGACGCGGCGCAGGCCCGACAAGGAGTTGGGGTCGAGGGCGTTGATCTGGCTGAAGTCGGAGGCCATCAGATCACCTCCAGTTCGGCCCGCAGCGCGCCGCTGGCCTTCATGGCCTGGAGGATGGCGATCAGCTCGAGGGGGTTGGCGCCGAGGGTGTTGAGGGCCTTGACCACGTCGGCCAGATTGGTGCCGCCCTTCACGTTGAAGATGTTGCCGCCGGCCTGCTGGATGTCGACGCCGCCCTTGTTGGTGACCGCGGTCTGGCCCTGGCCGAAGGGGTTGGGCTGGCTGACCTGCTGCTCATTGCTGACGGTGACGGTGAGGCTGCCGTGGGAGACCGCGCAGTTCTGCAGGGTGACCTTCTGGTTCATCACCACCGAGCCGGTGCGGGAGTTGATGATGACCTTGGCGGCCTGCACCGCCGGGGTCACGTCTAGGCTTTCGAGGCGGCCGAGGAAGGCCACCCGCTGGTTCACGTCGTCCGGCGCGCGCACCTGCACCTGGCGCCCGTCGAGGGCGCGGGCAGCGCCCGGCGCCATGGCGTTGATCGCGTCGACGACCTTCTGGGCGGTGCCGAAATCAGCGTCGTTGAGCTCGACGAAGACCGAGTCGCCCTGCCCCACCGCGGTCGGCACCGAGCGCTCGACGGTGGCGCCGCCGGGGATGCGCCCGGCCGAGAGGTGGTTGACCGTGACCTTGCCGCCGGAGGGCGCGGCACCGCCGGCGCCGCTCACCGCCAGGCTGCCCTGGGCCATCGCGTACACCTGGCCGTCCACGCCCTTGAGGGGCGTCATCACCAGGGTGCCGCCCTTGAGGGAGCGGGCGTTGCCCATCGACGACACGGTGACGTCGATCTGCTGGCCCGGCCGCGCGAAGGGCGGCAGGCTGGCGGTGACCATCACCGCGGCGACGTTCTTGAGCTGCAGCGATTGCCCCGGCGGCAGCGTGACGCCGAGGTTGCCGAGCATGTTGATGATGCTCTGCACCGTGAAGGGGGTCTGGGTGGTCTGGTCGCCGGAGCCGTCGAGGCCGACCACGAGGCCGTAGCCGACCAGCTGGTTGTGACGCACGCCGCCGATGCTGGCGAGATCCTTGAGGCGTTCGGCGCTGGCCGGGGTGCTGGCCAGGAGGCCGAGCGCGCAGGCGCAGGCGGCGACGAGGCGGATGAGGCGCGACATGGCGGGGTTCCTCAGAAAGGCAGCACGTTTACAAAGAAGCGCTGCAGCCAGCCCATCTGCTGGGTTTCGTCGATGTAGCCATTGGCCCGGTATTCGATGCGGGCGTCGGCGACCTGGGTGGACTGCACCGTGTTGGCGCCGGTGACGCTGACCGGATTGACGATGCCCGAGAAGCGGATGAACTCGTTGCCCTGGTTGATGGCGATCTGCTTCTCGCCGGACACCAGCAGGTTGCCGTTGGGCAGCACCTCGATGACGGTGGTGGTGATGGTGCCGGTGAAGGCGTTGTTGGCCGCCGCATCGCCCTTGCCGCCGAACTTGCTGGCGTCGGAGGCGGTCGCGTCGAGCCCGTTGAGGCCACCCAGCGGCAGCTTGGCCAGCGCGGTGATGGAGGCTGCGAGGCTGGCGTTGCGCTCGGCGGTGGCCGACGATTTCTTGCTGGCGGCGGTCTGCTCGACGAGGTTGACGGTGATGATGTCGCCGACGAAGCGGGCGCGGCGGTCTTCGAACAGGGGCCGGGTGAAGCTGGGCTGGTAGATCGAGCCCGAGCCGGAGGGCTGGGCGGCGCGGGCGTCGGGGCGCACGCTCATCGGCTGGTGCACCGCGGTCGGCGGGGTGGCCTGCAGGGCCGCACAGCCGGTGAGGCCGGCGAGCAGCAGGGCAGGCAGACAGGAAAGGGTGCGCATGATGGGTGTCCGCGGCCCGCTTACAGCGAGGTGAGCTTGCCGAGCATGTTGTCGGAGGTGGAGATGGCCCGCGAGTTGAGCTCGTAGGCGCGCTGGGTCTGGATCATCAGCACCAGCTCTTCGGCCACGTTGACGTTGGAGGTTTCCACGTAGGTCTGGTTGAGGGTGCCGACGCCGTTGGTGCCCGGGGTGTTGGGGTTGGCGGTGCCGCTGGCGGCGGTCTCGAGGAAGAGGTTCTCGCCCACGCTCTGGAGGCCGCCCGGGTTGACGAAGCTGGCCAGCTGGATGTTGCCGATCTGCGCCGCGGCGGCCTGGTTGGGCAGGGTCACCGAAACCACGCCGTCCTTGCCGATGGTGACCGACAGGGCGTTGGCGGGGATGGTGATGGCCGGCTGCAGCGGGTAGCCGCTGGAGGTGACGATCTGGCCGTTGGCGTCTTTCTGGAAGGCGCCGTCGCGGGTGTAGGCGGTGGTGCCGTCGGGGGTGAGGATCTGGAAGAAGCCCTCGCCCTGGATCGCCACGTCGAGGGCGTTGCCGGTCTGGGTGAGGTTGCCCTGGGTGTGGATGCGCTCGGTGGCGATGGGGCGCACGCCAGTGCCGATCTGGAGGCCCGAGGGGATGGTGGTCTGCTGGGTGGACTGGGCACCGGGCTGGCGCAGGTTCTGGTAGAGCAGGTCTTCGAACACCGCCCGCGCCCGCTTGAAGCCGTTGGTGGAGACGTTGGCGAGGTTGTTGGAGATGACGTCGAGCTGGGTCTGCTGGGCTTCGAGGCCGGTGCGGGCAATCCACAGGGAGCGGATCATGGTGGGCTCCAGAATTTCGGTGTCGCCCGATGGGCGAGGGGTTGGCCGCCTACAGAAGATGAATACACGGGCAGCAGGGTCATCCTAAGCTCAGCAAGTCCTGTTCCAGGCCCGGAGGAAGTGGTGAAAAGGCGGCCTATTTGCGGCCGGGGCGGCAGCGGCCAGGGGAAAGACGGCAGCTGCGGCCGGTGGAGCGGAAAAATTTGCCGGACGGCAGGCGGCGGCGTGGCGAAAATGGCCTGACGGGATGAAACATCGGGTCTCGACGGGGCAGTATTGGGTCTCGCGGAGGAAACATTGCCTCTCCGGAATGGAACATTGCCTGGCCGCAATGAAACCTTGCCCTGCCGGAATGAAACCTTCCCTCCCGGGAATGAAACATTGCCCCGCCGCAATGCAACATTGCCTCCCCGGAATGAAACATTGCCTCTCCGCGAGGCAATGTCGGGTGATCGCAAGGCAACGACGCCCCCCGGCGACCCGTTGATGCCCGGGCCGGCGGGGGGCGTCGGGCGGGCGGGCCGCCGGCGGGTCAGGTCTTGGCGACCAGCTGGCCGGCGGAGCGGTCCATCTCCTGGGCGGTGGACAGCATCTTGGTCTGCATCTCGTACTGGCGGGCCAGGGAGATCATCGACACCATCTGCTCGACCACGTTGACGTTGCTGCCTTCAAGGTAGCCGGCGGCCACCTTGACGGCGGGGTCGGCGGGGGCGGCACCGCCGGCGGCGAGGCGGAAGAAGCCGTCGGCGCCGCGGCGCAGGTCGGCCTCGGGCGGGTTGACCAGCTTGAGCTGATCGACGGCGCTGGTGCTGTTGCGGGCGCCGCTGCGGGCCACCGTAGACACGGTGCCGTCGACGCCGATCGCCACCTCGACATCGGGGGGCACGGTGATCGGCCCGCCGCTGCCCACCACCGGCAGGCCGCCGCGGGTCTGCAGGATGCCGTTGGCGCTGACTTCGAAGTTGCCGTCGCGGGTGTAGCCCTCGGTGCCGTCGGGCATCTGCACGGCAAACCAGCCCTTGCCCTGCACCGCCACGTCGAAGGGGCGGTTGGTGTGCTGCAGCGGGCCGGTGGCGAGGTCGTCCTGCACGCTGGCATCCACGACGAAGGCGCGGGTGGGCATGAGGGCGTTCTGCACCGGCACGGCGCGCAGGCGGTGCAGCTCGGCCTTGAAGCCGGTGCTGGTGGCGTTGGCCAGGTTGTGGGCCACCGCCGCCTCCTGCCCCATGGTGGCGGAGGCGCCGGTCATTGCGGTGTAGATCAGGCGGTCCATGGCTCAGGCCTTTCCGGGTTCAGCGCAGGTTGACCAGGGTTTGCAGGATCTGATCCTGGGTCTTGATCGACTGGGCGTTGGCCTGGTAGGCGCGCTGCTGGGTGATCATGTTGACCAGCTCGGAGGTGAGGTCGACGTTGGACTCTTCGATCGCCGCCGACTGCAGCACGCCGAGGGTGCCGGTTCCCGGGGGGGCACCGGCGCCATCCACGGCGCCCGCTTCGGGCGTCCATTGCCACTGGTTGGCGCCCACCGAGACGAGGCCGTTGGGGTTGCGGAAGTTGGTGAGCAGCACCTGGCCCATGGTGCGTGACTGGCCGTTGCTGAAGTTGCCGAGGATGGTGCCGTCGGCCTCGACGGTCAGGCCGCTGAGGGTGCCGGGCTTGTAACCGTCCTGGCTGAGGGACGAGACGCCGAAGCTGTTGCCGAACTGGGTGGAGTTGTTCAGGTCGACGGTGATCGTCAGGTCGCGGGTGGCGCCGGTGGTGACGGTGTAGGTGGTGGCGATGGTCTTGGGCGTGAGCAGGCCGCCGTTGCTGTCGAAGCTGACGGTGGTCGGGCTGTGCAGGCCGGTGATCGGGTCGATCTCGGGCGGGAAGCCGCCGTCGAGGCTGGTGTACACGTCCCACTTGTTGGCCTGGGCGGTCTTCACGAAGTACAGCGACTGGGTGTGCGGGTTGCCCAGGGAGTCGTACACCGTCTGGGAGGTGGTGCTGGTGTAGCTGGTGGGGTCGGTGATGCTGAAGCCGCCGCTGTTGGCGGTGGCAGTGAAGCCAGGCATGGCCAGATCGGTGGCCACGCCGCCGCTGACCGTCATCGACGACTGGCCGCCGGCGAGGGTGGAGCTGAAGGTGATGCGGCCGTCTGCATCGGCACCGACGACGACCTTGCCGTTGAGGGCGGTGGCATTGACGGCGGTCTGCAGCGCCGCGATCAGCGAGGTGGAGTCGGGGTAGGTGGCGGCGTTGATGGTGACCGGGATGGCGGCGGCGCCATCGACGGCGATCGACAGGGTGCTGGTGGTGCCGGCGGCCGGCACCGGGGCGATCGTGAAGGGGGCGACCGAGCCGCTGGAGAGGGTGGCGACCACGGCGTTGCTGCCATTCACGGTGGTGCCGGTGGGGATCTGCAGGCCGGCGGCGGCGGTGCCGCTGACCAACAGGCTGGACAGCCGCCCGCCCCGCTCGGAGGCCAGGCTGAGCACGCCGTTGCTGTTGCTGGAGGCGACGACGCGGTTCTTCAGCGAGGTCTGGTCGATGGCGGTCTGCAGCGCGGCGACGAGGGAGCTGGAGTCGGCGTAGCTGCCGGCGGGGATCGTCACGGTGGCGCTGGCTTCGCCGTCGACCGCGATGGTGAGCTGGTTGTTGGCCGCGGTGAGCACCAGCGGCGTGCCGACGGTGGCCGGCGCGCCGGTGCCGTAGAGGGTGGCAACGGTGAGCGCGGCCGGCGAGCCGGAGCGGGAGTCGAGGTTGACGTTGTAGCCGGCCTCGGTGGTGGCCTTCGGGTCGGCATCGCCGTAGCTGAGGCGGATGTCGCCGCCGACGCCGTTGGGCAGGCCCTTGGCGTCGAAGGTGTTGCCGGTGAGGCGCAGGCCGCTGCTATTGACCACGTAGCCGTTCTTGTCGACGTGGAACTGGCCGTTGCGGGTGTAGGTGATGGAGCCGTTGTCGCTCATCCGGAAGAAGCCCTGGCCATTGACCGCCAGATCGAGCGTGCTGCTGCTCGTGGAGATGTTGCCCTGGGTGAATTGCTGGGCCACGGTGGCCACCGACGCGCCGATACCGACCTGGGTGGAGCTGCCGGCCGACAGCGACGCGGCGAACACGTCGGCAAACTGGGCGCCGGCCTGCTTGTAGCCGACGGTGCCCGAGTTGGACACGTTGTTGCTGATGGCGTCGAGCGCCTTGGAAGCGATGGAGAGGCCGCTCAAACCTTGCTGGAATGCCATTTTGGGTCTCCGCTCAGAGAATCTGCTTGATGTCGGACAGGGTGACCAGCTTGCCGCCGCCCACGTCGATGGACACGCTGCCGGCGCTGGTGCGCAGCACGCTGTTCACCGAACCGAGCTGCAGGGCAGTCGGGCTGAGGCTGGTGTCGCCGCGGGTGGCCTTGACCGACAGGGTGTAGCTGCCGTCGGCGGCCTTGGAGCCGTTGTTGGTGAGGCCGTCCCACGCAAAGTTGAACACGCCGGCGTCGTAGTCGCCCAGCTCGAGGGTGCGCACCTCGAGGCCGTTGGCGTCCTTGATCGTCACGCTGACCTTGTCGGCCGGGCTGGTGAGCTCGAAGCCGCCGTAGGCCTTGCCGCCAGCCAGGGAGAGGCCGTTGCCGCTCACCATCACGCCCTTGCCCACCAGCGCCGCCGCCTGCATGGCCTCGCCGGACTGGGAGCTTTCGAGCAGCGTCGAGAGAGTGGAGTTGAGCTTGCCGAGGCCATCGACGGTGCTGATCTGGGCCAGCTGGGAGGTCATCTGGGCGTTGTCCATCGGGGACAGCGGGTCCTGGTTCTTGAGCTGCTCGGTGAGCAGCCGGAGAAAGCTGGACTGGGTGCCCATCTCCATCGCCTTGGGCGAACCCGACGACGAGGTCTTCTGGAGGTTGTTGATGACCTCGGAGCTGGTGGCGGAATTGACTGTGCTCATGATCTGGCTTCCGGAGATTCGATTACTGGCCGATGGCCAGGGTCTTTTCCATCAGGGTCTTGGCGGTGCCCATCACGTCGGCGTTGGTCTGGTAGGCGCGCGAGGCGGAGATCATGTTGGTCATCTCCTCGACCACGTTGACGTTGGGCATCGTCACGTAGCCCTCGGCGTTGGCCGCCGGGCTCTTCGGGTCGTAGACCAGGCGCATCGGCGCGGCGCTGTCGACCACCTGGGTCACGCGGACGCCCTGGGCCGCCGGGCCGGCCATCGGCGTGGCGGCAAACACCACCTGCTTGGCGCGGTAGGGCTGGCCGTCGCTCGAGACGACGCTGTCGGCGTTGGCCAGGTTGCTGGCGGTGGTGTTGAGGCGCAGGGACTGCGCGTGAAGCGCACTGCCGGCGACCTGGAAGACATTCAGCATGCTCATGATGTGCCCCTTACTGGTTCTGGATCGCCCGCTGCATGGTGGTCAGCATGCCGTTGATGAAGGTCAGGCTGGCCTGGTAGTGCACCGAGTTCTCGGCAAAGGCGCTGCGCTCCACGTCCATATTGACGGTGTTGCCATCGACGGCGCCCTGCTCTTCGGTGCGGAACTTGAGGGCCGCCTCCAGGGGGTTGGCGGCGGCGCCGGCGATGTGACGCTGCGAGGTGGTCTTGAGGGCGAGGGCGTCACCCTTGGCACCCAGCGCACCAGACAGGGCCTGACGGAAATCCAGGTCGCGGGCCTTGTAGTTCGGCGTGTCGGCATTCGCGATATTCGAGGCGATCACCTGCTGGCGGTAAGCGCGGGCGTTCAGCGCCGTCTGGTGAAAACGCATCGTGGCATCGAGTCTGTCGGTCATTCCGGTCACCTTTTGGGGGCTGTATCTGCAATGACTCCATTGCAGCTTCCATGCCAGCCATCCTACCCGGGCGCTCCGGGCCGCCATGGGCCGAACAGGCGGCAATTTCCACCCCATTCCACCCCGCAACGGCCCACCCTTCCGCCCTGCCGCTTGCCGCAGCGGCAAACTTTGCCGGCCGTTCCGTGCCGAGCGGCAGCCTGGGCCGCGGGCCGGCAGCCCGGCGCACAATTGAGCCGCGAAAACGCCGCTATTTCCCCCGGCACCGAGGGCGCTCACATGTTCCAATGGCAGCCATGAATCCTGCGCGCGACATTCCCTGCGCCCTGCCCCGATGAACCTAGCCCACGCCCTCACCACCCTGCTGCTGATCGCCCTGACGAGCGTCGCCGGCCCCTGCCAGGCGCGCCAGGACCCGGCCGCCGTGCGCAGCGAGGTGACACGTTTTCTCAGGCTCCAGACGATCAGCCTGCCCGGCGAGGTGAGCATCCAGCCCGGCGAATTCGCCGCCGACAACGCCCTGCCACCCTGCGTCCAGCTGGAGGCCTTCCTGCCCCCCGGCGGCCGCGCCTGGGGCCGCGTCTCGGTGGGCGTCCGCTGCCTCGCCCCGAGCCCCTGGTCGGCCTGGGTGCCAGCCGAGGTGCGGGTGAAAGGCCTCTACCTCGTCACCACCGCCCCCCTCACAGCCGGCCAGCTGATCGGCCCCGGCGACATCCGCCGCGAGGCGGGCGAGCTCACCGCCCAGGCGGCCGACGTCCTCACCGACCCGACCCAGGCCGTCGGCTACGCGGCCCGCATCGGCCTCGCCGCCGGCCGGCCGCTGGCCGCCAGCCACCTGCGCCTGCCGCCGGCCGTGGTGCAGGGGCAGCCGGTGAAGGTCGTCACCCGCGGCGGCGGCTTCCAGGTGAGCAACGACGGCACCGCCCTCAGCACCGCCGGAGACGGTCAGGCCGCCCAGGTGAGGCTCTCCAGCGGCCAGGTGCTGCGCGGCACGGCGCGCAGCGGGGGCGTGGTGGAAGTCACGCTGCCATAAAGACTCAGTTAGCCCTTTCCGGTGCTTGCAAATAAGCTAAAGTTTCATACACATGGGTCGTAAATCTTCTCGACTTATGGAAGAAAGGGCCAAGCCGTGAAGATCGATAACTCAGTCAAGGCAACCGGAAGCCTGCCGCCCAACGAAGGGCGAGCGCGTTCCGCAAAGGAATCCCCCAAGGCCGAAGGCAGCAATGCTGGCAGCGAACGGGTCGAGCTGTCCTCCCTGTCGTCCCGCATGCTGCAGATGGAAGAAGCCATCTCCAACACCCCGGTGGTCGATGGCGCCAAGGTGGACGAGATCAAGCAGGCCATGAGCGAGGGGCGCTTCAAGGTCAATACCGAAAAGGTGGCCGACGGCCTCATCGAGAGCGTCCGTCAGATGCTGTCCACCCAGCAGGCCAGCCAGGCCTGATGCGGCGATGGCGATCGACCCCGGCTTTGCCCAGCGCCTCGCTCTCCTGATCCAGGACGAGCGGGCGGGCCTGCAGGGTTTCATCGCCCTGCTGCAGCGTGAAGAAGCGCTGCTGGTCGCAACCCAGATCGACGCCCTCTCGGCCCTGGCCGAGAAAAAGACCGCCCTCTACCGCGCCCTGCAACGGCTCTCCGACGAGCGCGTGGTGATGTTCGCGCGCCTGGGGGCCAAGGTGAGCGACGAAAACATCCGCATCGTGCTGGCCGACCTGCCCGAAGCCCTCACGGCCTGGCAGGAGGTCGTCGGCCTGGCGGCCGAGGCCAAGGAACGCAACCGCATCAACGGCCAGCTGATCACCGAGCGCCTGCAGAACAACCAGCAGGCGCTGAGCGTGCTGCTCGCGGCGGCCGAACATCCACAAATCTACGGGCCCGACGGTCAGTCCCGCCCGACGGCTTCGCGGCGCCTCTTCGGCGCGGCCTGAGCCTTTCCGGCGCCATTCCCGCGCCATTCCGCCGGCCTTCCTGTTTCACATCACGCCAAGCCTCGGGCCCGCCTTTTGATGCTCCGTCAGGGTTTCGTGACGCCCTCCGTCGTCGGCGTCGGCGCGGGCGGCGCGGCATCCGCCGGCAGGATCGAATCTGCCACGCCGGAGGCCCTCACTGGTGCCGTCACCGCCGGCTCGACCAGGCGCGACTCGACGAGGATGGTGACCCGCCGGTTGCGGGCCCGACCTTCCACCGTGGCATTGTCGGCCACCGGCCGCTGGTCGCCGTAGCCGGCCGCGGTGAGCCGCGACGGGCGCACGCCACCTTCCACGAACAGCCTCACGACGCTCGACGCGCGCACCGCGGAGAGCTCCCAGTTCGACGGGAACATGGCGCTGGCGATCGGCATCACGTCGGTGTGCCCCTCGACGGTGATCGGGAATTCCGCGTCCGCCACCACCTGGGCCACGGCGCGCAGGGCGCGAACGGCATCAGGCCCGAGCTGCGCCTCGCCGGGCGCAAAGAGCACCGCCGCGTTGATCTCGACGGTGATGCCGAAGGCGCCCTCGGTGACCCGCACCTGGCCATCGGCCACCAGCGGGGCGAGCACCTTGCGAATCTCCTCGGCCATGTTGCGCACGCGCTCGGCCTTGGCCCGGCGTTGCTCCTCGGCTTCCGCGCTGGTCGCAGGAGCCGGCCGGATCGACGGGATCGGGGCGATCGCCACGACCTGCCGCCCGGCGTCATGGGTGCCGATGCTGCGGAAAGCCTGGACCACCGAATCGGACATCACCCGATATTTGCCCTCGTTGAGGGAAGACAAGGAATACATCACCACGAAAAAAGCGAACAGCAGGGTGATGAAGTCGGCGTACGAAACCATCCACCGCTCGTGGTTCTCGTGCTCTTCCTCTTTCTTTCTGCGTCTTGCCACCGCCCTACCCCGCGTAGCCCTTGAGGCGGCTTTCGATGATGCGCGGATTGTCGCCATTGGCAATGCCGACCAGGCCATCCACCAGCATCTCGCGCATCGAAACCAGCGTGCCGATCACCCCCAGCAGCTTCTTGGAAACCGGCAGGAAGACCAGGTTGGCCGTGCCCACACCGTAGATCGTCGCGACGAAGGCCACCGCGATGCCGGCCCCGAGCTTGCCCGGATCGGAAAGGTTCTCCATCACGTGGATCAGGCCCAGCACCGCGCCGAGGATGCCGATCGTCGGCGCGTAGCCGCCGGCCGCCTCCCAGATCTTGGCGCCCTGCTTGAGCTGGGCCTCCCAGGTGTCGATCTCCACCTCCAGGACTTCCCGCAGCCGCTCGGGCTCGACGCCATCCACCAGCAACTGCAGCCCCTTCTGGATGAAGGGGTCTTCCATCTGGGGAATGCGGCTCTCGAGGGCCAGCAGGCCTTCCTTGCGGGCCACGTTGCTCCAGTTCACCACCTCGGCGATCAGCGCGTCGTGGTCGAGATCCGGCGGCGTGAACACCCAGCGGAACATCTGCATGCCGGTGCGGAAGACCTTCAGCGAACTCTGCAGCATCACCGCCCCGAGGGTGCCGCCGATGACGATCAGGAAGGCGGTGGGCTGGACCAGAGAACCGATGTGCCCGCCTTCGAGCACCTGCCCCACCAGGATTGCCGCAAAGCCGAGAGTGATGCCGACGAGGCTGATGCTGTCCATTGAAATGTGCCCCTATGGGGTCAGGATGCGGCGGCAGGCCGACGGCCCCGCCCGCGCCCCTCGCCCTTGGCCTTCGTGGCGACCTGCATGGCGCCGGAGATGCGCGAGCGCAGCCGGGCGATGGCCTGGCTGTGGAGCTGGCACACGCGGGACTCCGAGACGCCCAGCACTTCGCCGATCTCGCGCAGGTTCATGTCCTGCTCGTAGTACAGGCCCATCACGGTCTTCTCGCGCTCGGGCAGGTCGTCGATGGACTTGATCAGCACGTCACGCATGTTGCTGTCGAGCAGCAGCGTGAGCGGGTCGTTGCCCTCGAGGGTGATGTGGCGTTCGAGGTAATCCTCTTCGCCGTCGCCGCTGAAATCCTCGAAGTAAACCAGCTGGTAGCCGCGGGCTTCCTGCAGCATGTGCTGATATTCGGCCAGCGGCACGCCGAGGGATTCGGCGAGCTCGGTCTCGGTGGGGTGACGCCCCTTCTGCTGTTCGAGCTGATGCACGGCCGCCTCGATGCGGCGCATGTCGCGGCGCAGGCTGCGCGGCAGCCAGTCGTTCTCGCGCAGGCCGTCGAGCATCGAGCCGCGGATGCGCTGCACCGCGTAGGTCTCGAACTGGGCGCCGAGGCCCTCCTCATAGCGATTGATGGCATCCAGCAGGCCCATCATGCCGTTCTGGATGATGTCCTCCACCTGCACGCTGGCGGGCAGCTTGGCCATGAGGTGGTAGGCAATGCGCTTGACCAGCGGCGCATACTGGACGACGAGCTGCTCTTTATCGAGGGTACCGGAGGCGGTGTACATCTTGGGTCAGCTTTCTGGTCTGGATATCTGGGGTGCGACTCGCTGCAATGTTTTCAACGGCAACGACAGGCTTTCATGCAGGGTGCGACACACTTTTTAACAGAGCCTCGCTGTTCAGCCGCTCACGCCGGCCCGGGACGACCACGCCCGCAGGCGGCGGATGAAGGCCTGCGCGCCTTCTGCCGGGTGACGCTCACCCAGCGGGGTGCACATCGCCTCCGCCAGCCCGTCCCGCTCGATCTCGCCGCGCCACACCAGCGGCAGGCCCACGTGGCGGGAGGTGAAGTCCTGCAGGCTGGCGAACAGCGCTGTGGCGTCGGCCCGGTCACGGGCACCGCTGACCGCCACTTCCAGCGAGCCGGCCCCCGCCGCGGCGAGGCCCTTGACCCACTGGCAGGCGCCCCGGGCGCCGACGCCGCTGGCCTCGACGACCAGCAGCCGCCGCCCGGCCGCGCGGGCAAAGGGCGTGAGGTGGCGGGCATCGCCGACGGTGTGGATCGCCAGCAGGTCGGCCCGCCGCTGCAGCTCGGCAATGCCGGCCTCGAGGCGGGCGTGGTGCGCATCGTCGAGAAGCGCGACGGCCTGCACGGTGGCCGCGGCCGGCACCACCCACAGCCCGTCGGCCACTTCACGCATGGTCTCGGTAACTTCGGTGCGGCCCTGCAGGGCGCCCAGCAGATCGCCACCTTCGGGATAGCCGAATGCAGCCAGCAGCGAGCCGTGCTCCGGCGCGTGCTCGTCGATGGCGACCACCCGGCGGGCACCTTCGGTCAGGGCCGTGAGGGTCTGCACGGCGAGCTGACGGGGCGCGCGGCCGGAAGCGAACAAGGCGACGACAGCCGACGGAGCGCGGCGGAACAGGCGGCGCAGGCCGGCGGCCTGATCGGAGGCGTGCAGCATCAGAGACCTCCCCGCGCGTGGGCAACTTCGGTCTGGCCCGCAGAAGCCATGATCAGGCCGGCCTCGAGCGCGTCGAGCCGAAACGGCGACGCGGCGGGCATCTCGCGCAGGGCCTGGTCGATGAGGGCGTCGCGGTCGGGCAGGTGCAGGTCTTCCGGCACCCGCTGGCCGTTGGCCACGTAAAACACGTCGAGCTGGTGGCGGATGGCCACATCGACCACCGGCGCGAGGGACATCGCCTCATCCATCTTGGAGAGGATCACCCCGGTCAGGTCATCACCACCGTAGGCGCTGATCACGTCGTCCAGGGTGTCGCCGCGGCAGGTGGCGTTGAGCAGCAGGAGGCGCGACAGCTTGCCGGCACCGGTGAGCATGGCGCTCTGCTCGGCAACCATCTTGTCGCGCTGGCTCATGCCCATGGTGTCGATGAGCACCATGAATTTGTCGCGCAGGCTGACCAGGGTCTCGCGCAGCTCGGTGGCATCGCGCACCACATACACGGGCACGCCGAGGATGCGGCCGTAGATGCGCAGCTGTTCGTGGGCGCCGATCCGGTAGCTGTCGGTGGTGATCAGGGCCAGCTTGTCGGCGCCATGGCGCACCACGCAGCGGGCCGCCAGCTTGGCGGTGGTGGTGGTCTTGCCGACGCCGGTGGGGCCGACCAGGGCGAACACGCCGCCGCGATCGACGATGTCGTCCTCGCCCCCCATCGAGCGGAAACGCCCGGACAGCGCCCCGTGCAGCAGGCGGTGGGCGTTTTCGGGGCTTTCTTCTTCGGGCACCTCTTCGGCGAGCTCGCGGGCGAGGCTGGCCGAGAAGCCGGCTTCCAGCAGGTCACCGATGAGGCGGGTGCGGCCGGGGCTGCTGCGGCTCATCTCGCCCCAGGCGAAGCCGGCCAGCTGGCGTTCGATCATCCCGCGGATGGCGGCAAGCTCGCTGGCCATGTGGGTATTGGCGGATTCGAGGGCGCGGATGCGGGCTTCTTCCTCGACGCTGGTGGGGCGCTGGCGCGGGGGCGCCTCGGGCTGGCGGGGCGCCTCGCTGCGCAGGGGCGAGCGGGCGGCCGGCGGCGCGGCGGGCTCGGCCGGCGGACGGCGGACCTGGGCCGAGGCGGCGTTGAAGACCTCGCGGTTGAGTTCGACCCGGGGCGGATTGAAGGGCTGCATCTCGGGGGCACGCGCCGGCGCGGGGCGCTGCGCCGGCTGGGGTGCCGGCGGCACCGGCGCCCGCTGGGTGGCGGCCCGGGACAGGCTGACCCGGAAATCATCGTCGAAGAAGTCGGCCGCCGGGGCCGGGCGCGGCGCAGCCGACGGCATTTGGGGCTTGGGCGCTGCGGAGGCCGCTGCGGCAGCCTGGGCTTGGGCCTGGGCCTGGCTGCGGGCGCGCTGCAGGCTGGCCACATCGCCAGCCGGCAGGGCAAGGATCTCGACACCGCCGTTGGCCGCCCGATTGGAAAGCACCACGGCATCCGGCCCGAGTTCGTCCTTCAGCATGCGAAGGGCCTCGCGGGCGGTTTTGGCAAAGTAGCGCTTAACGTTCATGCTCCTGTCTCCGGGTGCGAAGGCCTTGCGGGGTCGGCGCGGGCACTTCGGTACTTTCGATTATCCCCAGCCAGCCATCTTTCGATGGCCGGGATAAGACAGGTTTTAGGCGGCTATTCCCCGGACGGAGGTACGTGCATTTGCGCGCAGCGGGGCTTTCAACCTAGAAACGCAGGGCAGCCCCAAGCTTCCTTGAACCCCCACGGGGGCGGGCGGGGCGAAGCCCGGCCCTGGGGGCGCTCAGGAGGTTGGGGCGATCATCGCCGAGACGCGGATCAGGCGGGTCTCGGGCACTTCGGAGTTGGCGATCACCTTGAGGCTGGGCACACTGCGGCGCAGGAAGCGCGACAGCAGCCAGCGCAGCGGCGCCGGCACCAGCAGCACCGCCGGCAGGCCGGTGTCTTCCATGCGCTGGGCCGCGGCGGCGGTTTCGCGCAGCAGGGTTTCGGCGAGGCCCGGCTCGATGGCGCCATCGCCGCCACCGCCCATGGCCTGCATCAACACCCGCTCGAGGCCCGGATCGAGGGCCATCACCTGCACCTCGCCATTGCCCGGGAAGAGCCCCTGGACGATGGCCCGGCCGAGCGCCTGACGCACCCGCGAGGTGAGTTCCAGCGCGTCCTGGATGCGCGGCGCGTGTTCGGCCAGCACCTCGACGATGCTCCGCATGTCGCGGATGTTGACGCCCTCGTCGAGCAGGTTCTGCAGCACCCGCTGCACGGTGGCCAGCGGCAGCAGCTTGGGCACCAGGTCCTCGACCAGCTTGGGGCTTTCCTTGGCGATGTGTTCGAGCAGCGCCTGGGTTTCGGTGCGGCCGAGGAGTTCGGAGGCGTGGCTGAGGATGAGGTGGTTGATGTGGGTCGCCACCACGGTGCTGGCATCGACCACCGTGTAGCCGAGGGCGTGAGCCTGCTCGCGCTGGCTGGCGTCGATCCACACGGCGGGCAGGCCGAAGGCCGGGTCGGTGGTCTCGCGCCCGGCGAGCGGCCCCGCCACGCGGCCCGGGTTGATGGCCATGAACTGCCCCGGGAAGGCGCTGCCGGCGCCGATCTCGACGCCCTTCATCACGATGCGGTAGTCGTTAGGCTTGAGTTCGAGGTTGTCGCGGATATGCACCGGCGCCGCGAGGAAACCGATGTCGCGGGCGAACTTCTTGCGCAGGCCGCGGATGCGCTTGAGCAGCTCGCCGTCCTGGCCCTTGTCGACCATCGGGATCAGGCGGTAGCCCACTTCGAGGCCGAGCACGTCGACGGGCATCACGTCGGACCAGCTCGCATCCTGGCTTTCCGGGGGAATCACCGGCGCGGCCGACGGCGCCTCTTCCTCGACGGCCTCCTGCACCTTCAGCCCGCCACGCCAGGCCATGTAGCCCAGCCCGGAGGCGAGCAGCAGGAACACGAAGTTGGGCATGCCCGGGATCAGGCCGAGGATGCCCAGGATCGCCGCGGTGAGCACCAGCACCTGCGGGTTGGAGAACACCTGCCCGATGACCTGGGTGCCCATGTCCCCCTCGTCGCCGACCCGCGACACCACCAGACCGGCCGCCACCGAGATGATCAGCGCCGGCAACTGGGCCACCAGGCCATCGCCGATGGTGAGCAGGGTGTAGTTGGTGGCCGCCTGGCCGAGCTCCATGTTGTGCTGGAGCACGCCGACGATCAGCCCGCCGATCACGTTGATGCCGAGGATGAGGATGCCCGCCACCGCGTCGCCGCGGACGAACTTGGAGGCACCGTCCATCGCGCCGTAAAAGTCGGCTTCCTGCGAGGTTTCGGAGCGGCGCTTCTTGGCCTCCTTCTCGTCGATCAGGCCGGCGTTGAGGTCGGCGTCGATGGCCATCTGCTTGCCGGGCATGGCGTCGAGGGTGAAGCGGGCGCCCACTTCGGCGATCCGCCCGGCGCCCTTGGTGATCACCACGAAGTTGATCACGGTGAGGATGATGAACACCGCCAGCCCCACCGCGGTGTTGCCACCAACC
>Ga0075163_10005565_pt1 | contig 16764 bp, 11 predicted proteins | sample JI1023141ADNA_FD_71478 | JGI IMG/M metagenome (GOLD analysis project Ga0075163, IMG submission 71478) | Wastewater effluent complex algal communities from Wisconsin, to seasonally profile nutrient transformation and Carbon sequestration -... | ecosystem: Engineered > WWTP > Effluent > Algae...
GTCGGTATCGACAACTACGTCACCATCCTTTCCGACCGCTACTGGTGGACGGCGTTCGCGGTGACGCTGGGTGTCACCATCGTCTCGGTGGCCATCGAGTTCGTGCTCGGCATGGCGCTCGCACTGGTCATGCACCGCACCATCTTCGGCAAAGGCGTGGTGCGCACCGCCATTCTGGTGCCCTACGGCATCGTGACGGTGGCGGCCTCCTACAGCTGGTACTACGCGTGGACGCCCGGCACCGGGTATCTGGCCAACCTGCTGCCGACCGGCAGCGCGCCGCTGACCGAACAGCTTCCGTCGCTGGCCATCGTGGTGCTCGCCGAGGTGTGGAAGACGACGCCGTTCATGGCGCTGCTGTTGTTGGCCGGTCTGGCGCTGGTGCCCCAGGACCTGCTCAATGCGGCGCAGGTCGACGGAGCCGGCGGATGGAAGCGGTTGACCAAGATCATCATCCCGCTGATCAAACCCGCAATCCTGGTGGCATTGCTGTTCCGCACCCTGGACGCGTTCCGCATCTTCGACAACATCTACGTGCTGACCGGCGGTGCGAACGACACCGGTTCGGTCTCGATCCTCGGTTACGACAACCTGTTCAAGGCGTTCAACCTGGGGCTGGGTTCGGCCATCAGCGTGCTGATCTTCCTGTGCGTCGCGGTGATCGCCTTCATCTTCATCAAGATCTTCGGTGCCTCGGCACCCGGCGCGGACGAGGAGGGCCGCTAGATGGCGGAGAACGTGGGTGCCCGCCGCGCGACGGGTTGGGCTGTCGTCAACGTCATCGTCGTGCTGTACGCCTTGTTCCCGGTGCTGTGGATCCTGTCCCTGTCGCTGAAGCCGACGTCGACGGTCAAGGACGGCAAGCTCATTCCGTCGGAGATCACCTTCGACAACTACAAGGCCATCTTCGAGGGCAACATCTTCACCTCGGCGCTGGTCAACTCGATCGGCATCGGTCTGATCACCACGTTGATCGCCGTCGTCATCGGTGGGATGGCGGCCTACGCGATCGCGCGACTGGCCTTCCCCGGCAAGAAGGTTCTGGTCGGCGTGGCCCTGCTGATCGCGATGTTCCCGCAGATCTCGCTGGTGACGCCGATCTTCAACATCGAACGCCGGCTCGGGCTCTTCGACACCTGGCCGGGACTCATCATTCCTTACATCACGTTCGCGCTGCCGCTGGCGATCTACACCATGAGTGCGTTCTTCAAGGAGATCCCGTGGGATCTGGAGAAGGCGGCCAAGATGGACGGCGCCACCCCGGGGCAGGCCTTCCGCAAGGTGATCGCGCCGCTGGCCGCGCCGGGCATCGTCACCGCGGGCATCCTGGTGTTCATCTTCGCGTGGAACGACCTGCTGCTCGCGTTGTCGTTGACCGCCACGGAGCGGGCGATCACCGCCCCGGTGGCCATCGCCAATTTCACCGGTAGCTCACAGTTCGAGGAGCCGACCGGGTCGATCGCAGCGGGGGCGATGGTCATCACCGTCCCGATCATCATCTTTGTGCTCATATTTCAGCGACGGATCGTGGCCGGGTTGACCTCCGGCGCGGTGAAGGGGTAATTCATGGCCGAGATCGTGCTGGAGAACGTCACGAAGAGCTACGCCAACGGTGCCGCGGCGGTGAAGAACCTGTCGCTGACCATCGCCGACGGCGAGTTCATCATCCTGGTCGGACCGTCGGGCTGCGGGAAGTCGACCACCCTGAACATGATTGCGGGCCTGGAGGACATCAGCTCCGGGGAGTTGCGCATCGGCGGGGAGCGGGTCAACGACAGGGCGCCCAAGGACCGCGACATCGCCATGGTGTTCCAGTCCTATGCGCTGTACCCGCATATGACCGTGCGCCAGAACATCGCGTTTCCCCTGACGCTGGCCAAGGTCGGCAAGGACGAGATCGCCCGCAAGGTCGACGAGACCGCCAAGATCCTGGACCTGGCCGCACTGCTGGACCGCAAGCCCGGGCAGCTGTCCGGCGGTCAGCGCCAGCGGGTGGCGATGGGCCGGGCGATCGTCCGTAATCCCAAGGCGTTCCTGATGGACGAGCCGCTATCCAACCTGGACGCCAAGCTGCGCGTGCAGATGCGCACCGAGATCGCGCGGCTGCAGAGCCGGCTGGGCACCACCACGGTGTATGTCACCCACGACCAGACCGAGGCGATGACGCTGGGGGACCGCGTCGTGGTGATGCTGGCCGGTGTGGCCCAGCAGATCGGCACCCCCGAGGAGCTGTACACCACCCCGGCGAATCTCTTCGTCGCCGGTTTCATCGGGTCGCCGGGGATGAACTTCTTCCCGGCGACGCTGACCGACGGCGGCATCAAGCTGCCGTTCGGTGACGAGGTGGTGCTCACCGATGAGGCGCAGCGGATCCTGGGGCAGCATCCCAAGCCGACCAACGTGATCGCCGGGCTGCGACCCGAGCATTTCGACGACGCCGCGCTGGTGGACTCCTACACCCGCATCAAGGGGCTCACCTTCGAGGTGGACGTCGATCTGGTGGAGTCCCTGGGCGCCGACAAGTATCTGCATTTCCGCATCGAGGGGTCCGGTGCGAAGTCGGCTCAGCTCGCCGAACTGGCCGCCGAATCCGGTGCCGGCGAAAACGAGTTCGTGGCAAGGGTTTCGGCCGACTCGAAGGTGTCCGCCGGTAAGAAGGCGGAGCTGGCGGTGGACACCTCCAAGCTGATCATCTTCGACGGTGACACCGGGGTGAATCTGTCGATCCCGCCCGCCGGCTAGTGGTCGACGTCCCGGCCGAGGTGCGCGGCCGCCTGCAAGCGCACTTCACCGCGGCCGGTGTGCTCGGCGAGCCGGCCGAGGCGAATGTCACCTTCCTCGGTGCGGAGCGGATCTCCGTGCTGCGTTACGGTCCCGACGCTGAGGGCGTCAACCACTTTGTCTCACTGGGCTGTTCGCGCTACCCGATGGTGGATCCGACCGAGTTCGTCACCGACACCCAGCAGGGGCCCCGGGCCGAGGTGGTGGTGTCCCTGCGCCCGCCCAGTCCGGCGGGTCTGGCCCGCTCGATCGCGGTGCTGGCGGCCGCGCCGTCGGTGGAGGGGCTGGTGCTGGAGCCCGACGCGTTGATCGACCTGAGCGGTCCGCTGTTCGAGGGCGCGCCGTTCACCGCATTCCTGTTGGGCCCCAGCGATATCGAGGATGTCGCGTTGGCGGACCCGCTTTCGGACGTCAGGATTCTGCAGGCCACCCCGATCACCCCGACCGAGGCGGCCTGGGTGCGCCTCAAGGGCGCCGAGGCGATGCGCGAGGCGTGGCGCAGCGACGGGGTGGACGTGCTCGATGCGAACCGGCGCGCATCGCAGCCGTCCTAGACCCCGCACCCCTGATCGCCGAAACAGCATTCCAGACGGGCGGCACTCGCACTTCTGCGTCTGGAATGCAATTTCGGCGAGGGTGAGATCAGAGCCAGTGGTTGTGCCGGAACGTCCGGTACAACAGCGTGCACACCGTGAGCATCACCAGCAGCACCGTCGGGTAGCCCCAGGTGGCCTTGAGCTCGGGCATGTGCTCGAAGTTCATGCCGTAGATGCCGGCCATCGCGGTCGGCACCGCGGCGATGGCCACCCAGGCCGAAATCTTGCGCATATCGGTGTTCTGCTGCATGGAGACCTTGCCGACGGCGGCCTGCACCAACGAGCTGAGCACCTCGTCGTAGCCCTCGATGCGGTCGGCCGCCTTGATCGTGTGGTCGAGCACGTCGCGCATGTAGCGCCTGACCTCCTTGGAGATCAGGTCATTGTGATCGGTGGTGATGCGCTGCAGGTCGGTGGCCAGCGGGCTGACCGCCCGGCGGAGCTCGACCACCTCGCGCTTCATCAGATAGATGTGCTCGATCTCGGTGGCGCTGTTGGGGGAGAAGACGTTCTCCTCCATGGCGTCGATATCCGTCTCGACGAGGTCGGTGACGTCGAGGTAGTCGTCGACGACATGGTCGGCGATGGCGTGCATGACGGCGTAGGGGCCCAGCTTGCAGCTCGTCGGGGTGGTGTCGATGTGCTTGCGCACCGTGGCGAGTCCACCGTGCTCGCCGTGGCGAACCGTGACCACGAAATCGGCGCCGACGAACACCATGATCTCGCCGGTCTCGACGATCTCGCGGGTCATGGCCACCGAGTCGTGCGCCACGTACTTGACCGTCTTGAGCACCAGGAACAGCGTGTCGTCGTAGCGTTCCAGCTTGGGGCGCTGGTGGGCGTGCACCGCGTCCTCGACGGCCAGCTCGTGCAGACCGAACACCTCGGCCACGGCCTCCATCTGATGCTGGTCGGGTTCGTGCAGGCCGATCCAGACGAATGCGCTGCCGCCGGCGGCCTCGATCTCGTGCACCTTGTTCAGCGCGGCCGCGTGGGTGTACTTGCCCGGTAACCGGGTTCCCTCGCAGTACACGCCGCAGTCGACCATCGCCTGCGAGACCGGCACGTGGATCCCGGAGGCGTCCGGAGCGGTGGCGACCCGGCGTCCCGCCGGCCTCAACATCGACGGTGGCAGGGGGCGGAAAGACGGCATCGCGACCTCCATCATCTGGGGGTACGAGGGCGTGCCCCGTGGCCGAATGTTACTCGTCAGTCACGTTTCCAACCTCTCACGCGCAGGGAACCGGTGCCTGTGAGTTCCTTGGGTGAAGTAACGTGACGCCCGTGTCGGAATTGGTAAAGACCCCACAGGTTGTCATTGATGACGCGGAGATCTTCGCGGCCCACGAGGGTGGCAAACTCTCGGTCGAGCTGAAGGCACCGCTGGATACCCAGCGTGCGCTGTCCATCGCCTACACCCCGGGCGTCGCTCAGGTCAGCCGCGCCATCGCCGCTGATGTGACGCTGGCCAAGAAGTACACCTGGGCAAACCGCCTGGTGGCGGTGGTCAGCGATGGCAGCGCGGTGCTGGGACTCGGCGATATCGGTCCCGCGGCCTCGCTCCCGGTCATGGAGGGCAAGAGCGCGCTGTTCAAGACGTTCGGCGGACTGAACTCCATCCCGATCGTGCTGGATACCAAGGATCCCGACGAGATCGTCGAGACCCTGATCCGGCTGCGCCCGACCTTCGGTGCGGTGAACCTGGAGGACATCTCCGCGCCGCGCTGCTTCGAGATCGAGCGGCGCGTGATCGAGGCGCTGGACTGCCCGGTCATGCATGACGATCAGCACGGCACCGCGATCGTGGTGCTCGCCGCGCTGTTGGGGGCGGTCAAGGTGCTCGAGCGCGAGATCCACGACCTGAAGGTCGTGGTGTCCGGTGCCGGCGCCGCCGGTGTCGCCTGCACCAACATCCTGCTCAACAGTGGGGTCACCGACATCGTCGTGCTGGACAGCAAGGGCATCGTCGAGAGCGGTCGCAGCGACCTGAACTCCTTCAAGGCCGAGCTGGCCCAGCGCACCAATCCGCGCGGGCTCACCGGCGGGGCGGCGGAGGCACTGCACGGTGCCGATGTGTTCCTCGGGGTGTCGGCAGGTTTGGTGCCCGAGCAGCTCATCGCGTCGATGGCGCCGGGCGGCATCGTGTTCGCGCTGTCGAACCCCGATCCCGAGATTCACCCCGATGCCGCGCGCAAGTACGCCGCGGTGGTGGCCACCGGGCGCAGCGACTTCCCGAACCAGATCAACAATGTGCTGGCCTTCCCCGGTGTGTTCCGGGGCGCGCTGGACGCCGGCGCTCGCCGTATCACCGAGGAGATGAAAGTCGCTGCCGCGCATGCGATCTTCTCGGTGGTCGGCGATGATCTCGCGGTCGACCACATCGTGCCCAGCGCGCTGGACCCGCGGGTGGGCCCCGCCGTCGCGGCCGCGGTCGCGGAAGCCTCCGGCGTCTGATTCGGCCCGCAGGAGCGAAGCGGCCCGGGAACTTGCACAGCCAGATGCGCCGGCTGGCGATCGCGCTCGTCGCGCTGCTGATCGCCGGGTGCGGTGGGCAGGCGCCACCGCCGCCGTCGGTGTCGGTCGGAGCCGACGGGCAGTCGACGCTGCTGGCGCATCTGTATGCCGCGGCGCTGCGCTACTACGGCAGTCCGGCGCATGTGCGGGACACGCCGGATCCGTTGGCGGCGCTGGATTCCGGCGCGGTCGACGTGGTGCCGTCGTTCACCGGCGACGTGCTGGCGCGCTTCGCCCCGGATGCGGCGGCACGGTCGGCAGCGCAGGTGTACCGCGCCATGATCGGGGCCCTGCCGGAGGGGCTCGGTGCCGGTGACTACGCCGACGCCACCTCGGACAAGCCGGTTGTCGCGGTGACCGCAGAGACCGCCGCCAGCTGGGGGGTCGGTGACCTCAGCGCGCTGATCGGCCGCTGCGAATCGTTGAAACCAGGTGTGGTGCAAGGGGTTGCAGTGCCGGAGTCGTTCGGCACGTGTGTGCCGTCGGCGCCCGAGGAGTTCCCGGACGACGAGGTGTTGTGGGCGGCCCTGCGCAGCGGTGAGATCGACACCGCCTGGACGACGGCGGCGGCCCCCGATTTCCCGGCGGACCTGACCATGCTCTCGGACCGCACGGCACTGATCCGCGCCGAGAATGTGGTGCCCATTTTCCGCCGGAACACCTTGAGCCAGACACAGCTACGGGCGGTCAACGAGCTCGCCGGTGTGCTCGACACCGATGCGTTGGCGCAGATGCGTGCCGAGGTGGCCGGCGGTGCCGAGCAGGGGGCGGTGGCCGGTGCCTGGCTGGACGCCCACCCGCTCGGCCGCTAGAGCACGTCGGCACTATTACTTCGGGATGAGCCCCTTGGCCACCGACGAGAACAGGCGCTGGTAGCCCGAACCGGTGATTCGGATGATGACGTCGAGGACCTTGGCGTCGGCGCCGACGAGGACCCGGGCGCGGTCCTTGCGGACCGCCTCCAGGATGATCTTGGCGGCCTTCTCCGGGCTGGTCTTGGCGAGCTTGGTGTCGAAGGCCTTGGCCATCTCGGCGACGTCGATGCCTTCGGCGGCGGTGGCATTGCGGGCGATCGCGGTCTTGATGCCGCCCGGGTGCACGCAGGTCACCTTGACCGGGTGCTTGGCCAACGCCATCTCCTGACGCAGCGCCTCGGTGAATCCGCGCACGGCGAACTTCGCCGAGTTGTAGGCGGCCTGACCGGGCACCGAGAACAGCCCGAACACGCTGGAGACGTTGACGACATGCCCGTCGCCGGAGGCGATCAGGTGCGGCAGGAAGGACTTGGTGCCGTTGACGACGCCCCAGTAATCGACATCCATCACGCGCTCGATGTCCTTGTATGAGCTGACCTCGATATCGCCACTGAACGCGATACCGGCGTTGTTGTAGATCTGGTTGACCTTGCCGAAATGCTCCTTGACAGCGTCGGCGTACAGCTCGAAGGCCTCGCGCTCTGTCACGTCGAGACGGTCGGCCTTGACCGGGACACCGATCGCCTTGAGGCGTTCCTCGGTGACCGCCAGTCCCTCGGTGTCGACATCGCTGATCGCCACACTGGCGCCCGAGCGGCCGAGTTCGACGGCCAGCGCCTGCCCGATACCCGATCCCGCCCCCGTGACGACGGCAACTTTCCCGGCGAAGCCCTCCATGCACCCACTCCTGTCGTGACCAACTGTTGCTCGATTGTGTTCGACCTTAGCCGTTACCGGCGGTACCGACGCCGACCGGGTCGGCCCGTTGTCCACGAATGCGGTGACCAGGTCGGCGAACTCGTCGGGCCGCTCGATCTGCGGCATGTGCCCGGTGTCGGTGAACAGGTGGACCTGTGCGGCGGGGAAGTGCCGCCGGGCCGCCTCGAGGTGGGTCGCGGGCAGGATCCGGTCGCGGTCGCCCCAGATCAGCAGGGTGGGGCGGGGGTGCGCGGCCACGGACGCCAACAGTTCCGCGCGCCATTGCGGTCGAACCCCGCGGGTGGTGCCGAGATGATTGGCGATCTCCAGCAGGAACGTGCCGGTGTCGGGTTGTGCGGCGATCCGCAGCGCATGCGCGATGCGTTCGGGGGTGGCCAGTGCCGGATCGGCGAAGATCCGGCGTTCCATCAGCCGGGCGCCGGCGGCGGTGCTGTGCGTCGCGGCGTACCGCCCCAGACCGGGCAGGGACAACATGCGCAGCAGCGGGGTGACCTCGGCGCCGAAACCCGCGCTGTTGACCAGGGTCAGGCTGGCGACCCGGTCGGGGTGGGATGCCAGCAGCTGCATGGCGACCGCACCGCCGAGCGAATTGCCGATGACGTGGCAGGGCCGGGTCTCACCGAGTTCGGCCAGGATGCCCGCCACGCCGTCGGCCAGGGCCGCCAGGTCCGCGGGTCCGTCCCGGCGCGCCGAGAACCCGAAACCCGGCTGATCCGGCGCGATCACGTAGAAGCGCCGAGACAGTCGCTGCACCTGTTCGGACCAGTCCTCCAGGCTGCGGGAGATGCCGTGCAGCAAGAGCAGCGGCGTGCTCTCCCGATCACCTGCTGTCTGGACCCGGACGGCACGGTCATCGACAGTCAGCAGGCGCATCCGACCATGATGTGACAACCGTCTCGCGATGACCAGAGGCAGAACGCATCGTCTTGGTCCACTGATGGTGCGGTTTGTGCGCCGGGGTGTAACGATGCTCGCGCGCGCAGCGATGCCCCCATCATGATGCGTTTGCGATTCGCGGTTGCCGCCGGTGCCGTCCTGTCCGCCGGTCTGCTGGCCGCCGCCCCCGCCCAGGCCGATCCGGCCACGGACTTCCTGAACACGCTGGACGGTTCGGGTCTGGGCGCCATCAACCCGGCCGACGCCGTCTCGGCGGGCCAGTCCGTGTGCCCGATGTTGGCCGACGGGGGTCAGAACCTCGCCGATGTCGCCGGGCAGGTTTCGGAGACGATCGGGCGTCCGCTCGGCCCGGCCACCATGTTCACCGGCTTCGCCATCTCGGCGTTCTGCCCGGGCGCGATGACGTCGCTGGCCAACGGTGAGTCGCCCGTCCCGCTGGGGCTGCTCGGCTTCTAGCACCCCGCGAATGTGAAGAAGCTCGCGAGATTTCACCGAAATCTCGCGAGCTTCTTCACATTGGGGCGCAACTACGGCGCGAACGCCTCGTCGATGATCTCCTGCTGCTCGACCGCGTGCACCTTCGACGAACCCGAGGACGGTGCGGACATCGCACGCCGGGAGATGCGCTTGATCCCGGTCAGCTTCTCCGGCAGGAGTTCGGGCAGCGACAGCCCGAACGTGGGCCATGCGCCCTGGTTGGCCGGCTCCTCCTGGACCCAGAAGTACTGGGACACATTGGGATACTGGTCGAGTGTGGCGGCGAGCCGGCGCCGCGGCAGCGGGTAGAGCTGCTCGATGCGCACGATGGCCACGTCGTCGCGCTTCTCCTTGGCCTTGCGGGCCACCAGCTCGTAGTAGATCTTGCCGCTGGTGAGCAGCACCCGCTTCACCGTGGACCGGTCACCGACGCCCTCCTCGTAGGTGGGCTCCTCGAGCACCGAGCGGAACTTGATCTCGGTGAAGTCCTTGACCTCGCTGACCGCAGCCTTGTTGCGCAGCATCGACTTCGGGGTGAAGACGATCAGCGGCCGGTGGATGCCGTCGAGGGCGTGGCGGCGCAACAGGTGGAAGTAGTTCGCCGGGGTCGACGGCATTGCCACGGTCATCGAGCCCTCGGCGCACACCTGCAGGAAACGCTCGATGCGGCCCGACGTGTGGTCGGGGCCCTGTCCCTCGTGGCCGTGCGGCAGCAGCAGCACCACGTCGGAGAGCTGGCCCCACTTGGCCTCGCCGGAGGAGATGAACTCGTCGATGATCGACTGTGCGCCGTTGACGAAGTCGCCGAACTGCGCTTCCCACAACACGATTGCCTCGGGGTTGCCCACCGAGTAGCCGTATTCGAAGCCCACCGCCGCGAACTCCGAGAGCGCCGAGTCGTACACCATGAACCGGCCACCGGTCGGGTTGCCATCGGCATCCGCGGTCAGCAGGTCCAGCGGGGTGAACTCGGCGCCGGTCTTGCGGTCGATGATCACCGCGTGACGCTGGGTGAACGTGCCACGGCGGACATCTTGGCCGGTGAATCGAACCGTCTTGCCTTCGGCGACAAGCGAACCGAGGGCCAGCAGCTCGCCGAACGCCCAATCCACCTTGCCCTCGTAGGCCATCTCGCGGCGCTTCTCCAGTACCGGCTGCACCCGCGGATGGACGTTGAAGCCCTGCGGTGCGGCCAGATGCGCGTCACCGATGCGGGCCAGCACCGCCTTGTCGACGGCGGTGTTCAGCCCCTTCGGGGTCTGCTGGTCGGACTCGACCGATTCGCTGGGTTCGATCTCGTGCTTCTCCAGCTCGCGGACCTCGTTGAACACCCGCTCCAGTTGGCCCTGGTAGTCGCGCAGCGCGTCCTCGGCCTCCTTCATCGAGATGTCCCCGCGGCCGATCAGCGCCTCGGTGTAGGTCTTGCGGACACCGCGCTTGGTGTCGATCACGTCGTACATGCCGGGCTGCGTCATCGACGGGTCATCACCCTCGTTGTGCCCGCGGCGGCGGTAGCACAGCATGTCGATGACGACGTCCTTCTTGAACTGCTGCCGGAAGTCCATGGCCAGCTTGGCCACCCAGACGCACGCCTCGGGATCGTCACCGTTGACGTGGAAGATCGGTGCGCCGACCATCTTCGCGACGTCGGTGCAGTACTCGCTGGAGCGCGAGTCGTGCGGCGAGGTGGTGAAGCCGATCTGGTTGTTGACGATGATGTGGATGGTTCCACCGGTGCGGTACCCGCGCAGCAGCGCCAGGTTCAGCGTCTCCGCGACCACGCCCTGACCGGCGAAGGCGGCGTCACCGTGCAGCATCATCGGCACCACCGAGAACGCCTCGTGCTCCTCGGGGGAGCCGAAGTCGATCAGGTCCTGCTTGGCGCGGACCAGACCCTCCAGCACCGGGTCGACGGCCTCCAGGTGGCTCGGGTTGGCGACCAGCGACACCGCAATATCGTTGTCCCCGAACATCTGCAGGTAGGTGCCGGTGGCGCCGAGGTGGTACTTCACGTCGCCGGAGCCGTGGGCTTGGCTCGGGTTCAGGTTGCCCTCGAACTCGCTGAAGATCTGGCTGTAGGGCTTGCCGACGATATTGGCCAGCACGTTGAGCCGGCCGCGGTGCGGCATGCCGATGACGACCTCGTCGAGTCCGTGCTCGGCGGCCTGGTCGATCGCGGCGTCCATCATCGGGATGACGGTCTCCGCGCCCTCCAGTGAGAAGCGCTTCTGCCCGACGTACTTGGTCTGCAGGAAGGTCTCGAAGGCCTCGGCCGCGTTGAGCTTGCTCAGGATGTACTTCTGCTCGGCGACGGTCGGCTTGGCGTGCTTGGTCTCGACCCGTTCCTGGATCCAGCGCTGCTGCTCGGGTTCGAGGATGTGGGTGTATTCCACACCGGCGTGCCGGCAATAGGCGTCGCGCAGCACCGAGAGCACATCGCGCAGCTTCTTGTACTCGGCGCCGGCGAAACCGTCGACCTTGAATTCGCGATCCAGATCCCACAACGTCAGGCCGTGGGTCAGCACGTCGAGGTCGGGATGGCTGCGGAAACGGGTCTTGTCGAGGCGCAGCGGATCGATATCGGCCATCAGGTGACCGCGGTTGCGGTAGGCCGCGATCAGCTCGATGATCCGGGCGTTCTTGTCGAAGATCGAGTCCGGGTTGTCGATGCGCCAGCGCACCGGCTCATACGGGATCCCCAGCTCCATGAAGATCTCGTCGTAGAACTCGTCGTCGAGCAGCAGGGTGTGGATCGTGCGCAGGAAGTCGCCGGACTCCGCGCCCTGGATGATGCGGTGGTCATAGGTCGACGTCAGGGTGATCAGCTTGCCGACACCGAGCTCGGCGATGCGTTCCTCGCTGGCCCCCTGGAACTCGGCCGGGTACTCCATGGCGCCGGCGCCGATGATGGCGCCCTGGCCGCGCATCAGGCGCGGCACCGAGTGCACGGTGCCGATGGTGCCCGGGTTGGTCAGCGAGATGGTCACACCGCCGAAGTCCTCGGCGGTCAGCTTGCCGTCGCGCGCACGCCGGACGATGTCCTCGTAGGCGGCGATGAACTGTCCGAACTTCATGGTCTCGCAACGCTTGATGGCCGCCACGACCAGCGTGCGGTTACCGTCCTTGCCGGGCAGGTCGATCGCGAGGCCCAGATTCGTGTGCGCCGGTGTGACGACATTCGGCTTGCCGTCGACCTCGGCGAAATGCCGATTCATGTTCGGGAACTTCTTGACCGCCTGCACGATGGCGTAGCCGAGCAGGTGGGTGAAGCTGATCTTGCCGCCGCGGGTGCGCTTGAGGTGGTTGTTGATGACCACGCGGTTGTCGATCATCGCCTTGGCCGGGATGGCCCGCACGCTGGTGGCGGTGGGCACCTCCAGCGAGGCGTTCATGTTCTTCACGACGGCGGCCGACGCCCCGCGCAGCACGGTGTTCTCGTTGGCGTCGGCGGCGGGGGACTTGGTGGCCGGCTCGGACTTGGGGGCGTCCTTGGGTGCCGACTTGGGGGCAGCCTTCGGTGCGGACGTGGGCGCGGCCGCCGTCTCGCTCTTCGGCGCGGGCTTGCTGTCCGGCTTTGCCGGGGCCGGCTCCGCGGGTGCAGCCTTCGCAGCGGGGGCCGGCGAAGCGGGTGCCGACGTCTTTGCCGGGGCGGGCTCAGATCTCTGGGCCGGTGCGTCGATCGGCTCGGGGGCGTAGTCCACCAGGAACTCGTGCCAGCTGGGATCCACCGACGAAGGATCTTCGCGGAATTTGCGATACATCTCTTCGACGAGCCACTCGTTCTGTCCAAAAGGTGATGGTGAACTGCTCACAGCAGCGTTTCGCCCCGATTCCGTCTGTCCCGGCGGGCACCGTCCGGCGTCGCCCGCCCGCTGATTTTTCTGCGGCTTCCCGCATTTGGCCGACTAAAGGCTACGCCTCAGAACACACCCCCACCACGAGAGTGTTACTTGTCACTGGGGCTGTGCGGACGGTAGCACGTGTAGGGTCGACGGCCACCTCGGCGGCGGGCCACCGAACGCCAGCGCCGCGTTCGCGATGATCCGCTTGCCCATCAACCGATTACCGACACCGCCCACGACGGCACCGACGCCGACCGGCAGCAGTTTGCCGAACGCGATGGCCCCGCGCTTGAGCGCGTACTTCTTGACGAAGAACTTCAGCAGCCGGTTGTTCAGCTGCGATACCGCCGGCAGCGGCAGCGTCGCCGCACCGTCGGAGATCCAGGCGCCGCTGGTGCGGCCTCCGCCGAGCAGATCGGCGACCGCGTGCTTGCTGTCCTCGCCCACCAGCACCGCCAGCACCAGGGCGCGGCGCCGTTCGCGGTGATCGGCGGGGATGCCGTGCACCTCGGCCACCGCCAGCGCGAACACCGCGGTGGCCTCCAGGAACACCACCGTCTCCCCGGCGACGGCGGACATCGCCACCAGGGTGCCGATACCGGGGAACGCGGCGGCCGAGCCGACCGCGGCGCCACTGGCCATCACCGCCGCCAGATAGTGCTTCTCCAGTGCGGTGATGATCTCGGCCGGGGTGGCGTCCGGACGCTGCCTGCGCAGCCGGTCCACATAGGCGGTGACGGCCGGCGCCTGCAACCGCGTGCTGCGTTCGAGGATGTGGGACAGCGCCTTGGCGGCCGCGCCGGGGTCCTCATCGACCCCGTCCCGGACGGCGGGCAGATTCTTGCTGCTGGACCGAGCGTTCATCAACGGTTTCTCCCATCGCATCCCTGGAATGTGCTCCCACGGTGCCTGTCGAATACCCAGGCTAATGCCCGTTCAACGCGTGGGGGTCCGACCCGTGTGCCCGCACCCGCAGTGACGGCGGTCACGGGCCGGCCCGGGAAGAAAAAACCTCGGTGCGGCGCTGGCCATAGTCGTGGCAACATCCCCGGGCGTGACAACCGAGCGCGTGGAGCCCAGCAGACTCCGGATCATCACCGTCCTGGGACTGATGATCGCGCTCGGGCCGTTGACCATCGACATGTATCTGCCGGCGCTGCCGCGGATCGCCGACGACCTGGTGGTGTCCTCGTCGGTGGTGCAGTTGACCTTGACCGGCACGCTGGCGGGGCTGGCCTTCGGGCAGCTGATCATCGGACCGCTCTCGGATTCGTTGGGCCGCCGTGTCCCGTTGATGGCAGGTATCGCGCTGCACATGCTGGCCTCGCTGGTGTGCCTGTTCGCGCCGAACATTCAGGTGCTCGGCGCCGGGCGGGTGCTGCAGGGGTTCGGTGCCGCCGCGGCGGCCGTGGTGGCCGTTGCCGTCGTCGGCGACCTGTACGTCGACTCCGCCGCCGCCACCGTGATGTCCCGGCTCATCCTGGTGCTCGGCGTGGCGCCCGTCATCGCGCCGTCGCTGGGTGCGGTGGTGCTGCTCAAGGCGTCGTGGCACTGGATCTTCGCCGTGCTGGTGGTGCTCGCCGGCGCGCTGTTGCTGCTGGCGGCGCTCGCGCTGCCCGAGACTCTCCCGGTGTCGCACCGGCGTCCGCTGCATGTGCGGTCCATCGTCACCACGTACGGCGCGTTGCTGCGCGATTTCCGCTTCATGACGCTGGTGTTGGTGGCCGCGCTGAGCATGGCCGGATTGTTCGGCTACATCGCCGCCGCGCCGTTCGTCCTCCAGGGCGACTACGGGCTGAACCAGCAGTCCTTCGCGCTGGTGTTCGCCGCTGGGGCGATCATCCTGATCGGGGCCACCCAGTCCAATGTGGTGTTGCTGCGCCGGTTCTCCCCGCAGGCGATCATGCGCGTCGCGCTGGTGGTGTCGGTTATCGCCGCGATCGTGTTCGTCGCGCTGGCGGTGACCGGGGTCGCCGGGCTGGCGGGGTTCCTGGCACCCGTGCTGGTGATCCTCGGCGGGATGGGCTTGGTGCTGCCGAATGCGCCCGCCGTCGCGCTGTCCCGGCACCACGAAGCCTCCGGCACGGCGGCTGCGCTGCTGGGCGCCGCCCAGTTCGGGGTCGGTGCGGTGACGGCCCCGGTGGTCGGCGTGCTGGGCAACAACGAGTTCGCGCTGGCGTCGGTCATGTTGGTGGGGTCGGCGGTCGCGTTGGCGGCCATGGTGTTCGTCGGTCGTCCGTCCCACGCCGAGGGAGACGCCGTCGAGGTGCTCGGCGATCCACTGCCCGAACCGGCGTGATCACCCCGGTTGTCGCGGTGTGATCGTCCCTGACTTGTCGGGAATCGGGCGGGTCCGTAGCGTCGGGCAGATCGCCAATCTCCCGATGACGAAGTAGATGTTCGAGAACCCCGCTGATCGACGCGTGCCCACGGCCCCCCGACTGACCGAGGGAGCCCGCCCGGCCAATCCCTGGCATGCCCTCTGGGCGATGCTGGTCGGGTTCTTCATGATCCTCGTCGACTCGACAATCGTCGCCGTCGCCAACAAGCGCATCATGGAGGAGCTGAACACCGACTACGACGGTGTGATCTGGGTGACCAGCGCCTATCTGCTCGCCTTCGCCGTCCCGCTGTTGGTGGCGGGCCGCCTCGGTGACCGGTTCGGGCCCAAGAACCTCTACCTCATCGGGCTGGCGGTGTTCACCGCCGCCTCGCTGTGGTGCGGGCTGGCCGGTTCCATCGAAATGCTCATCGCCGCTCGGGTGGTGCAGGGATTCGGTGCCGCACTGCTGACGCCGCAGACGTTGTCCATGATCACCCGCATCTTCCCGGCTGCTGGTCGCGGCGTGGCGATGAGCGTGTGGGGCGCGACCGCCGGGGTGGCCACCCTGGTCGGCCCGATCGCCGGGGGAGTCCTGGTGGACGGCCTCGGCTGGCAGTGGATCTTCTTCGTCAACGTGCCGATCGGCATCCTCGGTCTCGGGCTGGCGCTGTGGCTGGTGCCCACCCTGCCCACCACCCTGCACCGGTTCGACATCCTGGGTGTCGCCCTGTCGGGCCTGGCGATGTTCCTCATCGTTTTCGCGCTGCAGGAGGGGCAGTCGCACCAGTGGGAGCCGTGGATCTGGGCGGTCATCGCCAGTGGAGCCGCCCTGATGGTGGCGTTCGTCTATTGGCAGTCGGTCAATCCTCACGAGCCGTTGATTCCGCTGCAGATCTTCCGGGACCGCAACTTCACCCTGTCCGCCCTGGGCGGCGCCGTCATCGGCTTCGTGGTGACCGCCATGATCCTGCCGGTGATGTTCTATGCGCCGGTGGTGGCGGGGTTGTCCTACACCCGGTCGGCGCTGCTGACGGCACCGATGGCGATCGCCTCCGGCGCGCTGGCCCCGCTGGTGGGACGCATCGTCGACCGCACCCATCCGACGCCGGTCATCGGGTTCGGTTTCTCCACGGCGGCCATCGCACTGACCTGGCTGTCGTTCGACCTGACCCCGACGACACCGATCTGGCGGCTGCTGTTGCCGCTGACCGCGATGGGCGTCGGCATGGCGTTCATCTTCTCGCCGCTGGCCGCGACCGCCACCCGGAACATGTCACCGCAGGCCGCCGGCGCGGGGTCAGGGGTCTACAACGCGACGCGGCAGGTGGGCGCGGTTCTCGGCAGCGCCGCGATGGCGGCGTTCATGACGGTCCGGATCAGTGCGGAACTGTCGGCGGCCGGTGTCGAGGTGACCGCCGACGGTCCGGCCCCCGCACTGCCCGGGTATCTGCACGGTGCCTTCTCCGAGGCGCTCGCGCAGTCGCTGTTGCTGCCGGCGTTCATCGCCCTGATCGGTGTGGTCGGCGCGATCTTCCTGCGCGGTTTCGCGACCGGGCCCACCGCCGAGGGCGAACCCGCCGCCGAGGTGCGCCCGATTGACGAGCAGCACTCGCTCGACGAACAGTGGGACGACGAGGACG
>Ga0075163_10005566_pt1 | contig 16761 bp, 19 predicted proteins | sample JI1023141ADNA_FD_71478 | JGI IMG/M metagenome (GOLD analysis project Ga0075163, IMG submission 71478) | Wastewater effluent complex algal communities from Wisconsin, to seasonally profile nutrient transformation and Carbon sequestration -... | ecosystem: Engineered > WWTP > Effluent > Algae...
TCACGGCGAGGCGCGCGGCCATGCCATCGCCGAGCGTCTGGTTCCAGTCGCCGGTGACGCGCTGGTATTCGCCTTCGCCGGCCATGACGGTGAGCGACCCGCCGGTTTCGCCATAGGGTGTTTTCGACGTGGTGTTGATGCCGCCGCCGGCCGAGCCGCGGCCGAAGGCGGAGGCGGAGGGGCCCTTGAACACTTCGACCTGGCCGTAGTTGAACGAATCGCGCGTGTAGACGCCGAAATCGCGCAGGCCGTCTGTGAAGACGTCGTTCTTGGCGGAAAGGCCGCGGATGAAGAACTGGTCGCCGCTCATCACCCCGCCCTCGCCGATCTGGGTGGTGATGCCGGGCACGTTGCGCAGCGCCTGTTCGAGCGAGGCGACGCCCTGCTCCTGCAGGGTTTCGGCGGAGATCACGTTGACGATCTGGGGGGCGTCCTCCGCATCAAGCGTGGCGACCGAGGAGGCGACGCGGCGGCCGAGCACGTAGACGCGCTCGCGTTTGCCATCGCCGGGACCATCAGCCTTTGCTGTCTGCGGTTCGGGCGCGTCAGCGGCCGAGGTTTCCGGGGCAGCTTCAGGAGCGGGACCGTTCTCAGGCGCCGTCTGGGCGAAGGCGACCCCGCCGCCGACAGCCAGCACCAGGGCCAGCGCTGCGCCCGCCCGGAGCGACGCAAGGGTCATCGACTGTCTGGCCTCGAAGTCACGCGACATGGTGGTAAGTCCCCGACTGGCAATTCTGCGATTGCGAACGATTTGCAATAACAGGTCGGTACGGCGCCGTTTCTGCGAGTGCAAGTGCTTCGCAAGTACAATTCGGGATAATTTCGCTGGCCCCTGTCGCCGCAACGTCACCCAGCCTGGCGCCGAGGCAGGCGCCGGGGCGTGACGTCATCTTCTGGCGCCGGCGCGTGACGCCAATGGAAGACGTCAAAAGCTGACGTCAGACGCTGGCGTCACGTCCTGGCGCCAGGACATGGCGCCAGGACGTGGCGCCAGACCGGGCACAGATTCCACGTAAACTTGTCTCTTTTCAGTGATCTGCCTGCCGAACAGACAAAAAAACGCCGGCCCTTTGCGGGACCGGCGTTGAGGAGCGTCGAGTACGAATTGGGGAGGAAGAGCTTCGTACCGCGCGTGGAGGCCCTCGCGGGCCTCAAGAGGGGAAACCTGTGGGAGGCGGGTGGAGCCACAGTCCAAGCGCTGGACGCGGCGGGAGGCCCGCCTCCCTAGGGTCTGAGGAGTCCTAGGCGCCGATGGCGCGGTTGCCCACGTCGGCGAGGAAGAAGAGGAAGCCCGTGCCGATGAGCGACATCGGGACGGCGATCAGCAGGGTCAGGAGTTCCTGGCGGACTTCGGCGGATTTGGGGAGGAAGGTCATCGTGCAGCTCCATTTTTTGTTCGAGGTCTCTAGCGGCCTCTGGGTCTTGAACGGGGTGGGTTGGTCTCTCCGTCCATACACAATCATATAACTGACCGTTGGGCGCTTTGCAATGAACAAAATCGAAAATGTTCATTATTTTTATTGCGCCTGCGGTTTAGCCCGTCTGATTTATGCTGCAGCTGCTAACAAGCCGTGAAGAAGCCCGCAATCACCTGCGCGCTGACAGACCTGTGAAGAGCAGGCGGATCACGCCATCCAGCTCGGTTTTCAGGTCGTCGAGGCGTTCCAGCGTCCACAATTGCGGGAAGCGGAACTTCATGGTGGCGCACTGCACCAGGTCGGCCGTGATGGTGACGCTGGCCGGCAGGACGAATTCACCCAGTTTCTCGCCTTCTTCCAGGATTTTCTCGAGCTGGAGACGTTCCTGGGCGCGCTCCTCGGCGAAGTAGTCGGGCCGCTCGCGGCCCATGATGTCCGCCAGCTCCATCAGTTTGGGATTCATCTCGAACATGCGGAACGTCCGCTCCAGCCGGAAAGCGAAAAATTCCGAGAGTTTTCCAGAGGGTGAGCGCGTCGCGTCCCGCACGATATTGGCGTAGGTGACATGTGATTCATTGCTGAACCGACGTGTCATGGCCTCGGCGATATCGATCTTGGAGGGGTAGAAACGATAGATATTGCCGGCCGACATGCCGCAGTCGGCGGCGATCTCGGTCATGGTGGTCTTGTTGTATCCATAATGCAGGATACGTTCGGCGGCGGCCTTCAGGATGACTTCGCGAGGGTCGGCTTTGACGTCGTTCATGGGGCTCCGGGGTCGAGAACGCTGAACGTTCAATGCAATCTTCAATTCATATAGACCATCACGGCGCTGTGTACCAGCGTGTTGGCGTCGCAGGCGCGGGGGCCTGGGGCACGGCGCTCGCCTTTTGCGCGCTGAGCGCCGGGCGGGAGGTGCATGTCTGGGCGCGCGAGCCAGATGTGGCTGAAGCCCTCGCCGCCGGACAGGGCAACCCGCCTTTCCTGCCGGGCGTCTCCCTGCCCGCCATGGCGGCCTCGACCGACATGGCTGAGCTGGCAGGGTGTGACGCCGTGCTGGCGGTGGCCCCTGCCCAGCACCTGCGCGCCTCGCTGGCGGCGCTGCGTCCACACCTGAAGCCCGGCACGCCCGTGGCTTTGTGCTCCAAGGGTATCGAGCGCGGCACGCTCAAGCTGATGACCGACGTGCTGCGCGAGGAGCTGCCGGACGCCTCGCCCGCCGTGCTGTCTGGGCCGTCCTTCGCCGCCGACGTCGCCAGGGGCCTGCCCACCGCCGTCACGCTCGCCTGCCCGGACCGTTCGGTGGGCGAGACGTGGATGCGCTCGATCGGGCGGCCGCATTTCCGCACCTACTGGAGCGACGATCTGGTCGGCGCCGAAGCTGGCGGCGCGGTGAAGAACGTTCTGGCCATCGCGTGCGGCGTCTGTGAGGGCATGGGGCTTGGCCGGTCGGCCCACGCCGCGCTGATCGCCCGCGGCTTCGCCGAGATGACGCGGCTTGGCGCAGCCTTGGGCGGGCGCCCCGAAACGCTGGCTGGTCTCTGCGGCCTTGGCGATCTGGTGCTGACCTGCTCCTCGCCGCAATCGCGCAATATGAGTTTCGGCATGGCCATCGGCCAGGGCCGCAAGCCGGCTGACGTCCTCGCCGAACGCAAGAGCGTCACCGAAGGAGCGACGAGCGCGCCCGCCGTTGTGGAGCTTGCGGCCAAGCTTGGCGTCGCCATGCCGATCTGCGAGACCGTGCTGGAACTGATCGAAGGCCGTCTCGATTCCCGTGCGGCGCTCGACCGCCTGCTGAACCGCCCATTCAAAGAGGAAAGCTGATGCCGCTGTTCGTGATGTACGGTCTCGATGGTCCCAGAGGCGCTGACATCCGCAAGGAAACGCGCCCGGCGCACCTCGCCTGGATTGCCTCGCTGGCGCCGCGCGTGAAAGTGGGCGGACCCATGCTGGCTGAAGATGGCGCAGCGCCTGTCGGTTCGATGATCGTGCTGGAGGCCGCCGATCTTGCTGATGCCAAAGCCGTGCTGGCTGAAGATCCCTATCGCGCCGCCAAGCTGTGGGATCGCATCGAGATTCGTCAGTTCAACTGGATCGCGCCCTAGCCGTGCGCGCCTTAGCCCTCGCCGCAATCGCAGCGCTCGCACTTCCACAGGCGATGGCGCAGGCGCCAATTGCCGCCGACGCAAGGCTTGAAGCGAGCATAGAGGCCGCGTTCAACGCGCCGGATCGCCTGTTGCAGGCGCGGCTGGGCGACGCCGAGCGGCACATCGCAACGCTGCTGCGGATGTCCGCGGCAAAGCCGGGCATGCGTGCGCTGGATGTCGGCTCGGGCAGCGGCACGCTGGCGTTGTTGCTGTCGTCGATGGTCGGCGAGACGGGCCATGTCGACATCCACAACACGCCCGGCTGGCTGGTCCAATTTCCCTCGATGGAGCCCGACGCCATGAAGGCGCGCATCAAGCGCAACAACATTGGCTACATCGTCGAGCGCTGGAGCGACCTTGGCAGCGCGCCCGGCCCCTATGATGTGATCGTGATGGGTCAGGTCTATCACGACACCTGGCTGGAAGGCGCGGACGCAGGCGAGATGGACAGGCAGCTGTTCGCCCTGCTGAAGCCCGGCGGGCGTCTGGTCATCGAGGATCATGACGCCCTGCCCGAGATGCCGCTGGCGCAGCAGGTCTACCTGCACCGCATCGCCGAGAGCCAGATGACGAAAGAGGTGCTCGCTGCCGGGTTCGAACTGGCCGAGCGTTTCCCCATCGAGAGCAAGCATGACGATCGCCGCTTCAACGTATTCAAGCCTGGCGTGCGCGGGCGGACGGACCGCTACATCGTCAGCTTCGTGAAGCCCGCGGCAACGCCCTAGCCGTTGAATGCGAAATCGAGAAAGACCGGCTCGCAATCGCCGAGGCGTTTTTCCTGATAGCGCGTGGTGACATGGTCGGCGGGCGGCTTGCGCCAGTCGTCGGCCTGTTCGGCGGTCCACGAGAATCGGCCATCGCGCAGCACGTCGGCAAGGGCGCGGCTGGCGTAGTCGGCCCAGTCGGTAGCGAAGCGCAGGCGCGCGCCGGGGATCATCACGCGCGACAGATCTTCGAGGAAGGCCGGCTGGATGATGCGGCGCTTGCGGTGGCGCGTCTTCGGCCAGGGATCGGGAAAGAGGATGAAAACGCGCGAGATGGAGCGCGGCGCGAACTGTTCGAGCAGCAGGCGCGCATCGCCGCGCCGCAGGCGGACATTGGCGAGTTTTTGCTCCTCGATATAGGTCAGCACTTTGGCCACGCCGTCGAGGAACGGTTCGGCGCCGATGAAGCCGATCTGAGGATGCTTCGCCGCCTGCCCCGCCAGATGTTCGCCGCCGCCGAAGCCGATCTCGAGCCAGACTTCGCAGGGCGTCGTCGGGAACACGCTGGCCGGGTTCAGTTCGTGGGGACCTGTCTCGGGAATACCGATGGCTGGCAGCAGCGTGTCCACCAGCGATTGCTGGCGATGCGACAGCGGCTTGCCGGCGGCGCGGCCATAGAGGCGGTGCTGGGGATGCGTGTGGTCGTCGGTCATGGGCGGCGCTGTAGCAGAGCGGCGGCGCTTATCCCACACCCCTCCTGTCCAAAACAAAACGGCCCCGGCCGAAGCCAGGGCCGTTTGCAGACTTCGGGAGCGATCAGGTCTAGCCCAGACCCTTCAGGCCGTCGGCAAGATCGGTTTTTTCCCACGAGAAGCCGCCATCCTTTTCCGGCGCGCGGCCGAAATGGCCGTAGGCGGAGGTGCGGGCGTAGATCGGCTTGTTGAGATCGAGATGTTTGCGGATGCCGCGCGGGCGCAGGTCCATCACTTCGCCGAGGCGTTTTTCCAGCTTGGCGAGATCGACTTTCTCGGTGCCCTCGCAGTTGGCGTAGATCGACAGCGGTTCGGGCACGCCGATGGCGTAGGAGAGCTGGATGGTGCAGCGGTCGGCGAGACCGGCGGCCACCACGTTCTTGGCGAGATAGCGCGCGGCGTAAGCGGCGGAGCGATCGACCTTGGTCGGATCCTTGCCCGAGAAGGCGCCGCCGCCGTGAGGCGCAGCCCCGCCGTAGGTGTCGACGATGATCTTGCGGCCGGTGAGGCCGCAATCGCCATCAGGGCCGCCGATGACGAACTTGCCGGTCGGGTTGATGTGCCAGACGCAGTTCCTGGCGATCGGCAGTTTGTCGCCCAGCGCCTTGCGGATGTAGGGCTCGACGATTTTGCGGATGTCGTCGGAGGTCTGTTTCTCGTCGGTGTGCTGGGTGGAGAGCACGATGGACACGGCTTCGACCGGCTTGCCGTTTTCGTAACGCACCGTCACCTGGCTCTTGGCGTCGGGGGCGAGGGTCTTTTCCTTGCCGCTGTGACGGGCGTCGGCCAGCAGCTTGAGGATCTTGTGGCTGTACTGGATGGGCGCCGGCATCAGCTCGGGCGTCTCGTTCGTGGCGTAGCCGAACATGATGCCCTGGTCGCCCGCGCCCTCTTCCTTGTTGCCCGAGGCGTCGACGCCCTGGGCGATGTGTTCGGACTGGCCGTGCAACAGCACTTCGATGTTGGCCGTTTCCCAGTGGAAACCTTCCTGGGCGTAGCCGATATCCTTGATCGCCATGCGCGCATGGTGAGCGATCAGCTCCTTGGTGACGGCGTCGGTGCCGCGATATTCGCCCGCGATGACGACGCGGTTGGTGGTGGCCAAAGTCTCGGCCGCGCAGCGCAGCGCCCAGGGATCGAGGCCCTGCTCCAGCGTGGTGCGATAGTAGAGATCGACGATTTCGTCAGAGATCCGGTCGCACACCTTGTCGGGATGTCCCTCGGACACGCTCTCACTGGTGAAGATGTAGTTGGAACGCGCCACGCCGGTCTCCTGCAAAAAAGCCCGGCTCGTCCTAACGCACCAGATCATATAAAGAAAGCTTTATATGGTTCGAAGCTCAGTCCCGGCCAGCAGATGCCTGTGCAGCGCAGCCGCCCTAGTTGCCGGCGGCTTTCTTCGCCTGGGCCAACAGGGATTTTCGTAGCGCCGGATCGGTGATCGACAGGTAGGCGATCACCAGGTCGGCAGCGTCGGCAGGTGGGACCGTCTCGAAGTCGGCCTGCTCCTCGGCCGCGCCGCGCCGGCCGGTCCGCAGGGCGTCCACGCCTTCGTAGAAATACTGGATGGTGGCCCGCAGCGCCCTGGCGAGATCGTAGAGGCGTCCCGCCGAGATCCGGTTCGCGCCGTTCTCGTATTTCTGGAGCTGCTGGAAGGTCACCCCCGCCTGCTCGGCCAGCGCCTGCTGGCTGAGGTTGAGCTCAAGCCGGCGCGCACGCACGCGGCGCCCCACGAACATGTCGATATCGGTTGGAATCTTGGTGTCCTCGGACACGACCGCCTCGCGACCTTCGAGCTGCGCCAGACCCCCTCGCTAGCAATAAGCCTAGCGGCGGGGCAGAACGAACAACCCAAGGTTGAGCGACAACAGAATCAGCCAGAACAGGCCATCGCGCCACTTGCCATACGGCGTGGGGTCCGCTGTGGGCGGAATGACGGCGTCCACGACGCTGGAGGTCCACCCTTCGGGATCGGCGCCGTAGATGTCGGGGTCAGCCGGCTTGCCGTGCGCGGTCCAGCGGCCATAGGCGTCGATCATGCCGGTAAAGCCGCCGGCGGCGACCCGGGCCATGGGCAGGCCTTCCTCGATGGCGCGATAGCGCGCCTGAGCGGCGTGCTGGTAAGGGCCGGAGAGTTTGCCGAACCAGGAATCGTTGGAGATGTTCACCAGCCAGTCTGGGCGGTCGGCGCCCGTCGGGCTGAGGCCGGGGAAGATGCCTTCATAGCAGATCAGCGGGCCGAAGGGCGGGATGCCCCTCACTCGCGTGGTCTCGGGTTTCGGGCCGGGATAGAACCCCGATGTCGCAAGCTCCTGCAGCGGCTTGATGCCAACCTTGGCGGCCAGTCCGCGCATCGGCGTGAACTCGCCGAACGGCACCAGCATGTGCTTGTCATAGAGGCTGAGCGGGCCGCGCACGGCGCTCTGGCCGTTGAGCACGGCGAGGCTGTTGTAGGAGCGCTCGTCGGCCTTGTTGGCGGCTTCGCGGCGGGCGACGCCGATGATCAGCTGACGCTCGCCGAGGTTTTCCGTGACGACGTCCAGCGCTTCGGGCCATTCGAAAAGGTAGTACGGCAATGCGCCTTCGGGCCAGATGACGATTCCGGGCGACCCCGCGTCCGGCGGGCCGGTGAGATCGCGGAAGCGGCGCACCATCAGCTCGCCCACGCCGGGCTCGTACTTTTCGCCCTGGCTGACGCCGGCCTCCACCAGACGCACCATCGGGCCGTCGGGTTTTTCGGGAATCTCGGACAGGCGGCGCGCGCCCCAGCCCCAGATCATGCCGAACACGATGGCGGCGACGATGACCGGCGCTGCGCGCGAAGCGGTCGTCCCGTGCGCCCGCGCATCGGCGAGCGTGGCCGGTGACGCCAGCGCGATCAGCGTGAGCATCGAGAGGCCGTAAATGCCCCAGATGGACGCCGACTGCGAGATTGCCCCGCCCGGCGCCCAGACCATGCCGGGTAGGTTCCACGGCAGACCGCCAAGCCCGAACAGCGCGCCGCGGATCCATTCCGCCAGCATCAGGAAGACCGCGAAGATGATCAGCCGCGCAGGCCCTGGACACCACAGGCGGAAGGCGAGGCTCATCACGCCCGCCATGATCAGGGCGAGGCCGCCCGGCAGGGCGACGAGCGGCAGCCAGATGAAAAGAAGATGGGCGCCGGGATCAACAAGGAAAGCTGCGGCGATCCAGTGCAGGCCGACGAGAAAATAGGTGAAGCCGAAGGCGAACACGCGCCAGAAAGCCGCGCGGACCGGGTTGGGCGCAAGCCTGGCTGCATCAAGGCTCCAGATCAGACCGATCAGCGCGATGGCCAGCGCCGGCCAGATATGCAGCGGCGGAAAGGCAAGGTTGGCGATCACGCCAAGCCCGCCCGTGAAAAGCAGCGCACGGATACGCGTCTGGCTCGCGACCCAGAGATAGATCGGCGTCAGGAAATTGCCGCGCGTCGCGTGCGCGTCGGCTGCGGAACCGGTCTTGTTCATCCAGTCACCCCAGTCCGTGCCTTGCCTACGCGTCCTGCCGGTCTATCCCGTCGGTCTTGCTGTCGGCAAGCGCGGGGGCTGCAGGTTTGGGAACTGCGCGCAGACGCATGCGCGTGACGCGGCGCGGATCGGCGGCCAGCACTTCCATGACAGGTCCGCGCGGATGCTCGATGGAATCGCCCGTCTGTGGCACGCGCCCGGCCAGCGCCGAGACAAGGCCGCCCATGGTGTCGACGTCGACCTCGAACGCCTCGATCGCCAGCTTCAGCCCGGTCTCGCGCTCGACATCCTCGATATAGGCGAGGCCATCGACATCCCAGACCTGGCGGCCGCGGCGCAGCACGGGCGGCGTCACCTCGTCATGTTCATCCTCGATGTCGCCAACGATCTGTTCGACGAGATCCTCGAGGCAGACCATGCCGCCGGTGCCGCCATACTCGTCGATGACGATGGCGATGTGGGTGCGCGAGGATTGCATCTGCACCAGCAGGTCCGGCAGGCGTGTTGATTCGGGCACGAACATCAAATCGCGCACCAGCCGCTCCAGCGGGCGGCAAGCCAGAGTTGCATCGCTCCATCCCGATCGCACGATCTCGGCGACGATGTCCTTGATGTGGATGAAGCCCAGCGGCTCGTCGATCGAGTCGCGATAGACCGGCATGCGAGAGTGGGCTTCCTTGACGAACAGCGCCAGCACATCGCCCAGCGTCGCATCGACGTCGATCGCGGCGATGTCGACCCGCGACGTCATCACATCGCGAACGCTGGCCGTTTCAAACTCCTTGAGGCGCAGACGGATCGAGCCCGCCGCGTGCTGGGGCTCGGGCGTATCGGCTGCGGGTCCGGCGACCAGGCGCGCAAGACGCGCGCGCAGGGTCTGTTTGGTAGATGACGGGTCGTCGCTATTGTCGGCCATGCCTAGTCAGGGTCTCCGTGGCGGTCCGCAGTGTAGGGGCCGGTCGTGTAGGGATCAGGCCAGCCCAGGTCCGCGAGAATCTGCGTCTCCAGCGGTTCCATGACCGCCGCCTCCGCCGACTCGATGTGATCATAGCCCAGAAGATGGAGAAACCCGTGCACCAGAAGATGACAGGCGTGAGCATCGGCCGGCCGCTGCATGGTTTCAGCATCGCGCATGGCCGTTTCGTAGGCGATCGCGATATCGCCCAGATGCTTCGGTTGGCCCGGAATGGCGGGGGAATCCGAGGGGAAGGACAGGACATCGGTCGGCTTGTCGAAGCCGCGCCACTGGCGGTTGAGCGCCTGCATTTCCGGGTCGGCGGTAAACAGGATCGAGACCTCTCCGCCGGTTTCCATGCGCGCTGCGGCGCAGCCGAGCGCGCGGGCGGCCAGGGCGTCGACATCACCCAGCGCCTCTTCCCAGCGGGGATCGGCGATCCGGATATCGACGGACAGGTCTGTGGCGGCCGGCAGGGTCACTTGCGGCGCGTCCCGCCCGGAGATTTGGCCGCCGGCCTGGACGGGGCAGGTTTCGCCTCGCCGGCGGCGTCAATGTCGTAGGCCTCGATAATGCGGCCGACGAGTTCGTGACGGACAACATCCGCCTTGGTCAGCCGTTCGAGCGCCACGCCCTCGACGCCCTCGAGAATGCCGATGGCGTGCGCAAGGCCCGAGCGCATGTTTCCGGGCAGGTCCGTTTGTGAGGGATCGCCAGTGACGATCATGCGCGAGCCGCGACCGAGGCGGGTGAGCACCATCTTCATCTGCGGCACGGTGGCGTTCTGCGCTTCGTCCATGATGACGAAGGCGTTCTTCAGCGTGCGGCCGCGCATGAACGCAACGGGCGCAACTTCGATGTCCTTGCGCTCTTTGCGACGCTCGACTTCCTGGGCGCCGAGCACTTCGTTCAGGGCGTCCCAGATCGGCAGCATGTAGGGATCGACTTTTTCTTCCAGCGCGCCGGGCAGGAAGCCGAGCTTTTCACCGGCTTCGACGGCGGGACGCGTGACGATCAGGCGCTCGCGCTTGCCGGCTTTCAGTTCAGCCGCGCCGATGGCGACGGCGAGATAGGTCTTGCCCGTGCCGGCGGGGCCGACGCCGAAGACGAGACCGAGATCGTCACGCTTGAGTTTCTCGAGATAGGAGCGCTGGCCGGAGGTCTGCGCCATCACCGGACGGCGCAGGCCGCCAATGACGTCAGGCGACAGGCCGGTCGCGACCGGAGAGCGGCTGAGCTTGATGGCGGCTTCGAGCTCGGCGGCGGATGCATCGGCGCCGGCGGCGATGCGCGCAATGAAAGCTTCCAGCGCTTCGGCGGCAAGGCGGGCGCCATCGCCCTCGCCGGTAATGGTGATTTCACCACCCTGGCTCTCGGCGCGGACCTCGTCAGCCGCGAAAGCGCGCTCGATCATCTGCAGGTGCACGTGCGCCGGACCGCAGATGTCGCGCAGCAACTGCGGATTGCCGACCGGGATGACATGGCGATTGGCGCGGGCATTCCGCGATTTCAGACTCACGCGTTCACCTGATCGGCAAGGCCATGGTTGGCATCACTTAGAGCTGCAGCGGCCAGAGGCAAACGGCCCGAGAGACTGGTCATTGTGGCGCCGGCGATCTCGACGTCGGCCATGGCGCCGATCAGGTGTGCGCCGCCGGCAACATGCACGGGCTGCATCCACGGCGAATATCCGAGCGCCTGGTCTTTCAGCTTGCCCGCACGGGTGAAAAGGACGCGCGCCGTCTTGCCGACCGTGGCGTCGTTGAACGCCTTGCCTTGCGCATTGATCAGATCCTGCAGCTGACGGAGACGCTCTTCTTTCACGGCCTCCTCGACCTGCAGGCTCATGTCGGAGGCGGGCGTGCCGGGGCGGCGGGAATACTTGAATGTGTAGGCCTGTGCAAAGTGCGCCTCGCGGACGAGCGCCAGCGTGTCCTCGAAATCCTTCTCCGTCTCGCCGGGGAAGCCAACGATGAAGTCAGAGGCCAGCGCGATGTCCGGCCGGGCGGCGCGCACCTTCTCGACGATGCGCAGATAGCTGGCGGCGTCGTGCTGGCGGTTCATCGCCTTGAGGATGCGGTCCGAGCCGGATTGCACGGGCAGGTGGAGGAAGGGGGCAAGCTGTTCGACATCGGCATGCGCGGCGATGAGATTCTCGTCCATGTCGCGCGGATGGGAGGTGGTGTAGCGGATGCGCTCGACGCCGCCGATCTGCGCGATGTGGCGAATGAGATGGCCAAGCGTCCACTCCCCGCTTTGAACATCGTGCGAGGGAGCTGCGCCATGCCAGGCGTTGACGTTCTGGCCGAGCAGCACGATCTCGCGCGCGCCGCGGTGGGCGAGTTCGCGCGCTTCCGCCACGACAGCGTCTGTCGCGCGCGAATGTTCGGCGCCGCGCGTATAGGGCACGACGCAGAAGGTGCAGAACTTGTCGCAACCCTCCTGCACCGAGAGGAAGGCGGAAGGCCCGTCGATCTCGCGTGTCTTCGGCAGGGCGTCGAATTTTTCCTCGACCGCGAAATCGGTCTCCAGCCGGTCGCCGGTCTGGCGCGCGATGCGGGCGATCATTTCGGGCAGGCGGTGATAGGATTGCGGACCGACAACGAGATCAACCGCGGGCTGGCGGCGCAGGATCTCGGCGCCTTCGGCCTGGGCGACACAACCGGCGACGGCGATGCGCATGCGTCCGCCGCCCGCCTCTTTCATCTGCTTCAGCTTGCCGAGTTCGGAGAAGGTTTTCTCCGTCGCCTTCTCACGGATGTGGCAGGTGTTGAGGACGACAAGATCGGCCTGCTCCGGCGTATCGACCGGGGCATAGCCCAACGGCTTCAGGACGTCCTTCATCCTTTCGGAATCATAGACGTTCATCTGGCAGCCATAGGTCTTGATGAAGAGGCCTTTCGGCGTCTCGACCATGCGGACTACTTCTTCTCGTCGTCAGTCAGCGGAACGCCGTAGAGTTCCAGACGGTGATCGACCAGTCGGTAGCCGAGCTTGCGTGCGATCTCGATCTGCAGCTTCTCGATCTCGTCGGACTTGAACTCCACGACCTTGCCGGACTTGGCGTCGATCAGGTGATCATGATGTTCATCCGGCGATTCCTCGTAGCGGGAGCGGCCATCGCGGAAATCGTGGCGCTCGATGATTCCGGAATCCTCGAACAGCTTCACGGTGCGGTAGACGGTGGCCAGCGATATGTTGGCGTCGATCGCGGCGGCGCGGCGATGCAATTCCTCGGCGTCAGGATGGTCGGCTGCGGTGGAGAGCACGCGCGCGATCACACGGCGCTGCTCGGTCATCCGCAGCCCCTTCTCGATGCAACGTTGCTCTATCATCGGCCTGTCTCCGTTTGCGGTGTCCGGGCGAGCTCCCGGCACGCCGGGGAGATATGCGGGTCAAGCGCCCGTCTGTCCACCAGCTAGCCCGGGATTCCGCTGACAGGACGGGCCATGACGATTGCGTCAACCGCGCCGCCCGGCTGGGGATAATAGCCTTTCCGGACGGCGATTTCCACGAATCCCTCGGATTCATAAAGACCCCGGGCGGGCGCGTTGTTGCGGGCGACTTCCAGCACCCAGCGCCGCAGCCCGCGACGCTCGGCGGCCCGATCGAGCGCGCGAAAGATTTTCCTGCCCCAGCCGCTGCGGCGCGCATCGGGCAGACTGGCGATGGTCAGAAGTTCCGCATCGTCGCCCGCCGCAAGGGCAAGCCCGAACGCAACCGCCTCGCAGTCCCGGCCGGTTCCTGATGCTGCAATCACGGCGAAGCTGGTTTCACGCGCCAGCCAGCCGGAAAAATAGACATCGTCCCAGCCGTCAGCGAACGAAGCTGTGTGGAGGCGCGCCAGCTGGACGGCGTCGGCTGGCTCAGCGGGACGAACGACAGGGGTCAAGGCCGGGCCATCGGCTTTGCGTCGGGAGCGCGTGCGTAGATGGGCGTCGGCAGAGGAAGATCGTCAGCAGACAGGCGGGCCGCCAGCAGCGCAGCGCTGACACCGCTGGGCAATGCGGTGCGCACGGGGATGGCGAAGGCCACGGTGTCCAGCCCGTCGCCCAGCACGACATCCATGCCCTCGGCCATCGCGGCCAGCATTGCTGCGTCGGCCTCGACCGGATCGGCAATGCCGCGTCCCTCAACCACCTGCTGCGCCCACCAGGAGAGTTCGGGCGGCCGGCGCTTGGCGGGCAGCACAGCGAGAATGCGCCCTCGCCCGATCACCGGCGCCGGCGCCAACGCCTCAAGACTGGAGACCCCCACCGCCGGACGATCCAGCGCCAGGGCAAGGCCGCGTGCGAAGGCGACGCCCACGCGCAGCCCCGTGAAGGAGCCGGGCCCGACGATGACGGCGATGCGATCAAGATCGGCAAGCGGCCGTCCGGCATCCTGCATCAGCAACTCAACCAGCGGGGCGAGGCGCGCATCATGGCCCTGCGTCATTGGCTCGGAACGCACGTTGAGGATTGCGCCATCCGCAATGAGAGCGGCTTCGCAGACGTCACCGATGGTGTTGATGCCCAGAACCAGCATGGCCGTGGCTTTACGCGCAACCCGGCCGCGAGGTCAAAGCCTGAAACCCCTGTTTCAAAGGATCGCGCAAGCTTCGTCGAAGTCGAGGCGGGGAGCGCGGGGGCGCAGGCGGGTGTCGTCGCCACGGCCGATATTGCAGATGAAGTTGGACCGCCACGTCGCCCGCCTGGGGTCATTCAGGAAGAATTCGGCGTCGACGCCGGCATTGCTGAAGCCGTTCATCGGGCCACAATCGAGGCCGAGTGCGCGGGCAGCAACGATGAGATAGCCGCCGCCCAGCGTGCCGCCCTGAACCGCCAGATGACGCGCAACCTCCGGATCGTCGAACCAGCTTTTGGCGTCCTTGGCGTGCGGGATCAGCTTGGGGGCAAACTCCGCGAAGGCGAGATCGTAGGCGACAATGGCGGTCCACGGCGCATCGAACGTCTGCTTGCGGTTGCCCTCGTCCATCAGCGGGTCGAGCCGCTTCTTGGCCGCTTCCGAATGGATGAAGAGGAAGCGCGCCGGGCAGGTGTTGCCGGAGGTCGGCCCCCATTTGTGAAGATCGTAGACGGCGCGGACAAGAAGCTCTGGCACGTCCTCATCCGTCCAGCCGCGGCGCGTGCGCGCGGTGCGGAAGATCTGGTCGAGCGATGCGTCCGGCAGCGGCCTGGGCATCTGGAACCTAGGCCGCAGCTTCGACGGCGGTGACTTCCGGCACGTAGTGACGCAGCAGGTTTTCGACGCCCTGTTTCAGGGTGGCGGTCGATGACGGGCAGCCTGAGCAGGCGCCGCGCATGGTGAGCTGGACGATGCCGGTTTCGGAATCGAAGTGCTTGAAGATGATGTCGCCGCCATCCTGGGCGACAGCCGGGCGGACGCGCGTGGCGATCAGTTCCTTGATCTCGGCGACGATCTCGGCAGTTTCGCCTTCGTAGATGGTGTCGTCTTCAACGGCGGCGTCGCGCGCGCCAGCAGACACATCGGCGATCACCGGCGCACCGGAGACGAAGTGGTCCATGATGGCGGCCAGCGCCTGCGGCTTCAGATGCGACCAGTCGGCGTCGGGCGACTTGGTGATCGAGACGAAATCCTCGCCCAGGAACACGCCGGTGACGCCGGTGAGCCCGAACAGCGCGGAGGCCAGCGGCGAGGCCACTGCCTCGGTCGCCGAGACGAACTCGTACGACGTGGCGGCCGCGACCGGCTGGCCGGGCAGGAATTTCAGCGTCTCGGGATTAGGGGTCGTCTGGGTCTGGATGAACATGGAACCGGTACTCTCTTCGCCAAGCGAGGCTGGTTGCCAGGCGAGGCTGGCTTTCCCGCAACATGGTGGGCGGGAGGGTTAGACGCAATGCGGCGGCGATGCGCCAGCCCTATCATCTAGCCCGCGAGACCGCCCAATTCCTCAAGCAGCCGGTCTGACAGGCCGCCCGGGATGACGGTGACAGCAAGCGGACGGGTGGCCATCGACCTGCCCTTGCCCAGCCGCGAGACCAGCGGCCCCGGCCCGCCACGGCCTGAGCCGGCGGCCAGCACCAGAACCTTGATCGCGGGATCACCGTCGACAAGCTTGCGGATGGCGTCGACGGGTTCGTCCTCGCTGATCGACACGGCGGGCATGACGCCGGTGCGCGCTTCGACCTGGTCGGCGTGCTGGGTGGCCTTGAGACGCGCGCTGTCCATTGCGTCCTGGCTGATATCCTTGTCGAGACCGATCCAGCCGCCAACGCCTGGCACCCGTGCGCAGCGCAGGATGATGAGGCCGGCATGCAGCGCACGTGCGCGCAGCGCAGCGAACACGATCGCCGACAGGCACTCTTCGGTGTCGTCCGACACGGCCAGGAATTTTCGTGACACGTCTGTCATGTTGGCATGAGGCGCCGGGCGACGCGGACGGTCAAGACCAAACGCCGGACAGGAACCACCCCCTCAAGGACCGGAGCGTCAATTGGCGGGGGCGACAGAGGGGGCGGCCTCGACGGCGGTGACTGCGGTGACCGCAACGACAGGCGGGGGGGCGCCGACGAGCGCGAGATAGTCCGCCGTGGCTGTCTGCGCCTGGGCCAGCAGGAAGCCCATTGAGGAGGGATGGTTGCCGAACAGGGAGCCGTCCGGCGAGCCATTGAGGACGATCAGCGGATGGAAGGACGCAACCGCCTTCCAGGTCGCCAGCGCCGCGTTGCGGGCGGCGATGGATTTGGCGTCTTCCGGCCAGTGCATCGTGTCGATGAAGGTGTAGGCCGCCATGGCGCGGCCCTTGGCGGCGTAGACGGCGACAGTGGCGTTTTCATCCAGCGGGCTGCCGCCGAGCGTCTGCGAGGTGCGGGCGACATCGGCCTGGCTTTTCACCGCCCAGCTTTCGATCAGGCTGAGCTGGGCTGCGAGGTCGGCCGATGTTTCGGATGTGGCGACGCCCTTGCGACGCAGGCGGCGATCATAGCTGACCAGCGCATCGCGCGCGGCGCGCACCTGCACACCCGTCGAGTTGATGCTGACAAGGCGCGTGGCGGCTTCGAGATCAGGATCAGACACGCCGAGGGCGACCGCATGGCGGTTCATCAGCGTGATGTATTCGCCGATCGATTGCGCCAGCGCGGCCTGATAGGCGGGCTTGGCGGTGAGGCGGCCCATCGGCGCCCACTCGGGCGCATCGGCGGCCCAGCCGAGTTTGCCGAACTGGTCTTCCATGATGGATGCGGCGCCGCCGGCCCAGGGTGCAGTCCAGCGCGTGCGGTCGACGTTCGAGCCGATCCTGTCGTCGCCGACATCACTGCCCAGCACGACCATC
>Ga0075163_10005567_pt1 | contig 16760 bp, 15 predicted proteins | sample JI1023141ADNA_FD_71478 | JGI IMG/M metagenome (GOLD analysis project Ga0075163, IMG submission 71478) | Wastewater effluent complex algal communities from Wisconsin, to seasonally profile nutrient transformation and Carbon sequestration -... | ecosystem: Engineered > WWTP > Effluent > Algae...
GCTGTTCGCCGCGGCGCCGCCGCCGCCAACGGTCGATGCACTGCGCGTGCGATTGGCGGCGATCAGCCCCGACTTGCTGTCGCCGCGCGAAGCGCTCGACCTGATTTACGAGCTGCGCGCACTGACTGACCAGGCCTGAACCGGCGCCCCCTGCCAGCAAACCGTGCGCCGGCAACCCGCGCGCGAAGCGCGGTGCTTGTAGCCGCGACGTAAATCGACTGCATCGCAATCACATTATCATTTACATTAAATTTGTATTCACCTCTTGAAAATCTGAACCTCCGGCAACATTTGGGGTTCAAGGCCGTTGTTGGCTGTATAGAATTCATGGAGACTATCGATGCTGTTTCGCCTTGCTATGGCCGCTGCAATTGTCGCCGGTGCCGCGTCTTCGGCCAGCGCCGTGACGACTCTGATGTGGTCGAGCACTGCCGACGTCGGCAAGACCCAGACCGTCAGCTTTGATGGGCAGTACGGCGCGTCGGTCAACAAGAAGACCGTCGCCACGCCGCTTGCCGGCCTGAGCTCGACGCTGGCGTTGACGCTGACCAAGGTCAGCGGCAAGGACTGGACGTTCGACTATGCCGTCGACAACACGTCGCTGGCGCCGGTCGTGGCCTCGAAGGTTTCGGTGTTCGGCTTTGACTCGCTCGGCAAGATTTCGGGCGGCAGCTCGACCGGCGCTTTCGGCAAATCGGGCAGTGGTTCGGTGCCGTTGCTTGGACAGACGGCCGACATCTGCTTCCGCTTCAGCGGCAGCGATTGCACCGGCGGCAACTCGGGTCTGGCGATCGATGACGCCGTGTCGACGGGTAGCCTGACGCTGCGTTTCGAAAAGGCCACGCCGCTCGCCAATCTGAGCAACTTCTTCGTGCGCTATGCTGCGGTGACCAATGCTGACAAGTCGATCAACAATGTCAACGGCACCAGTGGTGACGCCATGCTGATGACTGACAACGTCGATAGCGTGCCCGAACCGGCAAGCTGGGCGATGATGATTACCGGTTTCGGCCTGATCGGTGGCGCGATGCGCCGCCGCCGCGCCACCGTCGTGACCACCGCCTGCTGATACCCAGATAGCGCGCGCCTTCCCCCTGTACTGGCGCGCGTTCCGCCGGCCTCCTGTTTCCCCTGGCAGGAGGCCGGCATCATTTTGTCGGCCGGCACTTGCTCAGCCCGAATGTGCGGCGAGCTAGGCATGGCGCGGCGCCTGCAATGCGCCTATCAACTGCCGCATGTCCTGGCGCTTCAACTCGCTCGTCAACCGGCGTGCCATCATCGATCGGCGCGCCGTCAGCGATGCGCTTGCGGAAATTGCCGAAAAGCATGACCGCGTCGAAGCGCGGCGCGAGGCCGCGGCCGCGCTGGTCAAGGCGGCGATGGTCGCCGGTCGCGCCGAACTGCAGCGCCGGTTGCTCGAACATCCTTCGCGCGGGCTCGAGGCGGCGGCGGGCTATGCCTTCCTGACCGACCAGATGCTGCGGGTGATTTTCGACTTCACCATCACTGCACTGTATCCCGACACCAATCGCACCGCGTCCGAACGCATCACGTTGATCGCTGTCGGCGGCTATGGGCGCGGCGAAATGGCGCCGTTCTCCGACATCGACGTGATGTTCCTGACGCCGTGGAAACAGACCGCCTGGGGCGAGCAGGTCATCGAAACGATGCTCTATCTGCTCTGGGATCTTGGCCTCAAGGTCGGCCATTCGACGCGCTCGGTCGATGACATGATCCGTATGGCGAAGTCCGACCTGACGATCCGCACCGCCTTGCTCGAATCGCGCTACGTCTGGGGTGACCAGCCGCTGTATGACGAAGCCTCGGCGCGCTTCCGCAAGGAAGTCGTGGCCGGCACCGCGCGCGCCTTCATCGCCGACAAGCTCGCCGAACGCGACGCGCGCCACCAGCGCATGGGCGACAGCCGCTACGTCGTGGAACCCAACCTCAAGGAGGGCAAGGGCGGCCTGCGCGACCTCCACACCTTATTCTGGATCGGCAAATACGCCTATCAGGTGCAGTCGGTGAACGAGCTGGTCGACAAGGGACTGCTCACCGCCCCCGAACTCCGCCAGTTCCTCAAGGCCGAGAATTTCCTGTGGGCGGTGCGCTGCAACCTCCACGATATCGCCGGCCGCGCCGAAGAACGGCTGACTTTCGACGTCCAGCGCGAGCTCGCGGTGCGCATGCGCTATGCCGAACGCGGCGGCATGTCGGCGGTCGAACGCTTTATGCGCCACTATTTCCTCGTGGCGCGGCAGGTCGGCGATTTGACCGGACTGTTCCTCGCGCACCTTGATGAAAGCTTCGGGCGCTCGGCGTGGCTGCCGACGATCACCCGCAAGCCCAAGCGGCTGAACGGTTTCACGCTGCGCCGCGGTCGCATCGGCGTGCCGAACGACCGCTTCTTCCACGAGGATCCGGTGCGGCTGATCGAGATGTTCGCGCTCGCCGACAGCGAAAAGCTCGACATCCACCCGCTGGCGATGCGCCAGGCCGGTCGCGACGCCAATCTGGTCAACGAGAAAATCCGCCAGGACCCGCGGGCCAATGCGCTGTTCCTGGCGGTGCTGACCAGCAAGAACAACCCCGAAGCGGTGCTGCGCTGGATGAGCGAGGCCGGCGTCTTCGGGCGCTTCATTCCCGATTTCGGCCGCGTCGTGGCGCAGATGCAGTACGACATGTACCATCACTACACGGTGGACGAGCACACCATCCGCGCCATCGGGCTGGTGGCGCTGATCGAAGCGGGCAAGCTCAAGTCGGATCACCCGCTGTCGACGGCGATCATCCGTCAGCTGGTGTCGCGGCGCGTGCTCTATGTTGCGGTGCTGCTCCACGACATTGCCAAGGGTCGTGGCGGCGATCACAGCGAAATCGGCGCCGATATCGCGCTCAAGCTGTGCCCGCGGCTCGGGCTGGCGCCCGCCGAAACCGAAACCGTCGCTTGGCTGGTGCGCTATCACCTGCTGATGTCGTCGACAGCGTTCAAGCGCGACCTGTCGGACTTCAAGACCATCCTCGATTTTGTCGAGGTCGTCGCCTCGCCCGAACGGCTGCGGCTTCTGCTCATACTCACCGTGGTCGATATCCGCGCCGTCGGCCCCGGCATCTGGAATGCCTGGAAAGGCCAGTTGCTCGGTGACCTGTACGAAGGTGCCGAGGAGGTGCTGCGACTAGGGCACAAGCAGACCGGCCGCAGCGAACGCATCGCTGCCAAGCAGGCGGCACTCGCCACCGAACTGCGCTGGGCTCAGACCAAGTTCGCCGCCTACGCCAAGCGCCATGCCGATCCCTATTGGGTTGCCGAGCCTGCCGATGCCTTGTTGCGCAACGCGGAGCTGGTCGAAGCCGCAGATACCAGCACGCAGCCGCTGTCGATTGCCACGCATGCCGACGAAGCCTCGGGGACGACGCTGGTCAGCGTCTATGCCAGCGACCATCCGGGGCTGTTCTACCGCATCGCCGGGGCGATCTCGCTGGGCGGTGCCAATATTCTCGACGCGCGTATCCACACGACGCGCGACGGCATGGCGCTCGATAATTTCGTCGTCGCCGATCCACTCGACCGGCCGTTCAACGAGCCGACACAGCTGGCGCGCTTGAAGCGCACGATCGAGGACGTGCTGACCGGCAAGGTGCGGCTCGCCGACAAGCTCGCGGCGCGACCACTGGCACGCCGCCGCGCCGATGTGTTCAAGGTCGAACCCAATGTGCTGATGGATAACCGCGCCTCGAACCGCTACACCGTCGTCGAAGTCAGCGCGCTCGACCGGCCGGCGCTGCTCTATTCGCTGACCAACACCTTCTTCAACGCGCGCGTGACGATCCATTCGGCGCACATCGCGACCTACGGCGAACGCGCCACCGACACCTTCTACATCACCGACCTGACCGGCGAGAAAATCGACAACGGCCCGCGCCTCAAAGCACTCGAAAAGCGCTTGCTCGAAGTCGCGAGCGGCGCCGTCGAACGCGCCGAAACCGTTCAGGCGGCGCAATAGCTGCACCTCTAGCGTTGACGTGGGTTGGCGTGTTGCGTTTATAGCGGCGCAGCAGGAGACGCATGATGACCGACAAGACGCACGCCGACTGGGCCGCCGCCGCCGCCAAGGAAGTCAAAGGCGCCGACCTGACGTGGCATACGCCCGAAGGCATCGACATCAAGCCGCTCTATACCGCCGATGACGTGGCGGGCACCGACCCCGGCCTGCCGGGGTTCGCGCCGTTCACCCGCGGCGTCAAGGCGACGATGTATGCCGGCCGGCCGTGGACGATCCGCCAGTACGCGGGCTTTTCGACCGCCGAGGATTCGAACGCCTTCTACCGCCGCAACCTGGCGGCGGGTCAAAAGGGCCTGTCGGTGGCGTTCGATCTGGCAACGCACCGCGGCTATGACAGCGACCATCCGCGCGTCGTCGGCGATGTCGGCAAGGCCGGCGTGGCGATCGACAGCGTCGAGGACATGAAGATCCTGTTCGACGGCATCCCGCTCGACCAGATGTCGGTCAGCATGACGATGAACGGCGCGGTCATCCCGATTCTGGCGTTCTTCATCGTCGCGGGCGAAGAGCAGGGCGTCGACCGCAAGCTGCTCGACGGCACCATCCAGAACGACATCCTCAAGGAGTTCATGGTCCGCAACACCTACATCTACCCGCCCGAGCCGAGCATGCGGATCATCTCGGATATTTTCGGCTACACCAGCCGCGAGATGCCCAAGTTCAACAGCATCTCGATCTCGGGCTACCATATGCAGGAAGCCGGCGCGACGCAGGTCCAGGAGCTGGCGTTCACCATCGCCGACGGCCAGGAATATGTGAAATACGGCGTCGCGAGCGGCCTCGACATCGACAAGTTCGCCGGGCGCCTCAGCTTCTTTTTCGCCATCGGCATGAACTTCTTCATGGAAATCGCCAAGCTGCGCGCCGCGCGCGTGCTGTGGCACCGCGTGATGACCAACCTCGGCGCCAAGGACGAACGTTCGAAGATGCTGCGCACGCACTGCCAGACCTCGGGTGTGTCGTTGACCGAGCAGGACCCGTACAACAACGTCATCCGTACAACGATCGAGGCGATGGCGGCGATGCTCGGCGGCACCCAGTCGCTGCACACCAACGCGCTCGACGAAGCGATTGCGCTGCCCACCGACAACTCCGCCCGTATCGCGCGCAACACGCAGATCGTCATCCAGGAAGAGACCGGGATGACCAAGGTCGTCGACCCGCTCGGCGGCAGCTACTACATCGAAGCACTGACCAATGAACTGGTTGAAAAGGCGTGGGAAATCATCGCGCGCGTCGAAGCCGACGGCGGCATGGCGAAGGCCGTCGCCAATGGCTGGCCCAAGGCGATGATCGAGGAAGCCGCCGCCGGCCGCCAGGCGCGCGTCGACCGCGGCGACGATGTCATCGTCGGCGTCAACAAATACCGGCTGGCCAGCGAAGACCGGCTCGAAACGCTCGAAGTCGACAACGCCAAGGTCCGCGAAGGCCAGGTCGCGCGCCTCGCCAAGCTGCGCGCCACACGCGACGATGCTGCCTGCCAGGCAGCCCTCGCGGCGCTGACCGAAGGCGCGCGCGGACAGGGCAATTTGCTGGCGCTCGCTGTTGATGCCGCGCGCGCCCGCGCCACGCTCGGCGAAATCTCGGCGGCGATGGAAGAAGTGTTCGGCCGCTACGGCACCACGCCGACACCGGTGAAGGGCGTCTATGCGGCGCCGTACGACGGTGACGCGCGCTGGGCGCAGGTTGTCGCCGGCGTCGAAGCCGTCACCCGCCGCCTCGGTCATGCGCCGAAGATCCTCGTCGCCAAAATGGGCCAGGACGGCCACGACCGCGGCGCCAATGTCATCGCCTCGGCGTTCGCCGATCTGGGCTTCGACGTCGTCCCCGGCCCGCTGTTCCAGACGCCTGATGAAACCGTCGTGCTGGCGCTCGAAGCCAATGTCGATGTGGTGGGCGCCTCGTCACTCGCCGCCGGCCACAAGACGCTCATCCCCGAACTCATCCGCGGCCTCAAAGCCGCCGGCCGCCCCGACATCAAGGTCATCGCCGGCGGCGTCATACCGCCGCAAGACTATGACTTCCTGCGCGATGCCGGCGTGCAAGGCATCTACGGCCCGGGCTCGAACGTCGTCGAATGCGCCGCCGACGTGCTGCGGTTGCTGGGGCACAATATGCCGCCGAAGGGTGAAGAGCTGGCAGCTTAACAGGGCCTCCGGCGGGCAGGCGTGACGCCTGCACCCGATTGTTTGCCGCGCACACCAACCTCGCTCATCCCGAGCGAAGTCGAGGGACAAGCCCGTGCCGCCGACTCATTCTCCTCCCGGAATGGGAGGGGCGACTTGCGCCGCTTGGTGCGGCGGGGGTGGGTCAGTTGCCGGCGAGGTAAGACATTGCGAAGCCTAAACGAGTGTGCCATCGACTGCAGATATGGTAATGAGCGCGCTTGGTGACATGGGAATGTCGGTTCTTCGGCAGATTCCCGCTGATATGCAGGCTGGTTTGGCCAATGGCACCTTAAAGCTTTGTGGCGGTGTTATCCGCAACAATCGAGGATGGATTGTTGCGCACCTTGCGGCAGCCCCGGGCGCAAGTCTGACTAGTCTGGTCCCGGGACTCGACCTCGCCACGGGCATCGCCGGAAACGTGCAGATGGCCCATATCAGCAGCCAACTTAGTACCGTTTTGAGTGTAGCGCAGGCTGGCGTCGCGTTGTCTGGTCTTGGATTGGTGGTTTCGATTGCGGGCTTTGCGTTCATGAATGCAAAACTCAACCGCCTTGACCAAAAGATCGCAGCAATCGGACGAGACGTGAAGCAGATAAAGGCACTTCTGGAGTCAAACCAGAAGGGAAAGCTCTATTCGGCGGCACAGAGCCTGCATCATGCCGAAATCGCTACAGATGGCCAATTGCGACGCGACTTGCTCATCCACTGTAAGCGGGATTTTGGAACACTGTTCAACCAGTTGGAACTCCAATGGCCCCAAAGCTCGATGCCTGCAGAGATCGAACTGACCAACGAACTTTATTTGATGGCGATGCTGGGAAATGCGGCAGTTTGCAGCAATCTCGGCATGCATGAGTCGGCGGCTCTTGATTTGCGGACCCACCTTGATACCTGGAAGCGACAGGCGCGGACGCACGTTAAGTCGCAGCTCTTTGCTGACCGTCCAGATCGGCTGCTTGATGCCGATTATGCGGAAATGCTGCCTGCACGAACGTTGGTCGATCTCCTCGATTTTGCGAATGACGCCGATAGGGGAATTGACTGGATAGACGACTTGCGTCTGGCTGCGGGGCGCGATGCCGGCGCACGAGATGGATTCAATGCCATTGCCAAACTGGCGCCGGGGTCAATTCAGCGGTTTGTCCAACCGCAGAAACCGATCGAAGCAGTACGAGTGGCCAAGTCACTTTGCGCGCAAGCGGATGTGCTCGAATCGACGATGGCACATTACGAGTTTCTGCAATCTAGGAAGATGACGGCCCTGGATTTTTACACTGCGGTGGAAACAGCCCGGCTGGAATCCGGGCAAGGCGCGATTTTCATCGAACATGCTTCCGAACCAACCGGGAACTTGCAATTGACGGCTCTCTAGGTTATAACATTCGTTATCACACCGGAGCCTTCACCATGCAAAACCTCAAAATCACCGCCGTCGGCAACTCGGCCGGCGTCATCCTGCCCAAGGAGGTTTTGGCACGGCTCAAGGTCGATAAGGGCGATACGCTGTTCCTGATCGAAACCCCCGACGGCTACCGCATTACACCGCACGATCCGGTGTTCGAGGCGCAGATGACGGCGGCGCGGCAAATGATGAAGGAGCGTCGCGCGGTGCTGCGCGAACTGGCGAAGTGAGCGCGCCGATTTGGGTGGACGCCGCAGTTGCGCTGGCGATCCATGATGAGCAGCTCGCCGAGCATGGCGGGGCGGCTGGCGCGCGCGACTTGGGCGCGTTCGAATCGGCGATGGCACGGCCGGTCAACCTTGCCGCCTATGGTGAACACGACCTTGCCGCGCTGGCCGCATCCTACGGCTTTGGACTGGCGCGTAATCACGCCTTTGTCGATGGCAACAAGCGCACGGCATTTGTCGTCAGCATCCTGTTCCTGATGCTCAACGGCGTTCGCCTGACTGCAAGCGATGCCGCAGCGATTCTGACGTTTGTGGCACTCGCCGCCGGTGAACTGTCCGAAGACGGACTGGCGCAATGGTTCCGCGACAATACGGCCACCGCCTGACGCGCATGACCGGCTTCGACGTCGCCGCGATCGCGCCGCTCAGAAACGGAAACGGCGCCGCCAAGCTCGGGTTGCGGCCACTTGACGCGGCACTATGGCGCGATACCGGATCGGCGCTGGTCACACGCGCCGCGGGCAAGGCGGCGGTGTTCGCGGGGTATCCGGAGGCGCTGCACGAAATCCCCGGCCATGCTGCGGCTGCCGAACTGGCGGCACTGGTCTGCGCGGCGGGGCCGACGTTACGCGACGCGGCCGGTGCGATGTTCGAAGACGTCTGCATCCTCGAACGCGGGGCGGACGGGCTGCACATCTTCACCGCCGGCGCGCTGGCTTATCCGACCGACTGGCATTTGCATGAAAAGATCGGTCAGCCGCTGGCGGGCATCCATGCGCCGGTGTCGGGGTTTGCCGCGAAGCTCGCAGCGGGCGTCGACCATGTCTTTGACACGCTGACCCCGGCGCGCATGCTGACGCGCGCCAACTGGAACATCGTCGAAACCGACACGTTGCGCTACCTGCCGGCGCTGCCGGCGGCGCGGCGGTTTGACCATGTCACCGCCGCCAATGCCGGCGAGACGCTGTGGCTGCGTTGCGAGCGGCAGGCACTGCGGCGGCTGCCTGAAACGGGCGCGGCGGTGTTCACCATCGGCATCTATCGTGAACCGCTGGCACGGCTGCCCGCAGCGCTGGTGCGTGATCTGGCGACTGCGGTGCGGACACTGCCGCAGCCCGAAGCATTGCGGCGCGGCACATCGAGTTATGGGGCTGCACTCGACGCCTACGCGGCGACGCGATAAACTCGCGATCTTCCGATTCAGGGGCGGAGGTCTCCGATGCCGATTCTCAAGACGATTGACGGTCGCCCGCGCGACCTGGGCGGCTTCACCGTGGCGCGACTGTTGCCAGCCCCCGGCTTCCACATGGTCGGGCCGTTCATCTTTTTCGATCATATGGGTCCCGCCGACTTCGCGCCGGGTGCAGGTATCGACGTCCGCCCGCACCCGCATATCGGGCTGGCGACGGTGACCTATCTGTTCGAGGGCGCGTTCACGCATCGCGACAGCCTCGGCACCGTCATCGATATCGAACCCGGCGCAGTCAACTGGATGACCGCGGGCCGCGGCATCGTCCATTCGGAGCGTTCGCCAGACGGCCTGCGCGCTGCCGGCCACCGCGCGCACGGCATCCAGAGCTGGGTGGCGCTGCCGCGCGACCATGCCGAGGACGCACCGGAGTTCGTCCACCACCCGGCCGCCAGCCTGCCCGATGTTCAATTGCCCGGCATCGAGCTGCGCATCATCGCCGGCAGCGCGTTCGGTGCGACCTCGCCGGTCAGTTTCCCGCATCCGATCATCTACATCGAGGCCTGGATCGACGCCGGTGCCACGTTGACGCTGCCCGCGGATTGGGAGGAGCGCGGCGTCTATGTCGTGGCGGGCGCGGTGACGGTCGATGGCGAAGCCATCGGCGAACGCACGCTCGCGGTTCTTGAACCCGGTGCCGATGCGGCGATGATCGCGCAAGTCGACAGCCATGTCATGCTGCTCGGCGGCGCACCGATGGATGGCGAGCGACTGATCTTCTGGAACTTCGTCGCCAGCAGCCCCGAACGCATCGAACAAGCCAAGGCCGACTGGGAAGCCGGGCGCTTTGCTGCCGTTCCCGGCGAGACGGAGTTTATCCCGCTGCCCAAATAATCGGGTGCAGGGGTCACCCCTGCCCGCCGGAGGCTCTTCAATCCGCCCGCGCCAAAACCCGCCGCAACGGCCGGTCGAGCAGCGCAAAGATGACCGCCCCCGCGCCGATGATCGCGGTGTGGAGCAGCCAGAAATTGCCCGGCGACATGGTTTCATAAAAGCCGCCAATGCGGCCGCTGACGGTGCTGCCGATGAACACCGCCATCGAGTTGATGCCGAGCATCATCGCGTTGACCTTGGCGGGCGCGGCGCGGGCGAACAGCGCGACGGCGATCGGCACGAAGAACACCCAGCCGGCGTTCGACAGGAAGTGGAACGCGACGGCCCACAGCAGCGGCACGCGGCTGAAGTCGCCGAACACCCAGCTTGCCGCCGCGAGCCAGGTCGTGGCGAGCCCGAAGATCGCGCAGCCGATCGCCATCTTGCCGATGTCGCTGGGCTCGGCGCCGCGCGCGGCCTGCCAGCGCCACAGCGCGAGGATCGGCGGCACCAGAATGGCCGGTGCCAGCGCATCGAGCGCCTGCAGCCAAGGCACCGGCATCGACCATCCCGCAATGCTGAGGTCGACATGGTCGCGCACCCAAAGATTATAGACGTTCCACACCTGCGACTGCGCCACCCAGAACAGCGCCATCAGCGGCACCAGCGCGAACAGGATCAGCACCGACCGGCGCTCGGTCGCCGTCAGCCGGGCGGCCGGTGCGGCGCGCGACGGGCGCGGCGGATCGGCGGGCAGGTCGCGCATGCCGATCACGTAGAGCACCAGCCCGATCAGCATCGCGAAGCCGGCGCTGGCGAACGCCGCGCTCCAGTTCCATTGCTGGCCGATCCAGCCGCTGGCGATCGGGGCGACAAACGCGCCAAGGTTGAGCAGCAGGTAATAGATCTGGAAACCGTCGTCGCGGCGGCGGTCGCCTTGCATGTACAGCCCGCCGACCTGCGACTGCAGGTTGACGCCCATGCAGCCGGCGCCGAGGATCATCAGCAGTACCGCGAGCAGGAACAGCCGCTCGCTCGCCATCGCAAAATTGCCCGCGGTCATCAGCAGTGCGCCGAGCGCGATGGTGTATTTGCGCCCCAACCAGCGGTCGCCGATCAGCCCGCCGAACACCGGGGTGAAGCGCGCCAGGCCGGCAAACAGCCCGAAGATCTGCGCGGCGAGCGCCTGCGTGCTCAGCGGCCCGGTGATGCTTTCGACGCCGGCGCGGAACGGGCCGAAGCCGGCGATGTTTTCGACATGCCCCGACAGCAGCAGCTCGTCGACCATGTAGAGCACCATCAGCGCCTGCGTGCCGTAGAGCGCGAAGGCTTCCCAGAAGGTCGTCAGCGATATCCAGGTCAGGCCGCGCGGCTGGCCGAACAGATCGTGTGACGCGAGCACCGACGTATCGGGCAGCGTCACCGGTTCTGAAATGTTGCTCATCAATGTCCCCCGCGCAGCACTTTGACCATGACCGCGCAGGCGGCACAAGCCGTCGCATCATCTTGACGTGACAGCGCCGCGCCGGGCGCGATAAGATGCAGCCATGTTCAAGCAACTCACCCCCGCCGTCGCGGTATCGCCGCAGATCGAAGTCGCCGATGTCGCCACGGCCGCGGCACAGGGCTTCGTCTGCATCGTCAACAACCGCCCCGACGGCGAGTCGCCCGACCAGCCGGCCGGCGGTGCGATCCGCGCCGCAGCGGAAGCGGCGGGGCTGCGTTATGTGGCAATCCCCGTCGATGCGCGCGGCTTTTCGCAGCCGATGGTGGCGGCGATGGCCGATGCACTCGGCGCCGGCAAGACGCTGGCGTTCTGCCGCTCGGGTACGCGGTCGACCAATCTGTGGTCGCTCGCCAGCGCCAGCCAGGGCGGGTCGATTGCCGAAATCACCGCGACCGCCGCCGCCGCCGGCTACGACGTCAGCGGGCTGGTCGGCGCGATGGCGCAACTCGGCGGCAAAGCTTGAACTGGTTGACGCTGGTTGTGCTGCCCGGCGCGGGGATCGCGCTGCTGGTGCTGCTGGCGCGCTGGCTCGGGTTCAATGCGCAGCCGAAGCTGGCGAGCGCGGCAGAAGCCGGGACGATTGCGCACGACGCGCTGATGGGATTTCAGGCCGACGCCGTGGCGCTGGCCGCCGATGCGCGCGCCGCGCTGGTCGCCGGTCGTGATGGCCGGATCGCGCTGGTGCGCCCGCACGGCGACCGCTGGATTGTCCGCGTTGCCAATGGCGCGCATGTCGACCGCGCCGGCGACACGTTGACCGTGACGATTGCCGAACCGATGTTTCAACCGGTGGCGCTGCAACTGGACGATGCGGCCAGCTGGGCCGCACGCATGGAGGCCCGGCTATGAAACTGCCCGATCCCGTCCAGATGGCGGTGCCGTTCTTCATCCTGCTCATCATCATCGAAATGGTCGCGGTCAAACGCGGCGCGCGCGGCGCCTATGACTGGCGCGACAGCGCCGCGTCGCTGACGATGGGCATGGGCAGCACGCTCGCCGGCCTGCTCAGCGCCGGCATCGTCGTGGCGCTGGCCTATTGGTTCTGGGCACATCGGCTGTTCGATATCCCGATCGCCTGGTGGAGCGGCGTGCTGTGCTTCGTCATCGATGACTTCGCCTATTACGTCTTCCACCGCAGCGCCCACCGCGTCCGCTGGTTCTGGGCGAGCCATGTCATCCACCACTCTAGCCAGCACTATAACCTGTCGACGGCGCTGCGGCAGCCGTGGACGAGCTTTGTCAGCCTGGGGTTCCTGTTCCGGCTGCCGCTGTTCTTCATCGGCTTTCCGCCGGCGCTGGTGTTCTTCTGCGCCGCGCTCAACCTCGTCTATCAGTTCTGGATCCATACCGAAGTCGTCAAGCGGCTGCCGTGGGGGCTGGAATCGGTACTCAATACCCCGTCGCACCACCGCGTCCACCACGGCACCAACCCGCGCTATCTCGATCGCAACTACGCCGGGGTGTTCATCGTCTGGGACCGCTGGCTCGGCACGTTCGAGCCCGAACATGACGACGAGCCGGTGCGCTACGGCATCGTCAAGAACCTGCCGACGTTCAACCCGCTATGGACCGCCACCCACGAATGGGTCGGCATCGCCAAGGACGTCTGGAACGCGCCGAGCTGGAAAGCGCGCTGGATGTACGTCGCCGGTCCGCCGGGCTGGACCCCCGACGGCAGCCGCGACACCGCCGATGTCATTCGTGCGGCGTGGGAGCAGGAACAAGCGCAGGCGGCAGAATAGAGCCTCCGGCGGGCAGGCCAGTTCTTGTCCAAAATGGCGGCCTGCACCCATTGAAGAGCGCACAACAATCGGGTGCAGGCCTCAGGCCTGCCCGCCGGAGGCCCTTTACTTCGGCTTCCTGAACCGCAGCATGAACTGGTCGGTCTTGCCGCGGATCGATGCGTCGAAGACGTTGGCGGTGTGCGGGTCGGCCGCGTTGGCGAGCGCGCCGCTTTCGCCGTCGAGGAGGAAGCCGGCGGCTTCGACTTCGGCCCTGACCTTTTCGGGGTCGATGCGGTGCAGCGCGTTGGCGGCGCTAAGCCCGCTGCCGGCCTGTGCGGCATGGTCGACGATGACGTAATAGCCGCCGGGCTTGACGAGCTTGTAGATCGACTCGTTGACTTCGATGACCTGATCGACCGACAGCGAATTGTGCAGGTCGTGATAGTTTTGCGCGGTCCAGAACACATCAACCTTGCCGAGTGCGGGATTGCCGACGCCGTCGACGACGCTGACATTGCCATAGGCCGGATCAGCCGCAATCGCGGCGATCATTGCCGCGCCTTCGGCATCACGCTTGGCGGCTTCGGGCGGGACGATCGCGATGACCTTGCCGCCGGGCTTGACCGCGACGGCGAATAGCCGCGTGAAATAACCGTGGCCGGGGATCAGGTCGGCGACATGGTCGCCAGGTTTGACGCGCGCGAAATCGAGCATGACGTCGGGCTTGCGCGCCGCGTCGCGTGTCGTGTCGCTGGCGGGTCGCTGCTGGCTGGCGACCGCGGCGGCGATATTGGCGGGGGTTTGTGCATAGGCGCTGGTCGCCAGCATCAACGCGGTGGCGACGGCGAGGCCAAGACGGGTCATCATGCTCTCCCAAGGCTGCAAGCGCATCATATCACGGTTCGCTCGCCTGCGACGCGCAAAAAAAAGGCCGGGCAAATCAATGCCCGGCCAGTTGGTTTTCCTTGGGGAGGAACTTTTGGAGCCAGACCGGTGCGCGCTGCCGCGCACCGGCGTTTGGCTCAATAGTTGTAGGCGCGTTCGCCGTGTTCGGTGAGGTCGAGGCCTTCGCGCTCTTCCTCGACGGTCGGACGCAGCCCGATGGTCTTGTCGATGACGAAGTAGATCACCGCCGACAGCACGCCCGACCACACCAGCGTCAGGCCGACAGCCTTGGCTTGCGTGATGAACTGCGCGCCCATGTCATAGGTGCCCGCGACTGCCGGAATGACGGTATAGTCAAGGAAGCCCTGGCCACCGAGTGCCGGCGCCGCGACGACCGCAGTGCCGAGCGCCCCGACGATGCCGCCGACGCAGTGGACACCGAACACGTCGAGCGCGTCGTCGTAGTTGAACTTGTGCTTCACCCATGAGCAGAAGAAATAGCAGATCGGCGATGCGATGAACCCGAGCACGATCGAGGTCATCGGCGTTGCAAAGCCGCTCGCTGGGGTGATGGCCACCAGACCGGCAACCGCGCCGGTGACGCCACCAAGCAGCGACGGCTTGCCGCGCAGCACTTGTTCGACGATCATCCACGCCACCGCAGCAGCCGCAGTCGCTGTGAAGGTGTTCATCATCGCGAGTGCCGTCAGGCCGTTGGCTTCGAGGTTCGAGCCGGCGTTGAAGCCGAACCAGCCGACCCACAGCAGCGAGGCGCCGATCATCGTCATCACCAGGCTGTGTGGCGGCATCGGTTCCTTGCCGTGGCCGATACGCTGGCCGACCATGATGCAGCCGACCAGGCCGGCAATACCCGCGTTGATGTGGACGACGGTGCCACCGGCGAAATCAAGCGCGCCCATGCCCCACAGATAGCCGTAGTCGGTCGGCGCGGCGGCGAGGAAGTCCGGGCCAGCCCAGTACCAGACCATGTGCGCGATCGGGAAATACACGACCGTCACCCACGCCACGACGAACACCATGATTGCCGAGAACTTCATGCGTTCGGCAAAGGCGCCGACAATGAGCGCCGGCGTGATACAGGCGAAGGTCATCTGGAAGGCGATGTAGACGAATTCGGGGATGTAGACGCCGTTCGAGAAAGTTGCGGCGTTCGACGAGATCGTCACGCCCTTGAGGAAGGCTTTGCTCAGCCCGCCGATGAACGGCGAACCGCCGGTGAACGCCAGGCTGTAGCCATAGGTCACCCACAGCAACGCCACGACGCAGACGATCATGAAGACCTGCGTCAGGATGCTCAGCATGTTCTTCGTGCGGACGAGGCCGCCGTAGAACAGCGCGAGGCCGGGCACCGTCATCAGCAGCACCAGCGCCGTCGCGGTCAGCATCCAGGCGGTGTCACCTTTGTCGGGCACCGGCGGGGCCGGCGGCGCCGCAGCAGCGACAGCTGCGACTTCCTGCGCCAGCGCCGGGCCGGCCAGCGCCAAGGCGCCGACCCCCAAAAGTGCCAGCAGCGCGGAGCGCCCCGGCATGTAATCACTCAATTCGGTTTTCATGTTTGCCACCCCTTACAATGCGGTGTCGTTGGTTTCGCCGGTCCGGATGCGGACAGCGGAGGCGACATCGACGGTGAAGATCTTGCCGTCACCGATGGTGCCGGTGTGCGCGGTTTGCTGGATCGTCTCGATGATCGCCGGCGCAATATCGTCGGCGACAACAATCTCGATCTTCAGCTTGGGCACCATGTTGGTGGTGTATTCGGCGCCGCGATAAATTTCGGTCTGGCCCTTTTGGCGGCCGAACCCCTTGACCTCGGAAACGGTCATACCCGTTGCCCCTGCACTCGCCAGGGCTTCGCGCACCTGTTCGAGCTTGAAGGGCTTGATGATGGCAATGATGAGCTTCATGGCCCGCGTCCCTCCTCTGTCCAAGCCATTCCCGGCCCGAAACAGGCCTTGGCTGAGAAGTGCGATGCACGAAGCGTGCCATTTCGCTGCACCGCAGCAGAAGGCGCGATTCCGCCGCGATTCGGCCACGCATCGTGCCTGTTTATTGTGCGGTGCACCGAGGCAGCCTAAAAATTAGGCGAATACGGCGAGGTAAAAGTGCCTCCGGCGGGCAGGCCTGAGGCCTGCACCCGATTGATTTCGTGCCACGCACTTCCTGCTCCCCTCGCTGCAAGGGCGGGGTCGGGGGTGGGCTTTAGCTGCCGGGCTGCAAACGACCCCGTTTCGGACATTGCGACTAGCAGAGATGGTTCGTCATTTCGGACATCCGGGATCGGTGCCAATATTTTGAAATGACGTGGATCAAGTCATTTAAGGTTGCAATACCTCTCTGGATTGTGGCGATCGGAGCGGCCGGCGCGTCCATGTTTCTCACCAACTTCGCTGCCGATGTCGGGTTTGAGGAAGCCATTGAGCGCCTCCTGCTCGCGGCTTTTGCTTTGCTACCTCTTATGGCGTTCGTAGTGAAAGCAACGAGCGCCGATATCGGACGTTTTCGAGCCGCATTTCCGAAAAAGGTCTCCCGAGACGGCGACCACGATCAATAGATCCGCATTTCGCCGCCGCTTACCCGAAAGCCGCCTGTCGGCTACCCATCTGTGGACGCCCCTTCGGGTGCAAGCGGAATTTGAAGGTATTGGCGTGTAGTCGGATGCTGCCATCTGTCCGGCCTCTGGTTGCAGCGATGTGAGCTGCG
>Ga0075163_10005568_pt1 | contig 16759 bp, 16 predicted proteins | sample JI1023141ADNA_FD_71478 | JGI IMG/M metagenome (GOLD analysis project Ga0075163, IMG submission 71478) | Wastewater effluent complex algal communities from Wisconsin, to seasonally profile nutrient transformation and Carbon sequestration -... | ecosystem: Engineered > WWTP > Effluent > Algae...
GGCGAGGAACCGGCGGTTGGTGCAGCCCGGAAAGCGGCAAGTCGCGTCGCGCTGCGCCAGCGCCCGGGCGATCGCCGCCGGGATCGTCCGCGTGCGCCGTCCGACCGACAGCGGATCGCCGGCCGCGTCGATCGCCATCGTCACCACGCCGCAGTCGCAGGCCAGCCGGCGCGCGGTCTCGGCCGAGATCGCGGCGCCGTCGGCGAAGCAGCCGATCGCCGGCGCGGCGGGTACGGAGGCGGCGGGCGCCCCGGGCGCGGGCGACGCGGGCGACGCGGGCAACGCGGGTGACGCAGGCGACGCGGGCGACGCAGGCAACGCGGGCGACGCGCCCTCTCCGTCGCGGCTGGCCAGCGCATCGCGGCTGATCGTCAGCACCACCTCGATCGGATCCCGCGCCGGCGCGTCGCCGCGCAGCACGGCTTGGGCCATGGCCACCAGCCCATCGACCCGCCGCACCGGCGGCCGCTTCGCGTTGCGGGTCACCGGCGTCCCCGCGGGAACGTTCGTCGCTTCGTCCGCGGTCACCTCGCCCGCGGTCGCCTCACCCGCGGTCGCCTCACCCGCGGTCGCCTCATCCGCGGTCACCTCATCCGCGGTCACCTCATCCGCGGTCGCCTCACCCGCGGTCGCCTCGCGCTCGATCGCGGCCCACACCACCGCGGCCTCGTCCGCCGGCAGCACCGCCTCGATCACCACCATGCCGTCGTCGCGCTCCCGCCGCACCACCGTCCGGCGCGCCGCCACGTCGCTGCCCGACAGCGCCCCGAGCCGGCGGACCGCGTGCAGCTTGCGACAGACCACCTCGAGCTGCGCGGCGGTCGTGCGCGCCGCCGTGTCGAGCAGCGCCGCCTCGGTCGCCGCCGTCGCCACGCGGGTCAGCGCGCGTACCTTCGAGTACGACAGCCGCCCGGCCGCGAGCGCCGCGTCGATCACCGGCAACCCGCCGAGCGCCCGCGCCACCCGCACGTGCTCCCTCGCCGTCCCCGGATCCCATCCGACCCGCCACCCCAGCCAGACCGCGCACGACGTCGCCCCCGCGTCGGCCCAGTAGCCCGCCGCGTCGAACGCCCGCACGTCCGTCAGCAGCCGATGCAGCGCTGCGTCGAGCTGATACGCCTGCTCCGCGATCCGATCGCCCAGCGCCGCCCGCGCCGCCTCCCGCGCTCGCGCCGCCGTCCGCCCCGCGACCACGACGTGGTTCACCGCGTCGCGCTCGTGCGCAACTGCCATATCGGCCCCTCGACACGCCATCCCATCCATTCAGTCCTTCTATCCCATTCTCATATCATCGTCACTTGCGATATGCCACGTCGCCATTGCGTTCACGTCAACCGAAGTGCCAGCAGGTCATTCCAGTGGCTCTCCCCTATTTCGGCGAGACCTGCTCGCGCGACGCGTGCAGTCGCGGAGGGCAGCATAGCGCAGCGCCTAGCGCGATGCCCGGCGGGCGCGGCGGGCGCCGACGCCTTGCGGCGCGGGCGGGGCGATGTTCGCGGCATGAAGCTCAGTGACCTCACGGCGCTCTTCCGCAAGCTCGGCGCGCCCGATCCCGGGCAGTGGGCGCGCCCGCAGCGAGACGAGGGTATCGACCAGGTCGCGCGCTTCGTGTTCCTGCGGCAAGCGTGGAAGTGGTCGTCCCACCCGACGACGCGAGCTGGATCGACCAGACGCTCGCCGGCGAGCAGCCGGGGCGTAGCGAGCCGTGTTCCGGACTCGGTCCCGCGCTCATGCGCTTGCTGGCAGCGGGCGCCGACCGCGAGGACGTCCACGGGCAAGGCTGGTCGCAAGCAGCCGCGGACGCGCTCGCGGAAGAAGCGCGTGTCGGACAGCCGGGCGGCGCTGCAAGCGGTGACCAGCCGCGACGAGATCGTTGCGGACACCCGCGATGCGGGACGCCGTTGAGGAGCCGGCGATCAGGCCGGCGGCGCGCAGACGCTGACCGGTTGTGGCTGGTTGGGAACGGGTGTGCAGGCTAGGCCGGCGGGGCACTGCGTGGGCGCGGTGCAGAAGATCGCGCATTGGGTCGGCGGCGCGCCCATGGCCTGTCGCAGCACACACGCCGGCATGCCACCTCCAGTATATCCCACGGCGCACTCGCCACCAGTCTCAGTGCAGGGAGGCGTGCACCAACCCGTGGTCTGGCTTCCGACGTTCTGGATGCCCGTGCACATGTAGCCGGCCGGACACGCCATGGTCTGACTGCACACCTGCCCAAGGGCACTCATTGGCGCATCGATGCCACCGCCGTTGGGCGCGTCCACGGTACCGCCGCTGCCATCGATGGTCTGCGCGTCGACGGTGACGACATCATCGCCGCCGCCACTGGCGCCACAGGCCGCGAGGCCGAGCGAGAGAATTAACGCAGACAGTATCGAGTGCAGGCGCATGGGTTCCTCCTAGCGCGGCACTGTGCATGGCTGCGCAGCGATCTCGAGGTCGCGCGCGGGCACATGCGCTGACACTCGCTCGCCCGAAATGCGACTGCGTTCAGCGTGCGAATCCGCCCGCCGTGATCAACTGCTGATCGAAACTGATCAGCCACGGCCGATCAGCGATCGCGTCAGCGCCCGCGCAGGTCGACGACGCAGTGATCGCCATCGTACATGCCGTGGCCGTCCCACTGCGCGAGGCCCGGCGACAGCTGGCGCAGCACGTTCCAGAGCGGCGCGATCAGGGCCAGCGTCGCGTCGGGGCCACGGGTGCCCCAGTCGAGATCGGCGACCACCACCGCGCGGCTGGCGCGCAGGCGCGGCACCACTGCGGCGCCTTGGCCGGTCGACTCGACGACGCGGATGGTGTTGCGCAGGTCGTCCTCGAAAAGGTCGCCGCTGGCCTGGTTCACCTCGACCTGTCCCAGCGACTGATCGCCGTGCAGCAATTCACCGAGGTCGATCTTCAGCGCTGGATCGACCGCCTGCAGGGCCTGGTGCAGGGCCTTGGAGGTGATCGGCTGTGCGGCGTAGTACCGGACCATGTAGCCCACATGGGGATCGTAACACCCCTTGACACCTCAAGGCCGGGTCGGGACGCCGCTTTTGCAGGGCGACAGGATGAGAGGCGCCCCAGGAACTTGCTGATGATCCGGACCAGAGGCACCCCAGCTTGACGGCCATGTGATATCGGGTTGTTACATGCAGATACATTTTGGACCATCCATTATGTTGTAATCGGCTCGCACGTGTGATATTTTTCAAATTGGACAGGATTTTGAACCGTCTACGGAGGCGTTAATATGACGTTTTTTAACAAGTTCTTCTTCTCAGCGATCGCGGCAGTCGTGTCGACCATCGGTGCTGGCTGTGCCAACTCAGAGCCGCCCACGAACGTCCCCACATCGTTCGAAGAGCTTGACCCCAGCGTGACGGAGTTTGCGGTTTCGGATATCGATGGACACTCGCTAGAGGTCGATCGTGCCGGCAGGTACTTCGTCTCGCCGGTGACGCCGCCCGACCCCACTGGCGCCGCCGAGAAGCTCTTTGCGTGTGCTCCCTACCTCGAGTACTGCAATCCCACCGTATGGCACGCTGGCACGTTTTGCTACATGGGCGTCTGTTCGCCCATTACGATCGGTATCATCGAGCCAGTCGTTGCAACTTCCACCTGCAGCACACCCGTCGCGTACATGACCCTTGGCACCAGTGGTCATGCAGGGCATTCAACCACTCCTTCCAATATCGTCGGTCAGGCGCAGTTCAAGGCGTGGGAACAGTGCGGGGTGAACCTCTGCAATGCTCCTCAGGGTGAGTCCTGCAACTGGTAGAGGGAACATCTCTTGAATGGCGCCTCAGGCCGACAATGGACGGCGACGATCGCCGTCGGCGGTGGGCCCGCCGGGCCGGCTATAGGGCCTCCTCGTAGTTGTGGGCCTTGGGGTACGTGTCGTCGACCTGATCGATCGTCGGACCACCGGTGGCGCACTGCAGCGTCGACTCGAGCACCGTCGTGCTGGCGAAGTCGATGATGTCCCAGGCCTCGGGGCCGGGGATGAAGGCCGGGTCGCACTGGAACAGCAGCCCGGCCGCGGCGGCGCCGCACAGGTTGTAGTCGTTGGCGATCTGCAGCAGGTTCTTGCCGGCGGCGTTCTTGGTCTCGCACAGGTCGGAGAACGCCAGGTGGGCGCCACCGACGATGCTGAAGTAGTGGCGCGGCGTGGCCGACATCGACCAGGCGTTCTTGACCGCGGAGGGCTGGACGATCGAGTCCATGTCGCCGGCCATGAACAGCACCCGCTCGAGCGTGGGAGAATCGGCGGCGGCCTGGTTGCCGGCCATACCGATGACGACGCGCACGCCGGGCAGCGCGGTGGCGCTGGCGGCGGCCGACGCGCCGGCCGAGTGACCGGCGACCGCGAGGCGGGTGGCGTCGACGTGGCCCGCGAGGAAGGCCAGCCCGTCGGCGGGCGCGCCGAGGGCGGCGATCTCCGCGGCGATGTCTCCGGCGAGATCGCGGCTGCCGGTCGGCGTGTCGGGGCACAGCATCGTCAGCACGTCGCCCAGCACCAGGCCGGGGTGATCGGCGGCGATGACGATGAAGCCGCGGCTGGCCCAGTGGGTGACGATCGGCAGCGACTGGTGGCGGAACGCGGCGGTGCCGTGGACGAACACCACGGCGGGGTACGGACCGTGCGCGTCGTCGAGCGGCAGGTCGCGGTAGCAGTCGCAGTCCTGCCACGGGTTGTCGGCGTCGCTGATGGTGGTGCGCTGCGAGGCGTTGAGCGCCTCGCGGATGTCGTAGCGCGCGGTGGCCTTGCCGACCTCGCTGCCGCGCGCGGCGGGGTACCACACCTCGACCTTGCCGAGCCGCCCGACGCTGACGGTGCGGGCGCCGACCGGCCACGGCCCGCGCGCGGCAGGATCGGTCGGCTTGGACAGCAGCGTCGCGCCGTCGCAGCCGGCGATGTCCTGCACCGGCGGATCGGTGGGGCCGTCGTCGCCGCCACACGCGGCCAGCGCGATGGACACGGCGAGCTTGGTGACGATCGACGGGCTGCGCGGCATGGCCAGACGCTAGCGCCGGACCGCGGCGGAGATCGCGGCGGGCGCGGGCCCGGCGGCGCGCGGGGCGATCATCGACGGTGCAAGCCCGCTTACTCCGACTTTCCCCGAGCCCGGCGCGGCGCCGGCGGCGGTGATAGAACCGTCCGATGAAGCACCTCGCGCCTCTCCTGCTCGTCGTCGCCGCGTGCGGCGGCAAGGCCGCCTCGACCACGCCCGGCAACACCGGCGGCGCCGCCGGCGGCCCGCCCTACGCCGCGCTGTTCGAGCAGGGCAAGTCGTGGACGTTCGCGCTGACCTTCAAGACCCAGCCGCCGCCCGACATCGGCCCGCCGTCGAGCGGCCCGGCCGGCACGATGACCTGCACGGTCGCGATGGCGCACGCGATGGACGGCAAGCAGCTGTCGAAGATCGAGTGCACCGCCGACGGCGATCGCGTCGCCGGCGACGGCTACGCGCCGGCGGGCTACTGGGTCGCGACCGCCGACGGGCTGTGGCACTTCGACGGCGGCAAGACGATGGACGAGGTCCACGCCGAGCCGCTGAACCCCAAGCTGATGCTGATCGCCGCGACGCCGGCCGAGCGCCACGACGAGACCGGCGACATGGACCAGGGCGAGGAGCTGCAGTCGGTCAGCGCCAAGGCCAAGGACGGCGGCTGGTGCGTCGGCTACGCCTTCGCGATGGGCGACGAGGCCGGCTGGGAGCTGTGCTTCGGCAGCGACGGCGAGATCGCGTCGGGCAACTGGTTCGACGCCGGCGCGACGATCAACGAGACCAGCTACGTCGCCAAGTAGCGGCTACGCGTCGGGGTGGCGGGCGTCCAGGTCGGCGCGGCTGAACCGCTTGACCGGCTGCGCGGCGGCCGAGGCCTCCCAGGCGCGGACGCCGTCGTCGGCCAAGAGCGCGTCGCGGTACGCGGCGGCGGTCGGCGACAGCTCGATCGCGTAGGTGCGGAAGCGGGTGGCGACCGGGGCGTAGAACGCGTCGGCGATGGTGCGCGCGCCGAACAGGTACGGCCCGGCGGCGCCGAAGCGCGCGCGTGCGTCGCACCACAGCGCGTCGATCCGCGCGATGTCGCCGCGGGTCTCGGCGGGCAGGTCGGTAGCGCGGGCGCGGCGGCGCAGGTTCATCGGCAGGTCGCGGCGCAGCGGCGCGAAGCTGGCATGCATCTCGGCGGTGACGGCGCGCGCCACCGCGCGGGCCCGCGGGTCGGTCGGCCACAGCCCGGCGCTCGGCGCCGCCTCGGCGGCCCACTCGGCGATCGCCAGGCTGTCCCAGATCACCAGGTCGTCGACGTGGAGCGCCGGGATGCGGCCGGTCGGCGACACCGCCAGCACGTCGGCGATCTGGCCTTGGCCGTAGCCGGGCTGGTCGAGCTCGACGTCGACGGTATCGAAGGCGAGGCCGCCCCAGGTGAGGCACAGCCACGGGCGCAGCGACCAGCTCGAGTAGTTGCGGTTGCCGACGTACAGGCGGAGGTTGGGCATGGCCGGACCGTAGCGCTCGCGCGACGACGACGGCCGTGGCGTATCCGACATTGTTCGCTAACTTCTCGCCACGACCGGTGCGGCGCTGCGGCGCGCGCTAGCATCGGGCATGGCCGCGCCCCGGGTCGCCGTCCTCGCCTACGACCAGCTGTGCACGTTCGAGTACGGCATCGCCGTCGAGCTGTTCGTGCTGCCGCGCCCCGACCTGGGCGTGCCGTGGTACCGGACCACGATCGTCAACGCCGATGCGCCGCGGCCGGCGCGCGGGCTCGGCGGCGTCGTGGTGACCGGCGCGGGCCTGGCGGCGCTCGATCGCGCGGAGTTGATCGTCTTGCCGGGCTGGCGGCGCCACGAGACGCCGGCCCCGCGGCTGGCCCAAGCGCTGCGCCGCGCCGCAGCTCGGGGCGCGCGGTTCTTCTCGATCTGCTCGGGCGCGTTCCTGCTGGCGGCGTGCGGGCTGCTCGACGGCCGTCGCGCGACGACGCACTGGCTGTACGTCGACGAGTTCGCGGCGCGGTTCCCGCGGGTCACGCTCGCGCCCGACGCGCTGTACGTCGAGGACGGCCCGATCCTGACGTCGGCCGGCAGCGCCGCCGGGCTCGACGCCGGCCTGCACCTCATCACCCGCGATCACGGCGCGCGCATCGCCAACGTGGTCGCGCGGCGCGTCGTCGCCTCGCCGCACCGCGCCGGCGGGCAGCGGCAGTTCGTCGACGGCCCGGTGCCCGCGCCCGGCGAGCCCGAGCTGGCGCCGCTGCTCGACTGGGCGCGGCGTCACCTCGACCAGCCGCTCGGCGTCGACGAGCTGGCCGCGCGGGCCCACCAGAGCCCGCGCACGTTCCTGCGCCGCTTCGGCCGCGCCACCGGCACCTCGCCCAAGCAGTGGCTGCAGCGCGAGCGCATGCTCCACGCGCGGCGCCTGCTCGAATCGTCGCGGCTGTCGCTCGACGAGGTCAGCGCCGCGTGCGGCTACGCGACCGCGCAGGCGTTCCGGCTGGCGTTCCGCGCGGCGGTCGGCACCGCGCCGTCGCGCTACCGCGCGCAGTTCGCGCTGCGATCGCCGCCGCGGACGCCGGTCAGTCGACGATCTCGTACGTCAGCGTCAGCGGCTGGCCGCGCCGCGTGAGCTCGAGCGCGAGGCGATCGGTCGTGCGCAGGCGCGTGTACGCAGCGAGCGCGTGATCGTTCGACGTCAGCGGCAGGCCGTTGATCGCGCGCAGCGTGTCGCCGTTGGCCAGGCCCAGCGCCGCCAGCGGCGAGCCGGGGCGGATCGCGTACAGCTTGAAGCCGACGGTCTGGCCCCGGACGGACGACCACACGAGCCGCGGCGTGCCGATCACCCGGACCGGATCGGCGAGCGCGCGGTCGATCGCGGCGCGAGCGATCGTGATGTGGGTGGCGTCGACGCGGGTGATGCCAGCCACCGGCGCGGTCGACGCGGGGCTGGCAAGGTCGAGCACGTCCGTCACGCGCGCGTCAGCGAGGCGCACGCGCGACGGCGCCAGTGCCAGCGTGGCAACGACGGCGACCAGGCCGGTGCCGATCGCGGCGAACAAGTGCGAGGAACGACGGAGGAAGTAGACGGGAGACATGCGGCACCTCGGGATGGATGCCGCGGGTAGATCAAGTTCGATGCCAGCTCACGGCGCGGCGGCGCGCACGGCCGGATCGCGATGCGCGGCGGCGGCGGCCCGCAGCCGCTCGGCGAGCCGCACGTCGGCGGCGTACGGCGCCAGCGCGGCGAGCGCCGCGAGCGCGTCGGTCTTGCCGGCGGTCGCCACGACCTCGAGCAGGTAATCGACCGCGGCGCCGTCGCGCAGCATCGCCAGCGCGACGTAGCCGACCCGCGCGCGCAAGGCGGCGGTGGTGCGCTGACACCAGCCGATCAACAGCGGCGCCGCGCTCGGCCGCTTGCTCTCGCCCAGCGCCAGCGCGGCGGCGGCGGCGCGATCGTCGTCGCGCTCGTCGAGCAGGCCGGCCACCAGCGGCAGCGATCGCTCGGGCGCCAGCGCGAGCAGCGAGCCGAGGCACGCGGCGATCACCTCGGGCTCGGGATCGCCGACGCGCACCTTGTAGCGGAGCAGCGCGGTGGCATCGGCGTGGCCGGCGTCGCCGAGCGCGGTGGCCGCGCCGACCCGCGCCATGCGCTCGGGATCGGCCAGCAGGTCGGCGAGCACGTCGAGCACGTCGGGCCGGTACGTGTGGGCGTAGGCCATCGCGCACACCGCGCGGAGCTCGGCGCCGCTGTCCTCGCGACCGCCCCACACCGGCTCGGCCTGCACCAGCCGCACGCCGACGGGGAACACGCCGTCGTCCCAGCGATCGAGCTGCTCGAGCGCGCGGGCGATGGCGATCTTGCCGCGACAGCCGGGGTCGCGCTCGACGCCGCCGTCGACGAGGCGCGCGAAGGCCGCCGGCAGCAGCTCGATCAGCGCGTCGAGCCCGCCGGCGCCGATCAGCCGCGCCGCCGCGGCGACCACCACGCCGACCTTGCCGCCCAGCGCCTCCTGCACGAGCGCCGCGTCGACCGGCGCCTCGCCGCGCTCCATCGCGGCGAGCTGCGCCAGCCGGGTGTCGACGGTGGGCCGCGGCGCGGCCGCGCGGGGCTTCTTCACCACGCGGTGATTCTAGCCGCGATCGCGGCGCCCGCGCCGCGCGGCGATCACCGCGCCCATAGCTCGAGCTGCGACTTGCCACCGCCCGGCAGGTTGCCGTAGCGGAACTCGACGCGGCGGATCGCGCGGCCGCCGCCGGGCAGGTCGATGTCGCGGCTCCACGAGCCCTGCCCGAACACCAGGCGGGTGCCCGGCGAGAAGCTGGTGCCGTCGGCGAACACGACCTGCACGTCGAACAGCTCGAGCGCGCTGTGCTCGGCCTTGAGCTTGATCTTGGTGAAGCGGCCGTCGTCGCGGCCGACGTGGATGACGTCGCGGTCGGCGCCGCCGTGGACCCAGCGCTCGCCGAGCTTGTCCCAGCCGGTCATCGCCTCGACGCGGGCGTCGTGGGCGTCGTTGCGGCGCTCGGCGGCGCGCGGCCCGGCCGGGCGGGTCCGCACGACGCAAGCGGTGAGCGAGAGAGCGAGTCCGGCGAGGACGATCTTGCGAACGATGGGCATGCTGGCTCCGACCCGTGGGCGCGTCAGGGGTTAGATGGCGGGCGACGCCGAACGCGCGTTCGGCACCCGGCCACTCGCCACTCGCAGTGAGCAACCCCCGTGCCCGCCGCAACCACCCGCGATCCCGCCCCCACCGGGACCCGCAGGTCCCGCCGCGCTCAATCCCGCTGGGTCGGCCGCGGCCGGATCGGCACCAGCCCGGGCCGCAGCGGCGCCGCGACGCCGGCGTCGAAGTCGACCCAGATGTTGGCGTCCTCGCGGCAGTCGTACTGCCGGCACTGCCCGGGCCGGTGCTGGTACGCGCGGCAGCCCCCGTCGCTACGGTCCTGATAGACGCAGTAGCCCTCGGGCCCGTGTGGCAGGTAGTACGGCTGCTCGATGCGCCACTCGAGCTCGCCCTCGCGCAGGTCCTGCTCGGACAGCGCGATCGAGTACGCGCAACACCGCCCGTGGCACAGATGGATGCGGCTGGCGCAGTCGATCGGCGTCGACTCGATCGCGTACTTGTCGGGGATCGACTCGAGCCGCAGCGGCGGCGCGACCGTCACCTGCACGTGCTGGCGGATGCGCTCGAGCAGCCGCAGGTGCCCGGGTCCGAGCTGGCCGCGCGTGCGCAGGATCTCGGTCAGCGTGTCGACCGACGCCGCGACCTCGACGGCGACGCGCTCGGCGCGCTCGGCCGAGGCCATGGCGCGGCGCAGCTCACCGCGCAGCTCGGCCAGCTCGTCGGCCAGGGCCGCAGCCAGCTCGTCGGGCGTCACGGCGTCGCGGGCGTGTTGGTGTAGGCCGCGTAGGTGCGGCACTGCTGGCCGCGCATCGACGGGCACGGCGGCAGCGCGGGCGGGACGGTGATGCCGCTGACCACGGGCAGGGCGACGCTCGACGGGTGCGCCGCGTCGTGGCCGATGTCGTAGCGCGGCGGCGTGGCCCACGGCTTGTTGGCGAAGAACCACTCGGCGCGGCTGCCGCCGGGGGTGTCGACCATGACGCGGACGCGCGAGCCGGCGCGGAACGCGTGCTGGATGCCGGCGGTGCCCACGCGCACCTGGGTCCACTGCCCGGGCACCAGCGGCGCGGCGAGCGCCTCGGTGTACGCGGGCGCCGGGTCGAGGTCGGTGGCGCTCGGCCCGCTGCCGCGCAGGCTGGCGCGGATCCAGCCCGACTGCACGTAGACCTCCTGGCCGTCGGGGCGGATCTCGGTGAGGTTGACCTCGAGGTCGGCGTCGTCGACCGGCGACCGCACCCACAGATCGACCGACGCGGTGCCGTACATGACGGTGTCGGCGGTCAGCGGCGCGCTGTCGAACACCACCGCCGAGCCGGCGGCCGGCTGCGGCCAGCGGTAGTCGGGCAACAGGTCCCAGACGTTGCCGCCGGGCGCCAGGATGCTCCGGTGGCCGGCGTCGGGATCGAACGTGAACGACGACGCCGCGCTGGTGGCGGTCGGCGCGGTCGCGCCGAGCGTGCCATCGGGCTGCGCGTACAGGCGCAGCGCGGTGGTGCCGGGCGCCGGCCACTGCGTGAACGAGTGCTCGAAGGTCGGCATCGGCTCGCCGAGCGTCAGGCCGCCGGCGCCGCTCTCGAACAGCGCGCGCAGCTTGGGCTCGGCCTTCCACCGCGCCACCGCGGCGTCGTAGCTGGCCTCGCCGCTGAACCGGCTGGCGTCGACGACGAGGTCCTGCACGCCGAACACCTGATCGTAGAGCTGCGGGGCGATGCCGCGCGACACCGGCCGATCGACCGGCACGCGCTGCGCGACGAACAGCTCGAGGAACGTGTACCACTCCTCGAGGACCTGGGGCTGGTACGCGTCGATGTGCACGCCGTTGTACGTGTTCATCCGCACCGCCGGCGAGTTGACGAACTTGTCGAGCATCGTGAAGAAGAACGGCCCGGTCTGCTCGTCCTGCCACGCCGCCGACAGGAACACCGGCACCGTGATCTTGTCGGCGAAGGTGGCGATGTTGTAGCGGTCGTGCTCGGCGGGCACGTAGTAGCGGACCTGCCGCGCCTGCTCGACGTTGTCGATGTACTGGCCGTGCAAGAGCTGGTTCTCGGCGCACACCGTGTCGCCCTTGTCGACCTGGCTCTGCTCCCAGCCCTGGCCGTACGGCTTGGCCTTGGAGATCACGTTGGTGATCCACGCGGTCGCGAAGCCGTCGTTGAGGATGCCGCCCGGCAGCATCGTGGTGTTGGCGGCGCCGATCACCGACAGCGGGGTGATCGCGGCCAGGTGCGGCGGCTGGGTCGACGCGACGAACAGCTGGGTGATGCCGGGGTACGACAGGCCGACCATGCCGACCTTGCCGTTCATGACCCAGTCCTGGGCGGCGACGGCCTCGATCACGTCGTAGCCGTCGAGCAGCTGCATCGTCTCGAAGAAGTCGAAGGCGCCACCCGAGCAGCCGGTGCCGCGGATGTTGACGTTGACCGTCGCGTACTGGAACAGGCCGGAGATGAGTGACGACGGATCGTTGGGCGCGTCGCAGATCACCGGCAGGCCGTCGCACAGCCCGGCCAGCGAGCCGTCGCCGATCGGCTCGCCCGGCTTGGACGGCTCGTAGCCCGAGTAGCTGATGACCGTCGGGTACGGCGGCGGGCCCGACGGGAACGTGATGTACGCCGACAGCGTCGTGCCGTCGCGGGTGGTGATGTACTGGTAGCCCTTGGTCAGCTTCTGACCGCTGTAGAACGACTGCGGCTTGGCGCTGCCCTCGAGCGACAACACGTCGAGCGCGCGGGTCGACAGCGCCGGCGTCGCGGTGGTGGTCTTGATGACGTAGCCCTCGCCGGGCGGCAGCTTGCGGAAGATCAGGCTGCCGAGCTCGTCGGTGGTGCCGACGGCGACCTGGGCGCCGGTGTGATCGAAGACCGCGAGCTCGGTGGCCGGCGGCGCGTGGGTGACGTGGAGCTGCTCGACCGACGACCGCACGTCGAAGGGCGGCTTCTCGTCGTCGCCGCAGGCGGCGAGCGCGAGCGAGGTGAGCAGAGCCGTGGCTAGCAACGACCGCAAGGGGCGCATGGATGCGGAGCATCGCACAGGGCCTCCCGGCGATGGTCACGCGATCGTCATGACGGCCGGTAATGGCTGGGCCGGGAATCACCCCGCCGGCGCGATCGGTTGTCGTGGGCATGCGGACGCGCCCCTGGAGCTGGATCATCGTCGCGGCCCTGCTCCTGCTGGTCGGCTGCGACCACGCCACCAAGCTGGGCGCCGAGCGCGAGCTGCGGGGCGCGCCGCCGACGCCGGTGACGAGCGGAGTCGACCTCGCCTACCACCAGAACCACGGCATCGCCTTCAACCTCGAGCGGGTGCTGCCGGCGCCCGGCCGCACCGCGGTGATCGTCCTCGGCGGGGTGCTGGCGCTGGGGCTGCTCGGCCGGGCGCTGTGGCGGCGGCGCGGCCAGGTCACGCTCGAGGTGGCCGGCTACCTGCTCGTGCTGGGCGGCGCGCTGGGCAACCTGATCGATCGCCTGGCGCGGGGCTACGTGGTCGACTTCATCCACGTGCATCACTGGCCCGTGTGGAACGTGGCCGACGCGTGGGTGGTGCTCGGGGTGGGGGCGCTGCTGCTGGCCGGCCTGCGCGCGACGGCGCCGCCGGGACCGGGCGCGTCACCCGACGCCACCGCCGGCGCGGGCTGAGCCGGCCCATTTTCGTGTAGGCAGATGCCGGGCTTTGTGGTGACATCCGGGCCCCATTCACCCTACCGAGGCCCACGTGAAGGCAAGCCGCGCTCCGCTCATCCAGCTCTCTGCAACCCTGTTCGCGGTGGCGGTCATGGCCTGCGGGCCATCGGCGGGCGGCGACGACGACGACGACGGCAACAACAACGGCCCCGACGGCGGCAACAACCCGAACTGCACCAACCCGGTCGCCGAGATCTGCGACAACGGCGTCGACGACGACTGCGACAACATCGGCGACTGCGACGACTCGGACTGCTCGAGCAGCTCGGCGTGCTCGAACCCGAACTGCGGCCAGCTGCAGACCGCGACCGGCTCGCTCGACCTCCCCGACGGCGCGTGCCCCGAGGACGAGACCCAGCCGTGCGCTGGCTTCGAGAACTCGATCAACTTCACCGGCTTCAGCCAGGGCCAGACGCTCAACGACATCTCGAAGCTGCTCGGCGTGTGCGTGAACATGGAGCACTCGTGGATGCGCGACCTGGTCATCTACGCGCAGTGCCCGAACGGCACGCGGGTGATGCTGTCGGACTTCGTCGGCCACACCGGCGGCGAGGTGTTCGTCGGCCAGCCCAACGACTTCGACGAGGGCGCGCCGGTGCCGGGCACTGGCTGGGACTACTGCTGGACGCCGAGCGCGGCCAACCAGCCCTGGATCCCTTACGCCGACGCGACCAACACGGGCCAGCTGCCGGCCGGCGACTACCAGTCGTCGCAGCCGCTCGACGCGTTCGTCGGCTGCCCGCTCAACGGCAACTGGACGATCCGCGTCGAGGACCGCTGGGGCATCGACAACGGCTTCATCTTCCAGTGGTCGGTGAAGTTCGACCCGTCGATCGTCGAGGACTGCGCGAACTGGCCGGGCTGAGCGTCCGGTACGCTGCCGCGCCGCCGCGCTAGGGCGCCCGGCGCTTGGTCTGCTGGAAGCCGCGCACCACCAGGACGCGGTTGCCGCCGCCGAAGGTCGAGAACAGGAAGTCGCCCGACACCGGGTCGATGGTGGCGCCCTCGGCGCCGGCGAGGCTGGTGATCAGGTCGCGGCGCGTGGCGACGATCGGATCGCCGAGCGCGTCGACCTCGTAGGTCACGACGCGACCGCCCTGGTATTCGGAGATGATGACGCTGGGGTTGGGGAACAGCGGCGAGCCGAGCGGCACGTAGGCGATGCCCTCGGGGCCGCCGACCAGCGTCGTGCGCTGCACCGGCGCCGAGACGTCGTAGGTGCCGATCGCGTCGGGCGTCAGCGTGAACTCGCACCACTGCCCGGTCGGGTACGACAGCGACTTCCAGCGCCCGGCGCCGGGGTGGCCGGGCGGCACCACCGCGAGGCCGCCGACCGAGCTCGGGATGCCGATCGGCGTGAGCGCGACGATCTTGTCGTCGACGGTGCTGCCGGCCCGCTGCATGCCGAGCTCGTTGGTCGGATAGCGCGCCAGCATCAGCACGCCGGTGTCGGTGAACAAGACGCCGCCGTCGTTGTAGGCGCCCGCGCGCGCCAGCGTGGCGGGGCCGATCAACCCGACGATGTGGCCGTCGACGTCGCGCTGCACGCCGAGGCGGTAGATCGCGCCCGCGCTGCCGTTGGCCGCGCCGCCGATGAGCAGCGTCGATGGATCGCTCGGCACGATCGTCAGGCCGCCGTAGTTGGTCGGGACGCCGGGCGCGCTGCCGAGGTCGCGGATGTCGTACGCCGGGTCGTAGAACGGCGCGATCACGAACGGGCAGTCGCTGTCGGTGGCGTTGTCGCAGCCGGGGGAGCAGCAGCCGTCGCCGGCCGCGCAGCCGGTGCCCGCGTGGACGCAGGCGACGTCGCAGGTGGCGGCGGCCCCGACCATCGCGTCGGTCGTGCAGGTGAGCGCGTCGGCGCAGGTGGTGGGGCAGTTGCCGTCGCAGGTCTCGCCGGGATCGACGGTGCCGTTGCCGCACAGGCCGGCGTCGATCGCGGGCGCGGCGTCGAGGCTGGGCGACGCGTCGAGGGTCGCGGCGTCGGGGCTCGCGGCGTCGACATCGGCGGCGTCGGGGTTCGCGGCGTCAGGGGTCGCGGCGTCGACATCCGCCGCGTCGGGGCTCGCCGCGTCGGGGCTCGCGGCGTCGACATCCGCCGCGTCGGGGCTCGCCGCGTCGGGGCTCGCTGCGTCGGGATTCGTCGCGTCCGGACTCGCCGCGTCGGCCGCGACCACGCCGTCGAGGCTGCCGTCGATCGGCCGCGCGTCGATGATGGCGCCACCACCGTCGCTGCACGCGACGAGCATCGAGACCAGCGTCAGCGCAGCTCGCTTCCCCATGCGCCGATGTTACCGCGCACCGCGCCCGGCTACAGTAGCGCGATGGAGCTCGCGGCCGCGGCCACCGAAGAGATGCAGCGCGTCCACGGCGTGCACACGCTGATCCTGTACGGCTCGCGCGCGCGCGGCGACGCCACCGCCGAGAGCGACCTCGACCTGGCCGGCTTCGCCGACGTCGACGCGACGTACCGCGACGCGCGGCGCTGGCGGGGCGTGGTGCTCGACGCGTTCGTCTACCCGACGGCGCTCACCGCCAGCCGCGACCCCGACTTCCTCAAGCTGCGCGGCGGCCGGGTGCTGCTCGACGCGCGCGGCCTGGCGGGCGGGCTGCTGGCGCGCCTCGACGAGCTCGACCGCGCGGGGCCGACGCCGCTGCCCGAGCCCGAGGCCCGGATGCGCCGCGTGTGGGCGCACAAGATGCTGGCGCGGATCGGCCGCGGCGACGTCGAGGCGCACTACCGCCGCCACTGGCTCCTGTATCAGCTGCTCGAGGACCACTTCGCGCTGCGCGGCGAGTGGTACCGCGGGCCCAAGGAGGCGTTCGTGCTGCTCGCCGCGCGCGCGCCCGCGACCCACGCGGCGTTCGCGCGGGCGCTCGTACCCGACGCGGACGCCGCCGCGCTGGTGGCGCTGGTCGAGCACGTGGTCGGGCCGGATCCTGGCTGAGGCGACGCCGCGCATCGGGCGCAACCGAAGGCGACGCGCGGTGTCGGACTCGCCATGAGGGCTGTCCGCTGGATCGCGGTGATGTTGCTGCTCGGCGCGCTCGGCGCCGGCTCCCACGCAGAGGCGACGCCGGCGACCCGGCCGCCGACCCGCTCGGTCGATCCGGCGATGGTGGCGGCCGAGACCGCGTGGCGCACCGCCGAGGCGACGCGCGATCCGACCGAGGCCGAGGCGGCCTGGCGCGCCGCGGCGATCGCGTTCACCGCGGCTGGCGACGCCACCGCCGGGGCCGACCGCGGCGAGGCGCGGTACGCTGCCGTGCTGGCCTGGCGCAACGCGATGAACGTCGCGCCGGCGCGGCCCGCGCCGCCGGCGCGGCCATCCGCGCCACCGCCGCCGCCGTCGCCGACGCTGTCTCCCGACGAGACCGCGCTGGTCGCGGCGATCGACGCCTACCTGCCGCTGGCGCGCGCCGACGAGATCGCGGGCCTGCAGTTCACGCGCGGGATGGTGTTCCGG
>Ga0075163_10005569_pt1 | contig 16759 bp, 12 predicted proteins | sample JI1023141ADNA_FD_71478 | JGI IMG/M metagenome (GOLD analysis project Ga0075163, IMG submission 71478) | Wastewater effluent complex algal communities from Wisconsin, to seasonally profile nutrient transformation and Carbon sequestration -... | ecosystem: Engineered > WWTP > Effluent > Algae...
GCAATGAATATGATAGACAGTATGGATGGGATTGTGGCAGGCCTTGGGGTCATCGCTTTTGCCATTTTTTTAGGGGCAGCGATGTTGGCAGATCAAACCACGCTTGCAATTTGGTCTGCTGTTTTATTGGGAATTAGTGCGGGGCTATATTTTTGGAATAAATTAGCATCTAAATTCTTTCTTGGCGATTCGGGAGCGCAGACTATAGGCTTTTTGCTTGCCTCCTTTGGCATCATGTATAATCCTCTTAATCGCAATCCCGAGTCCTCATGGATTGTGCCGATTATGTTATTAGGCGTTCCAATTTTTGATACCACACTTGTTGTTTTATCCCGATATAAAAGAGGGCAGGCAATAGGTAGTGGCAGACGTGACCATACCTATCATCGCTTAATTGCCCTGGGGTATTCTCCAAAGTTTTCTGTCCTTATAACCCACATGGCTTCTTTATTTGTTAGTTGTCTGGCATTCTTAACCCTCTATCTATCTCCATTTATTGCCATGTTGATTTTCTTTCTAGCAATATTCTGTGGACTTGTTGCTTTATTATGGTTGGAACGAAGGCCAACATTGGATGAGCAGGCTGAAGGAAATAAAAGTGCATAAATTCTCCGTATACTTTACCCAATGGCGGCGGCAGCACGTGCTGCCCGTCATTTACACAGCTTTTTTATCACTTGGGGCATTATATACTTTTGTGTCAATATTTCGATCAAAGTCTGAAGCGGAAAGTGCTTTTTTCCTTGGATATTCGCTTGAGAAAATGCTGCTTGGTACAGGGCTTCTCTTTTTATTTCTTTTATTCATCGCATTGACGGTAAAACTAAGCCTTCAACCCGAATTGGCGCGTCATTTCTGGGAAGTTGTTTTTCGTGCCCGGTCAGCATCTACAATTTTGATATGGATTGTGTTTGCTGTTTTTATCAGTTGCTGGGTAATTTTGTTTCTGCCATACTATCGCCTTGCTGGCATATCAGGATATGTCAGTCAGTTGAAAGATGTCATTGTCTGGCTGGCAGTTGTCAGTGCGGTGACGATGCTGATTATCCTACTTGAGAATGGCAAAGAATCCATCGGGTCGGTCATTCTTGGCAATAGACATTCAGTTTTCGCCGCAATTATCGTTTTGTTGTTATTTGTTCTAGCAGGTGGGATTGTTACTTCTACGGGTATTGGAATTCAACACCCTGGGGATTATTGGTATGCTACTGGTGTGCCAGTATTGGGATTACAAATTCTTTTTGCACTTGCAATAGGTATATTTTTAATGAGAGTAGAAGTTGTGTGGGGGAGGTCTCTGTCGTTCCTTGATGTGCTGATTTGTCTGGGATTATGGCTTGTTACTGCATGGTTGTGGGGGCGTGAGCCTCTTCGCCCAAATTTCTTCATGCCAGATACTCTCGATAATTTAATGTACCCATATTCAGATAGCGCGACGTTTGATATTGGAAGCCAGTTTGCGTTGATCGGACAGGGTATTTTCAACGGGCAGTATTTTGATCGTGCGCTCTATATTTCATTATTAACCTATTTGCACATGGCATTCGGGCAAAATATTGATCTAATGATGACAGCACAGGCAACATTGTTTGCGGTATTTCCGATGGTGATTTACTTGATAGGCAGGGAGTTACATAGCCGCGCGTTGGGCATTTCTGCCGCTGTATTGATCCTGCTGCGCGGTTTGAATTCATTGATCGCTTCAAAGTGGATCGACCTCGCTAGCCCCAAAATGATTTTGACAGATTTTGCCACCGCCATTGGAGTTGCCATTTTCATGCTTTTGGCTTTGAAATGGCTTAGAGAACCTTCAAAACGTCATCTTGCGTTATGGGCGGGTGGGGCGCTTGGGTTAACGATTATGCTTCGGACGCATGTACTCATGCTGGTACCTGTGTTGATCTTTTATTTGTGGATCCGCCTGCGACCACATTGGGGCTATGCTGCAATTGGTACGGTCTTACTTATCTTGGGGATGCTGGCTGCCACAACACCGTGGGATTTACGGAATCGTGAAAATGGGACGCCCATGTTCTATGTGTACTATTACCGAATTCAGGAAGTTTTACGTGCCCGCTACGGGGTGCAGAAAGATACATTTATCCCTGAAACTCCTTTGATACTTGCCGATGTTCAGAACTCTCGGTTTTTAGGGCAGGTTGGAAATATAACGCGACAGCGTATTTCTAGTTCATTACAGCCAGATGTTTGCGATTCTTTTTTGTGCAGGATCACCAATCATTTTTTTCACAATTTCATAACATCATTCCTCTTTCTACCTACTTCATTTGTGTTTGATGATCTGTGGAATACGATCAAACTAAGCACACCCTATTGGAAAAATAACTGGCTAGGGGAGGGACTGGGTTTAACCAAAGGTATTTTTCTTTTTATAAACATGGCTTTGGTTTCCCTGGGATTTGGCGCAATGTGGGCGCGCAATAGAATTGCATCTCTGCTCCCTGTAAGTTTTTTTCTGACTTATATTTTTTCTAATGCACTGGCTTTTACATCAGGTGGACGATATATTGTCCCAGTGGATTGGATCATTTGTATCTATTATATTGCCGGGTTGCTGCAAATAATTACCTGGACTCTAAAATGGGCAGGGTGGCATATCTCTTCTGAAATTTTATCGTTTGACCTTGAACCGAAATTCTCACTGCCTCAATCTTCTCAAAGATTTTCTGGGATAATTTCTGCGTTTGTACTGGTGTTTGCGATTGGCTCATTGATTCCTCTTGCTGAAAAACCTTTTGAAAGACGATATCCGGCTGCTTCAGTGGATGATACCCTTGCCATGTTGGAACAAAAAGGGATATTTGAGCAAGCCAGTTTTAATAGAAATGACCTCGAACAATTTCTTTCTGACCCCCAGGCAGATATCCTTGTTGGCAGGCTGCTTTACCCGCGTTATTATCCGGCTGGTAAAGGGGAAATGGACCGTCATCATCCCTATCTGCCTCTCAAATACGAGCGAAATGTGTTTATTGTAATAGGCCCATTTGGCAGTGGAAGACAGAATGTAATTATCGCTGGCGATCCATCTGAATTTTTGACACAAGCTGCGGATGTGGTCGTGGTAGGATGCAAGAATCAAAAAAACATGGATGGTTTAATTGTCTTCGAACTATCCGACCCGAGCCATGTGTACATGCGTTCGCCCCAGCCCGAATGGAAATGCCCGTTGCCGGAGCCTTAAAGAATCAATATAGAAAAAATGACGGAGAAATTTCTCCGTCATTTTTTCTTAAGCAGCCAACTCATCGTACTTTCTGCGAACCTCTTTTATATCTTCCCACATTTGCGCTTTGGGAGAACCAGGCTCACGCGATTGATTTCTCAACAAGTAAGAAGGATGATAAATCGGCATGATCCAATGACTCTCGATCTTTGTCCATTGCCCGCGCAGGGAAGTGATACCCGTCTTTTTGAGAATGGATTGGCAGGCTACATTCCCAGTCAGCAGAACGATATGCGGGTTAATCAGGCGTACGATCTCAAGCACGAACGGGCGGTAATACTCGATTTCGGCATCGTTCGGCTTGCGGAACGACTTGCCATCATCCCCTGGCGGCATGCGAAACACCGAGTTCGTAATGTACACATCCTGCTCAGAATCAAAATTACCAGCCTGTAAAATTTTATCGAGCAGTTGGCCTGCTGGCCCAACGAAAGGCTTCCCCTTGATATTTTCCTGCGGCCCGGGCGCTTCGCCAACGATCAATAACTTTGCGCTCGGGTTCCCACGGCTGATAACCACATTTGTGCCTGCCTTTGCGAGCGGGTCATCCTTCATCCCTTTGAGCGCGTTGAGAACATCATCAAGAGAAGAAAAATTTTTTGATGCACTGAATAGATCTGCTGGAATCATAAGTAGCGTCCTCCAATAAAGATTGAAGATTGATTTTAATTAATGGGATTATATCGTAACGCTCGCTTCAAACTTCCCCCAGCCTACCAGCCATAAACTTGCGTATTCCACCCGATAAACAAACCGGAGTTCGCAAGCTTTACTGCGAACTCCGGTTATATCAAACTGCCAGAATTTGTTGGACTTCTTCCGGCAGAGACTTTATTCCATCTTGTACATCCCACGTTTCTACATGTGTCACCGCTGCGCCCGGGTTCAACATAGTCAGCGGAGCGAGGCTTTCAAGCTCCACAAATTGATCGTTGCAATAGATCTCTGCATTGCAGTTGTTATCTGGGTATGTTGCTGCGCTGCTTGCGCCAAATGTCTTGCGGAACAGGACGCCATCGAACCAATATGCCAGCCAACCGTGGGGATTGAAGTAGCCTAACTTGAAGGGCGGCAATGCGTCAGCTTTGAAAATGATATAGTCATCTCTCAGGCCGAGGCGCGGATCATTGATGCGAGCATAGGGCCAGAGGGAAATTTGTCGGTTGGGCAAAAGTCCCGCAGCGTCCACATTCCCGATAGGCATCGGCAAGATCACGGTGCCGCCCAAACGAAATTGAGTGATCGTCCACGGGGCGAGTTCGACGGGCCAAAGCCCATCGTTGATGAGTGTATGGGTTAGTGTGACGGATGGCTTATCGGCGGCGAGGTGAATTTCGATTCGTTTGCGAATGCCTGTGCCGGGTTCGGTTTGCGTTTCAAGGTCCACACCATTTGGAATTTCATTGATCTTCAACTCGCCGGTGTCTGGGGCATACGTGCGCGGCATGGCTTCGGGAGAATGCCAAAGACGATGCCCGCCGCGAAAGTGAAAATCTCCCCAGGGTGTGGGCACAGGCGGAAGGCTGCTGAGATCAACCAGCATGTTGGCCTTGCCAGCCGGCATAAGCCCGCTGACACGCAACGAGTTTGTGAGATATTCGATTTGCAAAAAGTCGTTCTTCAAGATGCGCTTATTCATCGGCATTTACCAGTGATTGTGAACCAGATCGCGGATATGGTCATTGTAGATTGCGCGGATTTTTTCCATCGCCTCGGGACTTAGGGACGGCAGGTCTGCCGCTTTGACATTATCCTCCGCTTGAGCGGGGTTCTTCGCACCGGGGATGGCGCAGGTGATTGCATCGTGCATCAAAATCCAGCGCAGAGCAAATTGCGGCATCGTCCAACCTGCTGGGACAAGTGCGCGCAATTCCTCAATAGCTTGCAAGCCTGTTTCGTAATCCACACCTGAGAAGGTTTCGCCGCGGTCAAATGCTTCGCCGTAGCGATTGAATGCGCGGTGATCGTCCGCTTCAAAGGTGGACTTGAAAGTTAATTTACCAGTCAACATTCCACTGGCAAGCGGGACGCGTGCGAGAATTCCGATCTTGCGGCGGATGGCTTCAGCGAAGAACAACTCGGAAGGTCGTTGGCGGAAGATATTGAAAATGATCTGCACAGTTTTAACATTGGGATATTCAATCGCCTTGAGCGCCTCTTCCACTTTTTCTACGCTCACACCGTAATGGCGCAGCTTGCCCGCGTGGACGAGATCATCCAGCACGCCGAAGGTCTCGGGCATGTAAAAGACTTCGGTAGGTGGGCAGTGGAGTTGCAAAAGGTCGATGGCTTCGGTGTTCAGATTTTTGAGACTGCGCTCCACAAAAGCCGTGAGATTTGCACGGCTGTACCCGCCCGCCACATGCGGGTCTAACCTGCGTCCGGCTTTGGTTGCCACATAAATGGTCTCGCTGCGCTCCTTGCGAAGCTGCGACACCAGACGTTCTGAACGTCCATCGCCGTAGACATCGGCGGTGTCGATGAAGTTGACTCCCAAGTCTATCGAGCGATGTAAAGCTGCCAGTGAATCTTTATCATCCACATTACCCCACGAGCCGCCGATTGCCCATGCCCCAAATGAAATTGTTGAAACTTTCCACCCTGTCCGTCCAAGTTCGTGATATTGCATGATGTCCTCAATACTTTTTTATCGGTTATCTTTTTTTAGATCGAGCCAGTCCATCTCTTGCGTGGTAAGCCTGATTTCTGCCGCTTCGATATTTTCTTCAAATTTCTTTTTGCCATGTGGACCCACCACCGCGAACATATTCATGGGTTGGTTCATCACGAAAGCCAGCGCGATTTGGGCGGCAGATACTCCCTTTTCGCTTGCAAGAGTAGTTGCACGGTCAAGCCGTTGGAAGTTTGCTTCTTTGGCATACGTCCGCACTACGACTTCATCCCATTCCCGTTCGCCAAAGGTATGCAAATTGTCGCGGCGGAACTTGCCGGAGAAGAATCCACTTGCAAGAGGTGACCAAACCAGCAGTGGCATTTCCGTTTTTGTATACCATTCGCGTGCTTCTGTGCCTTCGTCTCCGCTGATGCTGAGGCAGAGAGGCCACGGCTCGGTGTGAGACTCTGCCAGGCTGTATTGCGGACTGCTGGCGACAAAGGATGCAAGTCCGTTTGTTTGTGCGTAGCGGTTCGCTTCTTCAATGCGCTGATGGGACCAGTTCGATGCCCCAAAGACATGGATGCGACCTGCTTGCTGATGCTCGTTCAAGGCGTTGATGATCGGTTCCACGGGTAGATTCGGATCATCGCGGTGAAGCAGGTACAAGTCGATGTGATCCGTTTTGAGGCGCGCCAGTGAATCGAACAGGTCTGCGGTGATGTCAAAAGGAGTCATCCTGCGGCGGTCTTCGGAGTGCGCTCCGCCTTTGGTGATGATGACCATCTTCTCGCGCAGGTTTCGCGCTTGCAGCCAGTTGCCGATGATGCGTTCGCTTTGTCCGCCTGCATAGACATGTGCAGTGTCCAAGGTGTTGCCACCAAGTTCATAGACCTGATCGAGCAGGGCGAAACTTTCGGCTTCGTTCAAGTCACTGCCGATCATGGTCGTTCCTTGAATGATGCGGGCTACGGGTTTGTTGATACCACTAATCTCTCTGTATTGCATGTCACCTCAACTTTAAAATCAGGGGAAGGCGTACGCCTTCCCCTGAACTCTCGTTTTACGATCTACCCTTATGCGATTTCATCGTAGGGGCGACCCACCCGTGTTTTGAAATTATTCTGAGCAAAGGGCGACCCTTTCTTGTAGAGAAGTATCCAATCTTGCCTAAACGGGTCGCCCCTACGGGTGCCATCATTTACAAGCCTTTGTTCAAGTGATAGTACAGATCGTTCCAGCGCAGTTTCTCGCGGAATTCCTGTACGCGGGTGTTCTCGTCGATGACGAGGAACTCGATGCCCGCCATGTCTGCGAAGTCTTGCAGGTGTTCGGTGGTGAGCGAGTAACTGAAGCTGGTGTGATGTGCGCCGCCTGCGTAGATCCATGCTGCGGCAGCGACGGAGAGATTCGGGCGCGGAACCCAGAGCGCACGCGCCACAGGCAAGTTGGGAAGCGGAGCATCGTTCGGGACGACATCCACCACGCTGGCAACCATGCGGAAGCGATTGCCCATGTGGACGATGGAGGCTCCGACCGCGGCACCCAACTGCGAGTCAAATACGAGGCGCACGGGGTCTTCCTTCCCACCGATGCCGAGCGGATGAATTTCCAGCTTGGGTTTGTGCGCCGCGATGGATTCACAAATTTCAAGCATGTGTGCGCCGAGGTCCTTGTCACCGTTGGCGCTGAAATGATAGGTGTAATCTTCCATGAACGAAACGCCGCCAGGCAGACCCGCGTTCATGACCTTCATGGCACGCACAAGGGCGGATGTTTTCCAATCGCCTTCGGCGCCAAAGCCGTAGCCATCGCGCATGAGACGCTGCACCGCGAGACCAGGCAATTGCTTCAATCCATGCAGGTCTTGGAAGGTGTCAGTGAACGCCATGAAGCCGCCGTCTTTCAAGAATCCGCGCAGACCGAGTTCGATGCGGGCGCCATCGCACAGGGACGAGTGCTTTGCTCCGCCAGGTTTGAGTTCAGCGACGACATCATATTCGTCGAGGTAGGTCTTGATGAGCGTATCCACTTCTGCGTCGGTGGCATCGTTGACGTATTTCACAAGGTCGCCAATTCCATATCCATTGGTGGAATAACCAAATTGAATTTCAGATTGAACCTTGTCGCCTTCGGTCACAGCGACCTCGCGCATGTTGTCACCGAAGCGGGCGACTTTGCCGCCTTGCCAATCTACCCATGCAGATGCGGCACGAGCCCACACGCCTAACTGTCTTTGTACTTCATTGTCTGCCCAGTGACCGACGACCACCTTGCGTTCGATGCGCAGGCGGCTGCCGATGAAACCGAACTCGCGGTCGCCATGTGCAGACTGGTTCAGGTTCATGAAATCCATGTCAATGGTTGACCACGGAATTTCGCGGTTGTATTGTGTATGCAAATGCGCGAACGGTTTCTTGAGCAGGGTCAAGCCAGAGATCCACATCTTGGCGGGGGAGAAGGTGTGCATCCACGCGATGAGACCAATGCAACTCTTGGACGAATTCGCTTCAAGGCATAAATCTCGAATCGCATCGGGTGTGGTGAGGACGGGTTTGAACACCACCTTTACAGGAATGTGCTTGGAAGCACCAAGCGCCGCCGCGATCTCTTTCGAGTGCTCGGCAACCTGCTCTAAGGTTTTAGGACCATACAAGTGCTGACTCCCCGTAATGAACCAAATTTCATATTGTTTCAGATCGATCATGATTAATCTCCTTGTTTAGTATCTGACCATAGACCATAGACGATTGACCATTGACAACCATCGTCCATGGTCGGTCGTCCATCGTCTACTGTCCGTAATAGGCGTTTGCGCCGTGTTTCCTCAAATAGTGTTTATCCAACAATTCCTGCTGCATGGGTTGAATGTTTGAGTTAAGCAGCATGGTTTGAATATTCATGAACGCCACTTCTTCCATCACCACCGCGTTGTGAACCGCATCCATCGCATCCTTGCCCCATGCAAATGGACCGTGACTGTACACCACCACGCCAGGGATGACATCTGGATTTTTATCTTTGAAGGTTTCAATGATGACGGTCCCCGTCTCTTTCTCGTACTCAGCCTGAATCTCCTCGACAGTCATTTTTCTTGTGCAGGGGATTTCGCCGTAAAAATAATCACCGTGCGTCGTTCCCAGCGCCGCAATGCCACGCCCTGCTTGTGCAAAACTGGTTGCCCATCTGCTGTGAGTGTGGACAATGCCGCCGATGTTCGGAAAGGCTTTGTACAGTTCCAGATGCGTAGGTGTATCAGAAGATGGCTTGAGTTCGCCGTTCACGACCTTGCCAGTCTCCAATTCCAAAATGACCATGTCATCCCGTTTCATTGTCTCGTACGGAACACCCGAAGGCTTGATGACGACCAGTCCCCTTTCACGATCAATGCCAGAGACATTGCCCCAGGTGAATGTGACCAGCCCGTGTTTGGGAAGAAGTAGGTTTGCTTGAAAGACTAGTTCTTTTAATTTTTTGAGCATGGCTTACTTCATTCCTTCCACCGCCGCACGCTCAATCCCAAGCCCTGCTTTGTAGCGTTCCATGAACGCGGCAAAACCATCCACATCCTTTGAGTCGGGCGCAATGGTGGAACTTTTTTCGTTGGCAAATACTTTGCCATTCAAATAATCTTCGAGCGTTTCTTTTCCAGTTTTATTGAGCACATACGCAGCCAGCAGAGCCATGCCCCATGCGCCGCCTTCACCCGCGGTTTCCATTACCGAGACGGAGGTGTTCATCGCCGCCGCCATGATTTTTTGCCCAACGCCTTCGGTTTTGAAGAACCCGCCATGCCCCAGCAGTTGATTGAGTTTTACGTTTTCCTGAGCGAGAATATCCATGCCGATCTTCAACGTGCCCACCGACGAGAACAAGTGTGTACGCATAAAGTTCGGCAAAGTGAAGCGGCTTTCAGGGGTGCGGATAAATAACGGTCTTCCTTCGGTTAAGTCTGTGATGGATTCACCTGAGAGGTAGTTATAGGCGAGCAATCCGCCGCCATCGGCATCGCCCGCGAGCGCTGATTTGTAAAGCATCTCAAACAGCTGGGACTGGCTGATTTCCACGCCAAGGGCTTTGGTAAATTCGTGGAAGAGCCCCACCCATGCGTTCAAGTCGGATGTGCAGTTGTTGGCGTGGACCATTGCCACAGGCTTGCCCGTGGGCGTGGTGACCATGTCAATTTCGGGATAGAGTTTGGATAATGCCTTCTCCAGCACGATCATGGCGAAGACGGACGTCCCAGCCGAGACATTACCCGTTCGCTCTGCCACGCTGTTAGTTGCGACCATGCCCGTACCTGCATCTCCTTCAGGCGGACAGAGCGGAATGCCAGCCTTGAGTGTTCCGCTGGGGTCGAGCAGTTTCGCGCCTTCTTCGGTCAGGACGCCCGCGGATTCGCCCGCCACCAAAACCTTGGGCAGAATGTCTTGCAACGTCCATGAGATTTTTTCGGCTTTGAGCAAGTCATTGAATTGCCCTAGCATCTTTTTGTCATAGTCATTGATCTTGCTGTCGATGGGGAACATGCCTGAGGCTTCGCCAACTCCCATCACCTTTTGCCCCGTCAACTTCCAGTGGACATAGCCCGCCAGCGTGGTCTGGTGGCTGATGTCTTTGATATGCGCTTCCTTGTTCAATATCGCCTGATAAAGATGAGCAATGCTCCAGCGCTGCGGGATATTGAATTGGAAGAGGTTGGTGAGTTTCTCGGCGGCTTGTCCCGTCATCGTATTGCGCCACGTGCGGAAGGGGACGAGTAGATTACCGCCCTTGTCGAACGCCAGATAGCCATGCATCATTGCGCTGAATCCCATCGCGCCGACGGTCTTGAGCGTGACGCCGTACTTCTCAGAGACCTCTTTGCTGAGGTTCTGATAACTCTCCTGCAAGCCTTTCCAGACATTGTCCAGGCTATATGTCCAGACGCCGTGCTCGTATTGGTTTTCCCATTCGAAACTCCCTGATGCGATCGGCGCATGATCTTCACCGATCAACACCGCCTTGATGCGGGTGGAACCAAGTTCAATGCCAAGAACGGTCTTTCCGCTTTCGATTGATTTTTTGATTTCGTTTTTATTCATTTATATCTCCTGTAGTTCGGACAACAGACCGTAGACCATGGTCAATCGTCCGTCGTCTATAATCTGTTTATCCAGGGTACCAAATCTTGCGCGAATCGTTTTCCGTACGGACGTAGTCAAATGCTGAGTCAATTAATTTCTTCAAATCATATTCAGGACGCCAGCCGAGTAAAAACTTTGCTTTGGTGTTATCGAGCCATGTGGAGTGGAATTCGGTTTTGATCTCCACGGTGGGGAAGCCGCGAGTTGAATTTAGATATTTGCCCATCTCGCCGTAGTCGACGGGTTCGTCCATGCAGATGTTGAAGAGTTGCTGGCGGGCTTTGGGGTGGTCGATGGCAGCCAGAATCGCGCTGACCAAATCGTCAACGTGGACAAAGTTTCTTTTAATGGGAACAGCTTCCAGATTAAGCATGATCGGGATGGTCTGCGTCCGCACGTATTCATCCGCAGTTTTCTCATCCACAAAATCACGCCAGCGCGGACCGCCGAAGACATCCTCTCCAAAAGAGAGTTGATATTTGAAATCATCCTTTTCCATGATCCACGGGGCGCGCAGGCAGCAGCCGTTCAAGTTGTATTGGATGTAATACTGTTCGAGCATGACCTCTTCGAGAACTTTGGAGAGCGCGTAACAGCCTTGATAGGCGGAATGCTTTTGCGTTTCAGTGACGGGGATGGGGTGCGGATAAACGAAGTGCCCCATGCCCGCATCGCCGCCGACCATGATGAACTGTTGAAAAGTGGGGGAGGTGCGGCAGGCTTCGAGCAGCCAGAAGAGACCTTTGACCGCCACGTCCATAATTTGCTCAGGCGTTTCTTTGACCGTGGCAAGGTGCAGAACATGCGTCACGCCGTCCATTGCTTTTTCAACATCGTCGTGATGTTCGATGGAGCCGTGAATATTTTGAATGCGCGGATGAGGGGGAAGTTCGCGGTTATGGCACAAGGCGCGAACGGTGAAAGAGTTGAAACGCGAATCGTTCAACAGGCGATTGATAAAGGTTTTTCCCACTTTGCCTGTCGCGCCAGTGACGAGGATGGTGTTAGTCATGAATGCCTCCGCATTCAGACGATGGACGATAGACTACTGACCACTGTCTGTCGTCCATCGTCCGCGGTCTATCGTCGCTCTTCATCAGCATTTCGTCCATTTTCCATTCGCTTCACTCGAAGCGATGACGCTATCCACAAAGCGCACGCCCATCAAGCCATCGAACGAGTTGGGGAAATACAGCGCGAGCGGGTCTGCTTGTTTACCAGCGCGGCGAGCCGCAATCGCTTCGGCGGCGTCGGAATAAATATTTGCAAAGCCATCAGGGAAGCCTTCGGGATGCCCCGCAACAAGTCTTGTGCAACGCGCCGAGAGCGGCAAGGTATCAGGTCCGTTCGGCGTGCGGTTTTGCGAAGGAGCATTCAACGGCTTGAAAGTGAGCGCCTGCGGAAATTCCTGCATCCATTCGAGCGAGCCTTTCGTTCCACTCACGCGAATGCGCAAACAATTCTCAACTCCCGCCGCAGCTTGCGTCACCCAAAAATTTCCGCGTGCGCCGTTACTGAATCGGAGCATCGCCCCACCAAAGTCATGGATGATGCGCCCTGGCACAATCGCGCCGATCTCCGCCGCCACTTCGTCCACTTCCAAGCCAGTGATGAATCTCGTCAGGTTGTGGGCGTGCGTGCCGATGTCACCCATCACGCGCGAAGGTCCACCGCGCACAGGGTCGAACTTCCAGTTATCGGGCGAGAAAGTTTTTGTCTCGTCCGCTTTGCCGCCTTGCACATACTCAACCTGCACGAGTCTTATCGTGCCGAGTTCGCCCGCTTCCACCATCGCCTTCGCCTGCCGCACCATCGGGTAACCCGTGTAATTATGTGTGAGGCAAAAGACCAAACCCGTCTCCTGCACTTTTTTGTGCAAGGCTTCGGCTTCGGCGAGCGTGTTGGTCATGGGCTTGTCGCAGATCACGTCAATGCCGCGCTCAAGCGCCCACATCGAATAATCAAAATGGCTGTCGTTCGGGGTCATGATGGCAACCGCGTCGATACCATCTTTTCTGGATGCTTCGCCATCAAGTAATGCTTTGACATCGGGATAGATGCGGTCTGACTCGATTCCAAGCTCCAACGCATCTTTCTTCGATTTGGCTTGGTCAGACGAAAAGATGCCTGTCACAATCTGATAGCGGTCATCGCGCCGCGCCGACTGGCGATGCATGGCACCGATAAACGACCCCGTCCCACCGCCGATAACGGCGAGTCTTAACCGACGACCTAAAAAGTCAATCACAGGATTCAACGACATCTTATTTCTCCTTGGCTAAAAATGCACGGATCGATTCAATAACTAATTTGTGGTCTTCTTCCTGCGGCAAGCCTGAGACCGTAATAGTCCCAACCATGCCTGTGTCTTTTACGATAATGGGGAAGCAACCGCCATGTGCGGCAAATTCACTTTCAGAGATGAGATAAGACTGTTCAATGGTTTTGCCTTTGTGCTTGAGTATTTGCCCCATGTAGAACGAACTGTGACCGAAGCGATTTACCAGCCGCACCTTGCGCTTGACCCATTCGTCATTGTCCGAGGCGGTGCCGGGCATACTGTAATGGAAAAGTTGATGTTGTCCGCGTGTGATGTCGATGGTGACGGGAAGATTCTCACGCATGGCATGTTCCACCATTTGGCTTCCAATCTGCCATGCGGTCCATTCATTGAAGCGGGTGAACTGAAGTTCCTGTTCTTGTTCAAGTAAATTCTTCAGTATGTCTTCCATCTTTCATCCTTTATTGAATTGTTAGGCTGGGATTTTGCAAATAGAACCAAAACGACAACTTAATTCGCTTTTTCTTTGCGCGGTATTGAATTGTGATGGGATTTTATTGAGCGAATTGTTCAGGGCTCAGACCAAAAGTCTGAGCCCTTGTGATTTATTGCTTAAGAACTCTTGTTCTTGTTGTAAAGGTCAAACAACACCGCTGCCAGAAGCACAAAGCCCTTGATGGATTGCTGCCAGTCGATGCCTACGCCGAGCAGAGACATGCCATTGTTCATCACACCAACGAAGAAGGCGCCAACCACAGCGCCGATGACCGTACCAATGCCACCGCTGGCAGATGCGCCGCCGATAAAACACGCGGCGATCACATCCAACTCAAAACCTTCACCAGCATTCGGCGTGGAACTGTTCAAACGTGATGCAACGACCATGCCTGCCAAAGCAGCCAGAACGCCCATGTTTACAAAAGTCAGGAATAACAGTCCCTGGGTGTTGACACCGGATAGGCGTGCTGCTTTTTCGTTTCCGCCCAAGGCGTAGATGCGGCGTCCAATTACGGTTTGATTGGTTAAGAACGCATAGATGGAAACCAACGGGAACATGATCACCAACAGATTGGGAATACCCTTATACGATGCCATCAAATAGCAAAAACCCATCACGGCTAGAGTGAGAAATACCTGTTTGGCAACAAAAAAGGAGAACGGCGTAACCTCGAACCCATATTTTTCCTGATTGCGTCTGGTGCGTATATCGGCGATGATCAATAAAATTGCAACCAAAACTCCAACCACCATTGTGGTGATGTGAAATCCTTCATTATGGAAGAAATCTGGAATATAACCGCCACTGATGTTACGAAATCCTTCCGGGAAAGGTCCAATCGCCTCACCGCGAACCATGACGAGCGTAAGACCGCGGAAGACCAACATACCAGCCAGGGTCACGATAAAAGCGGGAATCTTGAGGTATGCCACCCAATATCCCTGCCACGCGCCTATCAAACCTCCCGCCACAAGACAGATCGCCATAACCAGCATCCAGTTCCAGTCCCACTTGACGATCATTACACCGGCGATCGCACCAACGAAAGCTGCCACGGAGCCGACCGATAGGTCAATCCAGCCGGACACGATGATCAACAGCATTCCCAGCGCCATGATGATCACATAGCTGTTTTGGAGCACAAGATTTGTAATGTTGATCGGCTTCATCAAGATGCCATCGGTCATGAAATAGAAAAAGATCATGATCACGATCAGCGCGATCAACATACCATATTCGCGAATGTTACTCTTGAAAAGGTTGGATAGGGTTTTCATTGTTCAATAGCCTCTTGGTCAAACATGATGTGCTTCATTACGCGTTCTTGAGATGCTTCTTTGGCGGGCATTTCTCCCACGATCTTGCCATCACGCATGACATAAATACGGTCACATACGCCGAGAATTTCCGGCAATTCAGAAGAGATCATAATGATGCCCTTACCTTCACTCGCCAGGCGATTGATGATCGTATATATCTCGTACTTGGCGCCGACATCAATGCCGCGGGTGGGTTCATCCAGAATCAGGATGTCGGGATTCGCAAATAGCCACTTGCTCAGAACGACTTTTTGCTGATTACCGCCTGAAAGATTCAAAGCCAGTTGTAGAATACTTGAACATTTGATGTTCAACTTGTCACGGTACTCGCGGGTAACCGTCAATTCCTTTGGCTCATTAATGATGCCTGTGGATGAGATCGCCTCCAGATTGGAGAGAGTGATGTTGTCTTTGATCTCCTCGATCAGAATCAACCCGTAGGATTTTCGGTCTTCGGTGGCGTAGGCAATGCCATTGGTGATCGCCTTGTTAATGGTGCTGACGTCAATCTCTTTTCCATACTTGTAAACTTTGCCGCTGATGCGGGATCCATATGCGCGGCCGAAAATGCTCATTGCAAGTTCGGTTCTACCTGCGCCCATAAGCCCGGCAATCCCCACCACTTCGCCTTTGCGAACATGAATATTGACATTGTCACTGACTTTACGGTGTTCGTGAAGTGGATGATATGCATTCCAATCTTTGACCTCGAAGATCACCTCACCAACATTTGACTCGCGCGGCGGGAAGCGGTGGGTCATATCACGCCCAACCATGCCGCGAATAATGCGGTCTTCCTTGATAACATCTTTGTGAGTATCAAGTGTCTCGATCGTAGCTCCATCTCGTAGAATGGTAATGGAGTCTGCCACTTTTGAAACTTCATTTAATTTATGAGAGATCAGGATTGATGCAATGCCTTGCGATTTTAGTTGCAGTAATAATTCAAGCAGTTTTTCACTGTCGGTTTCATTGAGAGAGGCAGTTGGTTCATCCAGAATAAGCAGCTTGACTTTTTTTGCCAGCGCCTTGGCGATCTCAACCAACTGCTGCTTGCCAACACCCATATTTGTGATCAATGTGTTTGGAGGTTCGTACAATCCCACCTTTTCCAATAATTCTTTAGTTCGAGAAATCGACTCGTTCCAGTCAATAATTCCATTTTTTGCCTGTTCATTACCGAGAAACAAATTCTCAGTAATCGACAGGTAGGGGATCAAAGCAAGTTCTTGATGAATAATAACAAGTCCTACTTCTTCCGACTGGCTAATATCATGAAATCTACACTCGTTGCCTTCAAAATAAATTTCCCCATCATATGTGCCGTAGGGATAGACGCCGCTCAACACTTTCATTAATGTTGATTTGCCTGCCCCGTTCTCTCCTACCAGAGCGTGGATTTCGCCCTGCTTAACACTAAAACTTACATTATCCAGCGCCTTTACGCCGGGAAACGTTTTTGTAATGTTCCGCATTTCGAGGATGACTTCAGACATGGTTTTCTATCCTTAAATGATCTTATTTTTTTGTAATTGTACTGCTAAAGAAATTGGTGTGTGAGGCGCACATGCGCCTCACACACCAATTTGAAATACTTCTTACTTCAGGTCTTCAGCCTTGATGTAACCACTCTCAACGAGGAGTTTCTCATAGTTGCTGAGGTTAACACTGTAGGG
>Ga0075163_10005570_pt1 | contig 16758 bp, 10 predicted proteins | sample JI1023141ADNA_FD_71478 | JGI IMG/M metagenome (GOLD analysis project Ga0075163, IMG submission 71478) | Wastewater effluent complex algal communities from Wisconsin, to seasonally profile nutrient transformation and Carbon sequestration -... | ecosystem: Engineered > WWTP > Effluent > Algae...
AGGAGGTGCTGCTGTAAATGATTTTGAAATGCGTGTAGGTAATCGAGTTATACGAGGTAAAGTTGAAGAACGTGGAGAGGCTCGCAAACAGTACCAACAAGCTGTTGATAGTGGTAAACGAGCAGCAATTATGGAAAAAGAACGTGATGATGTTTTTACTGTCCAAGTTGGTAATATTCCTCCTAATGAAGAAATCACTGTTAAAATTACTTATTCTGAGCGCTTACCATTTTTTGAAGATGGTGCAGCAGAGTTAAGACTTCCTTTAGTTGTTGCTCCTCGTTATATTCCTGGTCAAGCTCTAGATCGCAATTCTGTTGGTGATGGAGTTGAACAAGATACTAATCTTGTTCCAGATGCTTCTAGGATTTCTCCACCCCGTTTAGCAGAAGGGTTTGATCCAAAAGTTGCTCTAGGTATAGATGTTACTTTAATGTGGGATGAAGCTGATGAATTAGGTGAGATTCATAATCTTTGTTGTTCTCAACATGCAACACGAACATCAGCAGGCCGAGAAGGTATAAAAGTTTCCTTAGCTTATGATAATGAGCTACTAAACCGAGATTTTGTTTTGCGCTGGACTTTAAGCGGCAAAAAACTCCGTCCATCATTACTTTTTCATAGAGATTCTGAAGGTAAAGCTTATGGGATGCTCTCGTTAATTCCTCCTTACAATGAGGGTCAAAATAAACAAGCACGCGATGTAGTATTTGTTTTAGATAAATCAGGTTCAATGCAAGGAATAAAAATGAGTTCTGCCGCGCGTGCTTGTGCTTTATTAATCAATACCTTAGGGCCAGATGATCGTTTTGCCATACAAGTTTTTAGTAGCTATGTAGAGTGGTTTAATGGCTCACATTATCAAAAAGATGGGCGCTTTATTTCTGCTGACTCTGCTGGTATTGAACAGGCAGAAAAATATTTACGTGGGGTAATGGCTGATGGTGGTACAGAAATGCATCCAGCTCTTAACCAAGCAATTGAGGTTTTAGCCTATCGTCGAAATCATATTAACCGAGTACCAGTAATTGTTATGCTTACAGATGGTGAAGTTGGCAATGAATCCCATATATTAAAGGAAATGCAACAAAAATTGGGAGATTCACGACTTTTTACTATTGGTATTGATACAGCAGTTAATCAAGGGTTTTTACAAAGACTTGCTGATATTGGACAAGGTACAGCAACTTTTGTTACTCCTGGTGCACAACTTGAAGAGGCTTTAGTTAATGTTGGACGCGAAATAGGTGTTCCTTTAATAGTAGACTTAAGTATTGAAGGGGTTGGACAGGGGTTAGACCTAGAATCTATTGCTCCTACTAAAATTATAGATCTTTTTAGTGGACGTGCTACCACAACGTTTTTTACTGCTCAAGATGTAGATAAAGTTCGTGTTAAAGGCCGTTATCCAAACGGGGATCGATTTGAAGTAATAGTATCAGGTAAAGAAATCTCTTTACCTGCAATTGCTCAACTTTGGGCTAAAACAAAAATTAATGACTTGGAAGACCGCTATCGTATTGATTCCCACCTACAATCCCAAATAAAACAAGAAATTATTAGTTTATCAGTACAACATAAAATACTAACTAAATTTACTGCTTTTGTTGCCATAGACCATGAGGAGATTGTTAATGAAGAAAATATGCGGCGTAAAGTAGTTCAACCTGTAGAATCACCTGCTGAATGGGATATGAAAGTACATGCACCAGCACCAGCACCAATACTAGCAGCAAAACATATGTATCAACCTGGCGTACCTGTTGCACGACCTGCTGCCCCTGCTGCACCTGCTCCGCCTAGCTTAGGGGCACGAGGGGTAATGAGTTACACTCCTCCTTCTTCTCCTATAGTTAAGGCTATACCACAGTCAAATGTACCTGCTCCAGGTAGTCAATCAAGTGGAAGAAGCGCTCCACCAGCAGACCAAAACAATCAAAGTTTAACTTGTTCAGGAGCGGTTGTTGGTGAAGGTGGAGGTAATTTAGATAAAAAAGCTGATGCTTTACTTGCTCAAATCAACAATAACATGTCACTATCTGAGATTAAGTCTAATGCAATTGAAGAAATTGATGTAGATGATTATTTGGCAGAAGATGAAGAATGTGAGCTAGATATTGCACCTGAAGTAGCTACCGTAATCAAGGAAGCATTTATAGGTGATTTATCTGAAGCAAAAGCAGCGCTAGCAGGTCAAGCCTTAGATTTATTAGAAGCAGCCTCAGAAAAAATAGCCCCACAAGAAGCAAAACCGTTACCTGCTAAAAAACAAAAGGCAGAAAGCCAAATAGACGAACCTGTGATGATTGAATGGGCAATAAAAGCCTTAATTGATGCTTACACAGAAGTATTTAACCAAGAAATACCATCTCCAGAACGCTTAGCACAAGTACGAGATGAGTTGTTATTTTCAATAAATAGAGCAGGGTTAGCACAAAAACTACCTAAAACTCTTAATTTCTTTACTAATTCAGTTATAAGCTTGATTGATTCACTAAAGAAAGGTTATGCTAAAGCGGTTTTTGATACTTACCAGCAAACTTTTGAAGAAGTCATCAAAGAAATTGATGCTCAATTTGGTTTTAGTTTATTTACAGTTTTTGACAACAATGTTGGCAGTAAAATAAAATCTTTGGTTCAGCCAACAGCGCCAGCTAATACAGAGGTAGCGGCTAAGTCACAAAATGTAGTAGAGACGGAGGATAAGAGTGATTCTTTTTGGGATTCTAGTGTTTAGGCCATAAAGAATCTTTTTATTCTCTTTTTAAGAGTTGACCAATTAGTTTTGGTCAACTCTTTTTTTATATTTTTGTATGGTATAGTCAAAATCCAAGATTTTCTAGTAGCTAAAAAGGTATTTAATGTCGACAAAACTTGCTCCTGGGCCAAAAGGTTATCCTTTAATTGGTAGCTTTCCTGCCTTAAAGAAAGATCCAATAGGTTTTTTTGTTAAATCAGTACAAGAATTTGGCGACCTAGTTAGATTTAATCTTGGGCCTTGGTGTGCTCACTTAGTTTCTAATCCTGAACATGTTAAATATGTCTTACAAGATAATAATCGTAACTATGACCGACAAACTCTTGGACATAAACGAATTAGAGCAGTACTTGGAAATGGATTAGTTAATAGTGATGGAGCATTTTGGCTAAGACAACGTAGAATTGCACAGCCTGCTTTTCATCGCCAACGCATTGCATCTTTTGCCAGCTTAGTAGTTAAAGATACTGTAGATATGTTAGCAGACTGGGAAAACTATGCAGAAACTGGGCAAGTAGTAGATATTGGTGAAGAAATGCTTACTATTACTTTAAGAATAGTTGCTCAAGCACTCTTAGATACAGATGTTAATGAAAGTGGGGCTAATGTAATTAGTGAAGCTGTTATAGTAGCAATGCGTCATATTAATTATAGGATTACTAACCCTTTAAGCTTGCCTGAAAGTATTCCTACTCCAGGAAATTTACGTTTTCATAAAGCTGTAGCAGCTTTAGATAAAATTGTTTATGGAATGATCCTTGAGCGCCGTAAGACAAATATAGAAAAGAAAGATTTTCTTTCAATGCTAATTTCTGCTTGTGATGAAGAAACTGGCGAGAAAATGAATGATGAACAACTCCGGGATGAAGTGATGACTATGTTTTTAGCAGGTCATGAAACTACAGCAGGAACTTTAACTTGGGTTTGGTATTTACTTTCTAAGCATCCAGTTGTGACACGTCAGGTTAGATTAGAGCTAGAGGAAGTATTAGAAGGGCGTTTAGCTACTTTTGAAGATTTGCCTAAGCTTAAATATACAAATAAAGTATTAAAAGAAGTCTTACGTATTTATCCTTCAGTTTGGACTTTTTTACGTTCAGCAATTGCTGATGATGAAATAGGTGGTTATCACATACCAGCAAAATCAATTATGATTTTGTCACCTTATATTACACATAGAGACACTAGGTTTTGGGAAAACCCAGAAGAGTTTGACCCAGAAAGATTTACACCAGAAAGGTTTTCTCAACTGCCTAGATTTGCCTATTTTCCTTTTGGCGGTGGGCCGCATTTATGTATTGGAAATGATTTTGCAATTATGGAAGCGTTACTTATTATTGTTACAGTACTGCAAAAGTATCAACTTGACCTTTTACCAGGGCCGTTAGTTGAAATAGAGCCTTTAATTACTATTCGCCCTCGTCAGGCTTTAGCAATGCAAATAAAAAAAATTAACTCTTAAACTAGATATTTATCAGCTAGTTAAATAAACTTATTATTGGAGGAATGACTTAATGTTGACAGGAAAGCAAAAAAGATTTTTACGTGGCCAAGCACATGACTTAAAGTCTATTTTACATATAGGAAAAGGTGCAATAAGCGAAAATTTTGTTGAGCAAGTAGATTTAGCTTTAGAAGCACGTGAGCTAATAAAAATATCTATCTTACAAAATTGTGAGGAAGACCGTTATGAACTAGCAGACGCTTTAACTCAAGCTACCAAAGCAGAATTAGTTCAAGTATTAGGTAAAACAATAGTTTTATATCGTAAGTCTGTTAATAATCCAAAAATTGTATTACCTAAAGCTATGAGTACTAAGTAATTTAATAGTTATAAAATTTATTGCAAGGTTAACTTCAAAAAGATTAATGAGAAAGCTATATTAAGCCAATTTTTTCTACTAGGTTAAATAAATATGTCTAAAAATAAAAAGCTATTATTTTCTGGTGAACCACCACTTAAACTTAGTACTGCAAACTCTATTCAAGAAATGATTGAAAAAGCCTTAGAGACTGCTTTAACTGATGGGCAGATTAAATTATTTCAAAAACGTTTAATTCTTGAATGGCAAGAGGGCAAAAAATCACGTAGAGAAATTAATAAAGCAGAAAAAATGGCTGAAGAGATTAATGAGCAAATAGAAGCCTTGCCAATAGAAAAACAGCCTTTTGCTTGGCGTGAGTTTGGTCGTCAAGTTTATGTTTATGCTGAAAATGAGGGAAAAGATGATCCACTTGGACAACTTATTATGACTCTTTATCAAGCAAAACATGTTTTGTTGGTAAAAGGCAATCCACCATTATCTAGGCAAGCTGCTGAAAGTTATGCAGAAATGGCTACTTTTATTCATAATGTTGCTAATAACGCTCTAGTTAGTTTGGATCCAACAGAAAAAGAAGAAGTTATTAATGATTTAGTTAAAAACTTTTCTTCATATCCTTTAGAACAGCAAGAAAATATTAGTCAAGCTGATGCTTTATGGGGACAACTTCGTTATAACTGGAAAATTGCTAGCCAAGAAGACAAAGAAAATTTCCGAACAGAAATACAAATTTATCTCCCTAAACAAAAAACTCAGCCGCTACAAACTAAATCAACGACTTTAGTTATAGAAGAAACTCAGCTTGAAACAGAAAATAAGTTAGAACAAGTAGAGCAAAGCTTAGAACAAAGTGCAGAACAAAAATCACAAGCAGAAATAACACCTCAAACTGATAGCACAAGTATAAATTCTGAAAATACAACTACTAAAGCTAGTAAAGCTAGTGAGATAATAACAAAAATATTACCATCTAAATTTTTAGATACAGTTAATCGCTTACGTGCTAAAGTTGGTAAAGTAACCTTAATTCCTACTAAAAAACCTGATTAATTGATTAGTTTAAAGTATAGGAGCAGATATATTTGCGGTCTTTTATTATCCTTAATCTTATTCGCCCAATAGTAAAACTTATTTTTATATTGATGTTTAATATAGAAGGTAAAGGTCTAGAAAATATTCCTACTACAGGTGCGGTTGTTTTTACACCTAATCATGTTTCCTATATAGATCCTATTTTAGTTGGTACATTAATAACACGACGGGTTTACTTTATGACTTGGGATGAGATGCTAAAAATTCCTGTTTTAGGCTCGGTTGGAAGATGGTTTGGTGCTTATCCAGTTAAACTAGAAGGACATGATCGTTTTGCTGTAAAAGTTACTCAAGAACATCTTAAAGCAGGACGCGCAGTAGGTATTTTCCCGGAAGGTGGACGAACTACTTCAGGTAAGCTAGACCCTTTTAAGCAAGGGGCTTTTCGTCTGTCTTTAAGAAAAGGTGTACCAATAATTCCTGTAACTATTAATGGAGCCTATGATATTTGGCCACCAGGACAAAGATATCCTAAATTAACTGGTAAAGTTACTATTTATTTTCACCCACCAATTTATTTACCAAATGTTTCAGGAGCAGAATTAAAAGAATATATTCCTGGAATAATAGAAAAAGTACGTCAAAGTATAATTAGCACTTTAGAAGAAAAACTTATTCCTGATGATGCTAAAGCTAAAAGTGTCTAAGTTTAATAATTACTCAAGTCTTTCCCCTAAAAGCGATTGGCTAAGAGGTGGAAACTCAACTCCTAAATAAACATCACTTAATAACAAACTACAATCGATTGAAGACAGATAAACAGTTGACTCTAGCTCATTAACTTCTGAAATAAGCCATTTATTATCGCCTTGTTTTACTATTTGGGTAATATGTGGACGGTGTTGTGCTACTAAGATATATTCGCAAAAACTTGGGATTGATTTGTAATAGCTAAACTTATCACCACGATCAAAAGCTTCTGTTGAAGGTGAAAGTACTTCTATAATTAGTGTTGGATTAAGTAAAGTTTTTACTCCGCCAATAGTTTCATATTCAGGTTTACCACATAGAGCAACTAAGTCAGGATAGCGATAAGGTGGCCAAATAGGAACTTTAACCCTTTGATCGCTATTAAAAACCTTACATTGTCGGCCTTTGAGTTGATTACTAATTTCTCTAATTAAGTTTACTGCAATTTCATTATGTTCAGGGCTAGCACCACTCATTGCAAAAATCTGCCCATCCCAATATTCATATTTGATTTCTGAATTGAGTTCTATCTCAAAGTATTCTTCTAATGAATAATGTTTTTTAGGTTTTGAAGGCATAAAATATCTTTTAAAGAGGGCAGACACTAGTGACACCTTGGTCTGCCCTTACATTAAATTATTATCCAGCAAACATTTTTTCTACTGATTGATAACTAGCAGCTAAAGCATCATCTAACTTGCTTGTATCTTTTCCACCTGCTTCAGCTAAATCAGGTCTACCGCCTCCATTACCACCAACTATTACTGCTAACTCTTTAATAATTTTACCTGCATTAAGCTTTTTAGTTAGATCATTAGAAACTCTTACTAAAATAGCTGCTTTGCCATCTTCTACCATACCTAAGACTACTACACTTGAACCAAGTTTTTGATTTAATGTGTCAGCAAGTTGGCGCATTCCGCTACGGTCTAGGTCTTCAACTCGTTGAGCTAAGACTTTCACATTGTTAATGGTGCGGGCTTGATCTATTACACCAGCTACAGATTGTGTAGCTAATTTAAGCTTTAATGCATCAATTTGTGATGATGCTGTTTTTAGAGAGGTTTGTAACCGTTCAATTTGACCAGGGATATCTTGCCAGCCAGACTTAAAGTTTACTGCTAAGCCATCCAAAATATCATAGGCTTGCTGATAGCGTTCTATAGCTCCTGGGCCTGTAATTGCTTCAATACGACGAATACCTGCGGCAACAGAGCTATCAGAAGTTATTTTTAGTAGACCTATATCACCTGTTGCTGAAACGTGAGTTCCTCCACAAAGCTCAGTGCTAAAGCCTGGTACACTAACAACTCTAACTTGGCTAGAGTATTTTTCCCCAAACAGTGCCATTGCACCTGAAGACAAGGCTTTTTCTAGCCCCATTTCTTGTTTAGAGACTTGATTATTACGTTGAATTTGCTCATTAACCAAGCGTTCTAGCTCATTAATTTCTACATCAGTTAAAGCAGCATAATGAGTAAAGTCAAAGCGTAAACGGTCTGGAGCCACAAGACTACCAGCTTGTTTAACATGTTGTCCTAAGACTTCACGTAATGCTGCATGTAAAAGGTGTGTAGCTGTATGGTTAAGCATAATCCGGCGACGGCGTTCACCATCAACTAGAGCGGCCACTTGATCACCTACTTTTAGGCTACCACGCTCAACTTTTACTTTATGAATGGTAATTCCTGAAACAGGGGAATAAGTGTCTAAGACTCTTAACAAAGCTGAATCATTTTCTAAGATGCCAGTATCACCAATTTGTCCGCCAGATTCAGCATAAAAAGGAGTGCTTTCTAGTACAACTTCGCCATCAAATTCATCTTTTTCATCTTGGCTAATAGAGAGTTCAGAAACTTCTAAATCTTTATGAACTAGAGCAACTACTTTAGCTTCTAGTAATTCAGTTCCTTGATAGCCAGTAAAAGTAGTTTTAGTGTGTTCAGCTATTTCTTGATAAATTGCTTTAGTTTTAGCTTGAGTTGGTGTAGCACAGGCTACTTGAGTAGTTTCTTGTAATTCTTTTAGAGCTTGCTCAAAAGTATCTTGATCCCAAGAATGGTTTTGTTGTTCAAGCATTACTTTCATTAAGTCTGAAGGCATACCAAAAGTATCATAAAGACGGGCTAATTCTTTATAAGGAGGCATTTCATTACCATGACGCTCTACCAAATCATGGAATTTTGGTAAACAGACTCTTAGAGTATTACGAAAACGTCTTTCTTCGCCTTGAACAATTTGTCCAGTAAAATTACGAGCAGTTAAAAGCTCTGGATAAGGGCCACCCATCATATGAGTAACATAATCAGTAATTTTATGGAAGAAAAGCTCTGAAATCCCTAACTTATGGCTACCATGATAAATAGCTCTACGCATAATTTTACGTAGTACATAATTCCGCTCAGTATTTCCTGGTAAAATCCCATCAGCAATTGCAAAGGCTGTAGCACGAGCATGGTCTGCTAGTACACGCATAGACATTCCATCATCAGTATTTGGATCATAGTCTTTGCCACATAAAGTGCTTATAAATTGTAAGATTGGGCGGATTAAATCTGTATCATAGTTACTTTTAACCCCTTGAAGAACAGCGCTAATACGTTCTAGTCCCATTCCTGTATCAACAGAGGGTTTAGGCAGTGGGGTTAATGTGCCGCTTTCATCACGGTTAAATTGCATAAAGACTAGGTTCCAGATTTCCATTATTGTATCACCATGGCCATTAACCATTTCTGGGCGCTGATCAGCTAAGTCTTCGCCCATATAATAATGGATTTCTGAGCAAGGCCCACAAGGGCCAGTATTACCCATTTGCCAAAAATTATCTTTTTCGCCAAATTTTAAGATTCTATCTGCTGGAGCACCTACTTTTTTCCAAAGTTCTAAGGCTTCATCATCATCTTTATAGACTGAAAACCAAAGCCTATTTAATGGTAGTTGAAACTCTTTTAGTAATAAATCCCAAGCAAAAACAATTGCTTCTTCTTTGAAATAATCTCCAAAAGAAAAGTTTCCTAGCATTTCAAAAAATGTATGATGGCGTGCTGTTTTTCCTACTTCTTCTAAGTCGTTATGTTTACCACCAGCACGAATACATTTTTGTGACGTTGCTGCACGAGTATAATCACGTTTCTCTAAGCCTAAAAAAGTATCCTTAAATTGATTCATCCCAGCATTAGCAAAAAGCAAGGTAGGATCATTAGCAGGTAGTAAAGGTGAACTTTTAACAGTTCGATGTTGATGAGTAGCAAAAAACTCTAGAAATTTTTGTCTAATTTCATGTCCAGTCATTTATTTAGCTTCCAGTCTTTATTTAAAATTAGCGAAAAGCGCTAAACCTTTAAGATACTTCATTTGGCAAACAATGGCAAGACTTAGTGGCTCAGAGCTTACCGGTCTGCTAAATTTTTTTCTAATTTAGGCAACTTTTTGGGAACTTTTTTTTCCTTGAGGGGTTCAACCATAATAAAGTAGTTTAGCAAAATGGTTTTTAGTTGCTTGGAGATTGTTAAAGCAAATAATTTTGGAGAAAACATGAGTTTTAAGTATAAATTATTACTTGCCGCTACATTAACCCTAAGTAGCCCATTTATTGATGGTAGCGTTTGGCTTTTTGCTTTACAACAATCTAACCAAACTAGCCAAGCACCATCAGTACAACAACCATTAGTAGAAAAACAAAAAACTGAGTCAGCACCAAAAACAAAAAATCCAGACCTAGCAAAAGAAATTCGTGGGTTAGCAAAAGAAATTCGCCAATTAAATGCCCAGCAACGCCAAATATTAGATTTAATATTTCTAAAAATAGAGCAAGAACGTATTGATAAACTTTCTGATAGATTTTCCTCAATAGAAGCTCAACTACGTTTATTAGACTCACGAGAACGGCAGTTAGAGTTTAGACTTAAGAATCTTGATAATGAATTATTAACTAAAAATTTTCTTAATCGTAGTGATGGGGAAAGATTTATTAAAAATGAGGTAGAAAATGAAAGAGAGCAAATCAGATCAGAGAAAAATAAGTTAGAACTAGAAAGAATTCGCCTAGGTGAAGATATTAATTTTGGTAATCGACAATTAGATGTTATTCGTACTCGTTTATTAACAGGCTTAGCTAATGGTGATTCTGCTACTAAACAAATAGTTGATTACTTGCAAAAACAAGATCCAGTTATTCCTATAGAAACAGATCCAGCAGCTTCAAAAGATGAATAGTTTAATTTTTAGTATTTGAGACCCTTGAAATTTTCCAAGTTTGTGTGAATCCGCTAAAATAAGAAAGGTTGTTGGTTAAATTCCAACAACCTTTTTGTTTTTCTAAAATATTTTTAACCTAAAGACTAGAAAAATAATCTAAACCCAAATTGAAATTGACGTGGAGCAAAAGCATTACGAGCACGACCAGCAGGAACAGTAAAGCGGTTACCATCTCTAGTAGGCAAATTAAAATTGCCTTGTGCATCAGGCGGAAAAGTGCGGTCAATATCACTAAAATTAGTACGGTTAAAGAGGTTAAAGGCTTCAAAGAAACCTAATATTCTATAGTTTTCTTTAATCTTTATTATTCTAGATAACCTTACATCAATATTAGCAAATCCAGGGGTAAGACCAGCATTACGAGGAAGGCTTACACCTTGGAAAAATGGTCGATCACCATCACCGCTATCACCATCACGATTTAGGTCAGTACCTGCTAATAAATTATATGGTCGACCTGAGTTTAAGGTAATAATGGAAGAGATTTGAAAATCTCTTAAGAATGGGTTCTTAAAGTAACTTAAGTCCCAAAGTCCTGAAAGAATAAAACGGCTACGTACATCTTGGACAGATAAGCTACGTTCATCACCTGGTTTAAGACCATTAACTGGTTTATCAACTACATCTGTACGCAAGTCAAAAGCATTATCAATAGCTTTTGAAAATGTATAGCTTACTAATACTCCAAAGTTTTTAGTGAATCTACGGTTTATTGCTAGAGTTAAAGCATTGTAATAGCTATCAAAGGCATTTTCAAATTCGCTTATTTGGCCTGTAGTTGGATCAGAACGACCTGTTCTTAAACTTGTTAATAGGTCTGCAGCAGGGCGAACAACAGGATTTATTTGTCTAGTACTAAATAGCTTTGTTCCTCGAACATGAGTAAGACTAATTGAGGCTACAGTTCTATTACTAATTAAGTAATCTAGACCAAAATTAGCTTGTTGAGCATAACTATTACGAATATTACGATCAAATTGGAAAAATTGGCTTAACTGTGGTTCAAACTGAAAACCAGCAGGCAAGTTATTTCCTGGTGCAAACTGTCGATTAGGTGTATTAAAAGGTAAAATAGAGAAGGGGAAAGGAATTACTAGAATTTTTAGCACTCCAGATCGACTTGGTTCAGAGAGGAAAGAAACTCCTACTAAAGGAGTGGAAAAGAATAGTCCATAAGAGCCACGAATGGTTAACTTAGGTAATTGAGGGGGTCGATAAGCAAAAGCTAATCTAGGACTAAAATTACCATTGTTATCAGGCATAAACTTAACGCGATTTATATCATAGCGTATCCCAGCTTTAAGAAGTAAATTAGGTCTAACACGAAAATCATTTTGTACAAAGGCAGCAAAAAACTTACTAGGAACTTCCAAACTAGTATCACCAAAGCCTTGAGCATAAACAAGTGGTAGTGGGATATCTGCTAGAGGAACATTTGCAGGAAATCCTGGCACTAGTGTAGGTAAAATTCCAGAGGCAACTTTTAGAAAAGCAATTTGTGCAGGAGTACGAGCCGCAGGATCAAATGCTTGGATTCCACTAAGAACAGGTAAATTAGGAATACCTGTTAAAGCAGAAAAGTCTATTGAGCTAAAAGTTCCATTACCTTGATCTAAGAAAGGTACACGGGATTTTTTATCAGGTAGACCAGTATAGTTAAAATCAACACCAAACTTAAGTAAATTACGGCCTTTGGTTAAAGAAACGTTATTTACTATCTGTAAAATATTTTCTACACGAGGTTGATTAGTAGCAAAACTACCAAAGAAAATAGTTCCTTCTGGAGCAACAACACTAACTCCTGGGCCTTTATCAAATTGAATTACGTTTTGTTCACGATGGCCATATAAAAAGCGAGTTTCATTGATTAAGTTAAGACCAGGGTTTACATAAACGTTATTAAAGACAACAGTATTATCTGTTAAGTCCTGAATTGATCCATTTTCCTCACTAACAAGAGCACCAAAGGGTTTAAAAGCGCCATTGTAGCTACTACCAAAATTATAACGAACATAAAGTGAATCATTAGAATTAATTCGAGCATCTAGACGGCCTAAGAAAGTTGTATTAGCAATAGCAAAAGGTACAGAACCGTTACGGATAAGAAATCCTTGTCGTCTAGCTGCTGCTACTGAATTATCACTAATTGTTACAACAGCGTTTTGTTTTACAGTTAATCTTTCAAATGAAGAGAAGAAAAATAGTCTATCTTTTTTGATTGGGCCGCTAAAAGTAGCACCAAATTGATATTGAGCAAAATTAGGTTTAATTGGAGCAAAGGCATCTCTAGCACTAATCTCATCATTACGGTTAAGAAAGAAAAGAGAGCCATGATATTGATTGCCACCACCTTTAGTAACAATATTAACAATACCACCTAAAGAACGGCCAAATTCTGCTGAGAAATTATCAGAAATAATTTGAAATTCTTGAACAGCTTCTTGACTAAATGTTGCTCTAACTGAACCTGAGCCAATATCATTATTACTTAAACCATCAATGGTAATATTATTAGACCTAGCTGATTGACCATTGAAAGATAGCCCTGATGTAGCAGTTACTCCTTGTACTGGAACACGATCTGCTGTAACACGAGCAGCAGTAAGAGCAAAATCTAAGAAATCTCGTCGATTAATTGGTAATACTTCAATCTTGTCATTATCTATATTGGTACTAGATTCAGTTGTTTCTTGAGGGGTATCACTAGCAACTACTTCTACTACGTCTGTAGTTACTCCAACAGGTAGAATAAAGTCACTGTTACTAGCAATTCCCAATAAAAGGGATACTTGTCCTGTAACAGATTTAAAGCCATCAGAAGAAACAGTTACTGTATAAGCCCCTGGAGGTATTTGAGCAACAAAATAAACACCATCTTCAGCAGAAACAACTTCACGAGAAAGGTTAGTTTCTGTTTGTTTAACTATTATTGTTGCCCCAGGTATTGCAGCGCCGCCTTCATCAGTAATACGGCCTGTTAATGCTGAGGAAGTTGAGCCTACGGATTGTGCTAGTACTAAAATAGGCAGAGTAGATACTAGCAGCACTATTATTTTAAACAAAATGCTTGCTATGATGCGGGGCATAATGTCCTCTTTTCTTGTATTTCTATTATTTGGATAAGATCTTGAGTATACAAAATTTTTTCTCTTCAATCTACCTAGCTAAATTACTGGAAAAATTTTGTAAGGGTTTAATTAATGAGTAAAAATCCACAAATTGGTGTAGGTGCAATAGTAATAAAAAATAACAAAATTTTATTAGGTAAAAGAAAGAAAAGTCATGGTGCAGGTGGCTGGCAATTTCCTGGTGGACATTTAGAGTTTGGCGAAACTATTGAAGATTGTGCTAAAAGAGAAGTATTAGAAGAAACAGGACTTAGCATTACAAATATTCGGCTTGGGCCTTATACAAATGATATTTTTAGCCTAGAAGAAAAACATTATGTTACTTTGTACGTAATTGCTAATTATCAATCAGGAGAATTAACTATTTGTGAGCCGGAAAAATGTGAACAATGGGATTGGTTTGAGTGGAATAATTTGCCTCAACCATTGTTTTTACCCATTGAAAACTTATTAAAGCAAAAATTCTCACCGTTTGATTAAAAATAATATTTATAGAAAGGACTTAACCATGTTTTTAGATGTTCTAAAGTTTGTGCGAATGCCAATGGTACTAATTTTAATTGTTGCAATTGTTCGTCTTAGCTTAGGGCCAATGGGCGTAGAATATAGTGCACGAAGTAATGCATCATTTTCAGTTTTAATGATTAATATTATTAGTTGTATTTATTTTGGGGCATTATCTAAAAAAGTAGGGAATTTTAACTGGCCTAGAGTTATCTTAATGGGCATTACCTTAGGATTATTCACTCAAATTCTAATATTTTCTGCTACAACAATTAGTTATTTAGCTGACATTAAAAACTCCTATTTTACAAATTGGGATGCATTAAATGTTGCTCCTGGTACAGTAGTACCAATGGCAACAGCCTTAAAAGCCCGTGTTGGTGGGTTAATTGCAGGGCCAATTCTAAGCACAGTTTTTGTTTCACTTGGCCGTCTTTTAGGCTTTTTAGCTCCAGATCCAAAACATTAAAAAATACTAACCTAGACCACAAGCCTAATTTATTAAAAATTTAATAAATTAGGCTTGACACTTCGCTTTTATTTCGATATTCTCGCCAAGTATTTAGCTTAATTATAGATATTTCACTTAAGCATATATTTCTGAAGTTGGGAGGAATAATGAGGTATTTAAAAGTAAAAGACAGTCTTTATTTATTTGAGCAGACAATACCACAACAAGAAAAAAGTAGTAAAAAAGAAACCCTAAACCATATTTGGATCTATGATCGAAGCGGATCTATGTATAACCTAATCTCTGGTTTAGCAGATGATATGATTATCCGCTCTCGTACTATTCCACCAGGAGATACTATTACTTTAGGGTGGTTTAGCAGCGATGGAGGGCAGTTTGAGTTTATTCTAAAAGGATTTAGGGTAACTGAAGAGCGCGATTATAAAGCTGTTGAAGATGCTATTAATAATAATAGAACTACTATTGCTGCTACTTGTTTTTCTGAAATTCTACTAGATACAGAAAATATAATTAATGACTTAGCTGTAATTAGTCCAAATTTTGCTTTATGTTTCTTTACTGATGGTTATCCAACTGTAGGTAACCATAAAAAAGAACTAAGCAATATTCATAAAGCAATAGAAAATATTGAAGCCTCTTTATCCTCAGTACTCTTAGTTGGCTATGGTGATTATTATAATAAAGAGCTAATGAGCGATATGGCAGAACGTTTTGGCGGAATGCTAGTTCACTCAGCAGATATAAAAACCTTTGGTGTTTCAATGGATAGTTTTTTAATTGATGCTAGAGAAAAAGACTTAAAACAAATGGTAGACTTGGCTTGTCCATCATCTTTAGGGCTTGTTTTTAGTGTTAATGGTAATTCTATTAATATTTACCAACCTAATGCTAATCAACAAATTCGTTACTCACCAACTAAAGGGTCAGATAATCGAATTTATATTTTAACCGATACATACTTAAAAGGTGCTACAGAGGTAGTTTTTACAGATGAAAATGTTAAAGGTAATGATCCTGATGTAGAACCATTTGTTAAAGCTGCTTATGCTGTATCAATGATTCTTACCCAAAGAACCAAAACAGATATGACATTGGATACATTAGCTTGTCTAGGGGATAGGGCCTTTATTGATGAGGTTAGTAATGCTTTTACTAATGCTGAATATGGTAAAGCAGAAGCTAGTATTCAGGCAGCAATTGTTGATACATCAGCACGATTTAAGGCAGGGCGTAATACTAAGTATTTACCTGATCCAAATGCATTTTGTTTACTAGATATGTTGGAATTATTAATGGTAGATGAAAATGCTTGTTTTTATCCCTATCATGAAGACTTTGACTATAAACGTATTGGAATACCAACAAAGACAAAAGAAGGCTACCCAAAATTTGTTGCAGCAGACGAAGTAAAATGTCCTTTAGAAGGGCTAACTTGGAATAGTACAAAGTTAAACTTATCAATTAGAGCAAAAATAAATGGCACTGTTGAATTAACTGAAGGTTGGAAAGAACATGGCTTTGAACCAGTCTTTCGTACTTGGATTTATCGCAACTACTCCCTAGTTAAAGATGGTTTCCTAAATGTTTTAGTCTTACCTGTTTCTTTGTCTGAACCCTCTTTTAAGAAATTACAATCAGAAGGAGTAATAGATTCAACAGAAAAATGGTTAACTGATGAACCAAATAAAATTTATTCGCTAAGATTAGACTCTATTCCAATAATGAATAGAGCAATAGCTAATGGGAAAACCTCAGCTACTGAGCTATGTCGTAAAGCGTACCAGGAATTAGAGTTAGAAGCTAAAATCAAAGTATTTAAATTCTTAAAGGATGAACTTGATCCAGAAGGTACAAAATTACAAAAGACCCCTTATACTCCAGAACAAGAAGCTTTTCTAGAAACAAATGGAATTGGTCGTAATGGTTATGCTCCTCCTGTAGAAAAACAAGAAGCTACAGACAAATATTATGCTAAAGAGTTTGAAATTAAGATCGCTAAACACTCTAGTTTGCCTAAAGTAGATGAAATTCGTA
>Ga0075163_10005571_pt1 | contig 16758 bp, 16 predicted proteins | sample JI1023141ADNA_FD_71478 | JGI IMG/M metagenome (GOLD analysis project Ga0075163, IMG submission 71478) | Wastewater effluent complex algal communities from Wisconsin, to seasonally profile nutrient transformation and Carbon sequestration -... | ecosystem: Engineered > WWTP > Effluent > Algae...
GACTCCGGCGCGCCGGCGCTCGACGGCGACGGCGCGATCGCGGCGGTGGTCGTGGCGGGCGCGGCCGACTGCGCCGGGCCCAGCCAGCTCGCGCGCGTCGATCGCGAGGCGGCGTGGATCGCCGAGGTCGTCGCCGCGTGGGATGGCTCGTGCGCGCTCGACGGCCAGTGCCAGGCCGGCTGCGCGCGCGACCCCGACTGCGATCCGTGCGCGCTCGACGGCCGGTGCCAGGCCGGCTGCGCGGCGCCCGACCTCGACTGCCCGCTGGGCGCCGGCCCGGGCCAGCCGTGCGTCGACGACCTCGCGTGCGAGGCGCGCCGCTGCGTCACCGCGCCCGACGATCCGACGACGCGCTACTGCTCGGCGGCGTGCGCGATCGCGGCCGACTGCCCGGCGCCGCTCGACGCCTGCGTCGCCCAGACCTGCGGCTACGCCGGGCCGACGCCGGGCCGGCTCGGCAGCGCCTGCGCCAGCGACGCCACCTGCGCCAGCGGCATCTGCGATCGCGGCCTCGCGGTGTGCGCGGTGGCGTGCGGCGTCGACGACGCGTGCCCGCGCGATCTGGCGTGCGCGACGACCGGGCAGGGCCCGCTGTGTCGACCGGCCACCGGCGGCTGCGCGGTCGGCGGCGCCGGCGGCGGCGGCGGGCTCGCGATCGCGCTCGCGGCGCTGGTCAGCCGCGCAGCCAGCGCGGCAGCAGCAGCGCGGCGACGAGCGCGGCCAGCACCGCGACGCCGCCGTGGATGATGCCGACGTGCATCGCGTCGGCGATCGGGCAGTGCAGGTGCAGCATGAAGCCGCCGCACGCGCCGGCCGCGGCGCCGATCGCGGCGGCGGTGATCCGGGGTGCGGCGGGCGCCGCGCCGCGCAGCGCCAGCCCCACCAGCGCCATCGGCACCACCGCGGTCGCCAGCCCGGTCGACAGGCACCCGGCCCACGACGTCAGCCCGAGGTGGAGGCTCGACGGGCCGCTGCGCGCCACGCTCAGCCCGGCGACGATGAAGCCGATCGTGGCGATCGCGGCGATCGCCGCCGCCGCCGACCAGCGCGGCAGCATCTGGCCGCGCGCCGGCAGCACCACCAGCGCGAGCGGCACCGCGAAGCCCAGGAGCCACGCCACCAGGTACGCCACCAGCCACGGCCGCGGCAGCTCGTCGAGATCCCGGCGCAGGGTCAGGAGGCCCACCAGGCACATCGCCCAGCCCAGCGACGCGACCAGCACCACCGCCGCCTGGCGCGCCGGCCGGCGCGGGGCGATCGGCGCCAGCTGCGCCAGCTCGCGGTCCAGGGCCGGCGGCAGCGGCGGCAGCGGCCCGGCGAGATCCCGGGTGTCGAGGTCGGGATCGCTCACGACCGGCCTCGCAGCAGGCGCCGCAGCGCCTCGTAGCCGCGGTGGGCCCGCACCTTCATCGCGCCCGGCGTGGTGCCGGCGATCGCCGCGGCCTCGGCCACCGAGCGCCCCTCGAGCTTGGTCAGCATGACCGCCTGGCGCTGGGCCGCGGGCAGCTCGGCCAGCGCCGCCAGCGCCGCCCGGGTCACCTCGGGATCGGGCGCGGTGCGCTCGGCGGCCACCGCGGCCGGCTCGCCGGTCAGCGCCGCCTCGGCCTCGGGCAGGGTGCCGTCGTCGGTGGGCGCCGCCGCGCGCTTCTTGCGGCGCACCTCGTCGAGGAACGTGCGGTGGGCGATCGCGTAGATCCACGGCACCGGATCGGCGCCGCGGACGTAGGCGGCGCGGGCGCGGTGGACCTTCAGGAACGTCGCCTGGAGCACGTCCTCGGCGACGGCGCGGCTCTTCGCCATGGCCGTGAGATACCCCAGGAGGCGCGGCGCGACCTCGCGGTACAGGCCGCGAAACGCCTCGGCGTCGCCATCGCAGTAGCGCGTCATGAGCTCGACCGCCGTCATCCTCGCGGCGCGGACTATACGTCAGCGCAGGACGGCGGGTTACGGGCTTGACCCGGGCGCCGACTTGACTAGACTCCAGCCCCCCGTACTGGCGCATGTGCCGCCAGCTCTCGACCGTGAAACGAGGTTTCCCGTGGCCGCTGGACGCTCCAAGAGCAAACTGAAGAACCGCCCCAAGTACAAGCGCGACCGCTCGCTCAAGGATCGGCGCATCAAGGCCAAGAAGGCCGCGTCGAAGAAGCGCGGCCTCGGCCGCAACCGCAAGCGCCGCAAGGCGCGCGGCTCGCGCGCCAAGTAGCGGCGCGCGGGGAGGGCTCGGCGCCGAGCCCTCACGCCACGACGAGCGCCCAGGCGAACAGCACCTGGGCGGCGTAGTACACCGGCAGGCCGATGGTCCGGTTCCACGGATCGCGGCCGATGAACTTCTCGCGCGCGACCGCCAGGTCGGACGCGAAGAACAGCGCCGCGCCCGCCGTCAGCAGGTGGCGCGTGGTCGCGCTCGCCGCGCCGCCGGTCAGGCTGACCGCGAGGCCGCCGATCAGCATGGTGGAGATCACCAGCACGTAGGCGATCACCGGCCCGCGCATCGCGCCCAGCCGCGGCCACAGCCAGGCCAGCACCACCAGCGCGATCACCAGTGCGAGGGGCGCCGCGACCACCATCGCGCCGTCGAGCCACGCCCCCGGCGGCTGGACGTGGGCCAGCCCGATCATGTAGGCGACGTGGCCGAGCAGGAACGCCACCAGGCCGCCGAGAAAGCTGCGCTCGCTGTCGAACATCAGCGCGACGTCGCCGATCGCGCCCAGCACCAGCCCGGCGACGATCCACGCCGCCAGCGCGCGATCGCGATCGGCGGCGAACGCGCCGGCGATCAGCGGCAGCGCGACGAACGCCGCCGACGCCAGCGGCTTCCAGCGGTGCCGGCCGCGGCGATCCTCCTGGCGCTCGGCGCGCACCAGCAGCACCACGGCCACCGCGCACGCCGCGCTCGCGATCGCGGCGGCGATCATCCGACCCTCGGCACCCAGCCGCGCAGCGCGGCCGCGACCAGGTCGAGGCGATCTTGCCCCCAGAACGCCAGCGGCCCGCCGGCGCTGTGGACGATCGCGGTCGGCGCGCCGAACACCCCGGCGGCGCGGGCGGCGGCGGTGGCGTCGATCAGCGCCTGCTTGGTCGCCGGCGCGCCGGCCTGCTCGACGACGTCGGCCGGCAAGCCGACCTCGACCGCCAGCGCGCGCACCACCTCGGGATCGCCGACGTCGCGATCCTCGACCCAGGCCGCCCGGAACAGCCGCGCCACCAGCGCGCTGGTGTGCGCGCCGGCCAGGAGCGTCACCCGCAGCGGCAGCACCGTGCGCAGCGGGAACCGCGACGTGAACCGGAAGTCGACGCCCCACCAGCGGGCCCAGCGCTCGAGCTCGCGGCCGACGTAGGCGCGCTTGGGCGCCACCATCTGCAGGAGCGGCACGTCGGCGGTGCCGAGGTCGCGGAACAGCGCGCCGAGCAGCATCGGCCGCCAGCGCACCGTCGCGCCGGCGGCCCGCGCCACGCGCTCGATCTGGGTCGCGCCCAGGTAGGCGAACGGCGACGAGTAGTCGAACCAGAAGTCGAGCGCCGGCGGGTGCGCGATCGGCGGCGCGTCGGCGGCGGGATCGGCGGGCAGGCGGGTCGGCGGCGGGCCGGCGTCGGGATCCCAGCCGGCCAGCACCGCGGCGAGCCAGTGCAGGCGGTCCTGGCCCCACAGCAGGAGCGGCGCCGCGCCGTCGCGGTGGACCACCATCGCCGGCGCGCCGAACACGCCCAGCGCGACCGCGCGATCGGTGCGCGCGCGCAGCTCGTCCTTGATCGCGTCGGTGTCGGCGGCGGCCAGCGCGGCGGCGATCGTCGGCGCGGCGATCCCGGCGCCGGCCAGCGCGGCCGCGATCACCGCGTCGGCGGTCACGTCGGCGCCGTCGACCCAGTAGGCGGCGTACAGCGCGTGCATCGCCGCCGGCCAGGTGGCCGGGGGCAGGGCCAGGAGCGTCCGCAGCGCGCGCACCGTGCGCATCGGGTGGGCGGGGGGGATCGTCAACGGCACGCCGGCCCGCTCGGCCCAGCGCGCCATGTCGCGGGCGTTGCTCGTCGCCTTGGCCGGCGTCAGCGTCGCCATCGGTCCGTCGCCGGCGCCGATCGCGCGGAACACGCCGCCGAGCAGCATCGGCGCCAGCTCGAGGCGGGCGCCCGCGGCTGCGCACACCGCCTCGATCGACCGCGACGCCAGGTACGCGTAGGGGCACGAGACGTCGAACCAGAACTCGACGGTGGTCACCGCCGCACCATCGCAAACCCGGCGCGGGCGCGCCAGCGGATCGCGGTGCCGCCATACCCGATCGACCCCCGAGATGTTTTGACAGCACCCCGGCTGGGGATAGACTCTCATCAGGTCCGCGCGTGGCGGACGGCGCCATGGCGAAGTTGATCGAAGGCTTCAAGGACGGCCGCCCCGAGCTGGGCCGGCGAACGTTCCTGGTCCCCGAGAACCACGCCGAGGTGCTGGCGCTCCTCTACCACGAGCGCACCGGCATCGTCGGCGGGCTGCCGGTGGGGCCGGTCACCACCGATCCGTGCGGTGCCCACGGCATCCGCATGTACCCCGATCAAGATCCGGCGATCCTCGAAGAGACCCGCCGCTACTTCGAGAAGCTGTCCGAGCGCTTCTCGAACGATCTCGCCAAGGCGTGAAGGCCGGCGTGACGGCGCGCGGTCTGGTAGCGTCGCCGGCGTGATGCGTCTGACTCCAGGGGTCGTCGCCGCGCTCGCGCTCGCGGCGTGCGCTGGCCGCGCCCGCGCGCCCAGCCCGTGCGGCAAGGACACCGATTGCAAGGGATCCCGGGTGTGCGTCGCCGGCAGCTGCGTCGAGCCGGGCACCGCCCCCCCGCCCGCCGCCGGGGCTCCCGACGGGGGCGTCGCCGCGCCCCGGGTCGTGACCGGCCCGCCGCCGTTCGCGCTGTTCGGCGGCGGGCGCCGCCACCTCGGCCGCACCGCCGGCCCGGCGCCGGCCAAGGCACCGACCGAGCGCTGGCACGTCGACGTCGGCGGCCCGGTGACCGGCTCGCCGACGCTCGGCCCCGACGGCACGCTGTACGTCGCGTCGCACGCCGGCACCCTGACCGCGATCGATCCGACCGGGAAGGTCACCTGGACCGTGACGCTCGGCGAGCGCTCGTGGAGCACGCCCGCGGTCGCCACCGACGGCACGATCTACGTCGGCTCCGACGACGATCACCTCTACGCGATCACCGCCGCCGGCGCGGTGCGCTGGAAGCTGCGCATCGGCCGCTGCGATCCCGGCGGCTTCGGCCCCGAGAGCTCGCGCTGTGACGCCGACGGCGGCCCGACGATCGGCGACGACGGCACGATCTACGTCGGCGGCGACGGCGTCCACGCGGTGTGGCCCGACGGCACGCTGCGCTGGCGGTTCGCCACCGCCGAGCACGTCGCCACCGCGCCGGCGATCGCCGACGACGGCACCATCTACGTCGGCGGCCAGGACGACGCGCTGTACGCGCTGGCGCCCGACGGCACCAAGCGCTGGGAGTTCCGCGCCGGCGGCGACTTCGACGCGACGCCGGTCATCGCCGACGACGGCACGATCTACGCCGGCAACGACGACGACGGCCTGTACGCGCTGCGCCCCGACGGCACGCTGGCGTGGAAGGCGGTGCTGGGCGGCGACGTGCGCGGCGCGGTCGCGGTCGCGCCCGACGGCACCATCTACGCCGGCAGCTACGATCAGCACCTCTACGCGCTGGCGCCCACCGGCCAGATCAAGTGGCGGGTCGCCGCCGCCGACAAGCTGCACGGCAGCCCGGTCGTCACCGCCAGCGGCGTCGTCCTGGCCGGGGCCCAGGACGAGCGGCTGTACGCCGTCGATCCCGCCGGCGTGCTGGTGTGGACGTTGCCGGCCGGCGGCGATCTCGACAGCGCGCCGATCGTCGGCAGCGACGGCACCGTGTACCTGGCCGGCGACGACGGCCGGGTGCGCGCCCTCAGGTAGGCCTCGCCTCACTCCCAGGCCCTTCGTTCATGACCATCCAACGCGACGACATCCTCGACGGCCTCGGCGCCGCCGTCACCCGCGGCATCAAGTTCACGGCGCTGGCCGACGCGATCGGCGCGCGCAAGGGCGACTACGCGCACATGCGCGAGCTGCTGGGCGCGCTGGTCGAGGAGGGCGTCGTGCGCCAGCTCCCCGGCGGCGCCTACGCGCTGGCGCCCCACGGCCGCGGCGTCGACAAGAAGGCCCGGGCCGCGCTGCCGTGGCGCGAGCCCGCCGCGCCAGCCGCCGCGCCACCCGCGCCCGACGCCGCGGCACCGCCGCCGTCGACCACCACCCGCACCCGCCGCAGCACCCGCGCCCCCGCGGCGCCCCCCGCCGCGCCGGCGCGACCAGCCCGCGCGCGGCCGAGCGCGCCGCCGCCCACCGTCGACGACGCCCCGACCGGGCGCATCACCGTGCACCCCGCCGGCTACGGCTTCGTCGGGCTGCCCGACGGCCGCGACGTGTTCGTGCCGGCCAAGTACCGGGCCGGCTCGCTCGACGGCGATCAGGTCAAGGTCGCGACCTGGGTCGGCGTCAAGGGCGTCGAGGGCCGCGTCGTCGAGGTGCTGGCGCGCGGGCGCGCCCGCCTGACCGGCGTGCTGCGCACCAGCGGGCGCCGGGTCTTCCTCGAGCCCGACGATCCGCGGGTCGCCGCCGATTTCGGCCAGGTCGCGCTCGACGGCGGCTCGACCGCGCACGACGGCCAGGCGGTGGTCGTCGAGATCACCCGCTACCCCGAGCCCGGCAGCCACGAGCTGGCGGCGCGCGTGCTGAAGGTCCTCGGCGATCCCGACGATCCGCGCACCGAGATCGCGAAGATCCTCGCGGTCGCCGCGGTGCCGCTCGAGTTCCCGCCGGCCGCGCTGGCCCAGGCCGAGGCCACCGCGCAGGAGGTCGGCCCCGCCGATCACACCGACCGCATCGACCTGCGCGATCGCCGCTTCTGCACGATCGATCCCGAGACCGCGCGCGACTTCGACGACGCGCTGTGCATCGAGGACGGCCCCGACGGCGGCACCCGGGTGTGGGTCGCGGTCGCCGACGTCTCGCACTACGTGCGCTGGGACGACCCGCTCGATCGCGAGTCGACCTTGCGCGGCGTGTCGGTGTACCTGCCGGATCGCGTCATCCCGATGCTGCCGCACCAGCTGTCGAGCGTGATCTGCTCGCTGCTCCCCGACGTCGATCGCTGCGCGATGGTGGTGCGGCTCGACTACGATCGCGACGCCAACCTGATCGGCGAGAGCCACGCCGCCGCGGTGATCCGCTCGAAGGCGCGCCTCGACTACCCCGGCGTCGCGGCGGCGCTGCGCGGCGACTTCCGCGGCCGGCGCGAGGCCTACCGGCCGTGGCTCGGCGAGCTCGAGCGCCTGAACGCGCTGGCCCAGACGCTGCGCGCCCAGCGCCGGGCCCGCGGCACGCTCGATCTCGATCTGCCCGAGGCCAAGGTGATCCTCGACGCCGACGATCCCCGGCTGGTGCGCGACGTCGTGCGCGCCAAGGGCGACCCCGACGTCAAGGGCGCCTACCAGCTCGTCGAGGAGTTCATGATCGCGGCCAACGAGTCGGTGGGCCGGGTGTTCCGCAAGCGCGGCGCGCCGACGGTGTGGCGGGTCCACGCGCCGCCCAGCCGGGCCCGCGTCGAGGAGCTGGCGGCGATCCTCGGCGGCCTCGGCATGGACGTCGACGTCGACGCCGCGCTCACCCCGCTGGGCATGAAGCAGGTGCTCGACCAGGTGTCGGCCACCAGCGCGTCGCGGTCGCTGTCGTTCCTGGTGCTGCGCTCGCTCAAGCAGGCGGTGTGGGACACGGTGCCGATCGGCCACTTCGGCCTGGCCTCGGGCGACTACGTCCACTTCACCTCGCCGATCCGCCGCTATCCCGATCTGCTGGTCCACCGCCTGCTCAAGCACTACCTGCACAAGGACGGCCTGCCGGCGGGCGGCGCGTACCGTGAGCCGCCGCCGCCGATCGAGCGCCTCACCGAGCTGGCCGCCGGCGCCAGCGGCCACGAGCGCCGCGCGATGGAGGCCGAGCGCGAGGCGGTGGCGATGTACCGCGCGTACCTGGTGCGCGATCAGATCGGCGAGCGCTTCACCGGCGCGGTGTCGGCGGTGACCAGCTTCGGCGCGTTCGTCGAGCTCGATCAGCCGTTCGTCGAGGGCCTGATCAAGCTCGAGTCGCTCGGCCACGACGTCGGCTACGACGAGGCCCGGCTGCGCCTGCGGGCCCGCCGCTCGGGCTTCACGCTGGCGATGGGCGACGCGGTCACCGTCGAGCTGGTCGACGTCTCGGTGGCCCGCCGTCGCATCGAGCTGCGCCTCGCCGCCGGCGGCAGCGCCGCCACCACCGACGACGCCGGCCCGCCGTCGCGTCGCCGCACCCGCGAGACCGCGCCGCCCCGCGGCCGCGAGACCGCCCCGCCGCCGCGCGGCCGCGAGGAGCTGCCGGCGCCCGCCGCGCCCACGCGCTTCGAGCAGGCCCGCCGCCAGCGCGCCGGCCGCGCCGTCGCCAAGGCCAACCCCAAGGCCGGCAAGCGCAAGGTCAGCAGCGCACGCCCCTCGCTGGGCGTCTCCCACCACAAGCCCCGCAAGAAGTAGTCAGGGTCGCGAGACCCAGGCGCCGTCGCCGATCAGGTCTTCGGCGCGGTCTCGGAGGTCTTCGGCGCGGCCGGCTTGGGGGCCGGGGCGGGGGCCGGGGTCTTGGGCGCCGGCTTGGCCTGCGCCTGCTTGGTGGTGTCGGACTTGGCATCCTTCTTCACCGGCTGCGACGGCTGCTCCTCGTGGGGGCAGGCCAGCGCGACGGACGTGAAGAAGCCGAGGGACAGGGCGGTGGCGAGGACGGTCTTCATGGCGCCGAGCTTGACACGACTGCCGGGCCCCGCCAAGCCGCCTTCAGCGGCCGCGGCGGATCCGACCGACGTTGTGCTGCTCGAGATAATCGCCGATGAAGTACAGGTGGTCGCGGAAGTTCTTCCGCTGGTCCCACTTCGCGAACCGATCCGGATAGCGATCAGCCAGCTGGTGCATCGGGTGGTCGTCGATCAGCCCGTCGATCATCGCGCAGTCCGCGCCGAGCTGCGACTCGTCGATCTCGATCGCCGGCAGCGTGATCGGCCGGCTGGGATCGCCGGCGGCGATGCGCCCGGCGTCGATGCAGTCCGACAGATCGTTGGCGGCCATCGTCCGCGCGTTGAGCGGCTCGAGACCGAACTGCCGCTCGAGGTGGGCCAGCACCGAGCAGTGATCGCGCACCGTGGACGACACGCCCTGCTTGGCGTACGGCCCGATCACCATCGTCGGCACCCGGAACCCCATCTGATCGAAGCCCTGCGCCGCGAAGCCGTCGACGGTGGTCGGCGGCGGCACGTGATCGAAGAAGCCGCCGTTCTCGTCGTAGGTCACCACCAGCAGCGTCTTGTCCCACAGCCGCGAGTTGGCCAGCGCGGTGTAGATCGTCGCCAGGAACGCCTGGCCGTGGATCGGGTGGATCGGCGGGTGATCGTCGTTGAGGTTGAAGCCCGGGTCGACGTAGCTCACCGGCGCCAGGTCGCCCTTGGCGCAGTCGCGGGTGAACTGCTCGACCAGGAACAGCCGGCCGGTCTTGTCGAGCGTGTCGACGATCGCCAGCACCGGGATCGTGACGTAGTAGTAGCGCCACGGCACGCTCTTGTCGTCGAGGCGGTGGTGGATGCTCGGCCACGAGAAGCCGCCGACCGGCAGGTCGTTGGACTTGATGCCGTTGCTCGACCCCGAGTGCCAGTACATCCGGTTGGGCCAGGTCGGGCCCATCACCGAGCAGAAGTAGCGATCGCAGGTGGTGTACGCGTCGGCCAGCGCCCAGCTCACCGGCACGTGCGACCGGGTCAGGTACTCCATCGGGTGCTTGAAGCTGTTGTCGCCGTGGGACGCCTGGTGCGCCGCGACGAACCCGCTGTTGGCGCCGCCGGCGAACGACGCGTGGGCCGCGTCCCAGCCGTGGGGCGGATCGGGCACGCACATGTTGCCCAGCGTCGCCTCGTACGGCGCGTACAGCGTGCCGTCGCGGCCGGCGTTCTGCATCGCCGGGGTGAGGCCGTCGCCGCCGAGCCCCTCGAGCGCCCGGGCGCCCAGCAGGTGGTCGTACGAGCGGTTCTCCATCATCACCACGACGATGTGCTCGATGCCGGGCGGCAGGCCGTTGTCGCCGCAGGCGCCGAGCAGGCGGGTGCCGGCGGTGGCCCCGGCGAGGGCTCCCATGGTCTTCAGGGCGTCGCGACGCTTCATGGGCGGAGCGTACTCGACCCGCGTGGCCGGCGCGTCACAGAAGCGTGGCGATCCAGGCCGCGCCCACCCACATGCCGATCGCGGTGCCCAGCCCCGACAGGATCGCCACCAGGAGCGTCCGCGACACCGGGTTCTTCCAGAAGCCCTTGAGCGTGGCCACGTCGTCGGGCAGCCGCTCGCAGTCGACCACGGTCGGCTTGCGCAGCCACGCCTCGACGACGCCGACCACCATCGCGGTGCCGAGCAGCGGGTGGATCGCCGCGATCGGCGCCACCACCACCGCGGTCAACACCGACAGCGGCTTGCCGCCGCCGAGCAACGTCAGCACGCCGGCGCCGATCGAGGTCGGCAGCACCAGCGCCATCACCACGTCCTTGACCTTCATCGAGTCGGGGTGCAGCGCGCCCCACACCAGGCCGAACACCAGGAACGCCGGGATCAGCCACTTGACGATCGTCCACAGCAGGCCGGGCCGGGGCAGGGCGTCGAGCTTGGCCTTGTCGACCGGCTGGCCGCGCTGCGCCATCATGCCCGGCACGTGGGCGGCGCCCACCACCGCGACGACGCTCCGGGCGCCGGGCGCGGCGCCCTCGATGCCGGCGATCAGGTACTGGTCGCGCTCGTCGATGAGCGGGGTCTTGACCTCGGGCAGCGTCCGCGACAGCTCGGACAGCATCTCCGACAGCGCCTTGGGCTCCTTGAGCGCCTCGACCGCCTCGGCGTCGGTCGGCCGAGGCGCGGCCGCGTCGCCGCTCTTGCCCTTGGTCGCCGCGCCGTCGTCGTCCTCCTCCTCCTCGTCGCCGCCGGCCACCAGCGACGCCAGCAGCATCGACCGCTTCCACAGCCCGAGGTTGGCCCAGGTGCGCTTGAGCGTCGTGTGGATGCTGCGGTCGATCAGCTCGACCCGCGCGCCCACCGCCTTGGCCTCCTCGATCGCCGCCAAGAGCTCCGCGCCCGGCTTGACGCCGAGCGCCTGGCCCATCTTGCGCTGGTAGCTGGCCAGCGCCAGGTGCGCGAGCAGGTACAGCGTCTTGCCCTCGCGGATGACCTTGAACACGTCGAGGTTGCGGAACGCGTTGTCCGAGGTCAGCGCGTCGTAGCGCCCCTGGCACAGCTCGACGCACACCACCTCGGGCTTGACCGCGCGGATCACCTCGCGCACCTCGTCGACCGACCGGGCCGACACGTGGGCGGTGCCGATCAGGTGGACCGGCACCCCGTGGACGTCGAACTCGGTGACCGCGGACACCGCGGGTTTCTAGCACGACGGCCGCGCGTTGATCTGCTACCTACCGACCATGGCCGACGCCATCGATCCCGCCGTGCAGACCGAGCTCGAGGCCGCCGCGTTCCGGCGGCTCCTGGCGCACTTCCGCGAGCGCACCGACGTCCAGAACAAGGACGTGATGGACCTCGCCGGCTTCTGCCGCAACTGCCTGGCCAAGTGGTACCGGGCCGCGGCCGTCGAGCGCGGCGTCGAGATCACCGACGAGGCCGCCCGCGAGTACGTCTACGGCATGCCGTACGCGACGTGGAAAGCGCAGCACCAGAAGTGAGCGAGCCCACGCCCTTCGAGCGCATCGGCGGCGCGGCGGCGGTGCGGCGGCTGGTCGATCGGTTCTACGATCGCATGGACGCGCGGCCCGACTGCGCCGAGCTGCGCGCGCTGCACCCGCCGGATCTCGATCGCTCGCGCGACAAGCTGACCTGGTACCTGACCGGCTGGCTGGGCGGCCCGCAGGACTACGTCGAGCGCTTCGGCCACCCGCGGCTGCGCGCCCGCCACATGCCGTTCCCGATCGGGGTCGGCGAGCGCGATCAGTGGATGAGCTGCATGCGCGAGGCGCTCGACGCCGAGGTCGGCGATCCGGCGCTGCGCGGCTTCCTCGACGGCGCGCTCACCAACCTGGCCGATCACATGCGCAACCTCGCCGAGCGATGACCGCGTTCGCCCGCGTCACCCTGGCCGAGCTGGTGGATCGCGCCGCCGCGTTCGATCGCGCGGTCGCGGTGACGCCGGGCATCGATCGGTTTTGCTCGTCGGCGCCGTGGGTGGTCGCGGCGCACCACGCGCTGATGGGCGAGCGCGAGCCGTGGCTGGGCACCGTCGCCGACGGCTGGATCGCGCTGGCCCGGGCCCAGCGCCCGGGCGGCCGCTACCTCGAGCCGCTCGAGCTGGCCTGGGGCCTGGCCTGCCCGCTGATCGGCCCCGATCCGACGGCGGTGGTCGAGGGGCTGATGGCGGGCCTGGCCGGCGAGCCCGACTGGGACCTGGCGCTGCTCGCCGGGATCATCACCGGCGGCGCGCACCACCGGGCGCTGCGCGCCTGCCTGCGCCCGGGCTGGCGGCTCGGGGTCGGCCCCACCACCGAGCGGTACGTCGCCAGCCTGGCCGGCGGCGTCGACGGCTTCCTCGGCCGGCGCACCCGCAACTTCCGCAAGGCGGTGCGCGCCGATCAGCGCCTGGCTGCGGCCGCCGGCATCGCCTTCGCGCCGGTCGCGGTCACCGTCGCCGACGCCGACGCCGCGCTCGCGCGGGTGGTGGCGATCGAGCGCCAGAGCTGGAAAGGGCAGGCCGGCGTCGGCGTCGATCAGGGGCCGATGCAGGCGTTCTACCAGCACATGATCGGGCCGCTGGCGGCCACCGACCGGATCCGGCTGATGATCGCGCAGCACGACGGCGCCGACGTCGCGTTCATCCTCGGCGGGGTGTTCGCCGGCGAGTACCGCGGCCTGCAGTTCTCCCACGACGCGCGCTACCGGGCCTACGGGCTGGGCAACGTCGCGCAGCTCGCGCAGATCGAGGCGCTGGTCGCCGAGGGCGTGCACACCTACGACCTCGGCACCGCGATGGACTACAAGGCCCGCTGGGCCGAGCAGGTGGTCGCGACCACGCTGTACGCGATCGCGCGCTGATCGCCCCGACCGCGGCGGCGCGCGATTCGCGCCGCGTCGCGCGCGAGGCCGGCGCGGCTCGGATATGATCGCGACGATGGCCCGTACGCCGTTGTTCGCCTCGCTGCGTCGCGCGCTCCGCCTCGCTCACCAGGCCGCCGCCACCGGCGCCGACCCCGCCGCGCTGGCGGCCGCGCCGCGCCGCGGCCCCGACCGCCGCACCGTGCTGCGCACCGCGCTGGGCGCCGCCGCGCTGGCGCCGCTGGCCGCCGCGTGCGGCGACAACCTCGACGGCTCGGCCCGGGTCGCGGTGATCGGCGCCGGCACCGCCGGGCTGCACTGCGCGCTGCGCCTCGCCGAGGCCGGCGTCGACGTCACGGTCTACGAGGCGTCGGCCCGCACCGGCGGCCGGATGTTCACCGATCGCGGCCCGTACCCGAACGGCAAGGTCATCGAGCTGGGCGGCGAGCTGATCGACTCGAACCACACCGTGATGATGGCGCTGTGCGACGAGTTCGGGCTGACTCTCGACGACCTCGCCGCCGGCGACGCCGGCCTGCGCGCCGACACCTTCCACTTCGACGGCCAGGTCGTCGCCGCCGCGACGATCGTCAACGAGTTCACCCCGCTGGCGACCCGGATGGCCACCGCGGCGGCGCTCGAGACCGACCCGAGCGAGTTCACGCGGCTCGACAACCTGTCGATCCCGGCGTGGCTCGGCACCGACGGCGGCCTGCCGGCCAGCGCGCTGATCCGGCGCATCCTCGAGCGCGCCTACGTCGGCGAGTACGGGCTCGAGGTGGCCGAGCAGTCGGTGTGGAACCTGTTGTGGCTGATCGACTTCGACACGCCCGATCCGTTCCGGATCTTCGGTGACTCCGACGAGCGCTACCACATCCACGAGGGCAACCAGGCGCTGCCCGACGCGCTGGCCGCGCGGCTGCCCGGCCAGATCGCGCTCGGCCACGAGCTGGTCGCGGTCACGACGCGCGCCGACGGCCGGCCGGTGCTGGTGTTCGACACCGACGGCGGCACCCTCGAGCGCGACGTCGATCGCGTCGTCTTCGCGCTGCCGTTCACGCTGCTGCGCCGGCTCGACCTGACCGACGCCGGGCTCACCGACGACAAGCAGACGATGATCCGCACGCTCGGCTACGGCACCAACGCCAAGCTGATGATGCGCTTCGGCAGCCGGCCGTGGCGCGATCCGGGCATGGCCTCGGGCGGCAGCGTCAGCGACATCGGCGAGCTGCAGGCCACCTGGGAGACCTCGCGCGGCTACGGCGGCGCCGACGGCATCATCACCAACTTCGTCGGCGGCGCCCGCGGCGTGGCGATCGGCGGCGGCTCGGCCGAGGAGCGGGCCGCCGAGGTGCTGCCGTGGCTGAACGGCGTGTTCCCCGGCTCGCTGGCCGCCTACACCGCGGGCTCGGCGGTGCGCCAGCACTGGCCGTCGGCGCCGTACGCGCTCGGCAGCTACGCTTGCTACAAGCTCGGCCAGGCCAGCTTCAGCGGCCTCGAGGGCGAGGCCGAGGGCGCGTTCCACTTCTGCGGCGAGCACACCTCGGTCGAGGCCCAGGGCTACATGGAGGGCGCGGCCGAGACCGGGCTGCGCGCCGCCGACGAGGTGCTGACCGCGCTCGGCGTCGCGCCGGGGCCGGCGATGCAGCGGATGATCGCCGCGCGCGCCGCCACCCGCCGCCGGCGGCGCCGCCGCCGTGGTACGCCCCGGTCATGACCGCGCCGCTGAAGATCGAGGCGATCCTCGACCTGTTGCCCCACCGCTTCCCGTTCTTGCTCGTCGATCGCGTCCTCGAGCTGACGCCCGACAAGATCGTCGCGCTGAAGAACGTCAGCTACAACGAGCCGTACTTCCCCGGCCACTTCCCGGGCTCGCCGGTGATGCCCGGCGTGCTGCAGATCGAGGCCATGGCCCAGGCCGGTGGCCTGCTCGGCAGCCAGAGCGAAGGCTTCGATCCGACCACCCACGTCATGCTGTTCATGGCCATCGACGCCGCCAAGTTCCGCAAGCCGGTGGTGCCCGGCGATCAGCTGATCATCGAGGTGGTGCCGCTGCGCAAGGGCAAGATCATGAAGCTCAAGGGCGAGTGCCGGGTCGACGGCGCGGTGGTGTCGTCCGCCGAGATGCTGGCGGCCATCGCGCCGCGGAGCAAGGTGGCGTGAGCCGGGCCGCGGTCGCGCTCCTGGTGCTGGCGGCGGCGTGCAAGGGCGGCGACCGCAAGACCATCGCGCGCACCGACGGCGGCGCGCCGCCGGTGCAGGTGGTCGATCGCGGCGGCGCGGTGAGCCCGCCGGGCGCGCCCGAGGTCGAGCCCAACGACGCCGCGGACACCGCGATGGCGCTGCCGGTCGCCGGCGCCCGCGGCGCGCTCGACGGCGCGGCCGACGTCGACGTCTACGCGATCACCAGCGAGGGCGCGCGCCTGCTCGACGCGCGGCTGACCGCGATGGCCGGCGTCGACGGCAAGCTCGAGCTGCGCGACGAGGCGTTCGCGGTGATCGCCACCGCCGATCGCGGCGGCGTCGGCGCGGCCGAGCGGTTCCCGAACCTGTCGCTCGATCGCGGCCGCTACTTCCTGGTGGTGCGCGAGGTGGTCCACGCGCCCAAGAAGAAGGCCAAGGTCGACGCCGGCGCCGGCCGGGTCGGCCCGAGCCCGACCTACCAGCTCACCGCGGTGCAGGCCACCGATCCGCCGCCCGGCGGCGAGCGCGAGCCCGACGACGACGTCGGCACCGCCAACGAGGTCACGCTGGCCACGCCGGTGACCGGCTACGTCGGCTGGAAGGGCGACGTCGACGCGTGGAAGCTGGCGATCGACGGCCTCGCCGAGGGCGACGGCCTCGACGTCGCGGTGACCGCGGTCGACAAGGTCGCGCTCACCGTCGAGGTCACCGACGCCGCCGGCCGCCGGCTGGTGCGGCAGACCGGCGCCCCGGGCGCGCCGCTCACGCTGCGCAGCATCGCCCCGCGGGTCACGCCGGGCGAGCCCACCGTGCAGTTCGTGCTGGTCGGCGGCGCGCCGGCCAACCCCGACGCGACCTACCAGCTCACCGTGCAGAGCCGGCTGCTCGAGCTCGACGAGGAGGCCGAGCCCAACGACACCGACGCGCGCGCCAACCCGCTGCGGTTCGGCACCGAGGACACCGGCACGATGCGCGGCGAGCTGGGGCCGGGCGAGACCGATCGCTTCGTGCTGTCGCCGAGCCCGAGCGCCGGCAGCCTCGACGTGGTGATCGACCCGCCGCCGGGCGTGGCGGTGACGCTGGCGCTGGCCGACGGCGGCGGCGCGGCCGGACCGCAGGGCGATCGCGCGCAGCTGGTCGACGCGCCGGTCGCGGCGCACCAGGTGGTGATCGTCGTCGTGACCGGCAAGGGCGGCAAGGGCGCCGTCGCCGGCCCGTACCAGCTGCGCTGGTCGCTCACCACCGGCGCCGCGGCGCCGGTCGTCGAGGACGATCCGATGCCGCCGGAAGAGGAGTGATGCCGCGGCGCCCGCCGTCGGCGGCGGTGGTGCTGGCGATCCTGGCGATCGCCAACCTGCTGTCGTACGCGTCGCGCAACGCGCCGTTCGCGGTCTACGACGATCTGCG
>Ga0075163_10005572_pt1 | contig 16757 bp, 6 predicted proteins | sample JI1023141ADNA_FD_71478 | JGI IMG/M metagenome (GOLD analysis project Ga0075163, IMG submission 71478) | Wastewater effluent complex algal communities from Wisconsin, to seasonally profile nutrient transformation and Carbon sequestration -... | ecosystem: Engineered > WWTP > Effluent > Algae...
AAAGAGAAACCATAACAACAGGTAACCAAATACTGAAATTCCCTGGCAAACCAAAAAGGCCTTCTTTTTTTCCATTCTTTTGGAAATCCATGCCACAATGGGGATCACCATAAATGTGGTAGATAAAGCTCCTATACAACCAAAAAGAGTAGGCCAAATACCGGCATCGGCTGTGTTGCCATCAAAAAGATAATATACAACTATGAAAAAGGTAAAGCCGGCGACGGTATTAAAAGCATTAAAAATAAGAAACGTGGCAATACAAAGTTTCCGGAATGGCTTATTGATGAACGCCTCCTGGAAGCTCAGCAGAATTTCTTTTAAACTACCACCAATGGTTTTGTATGTGAGTGGCTTTAAAGCATCGTCGTTTTTGGTCGATTTACTTTTGATAAAAATGGCGGGAATCATAGCCAGTACCATACAGGAGAGGCCAACCCAAACCGCCAAAGTTCGGGTGGCAGTATCAGCATTAGGAAACCATTTCGGATCGTACATCACCACCCAAAACCATGGGGCTATTACCCATGCCCATTGCCCTATCCATTGCGAAATGGCCATAATTTGGGTTCGCTCATGAAAATCATCGCTCATTTCGTATCCCATAGCGACAAATGGGACACTGAAAATGGAAAGACCGAAGTAAAAAATTGTGGACCAAATTAGAAAAAAGGTAAAATTGTACATCACACTATTTTCTCTGTACAATTGCCACATTACCACAAAAGAAATCCCCATCATCAGGGCGCCTACAAACACATATTGTCTTCTACGACCCCAAACCGATTTAGTATTATCGGAAATGAAACCCATGATGGGATCGAAAAAGGCATCCAGAATTCTTGGCAGGAAAAATAAAACCCCCCACATCCAGGTTGGCATGCCCAGATTTTCGACCAGCACCACCATAAAAATGCCCAGGGCGGCCGGAAACATCTGGTTTGCCAACATTCCTAATCCAAAGGCAATCTTCTGGCCCATGGAAACTGTTTCTGCGGTTACCGGCGATTTATCTGTCATTGGTTTGGTGAATTACTTGATTAAAATGGTTTGAATGGCCTTGGCAGAAATGCGGGTTCCTACCGAATTCCCGTGCAGGTTGAGGGCAACTTCCCGATCTGTGTCTGTAGGGTTGAATAAAACCACGGCAATGGAACCATCTGGATTACGGGTGGCGGTGCTCATGAGGTCGGGATCGGAATTTTGAAAACCCACCCGAACGGCTCCCGGCCTGATAAACTTGCTGAAATGGGCCAGGGTATAATATAACGGTGTGACATAGACCTCGTTTGCTGTAGTATCTACCACGACAGGCGCTGTACACCAGTTTTTAAACCAGTTGGGTCCACCCTGCCGATCCAGTACCATATTCCAGTCTATCCAACCGTCTACATGGTGGTTGAGGCAACCAATGATATCCCGGGCATAGCGAAAAACAGGCACATACTTTGGGTGCAGGTGTTTTTGGTTTTCGGGTGCCCAGTCCCAGCCCCAATCGGTGGCTTCTTTGCTCCAATACCAGCTGTCGTCTTTCCAGGCTGGAACTTCGGCATCTATACAGGCTTCGGTATTGATCAGGTGCTTACCGGGCGCTTTTTTGTGGGCATATTGAAGGGCATCTCCGAAATAGTCGAAAGTGCTTTCGTACCAGTGAATGGCGGTTCCGGCATAGTATTTTGAGGAGCCCGGAGACCGGTACATCTCATCTACCCATTCTTTCAGTCCATCCCGGTTTTGGTCGTAGCCCAAAATTTTGATGTTTCCATAACCGTCTTTCTCCAATCGGGGACCTAGATGAAACTCCACAAAATCTGTCATTTCTTTTGGGCTGAAGAGCATGCTCTCCCAGTTGTTGCCATTGCCATGCGGTTCGTTTTCAACGGTTATTCCCCAAAAGTTGATGTTGTGCTTTTGATAGGCTTTGAAATACCTGGAAAAATAGAGGGCCCAGGTTTGGTAGTACTCCGGAAGCAGCTTCCCTCCTACCCATTTTTGGTTATCCTTCATCCAGGGTGGAGCGGTCCAGGGAGAGGCAATGATGTGAAATCCATCTTTAGATACCTTCTGTGCTGCTTTTATCATGGGAATGAGCAGCTTTTCGTCTTCGGCTATACTGAAATGGGTAAGGTTGGTATCGCCCGGAATGGTATCGTAGGCATATTGATAAAGCGAAAAATCGCAGGAATTGATATGGGTTCGGGTGAGTGAATAGCGTGCCCCATCAGGACCGAAATAGGCCTGGAGGATTTTGTCACGGTTTGCTTCGCTCAAATGCGCCAGCAAATAGGCAGTGCTTTGGGTAAACGAACCTCCAAAACCAGTGATGGTTTGAAATGTACGGTCTGGCAGGATATTGATCTGAAGTGCCTGTTCAGACACAGTTTGTATGGTTTTGGGGCTGAGTTTGTTGCCGTTGGCGGCGGTTTCAAAAATTTCTACTGAACTCATTTTATTTTGGCATGCACCCATCAGGCTCAAAAGCAGCACCACAAGTGCCGTTGGGTTGAAAATCTGTATGCTAATCCGATTTTTCATTTTGCTGATTACCTGAATCTGGATGCTGAGAAACTAACTTCAATGCTTAGGATAGCCCCGGTACGGTGAAATACCTCCTGGCTTTCTTCTCTGGTTAGCGCTGTAGACGAATCGCTTCTTTCCTGTGCGTTGGCATAGCATACCGTGATCGATTCTGACTCGCCCACCCGATACACCACCGGCACCTGGCACCATGTAAAAAACAGTGTGTTTTCGGGCATCTTCATGGCTACTCTTTCGCCCTCAACATTCACATATTCAATTTGTTGTGCAGTATTGAAAAATTGATTCCGCTTTAGAATGCGAGGATTAAAAACCAGTATGCCCTGCTCATTTTCTACGCCCAATTCGCCAATCCGGCACAGGATATCTTCCTTCACCTGGCCTGTCATTCCGGGCTGTTGGGCTCCTTTTCCAAACGGCGTATGCGAATAAGGATCTGTGGGAAAAGCACCATAAACCGCCGGCGATTTGTGTGCCCCGATTCCGTCCTGAATGGCATAGTAGTGTTGAATCAGACCTTGAACCATGCCATCCGGCTCGTGGTGGCGTATGGCCAGTAAGGTTGTTTCCAGAACTGCCAGACCGAGTTTCGATACCATGTGCCAGTAAATGGAACCGAGGCCTTCGTATCCAAAAAAGGTTCCCGACCTTCCGGTAAATTCTTTGTGATTGAAAACTTCTTCGAACAGGGCGAGCACCAGATCCCTTTCATTGGCAAGCAAGGCCTGAAACTGAGGATCCAATTTCTCCAGTCCGGCACCGAGATCCATCGCATTGCGGAAATTGCCATTGAAATGGATATTTCCTTCCACGTCGGCTTCTACGATTTGCCGGTTCCCGGTTTCCAAAAGCATTTGCAACAATGCGGAGCGGTTGGCGGCTTGTTTGGAAAGGTTATTTTTTTCCAGAAACCGGGGCAGATTTTTGTTGGGATACAGCATATAGCTGTTTTGGTCTGCCCGATATAAGGCACTGGATTTGAGTGCATCCAGAACCTGCAGACTTTCTGATGCCGACAGATACCCGGAACTGAGTACGGCTACCTGGCCTTCCAGCATTTCGCTCAGATGAGAAACCGCAAAGGCATTTTTACCGGGTGCCATCAGGTTGTAGGTATGGTACAAGCCATCGGACCGGCGGTTGGCAGCAATGGCATGCTCCAGAAAGGCATTGGCCACCCGCAAAAGCGAAACCACCCATTCTCCATGAATGATTGCTCTTTCTCCACTAAAACCCTTTGCATAAATCCGGGTGCGGAAATCGCTGCCAGCCTCTCCTAAACCATCGACTACTTTTTTCCGGTCTTCATCCGAAATTTTATCCCGTAGAAGATCAGCGTGCTGTTCAAAGGCGTGTTTTACCCCGGCAAAAAACCCGGCAAGCTCTGCCGAAACCTCCAGATCCAGATCGGTCCGGGCTTCAAAAACAGGTAGAAAAAACGAAAGAAACCGCCTGAGATAGCCTACGGTTACCATTGATAATCCGTTGCCTACCAGTGCATTGTTGGCATCGTTCCACTCGGGGCGCTGGGTGTTCATCCAGATACCACCTTCGGGCACCAGGTTAGAAAGTTTGGCCAGTATGGTGGCCAGTATTTTTTCGCCAAAGCCTACCTGGCAAATGTGCCCCTTGGCATTTTTAAGCAATGCCCCATCGGCACCGTTGGCTTCCATTTCCTGCCGTATGGCGTGGTCGGCCTTGTGGTCAAAAACAATGGTATCCTTGGGGTTGTCCAGAATTTGGGCATAAGGCTTAATCTGGTAAGGCACATGGGCATACACAAAAACAGGTTGACTAAACCACGCCGTAAACTGGTCTGGGTTATGGTGGTGTGCAAATTCCAGCAATTTCAACAGATAAATGATCTGGTGATCGCCCCAATAGCCGATGTAAGACCAGGGGTTTTCGGGCTCAATGGTTTCCCAGTCGAAGCCGCCTTTGGTTACTCTGTATGGATTGTACCCATCAAACGTAGAGGCATTGAGGAACTTAAAAATCATGCCTTCAATAAACTCCGGATAGGCGTGCGCCAGTGCTTCCCAGTTTTGGAAGATATCTCGCCAGTTGCCTTCGTAATCCAGAATTTTGGTGCCGTCTACCTCGCTTCGGGTATTGATGGTAAATTTGTTCCATGGCCTGCTCGGGTCGCCATGCCGCCTGCTGAACTTAAGTGGCAGATACTCTGTAGCCAATCTTTCGAAATCCAAACGAACCGAAACCGCTGCCACCGGGTTGGATTGCTGTACAAATTCCTTTAACTCAAACACCGAAAACTGTTCGGGCAGGTGCTGCAGCCGGCTTTCGTAGGTTTCGAAAACCACACGGCTGGCGCTTTTGAGGTAGGGAAGAAAATCGGATTTTTCGAGTTGGTAGTTATGATCAAAAATGCCGCCCCGCATTACGTTGAAGAGCACATTTGAAAAATGGCGGGTACTGAGGCGATCATCAGCACAGAATTGAAGGCCATCTGCCGCCGCCACAATAGCCGCCAGTTTCTGACTACCGGCTGCTACATCGGCTGCTACCTCTACCATGAGTTGTTGCGATTTGCCAATACGACTAATCAGCTGAATAACAGCTGATTGGGTTTGATTTACATTGGCGGTATGAAACCAGGTTTTGGAAGCACCGGCATAAATGGAGAACCGACTGTTAACCAGAAAGGCACCTTTTTCACCTTTCACATCTACTTCCTGTGCAATGGTTTCTCCCCTTCTGAAGGCAGGAAGTTGATTGGTAGAAAGTAGAAAAACCGGATTTTCCAGGCCATGAACCCAAACCGTGTTGGCTTTAAGGGCTTCGCTGGGCTCTGCTTTATCTACAATAATGGCACTGAGTGCAAAAATCCCAAGGCCTGCTTCCGGAATTAGTTCAGAGCGCTTGTAGGCATCGGCCAGGTTGCTGGCGCTGTTTTGTAAATCGGCCCCAACTCCGTAGGGAAGCAGGTTCTGAAAACCATCGAGCAGATCGATGGTAACAGCAGTAGGCCGGTGGTTGACCAGGGTTGCCTTACGCACAAAACCAAATTCGTTGCTGGAATTCCACTCATACGAAAATGTGAGCCCCAAAACCAGATTGATTTCTTCAAAAACGACCTTATTACCCAGCCGGTTCTTATACAGATTTCGCTGACAATCGATTTGGGCTTCGCTCCGGATGGAAAAAGGCTCCCAAACCACGGTATTCCCATCGACATTAACTCTGACAATCGTTTTGCACCCAGTATGCTCGGCCGAATCGGTTATCTTATCATCTGTGTAATAGGGGAATAGGGCAAATTCAGCATTCTTTCTGCCGGCCGAAACACCACCATTGCCCGACACAAACAACCAATGGTTGGAGTCGCTTACAATGGTCATGAAGAAAGGACGCATCCGATTGACATGAGAGATTTTATAAAACATCTCCCCGTTTATCTGCACCTCTTCCGGCTGGATTTTCTCCTGCATAACTTCCATTTCAACCGCCGACGCTAATGCCATTCTGGAAAATTTTAATTTCTACTGTTGCTGATAAACCCGCACATAGTCTACATACATCGACTGCGGAAAAGGCGTTCCTGTGGTGGGGAAGCCAACAAAGTTGCCCCCAACGGCTACGTTCAGAATCAGGAAAAAAGGATGGTCATACACCCACTCTCCGGTTACATCCTTTGAGGTAATGCGGTTATAGAGATAGTTATCTACAAAAAAATCAACAAATCCATCGCCCCATTCTACCGCATAGATGTGGAAATCGTTGTCGAAACGGCCGTTGGGTAAGGTGTACCCTTTGGTAATGGCGGCACCGCCCGAATATCCGGGACCATGCAAAGTTCCATGGGTGATTTGTGGTTCCTGACCACGCTGTTCCATGATGTCAATTTCACCGCACTGTGGCCAGGGTACTTCGTCGATGTTAGAACCGAGCATCCAGAAAGCAGGCCATATACCAGGCCCGGTGGGTGTTTTGATCCGGGCTTCGAAGCGGCCATATTTTTGGGTAAAAAGACCTTTGGTTTTGATCCGGGCAGAGGTGAAACCAGAGCCTGAAAACGACTCGCTTCTGGCCGTTATGACCAGGTTTCCGGCACCATCCATTTTTACATTGGCCGGGCGGTTGGTATAATACTGCAACTCAGCATTGCCCCAGCCATTGTTTCCGGTGCCAATGTCGTAATTCCAGTGGGTGCTGTCGGGCGATGTGCCGAGAGAGTCGTTGAACTCATCGCTCCAGGTGAGCTCATATTTCCGATCTGGAAGCTCCTGCTCGGCCTTTTTTTCGCAAGCCGTAAAAACGAAAGCCCAAGACACAAAAACCAATGCTAAGCCCGGTGTTTGCCTGATATTTATTTTCATTTCTTTTGGTTAATTTTTTGATTGACAATTGGTTAGTCTTAATTTTTTCTGAACAAAATATTGTCCAGGTAAATGGTGCCGTTTCCATCGAACTTCAACTGTCTGATATTGGTCAGTTGAACCGGCGAAAAGGTGGATAAGGGGATGTCGACGCTATTCCATCCGGTGGTGGTAGGTACCGTTAGGGCAAAGGGCTTTTCCACCGTCGGATTTAAACTGATCAGGAATACATTGAGGCTTGTAGAATTGCCGGAATAATAATCCAGATGTAGAAAACCCATTCCGGAAACATCCAAATCGGCTGCCAATTCTGTACCCTGATAGTTTAAACCTGTATAAACCAAGGCATTATTACCAGAAATTGGAGTTTGAGATACGGTAGTAGCCTGGCCCCAACCCGGATTTAAGTTTGTTCCGGCAACATTGGTATAGCTGTCGCTGAAAATCGAAATCACATTTTCGAAAGGATAACCTGGCGTAGGGGCTGCGGTTGCAGGTATGGTGGGCAAGCCTTGTTTTTTATAGAGATATACATTGTCTACAAAAACATTGGTAATAGAATTGTTGGGTGTAGAAGAAAAAACCACCTGAGCCAGCTGGCCTTGTGGCCTTGGGCCCGAAAAGCTTGTAAACGGAACATCAATACTTACCCATTGCTTAGTGGTTAGTGCAGCATAATTCAGCACTGCTGTCCTGTCATCTCCACCACCAAAAACACCATTTGCACCAAAATCTACCAATTCTATTTTGAAAGATTTACCTGCTACATTTTCTGGGGTCCATATGTCCATATGGAATGCATCTGTCTCATTCACATTTACATTCGAACCCAATACCATGGCCACATAATTCATATTGAAGTATCGAACCACGTTGTCTCCTTTTACTTTAATTTCGGCATTTTGGGTGGTAGATCCCAGCCAGAAAGGATTTAAAACCACACCTGTGGGCTCGGTGTAGACATCGCTGTAAACCGACACCACATTACTGGCATTCTGGGTAGGCGTTGGGGCTTTTACCTGAGGCCTCTGGTCGGATCCCTGAAAGTTGATGATGAGTGAGCCTTTTGCTGCCTTGTTTCCTACATTGGCTGTAATGGTGGCAGTACCTGTTGAATCTTTAATACTCACCATGCCCAGCAAATCGACGCTGGCTACCGATGTATCGGAAGACTGGAAGTTAAAATAATGAGGAGAAACGCTAACCTGCTGATTGACACCGGTTGGTAGGTTAGCAGCTGTTTCAAATCCGGTAATGGCCACCTTATCTCCAAAAAATGCGTCAGATACCGTTGAATCGACACCATTGTAAAATTCACTGGTTGGAATTCCCAGCGAACCCAGGTTTTCAAACTTCAGATCATCGACCCAGAAGGTATAGCCACGGCCATTTTCGGGTGCGGCAGCAAAATAAAACAGACCTCGCTCCTTGGTCAGTTTTGCGGCCTCGGGAATCGGGATAACGACCTTTTTCCACGCCGAATTGATTGGTAAGCCACTCAAGGTAACCAGGTATTTATTCTCACCCAGGTCGTTTCCGAAGCCGAGGGTGCCAATGGTAGCTGGCTGTGTGGCCTTTATGTAAAAAGTAAGTGCGTTGTAGCCACTCAGGTTGCGGCCTACCTTACTAAAAAAAACACCGCCGGCATAGGAGCCATTGGGGCTGTTTTCGTCTGGCACATCAAAGCGCATAGACTGGAGCGAACCATTATAGGTTACATCTCTCACCACCTGAAATGCTTTCACATCCGAACCCCCGAATGCGGCATAAGCCAGATCGGGCGTAAAATCATCTAAAAACACTTCGCCCGATGTGGAATATGTAGGCTGCTTCAGGTCGGCAACATCACGCTTTTCGCAACTCCAGCTGGCGAGCAATACACAGAATACGGCTGGAGCAAGCAGTAATCCGGTCAATTTTTCGGTTTTCTTGGTTTCCATAATTTGGCATAATGGTTTGGTTATTAACTTATTTCCTCCCGGTTTTGTTCAAAGTACCGTTTGGTTACCAGCACTTATTTGTGGAAATAGATATTATCCACATATATGTTTTTCATCAGGTTGGCAGGTGCATTCAGGATGATTTGAAACACCCTGTCTTTTTGAGATAATATGGTAACCGGTACCTCGCAGCTGTTCCACTGGTTGGCCCTCAAAAAAACGCTGTCGAATTTGTAAGAGCCCCTGGTATTGGTAGGGGTGCCCACATTTAGCAAATCCACATACAGGGCTGTTTCAGCCACAATGGGCTCTGTCGGAAACACATCCAGGTGGAGGTAGGCCATATCCCGAGCGTCTACTGCAGGGTTTTTGAATTCAATGCCCACAAAATTGAAATTGGAATACGAGATCACATTGTCTCCATTAATTTCAATATCAAGTGATTGAGTGGTTTGGTAGGGCTGCCAGTAGCCATTGAAATAATCAACCTTGCTGTTGGTATAGCGGTTGCTGTACAGCGAAACCACCTGCGAAGGATCTAAGGTAGGAACCGGGGCCGAGGTAAAGGCGGAGGAGTTGATGGTGATTGATCCTTTCACCTCTTCACCCCCAATGGTGGCCGTAATGGTGGCCGTGCCCTCCGATTTAATGGAAATAAAACCCAGATCATCAACGGTAGCTACTGCCGTGTTGGAAGACTGAAATGTGAAATAGGCTGGTGAAATGCCCAGGGTAAGATCGCCCACCGAAACCAGGTTTGCGGTGTAATTAAGGCCGTCGATTTTTATTTTACTGTTTACGAAACCATTCTGAATCAAATCTTTACCACCAAAAATGGCGGCAGAAACCGGTTTAATGGTTCCGAGCTTTTCGTACCGCACTTCATCCATCCAAAAGGTATATCCCTTTCCGTTTTCGGGCCCTTCAGAATACCAGAACAATCCTTTTTCTCTACTGAGTTTGGAAGCATCCGGAATGGGAATGACAAACTTTTTCCAATAGGTAGAAAGCTGGAGGTTGTTTACTGTAACCTGGTACTTGTTCTGGCCAAAATCGTTGCCTATGCCCAATTCGTTGAGTGTGGCCGATTGTGAGGCCTTGGCCCAAAAAGTTAAAGCATCGTAGCCAGAAAGGTCTCTCCCTACACTATCAAAATAAATACCACCAACATAAGCACCTTCTACTGCCCCTTCGTTGGGTACATCGAACTTCATAGAGGCGCTACCACTATATTTTACTTCCGCATCTACATTAAAACCTTTATAAAAACTGTTTCCGAATGCAGCATAACTGAGGCCTCCGCTAAATCCGTCGGTAAAAACCTCGCCATTCTGGTTAAAAGTGGCCGGGCCCAGGTCGTTGAGTTCCCTTTTCTGGCAGCCGAAACCAAACAGGATTCCCAATAAGAGAAGGCTAGGCAGCGATTGGCTGATCTGATGGATATTTTTCATGACATATTGTGCTGAAATTCAGCGTTTTGGTTTACTGCCCTATGTTGATTTGGATGTATGTCCGTACCTCCCACTCATTTCCATCGGGAAAGCCAATGGCATTTGGATCTGGAACCTGCTCGCCTGCTGCATTGGTAATGTACACCGGTGCATACCGGTTGGAGTATTTGTTCAGGGTGCGGTAGGTGCAACGAACACCGATTTTGGTGCCGGGCATCATAAACCAATCTGGCTTACCCACTTCGGTAGAGAGGTCGGCTATCCACTGTGCCGGGAAGGTGAGGTTGAAATCCCTGTGGTAGTCAAACGGACCCCAGTCGTTGAATTTACCAATGGCGGCAAACTTCACCTTACGGTATATGGTGCGGAGGTCGAATCCATACCGTTCTATGGTGCGGGGATCGCTGCCGTTTGCCTGTCCGTTTCCGGTATACAGATTGGCAATAAAGCCCAGATCCGGATTGATCTTTGAAACCACCCGGGTGTTCAGTTCCCACAAATCCTGGGCAGGTACAGCCCCGGGAAATACAAATGTGGTACGGCCATTTCCGAGGATACCAATGGCAGCATCCATAGTTGTAGGCAAGTGGCGATATACAAAGTCGGCACTAACCGCAAATTTGGCATCCTCGCTGCGGTCATTATCCCAATCGTACATCCAGGTTCCTGGAGTAGGGTCGTAGGTAAGCAGAAGCTCTCCTCCAACGGTTTCCCGGTTTGAGCGTACCGAAAAAGGATCGTCGAGAATATTGCGTGGGCGTCCAGGTGCTACAATATCTCCGCCAATTGGCCCTTCGATCGGCTTTTGATACATGAAGTTGGGCGCAATCTGCAGATTACCTGCATTGACTGTAAAGCCACTGAGCACATTGTACATGTTGCCACTGCCCACATCTTTCAAACGCCAGCCCGTAAAAGTTCTTGTCTGGTCTACACCTCCATTGGCCACCAGACCCATATAGGACGCCAAACCATACCAGTTAACCCGGCCAATGGAATAAGTTAATTTGATTTTACCACCAAAGTTGTCTGTGCTTTTAATTTCATCCTGAAATGCAGTTTCTACGCCATCTAGCGACCTAACTACCTGAAAGGTGCGGCCATTCAGTGGCTGACCACCCCAGAGACCGCCAACATTAAAACCGAAATCGCCGATTTTTCTGGAAATGCTGATGGCAGCTTTCCGGGTTTTTGGAGTTGGTACCGCAAACGAGCTCACCAATCCGCTGCGTTGGGTAATGTCTTCGTGGAAAATACCGGTGATGTCGAACCCTTTCACATTTTTGGAATATTTGGCCAAAACGGCTGGGTTGGCTCCCCACCATAGTTCCGGACCAAAGGCGAGCTTTAAACCCTTAATCAGTTTTTTGCCTTCAACTTCAAAGCCAAACGGTGCTTCGCCATTGTAGATGTCGATATTGGGCCCATAGTTGGCTTCGGGATAGAGATTGAAAAAGTCGCCTTCGTATGCCCAGTGGTAGTGGCCTGTCCGATAAAAACCGGTCAGGTTAAAATGCTTATGGTTCCAGGTAAATGTGCTTCGGTAAAGCTGCACCCGGTTGTTGGAGTTGATGACCTGGGGACCATTGTTGGTCATCACGGTAATCGGCCTACCCCGGTTTTCATAAAAAACCTCGTCGATCGGGTTTTGTGCCACATGGCCCAGCACATTGAATTGTACGTTGGCCATTACATTGGGTGCAGGCCTGGCCGTAACCCCAACATTGAAAGACTGCATATGGTCGAAACCCTGTTGGTTGGGATACGAAACCTTGTTCGGATCTGCGGCTTCTGGAGTGGTAATAAGGCTTCCTCCAGTTTGGAAGGTCCAGAAATTGGCCTGTAGGTTACTTAAATACAGTTTGCCTTTGGTTTCGCTACCCAGGGCCGCCTCGTCGCCACGTGCCTTTAATACGGCATCCATGGTTTGGATATTATCGAGGTAGCTCAGCTGCACATTGCCTTCGTATGGGTTGTACCGATGTACATCTTTCAGCATATAATACGCCGCCCTCGGAAACAATTGGTAAATACCTCTTTCGTTTACCGGGCCTTTGGCACAAATGCCAAACCACTCTTCGTTCATATTATTTTCGCCTTGAACAAAGTCGTTCTGGTATCCGCCATTCGACCAGGAAGCCGCCACATCGTGCTCATCTAAGCCAACTGTTTGGCCGGTTTTCCACCAACCATCGCTAAATTGAAATGTAAATCCACCGAGGCTGTTTCCTGCCTTTCCTTGTCCGGCGGCATTGGCGTAAATCTCTTTCCAGTTGCTCAATAAAATTCTGGCCTGAAAATCCTGGTCTTCTTTATTGTCCTTTGTGTTGTAGGCATCGGCACCAAACTCCGAGAGCAGAACCGGTTTATCGTATTCTTTCTGTACCGTTTCGTAGAGGTTGCCAAACGATGCACCCCTGTACACATTAATACCCAGTATATCAACGTCTTTACATTCTTCTTTTATTATTTCCAGGAACAGAACATCGCCATTACAAATGGCCACCGGATGCCCGGCATCCACTCCTTTCATTTCTTTGGCAGCTTCGTTGAAGAGCTTATACATCGGGTAAGCGCCTTGGGTAGATTTACGATCCTTCATCGGAATATTTTCCGTTTCGGCACCTCGCCAGAAAAGACCATAGTTGTTTTCATTACCTAGCAGGAAAAGCAAAACACCCGGCGTATTTTTATAACTCTCCGTCATTTCCTTTACCTCTTTGAGAAGCAATGTTCTCACAGCCGGGTTGGCATAATCTGTATTGGGATTCCAAACCCCATTCAGGGTAAGGCCATACCGACCGAAAGAATGGTTCAGCATGGTGTAAATGCCATAGGTTTCGTAGATGTACTGGATCCAACGAGCAGGCACACCGGTATACTGCCGAATCACATTTACACCCATATTTTTGAGAAGCGGCATCTCATAATCGAGTGCTCCTTTGATCACTTCGTCAGACTGGGTCCAGAGGCTGTATGTAAAGTTGGTTCCGATCGGGAAATAGTCCCAGTTCATACCATTGATGAAGACCGGTTTTCCGTTGGCCTCCAACCGGTAACCACCGTCCGATTTTTGAACGGATACTTTTTGAGCCTGTGAATATCGGGGCGCAAACGCCACCAGAAAAAGAAAGACCAGGGTGTAGAATTTAGCCATGTTTTGATTAATTTTTGCTTCACCAAAATCTGCATATCGGCAAACCAGGGTTTCGGCGTTGGTGTGTTTACTCTTTCTCTCCCGACTTTGCTCGAGACAAAAAGAGTGAGGCAAAAGTATTGGCAATGAGGACCCTCAGCCAAATAAAGCACTACATCTCTACTACATCTGGAAAATATTATTTGGCCAAATTTCGCTAAACAGGGGTAGAAAGGAGGTAGATCGGTCATTTACCATAGATACTACGCCTTGGATCTGCACCGAAGAGAAAACCCCGACAGCCGGTCTGGAATTCGGAATCATCTGGCTGCTGGAAAGCCGAAAAGCAACGGCTCTACGTTCGGCTTTCGACCCAGGATATTTTTCATTTGGTTTAGTTGAGACCGCAATGGAAAAATGATGAAGATCCGATGCCCGGCAAAAGCCCGAACCAGGCTGGGTTTTTCGCCCAACCCGAAGATCAGTAACTGGCAAAATTTACACTGTTGCTTCATCTCCCATATTCAATTCGGCAGGGCTTTAAATGGAGCACATGTGTAAGCCAATGGTTTTGCTAGCCGGATACAGGTAGCCTTTTTCCATCCATCCATTCAATATGAAATAGCCTAAAACGCCCCATGCCGAATATGATAAAACTTTTTACTTGCCGATGAAGTATTCATACGCCTAATTCGCTTTTCCGCTGCTACATCTACCGAGGCACTTTAGTAGCCAAAACGCTCAAAATCAAAAGAATAATTCTACATCCATTCCATGATAGCCCGGATTAGATTTCCATTCTTTATCCAGATCTTCTTTTTCTGGTATTGGGTCTGCTGTCCGGCTCAAACATTTGCCCAAACCTTGCTTGGCCAAACAGAAGTACTCACATTTTCGAGGAAGGAATACGGTGGCGGCGCACAAAACTGGGCCATGGCCCGGGACCAGAACCACCGATTGTATGTAGCGAATAACGAAGGGCTCTTGGTCTTAAATGGCAAGCGATGGCAGTTGTTTCCGGTGCCCAACAAAACCATACTGCGCTCTATCGCTTTTGGGCCCGGCAAAAAACTATACGCCGGTGCACAGGATGAGCTCGGCTATTTTGCGCCAGACCCGGTGGGCCGCCTGCGATATACATCACTCAGAAACCTGCTGCCTGCCAGCCAGCAAAAATTTCCGGATGTGTGGCAAATTGTAGCAACAGACAAGGATGTCTTTTTCAGAACCACAAAAGTTATTTTTCGCTACAACCAGAAAGAAATTGAATGCCAACCATCGACCAGCACATGGCACTCGTTACACCTGCACCATGGGTTTCCGCTGGCTCAGGACCAAAGTGGCGGTTTACTGCATTGGAAAAATGGACGATGGGACACCCTCATCCCACAACAGAAACTCCCGGAGGGATTCCTGATCTCCGATTTACAGACCTGGAATGGCGATACCAGCCTGATCAGCACCGAAAAATCCGGGTTCTTTTTTCTGATGAACCAAGAGATCATTCCATTGCAAATCAAAGGCGATGGTTTTGAAAACACACAGCACTTTACCTCTCTGTCTATTCTCGAGGACCACAGTTTTCTGGCCGGCACCTATTTCAACGGGCTTTACCAAATTGCAGCCAATGGAACCGTGTTGGAAAACATTTCCGAAAAAAATGGATTGAAAAATAATACCATCCGCTGCCTCAACGCCGACCCGCTCAATGGCATCTGGATGGGCCTGGACAATGGCATTGCTTACTATGAAAACCAGAATGCCATCCGCCATATCCATCCGCCCTCTTTTAAAAATGGAGTTGGTTATGCCGCAGCTCATTACCAAAACGAAATCTACTTTGCCCTTTCAACAGGCATTCAATACCTGCCCATAGGCAGCAACACCAATCTGGCCTCGTATTCTACCTCGCCAAAGCCTTTGCTCGATGGCCTGAGTTGGAATGTGTTTGTGATTGATAGCCAATTATTTGCCGGACGAGACGACGGCCTTTGGCACATCCAGAACCACCAGGCAAAACCCATTTCTCAATCTACCGGGTATTGGACAGGCAAGCAACTGCAAAACGGTTCAAAAACTGGCCTGATAGCAGGTAACTACTTTGGCCTCCAACTTTTCGAGCCGGAGCCTTCCTCATTTAAGGACATGGGAAAGATAGCCCGGTTTTCAGAATCGAGTCGCTATGTGGAAGTGGATCGGGATTTTGTGTGGGTTTCTCATCCCTACAGAGGCGTGTATAGAATGTACCCGGCGACCGGGCAGATGGTGTTTTTTAGCCAGAAAGATGGCCTCCCAGCCGATTTGAACAACCATGTTTTCCGGGTAAAGGGGAAAATCGTTTTTGCAACCTCAAAGGGTATTTACGAATTCAATCAATCCCGAAACCGGATGGAAAAATCCAACACTTTTGCTTCCATTTTTGGCGATTTGCCCATTCGATATCTCAAAGAGGAGCCCAATGGTAACATCTGGTTTGTGCAGGAAAATATGGTTGGGTTGGTAGACTTTGGCTCACAAAAGCCTCAGGTTCACTACATTCCAGAACTCAAAAACAAGATTGTGAGCGGATTCGAAAATATCTTTCCCTTCGACCATCGGAACATTTTTATAGGCAGCGATGATGGCTTCTACCACCTCAACTTCGAAAAATACCGGGAAAAAATCAGGTCGTTTTCTGTATTTCTCACCCAAATCAAAACCATTGCAAAAGGAGACAGTGTCATTTTTGGAGGATTTCGGTTTGATGCCCGGCCGCAGCAGGAGCACATTCATTTTCCATACCGGCTCAACTCCATCCAATTCACCTTTGCCAGCTCCATTTTCAATCCGGCAGAAAATCTGGAATTCAGCTATTTACTGGAGGGGTTCGATAAAAACTGGGGCGACTGGTCGCCAAAAACAGAAAAAGACTATACCAACCTACCAGCTGGAAACTATACTTTTAAGGTAAAGGCACGCAGAAGCCCATCGCACGAATCGCCTGTCTATACCTACAACTTTAGTGTAGAACCACCCTTTTTTCAAACCATCTGGGCCTATCTAATTTATGCCATTTCGTTTTTTGCCTTTTTGTATGGATTGTTAAAATTTCAATCGGGCAGATACCGTAAAAGACAGGAAGCCAGAAGAATAGCCGATCAGAAAAGGTTTGAAGAAGAACAAAGGCAACAAGCCTATCAGCACCAGTTGGAACTGGAAAAATCTGAAATGGAATTCATCCGCCTCCAAAACGAAAAGCTGGAAGGTGAAATTGAGCATAAAAATGCAGAGCTGGCCAGCGCCACCATGAACCTGGTTCAGAAGAAAGAATTTATCCTGAAACTCAAGGGCGAATTGCAGCAATTGCAGAAAACCA
>Ga0075163_10005573_pt1 | contig 16756 bp, 33 predicted proteins | sample JI1023141ADNA_FD_71478 | JGI IMG/M metagenome (GOLD analysis project Ga0075163, IMG submission 71478) | Wastewater effluent complex algal communities from Wisconsin, to seasonally profile nutrient transformation and Carbon sequestration -... | ecosystem: Engineered > WWTP > Effluent > Algae...
TTGTTTCTCAGTTTCTTGCTTCGACTTGAGCTCCTGCTCCAGGCGCTGGATGCGCTGCTCGTAGAGGGACTCCTTCTCTTGCTGCTTGTGCTCAGGGGTACCCACGCGAGCTAGGGCCGCAATGAACTCCTCGGGCTCCCATCCGCCCATACGAACGGCTTCTACGGGGTCCGACTTGAACTTCTTGAACCAGTCGACCGCAGCATCAATCTGCGACTCTTTCTGCTTCAGCTGCTCGGCCCGTTGCTGCAGTTCCATCTCCTGCTTCTTGAACTGCTCTCGTAAAGCCTGCTTTTCCTTCACCTTTTCGGTGCGCTGCTTGAGAATTCGCTCGATGTCCTCGAGGTCAGCCTCGTCCTTGGACTTGGCTTTGGCCTTCTCCTCCGTCTGAGGCTTCTGAGGCGCTTCCTCGTCAGTGGGCGCCTCTCCTTCCTCAAGGGCTTCCTTTGCGGCGTCTAGGGCCTCCTGGGGGATGTCCTCAAGGAGACCTCCGTCTCCAGAGGAAAGGTCGTCTGAGGTCGCTACTTCGGTCGTTGCTACGGCTGCTTCAGTCATGGTCCGTTACCTTGCGGGGGTTGACCTGCCCCGGGAGGGGGAGGAGGAGAGGCCTGGGGGGAAGGAGCTGGTGGCGGGGGTGGCTGTCCATGCCCTGGCGGGCCCTGCGGGGGCCCTTGCCCTGGAGGTGGAGCCGGGGGAGCCATCATGGACTTGGCCTTGGCGATGTACGTCTCGATGGCCATGAGCGCCTCGGGGCTGGCCCCTCGGATGCGCATCATATTGTAGTAGTCTGTACCCTTTTGTACGATAAGGTTCAGGTCATCGAAAGCGATGGGCTGCAGCGGCTGCTCATGCTTGGCAATCCACTGCAGGTTCTTGAGGACGATGTCCTCTCGCGAGTTGAGCTTGTCTTCCTCGGCCTCGATGTCGGGGTTCTGGCTTAGCCGGCGGTAGGTCGACTGGGAGATGACGTTCCTGGCCAGGAGCCGGTCCAGCTCGTTCATTCGCTCGGTGTACGAGCGTGAGAACTGGTTGACCGCAAACACGCGCATACGGCCTTGGCGCAGGTCGATGGTCAGCTCTGAGAGGTCAATCTCCTCGGCATCCTTCTCACTAGTGGCCGACAGGACCTTGACCTTGTAGCCCTGGTCCTTGAGCCACTGAGCATGCTCGAGAATCATCTTCCCGATACCCATGCACGCCATCTCGTAGGACATGTGCAGCATGGCGTTGTGCGAATCCTCCGTATCCTGGAATGATTCCAACGCTTTAGCTGACACTTCCCGCATTTGCTGGGGGAGCGTGTTGGTTGCTGAGAACTGGCTCATCCCGATGAGGTCGCGCATGCGCTGCGGAACCGAGTCCCGCTCGCGGTATGCGTCCTGCGTGATGGGGGTGGGATTCCACTCCTTCACGGCAGTGTTCGGGTTGTCCACCTCGTAGATTGAGGCAATCTCATCGTCGATCTGAGCCTTCCGAAGGCCAGAGTCCCGCTGGACAAGCAGCTTCGGCTGTCCGAGAAGCCGGTGCGCGTCACGAATCTTCACCGTGAGCTCGTTGAACCAGTTCTGCATAGGGCTCAGACGAGCCACGTAGCTCGGGCCCCAGAACCCGCCAGGAGGCGGCATGAGCTTGATGAAGAAGACCGGCCAGTCTCGGTCCCAATCCTCGTACAGCAGCGTCTGCTTGCCAATCCAGATGCAGTGCTTCCCGTTCTTACGCCAAGCCTCGCGCACGACAATCATGTCGCCACTAGCTACCTGCGCGTCCGTGTAAGCATACGAGAAGTTCGGGTCATCCATGAACTTCGCATCGATGATAGCCGCTCGCCTGTCGTCAACTTCTCCGTACAGGTCAGAGCTCTCCACGCCGAACTCGTCCAGAAGCTCCCAGCGGTCTACAAGCTTCACCCTGAACAGGGTCACCGGGTCGTTGTCCCTGGCCTCAACAGGGTCAATAAAGAAGTCCTGCACGGTAGGAGCCTTGACCACAATCTCTGCAGAGTCGTCCTTCAGCACACGGTGGGTTACTTCAACACAGCCAGTGCCAGCGACGATGCTCTCGAGTCCGGCCTTGGGGATGGCGCTACGGCATACGTTCTGGTCCTCGTAGACTCCGTCCAGGAATCGGTTGACCAGCTTCGCTTGCTCCTGGGTTTCCCAGTCCTGCGCAACTGTCGAGAATGTTGGGACAATCTTGTTTTTGAAGACCTTCGCGTGGAGCGTCTCCACGACGTTGGCAATCTCGTTGGCGAAGATGTCGTTGCCCCAGTCCATACGGAACCGCTCGACGGACCCGCCGAACATGGAGCAGTCTGCCCCGTATTGCTGCCAGAGCTCACGGATGGCCGTGTATCTGTCCATCTGGAGCTGAAGAGCCACGATGAAGTGGTTCTCGAGAAGCTCGTGAGGTTGCGGGTACTCAGCGTCAGGCTGCTCTGGCAGCTTGTACCAACGCTTGTACTTCTTCCTCAGCTCTTCATTTGCCTTAGTAATTCGGCTTTTTCTCGCCACTTCTCCCTACCTTTCAGCTTCTGCTCCTCCTTCTTGAGGTAGCGTTCTTCCTGCTTCTCGATTGCCTCTTGCTCGAGTCGTCTCCTCCATGGCCAGTAGCCCGGGTCCGATGGCTTCAGACGGACGTCTTTCTCCACTCCAAGCCTTGCGTGGGCCAGGTAGTGAACGGCGTTGACCCAGGCGCTGATGAGGTCTCCGTGGCCTGAGCCCTTCGACCGCGGGGACTTGATGCTGATGTGTCCGCCAGCCGTAGGCCTTGCCACGATGGTGGTGGCCTGGTGGATGAACCTGGGGTCGTCGGGGATCTTGCACATGCCCTGGTGGAGGACCGTACGCGTTCGCGCGTAGGCTATCTCCTTGCCCAGGATGCCCTCAGGCGCGTTGATGATACCTATGCCCGAGTCTCTCAGGAACTCCCTGATAGCCTCGCGGTAGTGCCCGTCAGCGATGACGTGAGGAACCTTGTAATCCCTGCACACCTCTGCAATCAGCTTGAACGCATCCGACGGCTTGACCGCCTGGTCGCGCGTAGGCCTCAGCTCCTCCATCCTGCTCACGATGAAGTGATGCCCGTCCCATTGGACCACCACTATAGCCGTGGAGTCACGCCTGAACGCCAGGTCTACCCCTACCGCGCAAGCCCACAGCCTTCCCCTAGGGTGAGGGTAGCCAGGGTCTACGCTCGAGCGCAGTGCCGACACATCGAAGAACCCGCCGGCCGAGGTCTTCGAGTCGTCACATTCCAACTCGCGCATCGCGCGCTCAGGATCTCGCTGGAACTCACGCTCCACCATCTCCCGGACCTCGGGGTCATCCCCTCGCATCTGGAGTGTCGTGGCTAGCGCGCTGATGGCCGTCTGCGGTGACCCGTAGTTCTTCTCGTGGGTCTCACGCATCACCGTTGGTACCGGTGTCGGCCAAGGTGTGGAGATGAGGACAATCTTGCCACCCGGTAGGAGGCGCGGCGTAGCGGCTGAAATCTGGTCTACGTCGGTAACTACGTAACGTCCCGAATCGTCAGGGGAAACGAACTGAGCCTCGTCCAGCAGCATCCCAATGATGGGACGGCCTCGGATGGTTCGGCCCTGAGGAGCTGCCGCGTGGACCTTGATCCCGATGACCTTCATGTCATGGGGACGCTTGATCATGATCTCCTCGTGCTTCTCGCTGATGATGTACCTCTTCAGGTTCGCATCCGTCAGAAGACCGCGGACCACGTTCATCGCGATACCCGCCGTCGACTTGTCGAAGCTCATCAGAGGAAAGACAGGAATAGCACCGTGCCTAGCTGCGCTCAGGTTGGCCGTCAGCGAGGAGTAGATTGCGTAGGCCCCTGACAGAGTGGTCTTCCCCGAACCGCGTCCCAGGGTCAACGTGACGAAAGAGCGGGCCAGGTAGGGGAAGCGCATGGCCCCACCGAACAGCTCAGAGCCAAGGTCTCTCAAGTCCTCCGGAAGGTCTTCCGGGTTCTCATCCCCAAACGCACACCTTGCCAGCACTTCCTGAGCGGGCGTCAGCCCAAGCTTCAGGACCTGCTTGCAGAAGACGTGGAAGGGGATGGCCTTGCTCATTCGTCCACGCCCCCATCTCGCTTCTTATCAGCCATCTCAAGCTCTTCCCGCTCGCTCTTCGCCAGAGCCTCAAGGAAGTCCTTGTGCTCCCTGGAGATTCTCTTGATGGACTCCAAGACCTTTACCCAGTCTGCGACCTTCACCCCAAAAGACTTTCGCGGGGGATAGTCACCCATCACAAGCCGCCCTTCGAAAACCCGGTATCCTCGTGCTCATCCTCGAAGAACGTCGCCGCACGGATGGCCGCGTCAAAGTCGTTCTGGTTCTTGTGACGGCTCATGAAGTCGATCCGGATGTGGTCCCACTCCTTATCGACACGAGCTCCCACAACGCAGTAGTAGTGTCCGTCACGCACGCCCTCATCGACGATCTTCAGCTCATCGACGTCCCTTCCGTGCTTTCTCGAGTACGGCCAGTTTCGGTTGTTCAACGACGACGTCGGTAGCCACAACGCTTTCCGTGTCGCCTGAATAATCCCCGCTTTTCTCATAGTCCGCCAATACGCTGAAATGTCTTACGTTGTGCGCAGTGAATGCCACCAGCCCCTTGGGGCCAAGGACGAAGAACAGGCCTTCCGCCATCCAGATGCCTTCCACACCGTGCTTGCCCACATCGAGCCTTGCGCTCTTCAGCCCAGGCAACTCGATGGTGAACTCCAGCTGGAGGTGGTTCAGCCTACGGACATCCTTGAATCCAAGCTGTGCAGGCGTCATACGTCCCCGATTCTATACGGGTTGTACATGTAATTCCTTGGGAATCTCACGAACTTGCAGTTCCTAGTGTAGTGAACAGGGTCTTGGCCGCAAACCACGGCTGTCATGAGGGTGAATATCTTCTTCCGTCGTAGCTCCAGCGGTACGAAGGCCCAGTGGAGCAGCCCGGGCCGGTCATCGTCTCCCCTGCGGCCGCAGATCCACGCGTGGACCACCTCAGGCTCGTCAGGGTCAATCAGCGACTGGCAAAGGTGAAAGCTCCGATCGATCGCACGAGCTTCCTCGTCGTTGAGCAGCGGCCTCTTCACCGCACGGTCCATCTGCTCGCTTACGGAGTGAATCCAGGAGCTCCTGATGAACGGCTTGTGACTGAACCTGGCTGGAACCAGCTTGAGCCTATCCAGCCACCTTACAGGACCGTGCTTCGACTCACCCATGGCGTCTCCGGTCCATCAGGCCCCAGTACACCTCTTCCCACGTGCTGCCCGTCACTACGTCTTTCGTCCACGGCGCTGTTCCCATCAGCGTCCCGTCCTCGCATCGCTCAAACACCATCGCTAGGCTCGGCAAGCTCGGTCCCTTTCGGCGGGAGTCCTACCTTCTCAACGTAGCTGTTGTGCACACCGTATGCGACACCTGCATACCCGCTGTACTTTCGCTCTTCTGCGGTCATTCCCCACAGGAACCGCCAGTGGTTTGAGGCGTAGGTCCTTCCCACGAAAACCATACCGTCAGTCTTCGGCAGGAACTCTTTCGATGGGTCGAAGTGGACGCTGCGGCGGATGTTCTCCGTCTGGTTTTGCCAGTCGTTCCCGTCGTGGCTGTCGAAGTCGAGGATGTGCTCCACCATCGACATGCTCGGCTTCAGGATGCACTTCCCCTCCATCTGGGAGAAGACGTTCACCGCCTCATCGAACTGCAGGCCTGGAAACCTCGGCATCAAACCCAGGAGCTTCTTCCACCACAGTGCCGTCGCCATGCCGCCGAACCCGGTAAACCCGTCGGTGGTCTCGTAGTAGCGCCAGCCAACTCGGTACAAGTCGGGGCCCGTGGCGTTGTTGCACTGCATGTCGGCGAACCCGCCTTCGGCCGCTACGCTCTCCGCCATCTCCCGCTGGACAGCTTCCCACTCCGGATGAAGCTCGCAGTCGTCTGGGAACGCACACACCACGTCTTCGTCTGGCAGGTCACGGGTGAAGTCTTCCAGCTTCTCCATCCATGCCCTACGGCTTCCTTGTCGCTTGTCGTCAAACCAGATGCTTGCACAGGTGGACTCAGCGACCTTGAACGCGTTGGCTTTCCTGGCTTCATCCCAGTCAACGCCGATGACGAGGTTATGGATTTTCAACGGCAAAACCTTTCCAGATGGCCCTTGCTAGGGAGGCTCTCTCCAGGAGAATCACGCTATCGGTGGGAGGCAGCAGTCTCATCATGGCGCTCTTCCGCGTGATCTTCCTGATTCTCTTGATCTCGCACTCGAACCAGCTCGGGATGTGAGTTGTCATCTCACAACCCTACGTCGAATGGAATCTGCGTAGCGGAGGCTACGGAAGAGGAAGAGGCCAGGTAGGGAAAGAGAGGCGAAGCAGAGAGCCGCAGCCACCGCCACGGCCACCGCGATGCAGTGGCCTCTCACGACGACTTACCGCTTGTGTCGGTCACGTCCATAATCTCCTCCCCGAACAGCCCCTCCAGGAAGTCCCCGAGCTCGGCGTCCGTCTCAATCACGGAGCCCCTCTCCTCCACGTGCTCGGCCGCGATACGGACCATGCCCTCCCCGAACACCCGGCGGAGCATCTTCCCCAGCTCTCTAGCCTTACTCACTGAGCCTCCCGAGCCTTCACAAGCCTGTTCAGGTCACCCTGGTACGTAGCGCTTCCAATGTGGTTCGGGCTGCCACCTAACCACATGTGTACTACTCCTCCGATATCCTTCCATCGTTTGCAGAAGGTGTAGTCCTCGCTGAGGTAGATGCCGTCATTTGGGTCGATGACGCAGTCGAACAGCGCATGGACTATCTCACCCTGCGAACCGAACGAGTCGCTGATGTGGGCGGTTTCAGGATACCTTTGCATCATGCTGGTGATGACGTGCTTCTGAATCATCATGAAGCCGGTACCTAGCCAGCGGACTGGGATGCACCCGTCCTGGGCCTGTAAGGCCTCTCCAGGCTCTCCGTCGCCCTGGATGAAGTATGAGGCCCCTGCGGTCTTCAGGCTGTTAGCGGTGGCTCCAGGCTGCTTGGATTCGAAGAGCACTGCATCCCACTCGATACGCTTGCGTGGGTAGGCACATCCGACGATGTCCTTCTTGAGCTTGAGCATCTCGAAGACCCAGCCTGGGTCGAACTCAAGGTCAGCGTCGATGAACATCAGCCTGTCACGGCTGCTCCGGCTCTCCCTCAGGAACTGGTGCACTGCCTGGTTCCTCGCCCTCTGGATCAGGCTCTCCCCCTCCTGGAACAGGAACGTTAGCTCCCAAGGCTCCATCAGCTGAGAGCCATCCGGAATCTTCTCCTGGGTCATGTGAGCTCGTTCGAGCTGGCTTGCCAGGTTCCCTAGCCCGATGAGTCCCTTCGCTGTCCTTGTGCACATCAGTCCGCCGTAGGTCGGCATCGCGATGTACAGCGTCGGTCTCGGAGCTTCTTGCTTCCAGTACGCGTGCCTTTGCAATCTCTAGTCCTCCGTTGTCGAACCACGTAGGCGTAAACGCATCCTTGTTCTTCGCGAAGATAGAAGCCTCCTTCTCCGCAAGGTCCAAGGCCATCTTCTCCAGCTGCATCGCCCTCGCGCTCAGCTTTACCGCCTGGTCGGTCCAGATCATGGCGTCTGAACCCTTACGGCATTCAGCACCTACCACCTGACACCACCTAGACGCAGCAAGTGCGAGAGAAGCGCTCATGATAAGATTGTTCACACCTACGCTTACGCGTTGGAACATCTCGATGAACTCCTTCTGACGCTGGCGGCGGTACTTGAAGGCCTGCCGCAGGATCCGCTTGTAGATCGGGTCTGCTATCGCTAGCTCGTGGACCGGTATACCAAAAGCCGCCATCCCAGGCTTCCGACCAGGCTTGGCCCACAACGGGTTTCTCTCCTGGCCCTTCTTGAACAGGTGCCGCCTAGGGGTCCCCGGTTGAGCCCTTGGCTCCCGGGGTACCTCCGAACCGTCGTGGCCTAATTCCCTGCGACGTTTGGTTACAACGTAGTCAATATCACTACGCTTGGAAGCTTTTCCAGCCATTCAATAGCCTACGTCCCAGATGCTACTGGAACCGATAGTTTTTGGCTATTGGTTGGAGGTAAAATATCGCACAGTGTGGTTTGAGAGATTGGTCGGCTGGAATGGTTGAAGTTTTCCGGGCCCCTCTCCCTCTTTCCCTCGGTTGGGGGGACTTTCCCCTGGGATATCGCGAAGTTACGCGTCCACCAGCCATCGTCACATGGGTCACCGGGGTTTGGTGGTGTGCACGTAACTCAAGGGAGAGTGATGCACGTAACTCAAGGGAGAGTGAGGTTTGGTGGTGTGCACGTAACTCAAGCGTCGACTAGGGCGGGGTAAGGACCCCGGGGATCGACGAACAGGACGGACACGCCGGTCACGGTTCGCCCCCGATCAGGTCCAGGACGCGCTGGAGCGCCATCCGCTCGGACCACGCCTCGATCACCATCTGCGGGATCCGGGTCCCCCGCGCCCGGCCGTACTTCTCCTCCGTCCGCCTGCACCGTTCGATCCTCCCCCTCAGGTACCGCGCCAGCTCCTCGACCCTCATTCGTCCTCCTCCGGCAGCCACCTCGGCTCGGCCAGGCCCCGGCAGACGACCCCGACGTCGTCCGCCTCCTCGGCGGTCAGCCAGGAGCGGCGGAGCCCGACGCAGGCCGGGCAGTCGTGGAACTTCGCCCGGGAGCCCCTGCGTGATGTGAGTTTATGTAGTGGGATCGGATAGCGCGTTCTCGGCGGCGGTGCGGACAGCTGGGCTGTCGTCGATATGAGAGATCTCCTCAAGAGTCGACCGGATCTCCGAGTTGATGTGCCTTTGGAGTCCGTAGATTGCTCCCTCTCGTACAACAGCCGAGTCGTGACCGAGAAGTGGTACGAGGGTGCGACGTACCAAGTCACTAATGCTGCTTCGCCCAAGCGCTTCAGCCGCAAACGTTAGGTCTGACGGTTCCAGACGATCGTTCTCAATGAGCTTCGCGAGGTCGTAAGGAAATCTTTCGGACAGCAGATCGAATGCCCCCTCGCATGGGCGATTCCACCGCTCCATCATTGCTTTGGCTGCTTCATCTGTGAGTGCCTCAACGGGATATTCGACCTCGTTTAACCCATCACTTACGTCAATTCCAATGTACGTAGCCATGATCAAACCTTTCTAGAGGAAAAACCCCGACTTGTAGACGCGAGTAATGGTTACTCCCGTGATAGGTCGATCGTCCGGACAACGATACTTTGCCCACGCACCTTCTACGGCGTCGTTTACGAATTGCATCCCCTCCGTAGTGTCGTCCCGTCCGATCATCTTACCTTGTGCCTCATCAAGGTGCGCTTGATGCTTTAAAGCCTCATCTTCGGGGATTAGCAAAAGCTTCACGTCTTCGGGGTTTTCTTCCCAGATTAACAGTACCATGGTCATTCCTCCACGTTAGCCGTCTGAGCCGCGAGCACAATACCATAGATCCGCGCAATGAGCACCACCCAAAAACCGACAGCAACGAGGGCCACATCGCCCGGAGGCGATAAGACGCATCTGTTCAGTGAAAACATTGCGAGACCATGACATCGCAACGTGTTGATATCGTTCAGGTGACGCAATCCGACATGACATTCTCGCCATGTGGTCGAACGCACCACACGAGTAGTTACGGATACTTGCCCTGGCGCGCTCGTTGGCGCGCAGGCTGCATTATCGGTTGTCATGCACGACGGGCGCTACAACAGAATCTCGGACGCTCTGGACTACGACGTGTACTGCCACTTGCTGGCCTCAGGAGCTCCGCTGAGCGCTCTTGAGGACCTGGCTAGGGTGAGGGAGAGCTGGACGTCTGTGGAAGCGTCTGAGGACGACGTGGAGGCACTGTCGAGTGCGCCCACGATGAGGGTGGAGTGATCCTTGTTTTTTAGGCCTATCTGGCGCGGTAATGTACTTTATGCTCGCCTACCTGAACAATGTAGGTGAGGCGTACAGGGTGGAACGAATCCGAAGGGAGCGTGACAAGTGGAACCGATTCTAGGGATGGCGTTGTGCTGGGTGATCGGGTTTCTGGCTTCGGTGTGGGCATACACCAGCTCAGTGGCTGAGAACCGTGCGGAGCGGCGGATGCTCGAACATGCACGGCAGCTGCACATGTACGCAGCTCAACAGTATTGGAGCCAGCGATGACCTACGTACACAGGACATACATCGTGCAGTGCTGTTTCCTGGGCCGTAGTGGCCGTCTGCACCGCATTCGAAGCGGTGGCCTATACACACGGCGTGATGCTCAGGAAGTCGCTGAGAAGGCCGCAGGAGAGGGTACTGTGACCAGTTGGTCTAGGGACGGTGTGTACGGTGTTACTCGTCAACCTGACGGTACTCTGGTTGCCTCACATTGTGTGCTGGAGGACATCCGATGGGACGAGTAGAGTACGACATATCACACATGGTAGGAAAGGAGTTCTCTTCAGTCATTGGTATGGAGGCCGGTAGCACCGAGGTGGCGTTCATGAACGACGACTGGTCGTTCCGCTTCTACCACGATATGGAATGCTGTGAGGATGTGTGTGTGGAGGATGTATGTGGAGATGCTGACGATCTACTTGGAACACCCATCCTGGTAGCCGAGGAGGTCAGCAACTACACGGGTCCAGTTGTGGATGGCCGGTACGAGGGAGAGTACCAGTGGACCTTCTACAGGTTCGTGACCGTGAAGGGTACGGTTACCGTACGGTGGCTCGGAGAATCAAACGGCTTCTACTCCACGGACGTGGACCTTCATGTGTTCAAGAAGGACTCAAATGATGGGCGCTAGGTGGCTTGCGCTTGACCCTAGAAAGTACCGAGTGTCCGTGCGTAAAAACGGCGAGCTGTGGTCGGTCAAGATAGAGAACCGCATTAGTAGGCTCGTGTACCATCCAGTGTACGTGGACCATGACCCTATGTATGCGCTGAAAAAAGCGCTAGTGCTGGCCCTTTACGTCTCAGGGGAGAAACACTGGTACGTGTGCGATTGGCCCTCTGATCATGAGTAGCCTCTCTGCTCCGCCTCGCTCCCTTTCCTTCCCTCCTTGGCCTCTCTCAACCTTATAAACCCGAGGTTTACATGTTTGGACCAGCTAATGAGAAGTACTACGACGATCCAGCCGACGCAGAAGAAGAAGAGGGCCTGGAAGGGGAAGAAGAGGAGGAGGAAGAAGCCCACCTAGCAGAGCTCGACTTTGAAAACCCCGACATCAATGAAGGTGCCGACCCATACGAACGTACATGTGTAGTGTGTGATGACCTAGCCCTACCGTACGAGGACCTATGTGTGAGCTGCTTGAAACTCGAAGTGGAGTTTGGGGATGACCATGGTCGGGACTGAGTGCTGCATCCTGGTTCACGAGTCATGCGTTGACCATCAGCTAGAGCAAGCCGGGATTCAAACAACACCACTAAACCCCTACGTAGTACACACCTGCGGCCAGCCAAGGTGCATAAACATCAAGCACTTACGAGCGGGTGACTGGTTGGATCGGGTTGTGGATCGTCCAGTACTGAACCTAGAGGTTCACTCCTACTGGTCCTCTCACCAAAAGGGCGGTCCGATCACCATGTGACGAAGTCACACCCTACTGACGGAGCGACCATCGGGAGCGGAGGAAGCTAAAAAACTCACGAAGTGAGTGGGCTAGCCGCTTCACACGATAGGGGTTGTTAGCCGTCGTACAACGAAGGGTTAGGGCCGGATGTATTTAGTAGGGGTTGGGGCTGGGTTTAGGAATGAGTTGGGACTTATCAACCAACCCCGGGCCCGAGAGCACCTTCGGTGTACGGAGAGCGCGGCTAGCCGCTAAAGAGGAATATAAGGTGACGGTCAGGAATCGCCTTGTCAAGTCGACCCACATGTCGATTGTACTCTTAGCCCAATACATACGCGCACTTAGGTCATAGTGTAGAATGCATCCAAAAAGGGCTGTTTTGAGAGATGTGTGCATCCTACAGCATTCATAATACACACACACAATGGAGTTTGATGTATGTCTGGAGATGGTAACTCCCCGTTGCGGTGGACAAGTTGTGGAGAAGGTCCGTCGGATGGGATTGCGGACTTGCTGGAACGTGGGCGTGAGCTACTGAGCCGGGTCCGTGATTACGGGGACGCCAGGTTGCCCAGGGCTGAGCGCCAGAGGCTTCAGCGGGAGGACAGCGAGAACAGGCTACGCCGGGCCATACGTCGCTTTGACGGGCCGTTCACGTGCCAGGACATGGTGAATGCATCTGGTGTCCAGAAGAACTTCGTGAAGCCATTCCTGGAGGCTGAGGCTAGCGCCGGGAGGCTGATCAAGGTCAACCGCGTCCGGTACGAAAGGAAGATCCTGCGATGGGAGTAAAGCGTTTTTGGGTGGTGAGATTGCAAACCCGCCAGGACGGTCCAGCCGTGTATCTGGACGCTGAGAAGCTGCTCACCACGAGCATCCGCAGGGCCATGCGGTTCACGTCGCTACGGTCGGCTAAGCACTGGTGCGGGTGGTCGTGCGCAACGTTTGAGCAGACGGAGGTCTCAAGTTGAAAGGCCAAAATGTCCGCATCTACTACCAGCTGAAGTGCGACGATTTTTATTACGGCGGCGACGGGTCTTGGTTTCTAAACCCAAGAAAGGGAATCGCTTACGATTTCCTAGAGGATGCAAGGGCTGAGGCCAAGGAGCTCGGAGGAGCTGGACCATGGGGGAAGCTTGTTGCGTTGAAGGTCACGCTCGTTCGCAGGAGGAAGTGATGGCAACCCAAACCCGAAAAGCTGTTTTTTACAGGATTAGACGCGGTTACCAGTACTACTCCGACGCGTACGGATTTGTTGACGTTTCAGAGAAACACGACCAGTTCTGTACGAGTGAAGGTGCTTTGGAGGAGCTTTCACTTCTGAAGAAACTGCCTTGGTTCCCGGAAGATGCGGTCGTCGTAAAGGTGTCCTGGAAGTTGCGGAGGAAAGTCTAGTGGACCCGAGAATTGCAGCGATGATCCTCCGCGTGTTCCTGCAGGCAGGATTCAACGAAGCCCACCACGCGTGCTCCGTGGAGAACCTGGCAGACAAGGGGCAGCCCTCGGTGCTTGTGCGAGCCTGCTCCGTGTACGTGGACAAGGCCGAGCGCTGTCAGGTGGTCTTTGACGCGAAGCGAGCGGCCAGGATCCTGTGCGAGCCATCAGACCAGTTCCTGCTGCCTACCTCGAGGGAGACGCGGATATGACGGACGAGGAACTTGACAAGAAGATCGTGGAGGCTGAGGCAAGGCTCGCAGCGGAAGATGAAAATATCAACACCGGAAAAGTCGGACATCCCGGCAAATGGTGGGAGCTCGAAAAGGAGATGAAGAAGCTACGGACCATACGCTACGTGCGAGAAGAGTGTCGCAGGATCGACTACAAGAAGATGCTTCTTGACGTGGCGGACCGTGTTGAATCTGGACATGATCACTGGTCCGTGTGGCCGATGGCGGTGCCAGGTAAAGTGATGTCGACTTACTACCCGGCGGAAACGGAAAATCGCAAACGCGTAGCCGCGTACCTGATGGAAGCCGCGTCAAAGACGTGGGTTACATGCAGCAATCCTCTCAGCTTGATGACCTCACCAGGCCCAGATGGATCGATTCAGTACACGTTCATGGTCTACGAATACGAGGGGCTCGATGGATAGGCTCAAGTCAGCCCGCATGGAGGCCATGAACGCTCGCGCGAAGTGGCTCCGCTACGAGAAGGCGTACCACTGGGCCCAGGGCCAGGTGCTCAAGTACAGGGTCCTATGGAACTCAGCCGAGCTCGACATGTACGACGCTGTAAGAGAGTTGCAAAGGCTCGAAGAGATTGAAGAATCTGAACCTGAATTCTAAACTAGTGCATGGCAGACAAGAGCTACAAGCAGCGGCTGATTGACGCAGCCATGGCCATCCAGAAGGCCGTGGACCCTACCCAGTGGCACAAGACCTGGGGCTGGGTATCCGAGCACACACCGGTAGACAAGCTGAAGATGGACGACAACGTAGAGCGGGTCAGGGAAGCCGTGGACGAGAAGGCTTCCAAGGTGGAGCACCCGGTCGTGGGAGAGCTGCTCCACTCACCTGTGATGGAACCCGCACGGTCGGCCCAGAAGTGGTTCAACGAGAAGTCTGCAGCCGCCAGGGAGCCCGTCTTCACCCACGATGATGAGATTGACGGCGGTGAGCTTTGAGGACGGCGCTCGCTGCTGCCCTCTCATCCCTCCTTGGCCTCTCCTGCTCCCTTCGAACCGGGGCTGAGTGTCGCGACGTAGGACCACTGGAGGACCGTGTATGGCACTTCAGCGAGGATGGCCTAGGACGAGCCTTCGAGGAGGCAGAGGCCTTCTGGTCAAGGCACGGAGTAAAGGGCCTCAGCGTGGCGTATACGCCGAATGCGAGTGCTCTCGAGGGCTACCGCAACGTGGTCAGGTTCTCAGATGAACGACCCGTCAACGAGGAAGGGCTTGTCTCTGGCCAGTGCATCTTCAACGGAACTGCTGTGACAATACTCGTTTTCCATAATCATATCAGCAACAAGGAGCTTCTTGACGTAGTGCTCAGGCATGAGCTTGGGCACTCACTGGGGCTCAGACACGTTCAGAAGAGTAGTGACATCATGTCACCAACCGTAGGGAACGGTAGCACATGGGGAGAGCTGGATGAAGCAGAATGCAGAAGGGTCGGATATTGTGGTGGATGAGATGATCCAGGTGTTCTCCCAGCTGGGAGACATGGAACAGAAGCTTGTCCTGTCGCTCGCGAAGCGAGTGGCTCTGGGACAGGGTCAGTACGGTCACTTGAGCCTTGGGAAGAAGGCCTGGAAGAAGGAGGCTTGTGAGGAGCTTGTGGACGCATGTGTGTACATGTGGATGGCAGCAGAGGAGCTGAAGCGATGATGGACTGGTTGCTAGATTCGTTGGTGGAGAAGGCTGAGGAGCTCGCGGAAGAGGCGAAGGACCTCTCCGATGATGCCCTCGACGAGATTCTTTCCAGGGTGGAGGAGCTGCTTGAAGACTAAGCGCTCGATCGACCCCTTCGACCCGCGGAGATGGCTCCGACCGGCTAAACTAGCTCTCGCGTTAGCGAGCGTGGAGCTAGACTCCGCTCGCTCCAGCTACCCGGAGATGCGCTCCCTGCACGAGGGGTACGCCATCCTCCTCGAGGAGGTCGACGAGCTATGGGACGAGATCAAGAAGAAGCCGTCGGACACGAGCATCCTCAAGGTCAGGGAGGAAGCTATCCAGGTGGCAGCCATGGCCCTTCGTATCGTGGTGGACCTATGCCAGGTGAAGCCCAGTGAATTCGAGGAGTGAGTCGGACATACAGGCAGAGATACTCAGCGCTTTGCATGCCGTGGGACTGACAGCGTTTCGTATCCCCGCAGGCACGTTCAAGCGAGGCAGCCGCTACATCAAGTCGGTCAACAAGGGCTGGCCAGACATCATCGTTCTAGGCCCTCCTACGGGCAGGATGATTGGTCTCGAGGTGAAGCGAGAAGAGGGAGGCCTGGTAGGGAAAGCGCAGGTGGTCATGAAGGCCGTGTTTGAGGCCAGCGGAGCCGCATACGAGTTTGTGAGGTCCGTGGATGAGACGAGGGAAGCCCTTCGTAAGCACGGGATTATCATTGGATGAGCCAAGAGACACTGTTCGAGCAGCCGGCAAACGCGAACGACGAGAAGTCCGTAGAGAGAACGTCTCTCCCCACCCGCGAGCAGTGGCTGCTTGCAGAGCGGAAGTGGCTAGGGAAAGCGAAGCGGACAGACCTTGCTGTCCACGTGCTGAGGGAGGGCGACCACTATGCGCTCTGCTTCTCGCGTGAGAACAGGGATGGAAACCTCTCGTACAGGAGCAGCTACTACCTGAGTCGAGCGGCATTCATGATGCTCTGCGATGCGATCAGGAGCCTGCCGGAGATTGTGAAGTGATTCAACGTACCTACGTGGCGCGAAAGTGAAGGTGTATAATGACAGCTAAGCTGTACGAGGCGCTTGCGGCTGCTCAGCTCGAGATGGGGGCAGCCATCAAGGACTCTCAAAACCCCCAGTTCAGGTCACGCTATGCGGACCTTGCCAGCGTGTGGGAAGCATGGCGGCAGGTAGGACCGAAGAACGGCCTAAGCATCATCCAGCGCGTACAGGATGCTGGCGAGCGTACAGGCGTTCTGATTGAGACCATCCTGGCGCACTCCTCAGGGGAGACGCTGTCTACTACGGCGTTCTTCCCACTGGGTGCCAAGCATGACGCTCAGGCCTACGGGTCGGCCATCACCTACGGAAGGCGTTACTGCATGGCCGCTATGGTTGGTATCGTCCAGGACGACGATGACGGGAATGCAGCGTCCGCCCCTACCGGGAAAGACCCTGTGGTGATGATGAAGGAGAAGGCCGACCAGCTACGGGCCAAGGGAGACGTGGAGGGCATGCGAGCTCTAGCGAACACCGACGTGGTGGCCTCCCACCAGAGGCTTGCCGAGTATCTTCAGAAGTCGATTGATGCAGTGAAAGCAGCGAAGAAGGAGCAACAGAAATGATCGTGATGACCGTAACCGGAAACCTCACCCGTGACTGCGAAGCGAAGACGACCCCGTACGGGAAGGAGGTATCCGTATTCAGCGTGGCGTCCAATGTGGGGTATGGTGAGAAGGCCACATCCCAATTCGTGGAGTGTGAGTACCACGTCGCTTCGGAGAAGTTCCGAGCGATGCTTACGAAGGGCTCCAGGGTCACGGTGGTGGGCTCCGCAGTCCTGAAGCC
>Ga0075163_10005576_pt1 | contig 16754 bp, 16 predicted proteins | sample JI1023141ADNA_FD_71478 | JGI IMG/M metagenome (GOLD analysis project Ga0075163, IMG submission 71478) | Wastewater effluent complex algal communities from Wisconsin, to seasonally profile nutrient transformation and Carbon sequestration -... | ecosystem: Engineered > WWTP > Effluent > Algae...
GCTAATACCTATAGGGTCTGACCCTGTAGGTAATTAACTGGGCATTGGGTATACTGGATACATGCCAGCAAAGAACGCTATCAAAGAATACGTTGAGGACGGTTACTATCATGTGTATAACCGCGGGGTTTCAAAAAGCAGGATATTTCACGACACGCAAGATTATCAGAAATTTCTTGAATTGCTCGAGAGGTATTTGAGCCACGAAGCCGCAAAGAAGCCAAATGGTGTCAAATATGTCTCGTATGCTGATGATGTTAGCTTACTCGCATATTGCCTTATGCCAAACCACTTTCATTTGCTGCTCCAACAAAAATCCAAAAATGGCATGGCCAATCTCATGAAGTCGGTCTGTGTCGCCTATAGCATGTATTTCAACAAGAAGTACGGCCATGTCGGGACTGTTTTACAGCAACGATATCGAGCAGTACGCATGACAAATGATGCTCAATTTACGCATATCAGCAGGTATATTCATATGAACCCCAAAGATTATGAAGCGTGGAGATGGTCCAGCCTTGGCTACTATACCGGCGAGAAGAGACTTGCTTGGGTCTACACTGATCGCTTGCCAGAAGTAGGTGATTATAGGGCGTTTCTCAATGAATATCGTGATCGTCGAGATGAACTTGCCGCGCTGAAAGATATTTTCGCGGGATAAATCTATAGGGTCTGACCCTGTAGGTGATTATCTGATACAATAGAAGGTAATGAGCAAGAAACTCTATATCACGACCGCTATTCCGTATGTAAACGGCAAACCGCACATCGGTCATGCCCTTGATTATCTGATCGCCGATATCTGGGCGCGATATCATCGGGCCAATGGTCAGGAAGTAAAATTTCAAGCCGGTACCGATGAGCATGGCAACAAAAATGCTGCCAAAGCCGTCGAAGCTGGCTTAACACCGCAACAATACGTCGATCAGTCACATGTGAACTTCAAAGATTTCATCACCGCGCTCGGCGTGCAGTACACCGATTTTGTCCGCACGACCGACGCGCACCATGTCAGCTCAGTCCAGTACATCTGGCAAAAACTATTACCCTACATCTACAAAGGCACCTACGAGGGCTGGTATTGCAACGGATGTGAAAGCTTCGTCACCGACAAGGAGGCCCAGGCAAACAACGGCGTCTGCCCTGATCATCAGCAGCCATATACCCGGCTCAGCGAAGACAATTATTATTTTAAACTGAGTAGCTTCACCGAGCAGATTCGCGCTGCGCTCGATGCACACAAATTTGAGATCGTGCCGAAGTTTCGCGAGAACGAATTTCGTAGTTTGCTCGATAGTGGCCTGCAAGACATCAGTATCTCACGGCCCAAAAAGAGCCTTAGTTGGGGTGTACCAGTGCCCGGCGATGACAGTCAGGTGATGTATGTCTGGATCGATGCGCTCAGTAACTACATCACGGTGATTGGCTACCCAGACGACCCAACCTGGCAAGAATACTGGCCAGCCGATATCCAAGTGGTTGGCAAAGACATCCTGCGTTTTCACGCGGCTATCTGGCCGGCGATGTTGATCGGGCTTGATTTACCGCTGCCGAAAAAATTGCTGGTTCATGGCCATATCGGCTCGGGCGGCGTCAAGATGAGCAAATCGATCGGCAATGTCGTCGATCCGATGGAGGTCATCGAGAACTACGGCGTCGACGGGTTCCGTTACTACTTCTCACGTCATATTCCGACACTCGACGACGGTGATTTCACCTGGGAAAAATTTGAGACTGCCTACAATACTGAGCTCAGCAACGAACTCGGCAACCTCGTCCAGCGTGTCGTCGCCATGGTCAACCGCTATCAGGCCGGCGTCATCGGTGAGGGCGTCAAAGCCGAGCATGACAGTCAGGCCTATCACGATGCGATGCACGATCTGGAGTTCAACAAAGCGCTCGATGCTGTCTGGGTGACGATTCGTTCACTCAACCAATACCTCGAAGACGTCAAGCCATGGGAAGTCGCCAAGCGTAAGGATACTGATCCTGACTCAGTCGGTCATCTCGAAGAGATACTGCTCCATGCTGTCGGCACACTGCAGCAGATCGCCGAGCTACTAACGCCGTTCATGCCGACGACCGCCGCTGCCATCACCAAAATCTTCGAAGGTGGCGTCATCACACCGTACGAGGGTGTGCTGTTTCCAAAGAAATACCTGCATACCACTGATCCTCATGGCTCACCAGCTCCTGTCGTCGCGCCAGCTCCGCAACAGCCTGCGCAATAATTTCTCGATGCGATCCATAGAGCGGCGGTAGATTATCGAGCTGAGCCCAGCAAATATCATTCGCATCATCGCCGGCTTGGCCGTCTTCTTGTTCGGTCAAGAAGAGATAGGCGTCCGTCTCGATCCATCGTGTCCGCGATGTTCTGGGGTCGTCAACTCTCCCACGATACACTAAGTCGCCGGTGTTCAGGAGGGCGTGGCATTCTTCCATGGCCTCACGGCGTGCGGCCGACAGTGAGTCTTCGCTCTCATCGACAAATCCGCCGGGCAGTGCCCACATCTGGTCCTTCGCCCGCCAGATGAGTCGTACTCTATCGCCGTTGATGATGACAGCATCGGCCGTATAATTCGGTCCGTCATGCCAGAGTTGTTCTCTCTGCGCCGCAGCTTCGGCGCGTCGTTGGTCGGCTTCACGGCAGAGGGCTTGCCATGCCGACGCTCCCATAGCACGGACTGTTTTTACGGCCTCAATATATCGCTCGACTACTTCGGGCGGTCCGGTGTGCTTACCTTCGACGTCACTGAGTTTGACCGTCGGGATATTATTGACGGCAACTGCTTTCATCACGAAATTATTTGGTGTTAGACCGAGGTCATTGGTCAGTGTCGTGCCCCAGCCAAACATGAGCTGGATCTTGCCGTTAAAATAATCTGCCAGGGCAATGATTTGATCGATATCAAGCCCGTCACTAAAGACAATCGTCTTGGTCGTCGGGTCGATATCGTGTCGTTCGTACACCTCGATCACTCGCTCACCAAAATCAAATGGGTCGCCACTATCATGACGGAGAGCCTGCCACTGTGCGATATGCTCCGGATCGACGTCATCGAAGAAAAACTCACTACCAAATGTGTCGGTGAGGGCTGTCGAGAGATCGCCACGATAGATCGACTGCCAATCATCGAGCACGCGGTGATGGCCATATAGTGGCGGATCGCCATCGCCATCGGCTAGCCCGGCATAGATCATAGGGAGTTCGTGCGCGAAAGTACCGATCGGTTTGAGACCGAGTGTATGCGCTAGGTAGATATTGCTGGTCCCTGTGAAGTTGTCCGGTAGCTCGCGGGCGAGTCGTTCGATGACATGTTGCTGCCACTCATAGCTGAAGCGTCGTCGAGTTCCGAAGTCGGAAAATCGTATATCAGGTCGCAGCTGCAAACGGGCGATTTTGGCATCGAGCCGACGGTCGCCCTCGGCGTATAGTTCATCAAGTGACGTGCCGGTTTGCGCACATTTGTTGCGGAAGTAGATCTCATTTATCTCGCTCATGATCACCGTCTCCCAGAATGTGACGAGTGGGGCAGGGCCGGTCGTTCGGACGCTGAGATCGCCACGCTCGTCGAGATTGATTTCGACCGGAGGTAGTTCGCTGTCGAGCAAGTAGTCGAGGAATTCTGGGCGAAACTGAGCTGCTGCGTCAACTTGGTTTACGAGACTAGCCAAATAGGCGATTTCTTCGGGCCGCCAGCCGCCACGGAGCTCGTCTAGTCTGGCGCGGAGTTCATCAGGGCTGCAGTAGTCTGATAGGCGCTGCGGGCTCCGGTTTTTGAGCGCAAAGGTCACGGTCTCATCAGGGGTCTTCTCGAACTCTACTTGACTCATCGTTGCTTTGTAATAGTCGAGTCCTCGTGATAGAAAGGGATTATCATGCTCAGTCATCGCCGTCCCCTTTCGCTCAATACGCCGCCGCTGATGATCTCCTGTGAGGTCATGGCGAGCGCACCGGCTTCGATGAGTGCTGCGATCGCGCGGTCGCCATCACCCGGTTGGGCATCGAAAGCCCGCACTGCATCAGTTGCGAGGATGACATCGACTACCCGACGACCATCGGGGCGACGGTACGGATCAGTGCGCTCTATCGCATCGCGGGCTGTTGCGAGTACGCAGTAATCAGTAGCGAGGCCACCGACGATGATAGCAAAGCGCCGGGTCCGCTCGGTCTGGATCATTCTATCGATTGCCGCAGCGACGGTTCGTTCCCCTGGAGGCAAATCGGCGACGATATCGGCCAGGCGACCAGTATCAATCTGCGCGAGATATCCAGAGTATCCATCGTCATCGTAGCTCATGCCTTTACTGGCAATCGTGTCGCCACGATCTGGCTCTATCCTGAGGCCATCATGAAAGGCCGCCCCGGCCCGATACTGACGACAGTGTGGCTGCCACAGTCCGCCGTTGGTTGCAAAATGCGCTGTCCCGTCAGGGTGCCAATCACGAGTAAAGACCAGGCTGCCGCGATGCTTCCTCGTCCAGTCGTTCAGAGCGTTGAGGGTAGGGACGACCTCGTCACCGTCTTTGACCGCCAGAGCACCGCCCGGCATAAAATCATTTTGTGGGTCGACATTGATCGTGACGATGTCGCCGTATGTTCGAGGTATCGCTAGTTCACTCATGGGAGCTCCTTACTTAATGTAATATATACACTAAGTATAAATATAGATATTGTATTGTCAACACTAATATTAATTGGATGTACGAGGTAGGGTAGGGTTCACCTGGGCCTTTCATCTATACTCATTGTCTGATTACCGACGATATCATCGCGCACGAGGAGCTAGGTATATTAGGGAATTGATGGCGTAATCGGATTTAGTTATTGTGATATTTTAAAAATACTATAGACAAAGGAATATACTTAGTGTTATATTGACACTAACAACCAAACATCCGTACGGTTGCAGATCGCTGTCGTTTGGCAGACGGTCGCGGCGAATGAAGAGAGCACGAAAACGCTCCTCGCGCATTAACAATCAGATCATACGATAAACAAGAGAGGTGATAACGATGTCGCCGTTTGCGATAGCAGCTGGCAGTACCATCGGTCGTGATCACCGCGAGACGGGGCGTAACTATCAGGATGCATGGGTTCTCCAGCGAACTGAGAAGCTCACGATTGCGGTGGTGGCTGATGGATGCGGGAGCGGCCGATTCAGTGAGATAGGCGCGCGACTTGGGGGCATGCTCTTGGCCGACAATCTGCGTGAACAGTACCTATCGGGTCGTGGGATTAACTGGGCGCGTGCACAGCGACAAGTTCTGGCACGGCTCGACACGATCGCAGGCATGTGTGGCTCTGACTACCGTCCATTTGTTGAGGATCATTTCCTCTTCACTCTGGTCGGTATGATGATGACGCCTGTTGTCACGACAGCATTTGCTCTAGGTGATGGCATCATTGCCATAAATGGCGAGGTGGAGCGGCTTGGTCCGTTTCCGGACAACATGCCGCCTTATCTTGGTTACGGTTTGCTTGAGGGTCGGATAGGTATCGACCCAGGGTTGATCGTGCTTGAACCAATTGCCGAGCTGGCGACTGACGACGTAGACACGTGGCTTATCGGAACTGACGGGGTTGATGACTACATCGACCGTGAAGGAACCGAGATGCCTGGTCTTACGTCAGTAGTCCCTCCGCTGGATGATTTCTGGCGGAGTGATCGATACTTTTCGGGCAACCCTGAATTGCTGTCGCGCCATCTCAAAATGGCGGCTCGTGATTGGCCTCGCAGCAACCCAAACCCTGGGTTGCTGCATGACGATACGACAATTATCGTCGGACGACGAGAGAGGGGGTGACCCAATGCCGACTGTCAATATCGCTGGCAAGAGAGTGACATTGAAGCCGAGCGCGATCATCGGTACTGGCGGAGAGGCGGACATCTATCGTCTCGATCCAACTACCGTGCTCAAGCTCTACAAGGCGCCGTCGCATGCGGATTTTCAGGGCATGGCGGCTGCCAAACTGGGCGCAAGACAACGACTCGACGAACAGCAGCGCAAACTCCCGGAGTTCCCGCGACAGTTGTCGATCGAGGTTGTCGCGCCGCGTGAGTTGGCGCATGACAACTCTGGCAGTATCGTCGGGTATACGATGCCCTACGTCGACGACATGGAGGTACTCATGCGCCTTGGTCAGCGTGATTACCGTGACAGCTCAGGTATCGACGGCAACCAAGTGATCGCGGTGTTTAGGCAACTTCACCGCATCGTGGGTCGGCTCCATCGGAGCCGTGTTGTGATCGGTGACTTCAATGATCTCAACGTGCTGACTGATGGCAAGCAACTGCGGTTGGTTGACGCGGACAGTATGCAGTTTGGCGGATTTACATGCCAGACGTTTACGACTCGTTTTGTTGACCCTCTGCGCTGTGCGCCAGATGCACTTCGGCTTGTCCGTCCTCACGATGAAATGAGTGACTGGTATGCATACTTTGTGATGCTGCTGCAGTCATTTCTCTACGTGGGGCCGTACGGTGGAGTGCATCGACCGGCACACGGTGCGAAGCTACAACACGATGATCGGGTTTTGAACCGTATTACGGTGAATCACCCAGAGGTCATATACCCGAGGCCGGCTCTGAGTCTCGATGTATTACCCGATGAGCTGCGCAGTCTGATGGAGCGTGTGTTTGAGCATGACCAGCGAGATGAATTTCCGCTGCAAATACTTGACGCGATGCGCTGGACGACGTGTATGCGATGCGGGTTCACGCATGCTAGGAATCGGTGCCCAATGTGTGCACTGCCTGGTGCGCCACTGCCGATCGAGACAATTCGCGGCCAAGTGACGGCTCGAGTCATTTTCCGGACAGTAGGCCATATCCTGCAAGCAGCCTTTCAGGACGGAACGCTCAGGTTTCTCTACCAAGAGAACGGAGCGATCTATCGGGAAGGAGGCCGACAGGTGATGTCTGCGGCGGATGCGACGTCCGTGCGGTTCCGATTGCACGGTAACGAGACGATCGCTGCCAAGGATCACCGGCTGGTGACACTGACTGGTGGACGGGAAACCAACCGCCAGGCCGTCGACACCTACCGGGATCGTTTGCCAGTGTATGACGCCAGCGGCACAGCACGCGTATGGGTGAGTGGAGGACAGCTCCTTGCGCCCGGTGGATTTGCGCCGATGGTTATCGGTGAAGTACTCCCTGACCAGACCCTAGTCTGGACGGGTGATCACTTCGGCTTGGGCTTCTACCAAGTCGGAGCACTGACACGTGGGTTTGTATTCCGACCAGATCGGCCGGGAATTAACGATCGTGTCACGATTGCACCGATACCCGGTCAGCTGATCGATGCGACATGTGTGTTCTCGTCGTCTCATGCCTGGCTCGTTTTGGTGTATCAGCAGCATGGTACGCTGCGCCATCGTTGTGATGTCGTCTCGTCGAAAGGCGAAGTTGTGGCGTCGCTTGATGTCGCAGCCGATGAAGATCATTGGCTCGCACGCACAGTGCGCGGTGCAATGCCAAGCGGCTCGTCGCTTTTTGTAGCGACGGACGACGGCATGATTCGCGTCGGCGTGCAGGCTGGAGCAGTGGTGGTGGAACGCGAGTTTCCCGACACTGCTGGGTTTGTCGATGCTGGTACCTACCTGGTGCCAGCCACTGGCGGCATCTATGCCGTCACCAACCGCTCCATCACACTCCTTCAGATGTGAAACCAACCTCGAGAAAGGTACGACAATGAACTACCCACTTCCCACCTTCTACGACTCGCTCGGCGTCGTCAACGACGCCCGGTGGATCAACTACGGTGGCCTGCTGGCCGCAGCGGGCGACTACCGACGCGACAACCGCGTTACGGCGGCGGCCCGCGATCAGGTCAGGGTCGGCGTGCTCATCATCGATGCGCAAAACACCTTCTGTCACCCGGATGGCGAGCTCTACGTCGCTGGCATGTCCGGCAACGGTGCGGTCGACGACAGCGTGCGAACGGTCGAGTGGCTCTACGCCAACCTTGGCCGGATCACCAAGATCTACGCCACGCTCGACACGCACCGTGCCTTCGCCGTCTTCCACCCGACCTTTCTGGTCGATCAGCAGGGCAACCATCCTGCTCCGTTCACGATGGTGTCGCATGACGATGTCATCCAAGGGCGGTGGCTGCCGAGTCCGCTAATGGTGTCGGCGCTCCGCGCCGATGCACCGAGGTTCGACCTGACGGCTGCGCGCCGTCATCTCGAGCACTACACGGCGGCGCTTGAGGCAGCCGGCCGCTACCAGCTCACTATCTGGCCCTTCCACGGCATGATCGGGGACAAGGGCCATTCGCTGGTCAGCGGTCTCGCGGAGGCCATGGCATTTCATGGCATGGTGCGCGGCGCGCAGCCGGGCATCGAGGTCAAGGGTACTCACCCGTTGGTCGAGAACTACTCCATCCTCGGACCTGAGGTCACGGAGCTGTTCGACGGCACCCCGGTGGCGCGCAACGTCAGCTTGTTCAAGAAGCTGATGGAGTTCGATGCTCTCATCATCACCGGTCAGGCCAAGAGCCACTGCGTCGCATGGACGATCGATGATCTCCTGCGCGAGGTGGTGGCGGTGGATCCGGCGTTGGCGAGCAAGATCTACTTGCTCGAGGACTGCACGACATCCATTGTCGTCAAGGACCCGTCCGGCAACGTTGTCTATGACTACGGGCCGGACGCTGACGCGGCGTTCGATCGGTTCCGTGCGGCAGGCATGCACATCGTGCGTTCGACGGACCCCATCGAGACCTGGCCTGAGTTTCCGCAGTGAGGGGGAATTTCTCCCCTTATACCAATTGCTCATTTCCGTACACAACCATGAAAGGACCAGCCATGAGCACTTTTGCATTCGGAACCTCCCAGGGAGCACAACTGCCTGGCGATACTCTCGGTCCGGCTATCCAAGCAGGACTGGGTGAGATCACCCTCGACGACATCACCACCGCCGAGACCTTTGTGTTGTCTGTCATCGTCGACGACAGCTCATCGATCTCGAGTGCCGGCAACGAGGACAACGTTCGTACGGCTTTCAACCTCATCCAGGAGGCCTTGCTTGGCTCTAAGTCGGCGGCGACGATCGTGGCAGATTGCTGGCAGCTCAACGCCGGTAGGCTCTTCCCCTACGTCGCACTCGAGAACGCGCCGCGGCTTGACTCGTCCAACTACCGGGCGATGGGTTGCACCCCTCTCTACGACCGGACTCACAGTGCCCTCGAGGCGCTGAAGCTCAAGGTCGAGGAGTTCGAGAACGGCGGCGTTGCGGTACGTGGCGTCGTCGTCATCATCTCCGATGGCGCCGACTACGGGTCGCGACTGCGGGCACGCGATGTCAGGCTGTTGGCCGAGGAGTTGCTCCGCACGGAGCAGTTCTTGGTCATGGCGATGGGGATCGATGACGGCAGCACGGACTTCCGGGCTGTCTTCGACTCCATGGGCATTTCCGGCAAGTTCGTCATGACGCCTGGCAACAGCGCGTCGGAGATCCGTCGGGCTGCACAGGTCATCTCTCAGTCGGCAGTGCGAGCCAGCCAGACGGCGGGCTCGTTCAGCAAGGTGGTACTTGGCGGCTTTGGCAGCTGAGTGAAACCATGAAGATGCGTATGATCTGATCGAGTGACGGTAGACTTTCTTACCGGAGTTTATCACCTTCATTCGCAAAAGACGGTCGCTTGCATGGTGTAGAGAAACCTACCATGCAAGCGACCGTACGCATCACAACATTATACTGAAATCATAACTCGCCGAGGAATTAACCTCGGTTTTTATTGTGATATGGATTGGGGCCTAGGGTTATTATGTACGAAACTAGTCAAAGCTTCGTGATAAACTCTCGAGCTTTTTGCTATTGAACTCGTAGAGGCGGGCGGGGCGGTGGGCGCCTTCGCGCCACATCTCGGTCGTCTCGTGGATGAGCTCGAGGCTGAGGAATTTTTTGCGGAAATTGCGTTTGTCAAACTCGCGACCAAAGATGATCTCATAGGTTGCCTGTAACTGACTGAGGGTAAACCGTCGCGGCAAAAACGCCGATACAGCGTTGGTGTACGTGAGCTTGGCGATGAGCCGCTCGTGCGCGTAGCGGATGATATTGGCATGGTCATATGCTAGCTTCGGTAGGCTATCGACAGCGAGAAATGTCACATCGGGGTTGGTGTTGCGGACAGTGATGTCGCGGCCACAGCCGAGATATGAGACCGAGACGGCATGTCCGCGAGGGTCGCGGTCAACTGTATCGAAGGTGTAGAGTTGCTCGATGTAACTGAGGTCTTTCTCGGTGTCGACACCGGTCTTCTGGAGGACAATACGGTGCAGGGAACTAGTCGTCGTCTCACCAGCGGCGCTATATCCGCCCGGTAGTGCCCACTCGCCCTTGAATGGGTCATCTGGTCGACGGAGTAGTAAGACTTCCAGAACGTTGCTTTGTATCTGGAATATGACAGCGTCGATCGTGAGAGTCGGTGGTGTATAGGGCGAGGTGTACTTCATACAACAAGTCTACTCGGTCGAGAGCATTTTGCCAATGGTTATGATCGGCGGTATGCCACGGGTAGGCTACGTTTGTGCCAGGTAGAGTCATAGCGTGCCTCTATCTGAGCGGCGATATCGGGATCGACAGAGCGGCCTTCGAGATAATCATCGAGCTGATCGTATGTTAATCCGAGCTCATCCTCGTCAGTTTGGCCAGGTTTCTTGTCAAGGAGATCGGCGGTTGGTGGTTTGGTTGTGAATAGTTCTGGGACATTGAGAGCTCGTAAGATGGCGCGGCCTTGGCGTTTGGTGAGGCCAGAAAGAGGGATGACGTCTGCGCCGCCATCGCCGAATTTTGTGAAGAATCCCGTGACCGCTTCGGCTGCATGGTCGGTGCCGATGACGAGTAGTCTACGGTGTCCCGCCACAGCATACTGTACCGTCATGCGGGCGCGAGCTTTGACATTGCCTCCGTCGGGGTCAGGAAGAGGTTCGCCAAGCGCGGTGCTATATGATGCCCTGAGCGCATCGACTGTCGGTTTGATATCGATATCATGGACGGCGTCCGGTGCGATCGTCGTGATGGCCAGTTCGGCGTCAGCGCGGTCGGCCTGGATGCCATAGGGAAGTAATATAGCGTGAAATTCCGCATCAAATCCTTGACGACGACGAAGCTCGACGGCACGCTGAGCGATCAGTCCCGCGAGGAGTGAATCTTGCCCGCCCGAGATGCCGAGGGTGAACCCACGGAGCCCGGTGTGGGCCAGGTAGGCGGCCAGGAAATCGACTCGTCGCTCGAACTCGTGGAGTGGCTCGATGGATGGTTGGACGCCGAGTTCGGCGATGATAGCGGATTGTCGTTCTGTCATAGTGCCTCCTTAGTTAGTGTGTCATATACACCTTACCTACCAGGCTAGCATGTGACAAACATAGTGTCAACTATACACTAAGATATGATGACGATTTGTTACAATACTGATATGACATTTACCGATACACATTGCCACATCCACGAAGAGGACTACCCGGAGGCCGAGGGCGCTTATCAGCGGGCGATGGAGGCAGGAGTGACGAGGTTGCTGGTGGTTGGGACCGATCTCAAATCATCACGTGAGGCGATGCAATTTGCCAGTACTCACGCGAATGCCTGGGCGGTGGTCGGGGTGCATCCGCATGAGACGGCACGGGAGGGTGCTCAGCTGGGTGAACTACGAGGGATGATTGAGGGGCGGAGCGAGACACGAGTCACGAGTCACGAGGCACGACAGGGTGAAGGAAGTGTCACGGGGCGCATCGTTGGCATCGGCGAGATCGGGCTGGATTACTATTACACGCATTCGCCGCGCGAGGTGCAGATACAGGCTCTCGAGGAGCAGCTACAGTTGGCGCGGGATTATGATCTGCCGGTTTCGTTCCATGTGCGCGAGGCGTTTGATGATTTCTGGCCGATACTGGATAATTTCCCTGGGGTGAGAGGCGTGTTGCATAGCTTTACGGACAGCCCCAAGACGCTCGAAGTGGCGCTATCAAGAAACCTGTATATCGGGGTCAATGGTATCGCGACGTTTGCACGTGACAAACAAGATCTTTATAGGGCTATTCCGACCGACAAAATGCTGCTCGAAACAGATGCGCCGTACTTGACACCAGTGCCCCATCGTGGTAAAGTGAACGAGCCAGCACTATTAGAGCACGTTGCCGGACATATAGCGAATCTCCAGTCTATCAATCTCCAGGAGCTCTCGCGCGCAACGGAAGCTAGTGCAACGCATCTATTTACTCTCAAATAAACACAACCAATCAAACACCACCAACGATAATATGTGGAGAGATTGACCAGTGGCACAGCGTACCGCATCTAACATTGCTTTTCAAATTCCATCCTACCCGGGTGGTACTTCATCGAACTATGCGCTCGAACGAGACCTGCAGGCGAGTCTGGACAAGACCATGAGTACTAATACTAATAGTGCTAATCTTGTCGTAATGACACCAGACAAAGATGGGACACTCTATATCAACGAAAAAGATCAAGCCCTACACAATATCGGGCGGCTCTATGATGAAACAGCTGCTAATAATCTCGGGGGCGTGACAGAGAGCTCGAAAGAGCTCAATCAGACAATGGCTAACTGGCGTAACCAAGGTGGTGAGATAAATCGGGGGCTTGCAGACGATGCTCGATCAATGGCTCGTGATACGGCTTCTGTCCCTATCGGCGAGAAAAAAGTGAGCAATCCTGAAGGCTATACAACCCCTGCGCAGTTTCTCGGTGTCGGACGGATGATCGACTTTGCTCGTAAAGAGGTCAATGCCCAGCCTGTCAGCTATATCGATGCGATCACGAATAAGGCCGCATAAGGACCACTATAATGAGCCTCTTCCAAAAAGCCATCACACTCCTCACTGGTTCGCCAAAGGACATGGATACCCGACCACTCAAATCGCTGACCGAGCGTGAGCTGATCGAGCTAGAGTCGGACATCGGTCGCTATTTGTTTGGGCCGGTTCCTCGCGGGCATCGACGGGAATTCTTTTGTCTGGATGACCATACCTGGATCTGGTATGAACAGTGGAAAAACGAGCAGGGCAAAGATCAAGAACGGACGACTCGCTACGAAGTACATCCGAATGGTATCCTGAAATCCTATGATGGCGGCAACTACGGCTATCTCGATGCTGACGAGATGCAGAATTTTGGCGTTGCGGTACGTTTGTACTACGAACAAGTGATGAGAGGTATCTACAAGCGTGACCCCGCGACTGGCGAGCTGCTCACGACGCTGCCAAGCTCGGCGCCAAATGTTACAATGTCTATATGAGTGGGACGGAAATATATCTCGATTATGCTGCTGCGACCCCGCTTGACCAGCGGGTTTTTGCGGCTATGGAGCCGTATCTAACGAGTCAGTACTACAATCCTTCGGCGATGTACGATGCGGCGCGCGCTGTGCGTGCTGATCTCGAGCAGGCCCGTCATCGTCTCGCGATGGCGATCGGCGCCAAATCTCAAGAAATTATCCTGACGGCTGGCTCGACTGAGTCGATCAACCTCGCTATCACTGGTGCGATCGGACAATACGGAGGCCGCGTCGCGACAAGTCGTATCGAGCATAGCGCCGTCATCGAGACGGTAAAGCGACTGGGCGGTCTATGGATCGAAGCGGATCATCGTGGCTATGTCACTGAGGCGGCCGTGAAAGCCGTGATCACTGATGATGTTACACTCATCAGCATCGGCTACGCCAACAACGAGCTCGGTACCGTCCAGCCTCTGAGAGCGATCGCGCAGCTGGTTGAGCAGATCAGGCAGGATCGTCGGGCTCGCGGGGTAGGTCTGCCACTATGGTTGCATACTGATGCCTCGCAGGCGGCGGGGCTGCTCGATATCTCCGTCTCTCGGCTCGGGGTGGATATGATGACACTCAGTGCGGGCAAATGTTATGGTCCGAAGCAGGTTGGATTGCTCTGGATGCGAGCTGGTATGCAGCTTCGCCCGTTGATCGATGGTGGCGGCCAGGAAAACGGCTTGCGCGCCGGTACGGAGAACGTCGCCGGAGCGGTTGGATTTGCCGAAGCGCTATCGTTCGCCGTAGCCAAACGCGGCGAAGAAAGCCGACGACTAGCTCACCTTCGTGATCAGCTACAGCGCTGTATCGAGGACGCTATACCTGGTGTCGTCGTGAATGGTCATCCGAAGCAGCGCGTATCACACATACTTCACGTCTCGATACCTGATCTCGACGGTGAGAGGGCAGTATTTGCCCTCGATGATCGCGGTGTCATGGCGGCGACTGGTTCGGCGTGTGCCGCCCGGAGCAGTACTCGGTCACATGTCCTCACGGCTATCGGGATGAGCGATGAGCTGGCTGATGGCAGTTTGCGACTTAGCCTTGGACGTCAGACGACGGCAGGCGAAATCGAACGAGCCTGTCAGATCATCACAGATGTCATCAAGCAGGAGCGTGGGCTATGATCCGGATGATTGTCGGTAGCATGGCTGTCATCGCGGGGCTGGTGATATTTGTCGTACCATCATACCTCGGTCCAGACGATCTCAAAGACTGTGCAAAACCACAGCCCGGTACTTGTGCCGCGGCTGATGCGATCGTAGCGATCAGTGGTGGCGATACGACCGCTCGGACGGGTGAGGCGATCAAGCTCTACAAAGAAGGCTGGGGCAATCGCCTGATCTTTTCGGGTGCGGCTGCCGACAAGACTGGCCTTAGTAATGCACTCGCCATGAAGAAATACGCGCTCGGACTTGGTGTACCCGAATCAGACATATCTATCGAAGAATTCTCGCAGACGACTGCTGAAAATGCCGTGAATACCGGGCTTTTTATCCATGACAACAACATCAAACGCATTATCCTCGTGACGAGTGCTTATCATCAGAAACGGGCCTCACTTGAATTTCGCGCTCGCCTCGGCAGTGATGTCGAGATCATCAATCATCCGGTGGCACATGATCGCCAATGGGGTGAATGGTGGTGGGCGACACCGAGTGGACTGTGGCTGGCATTTAGTGAACTCGTCAAGATCTTGATATTTTACGTGACATTTGGGACGATACTGTGACCAAAGTGTTCGTCGGGATGAGCGGTGGTGTTGATTCGTCGGTGACGGCGGCGTTGCTGGTCGATCAAGGCTACGACGTGACCGGAATTTATATGAAAAACTGGACTAAGGATTTGCCCGGGATGAAATGCCCGTGGGCTGATGATCTGATGGATGCCAAGCGCGTGGCGGTGCAGCTCGGGATTCCGTTTAAGGTCTATGACTTTCAGACTGAGTACAAACAGCGTGTGGTCGACTATATGATCGCCGAGTATCAGGCCGGACGAACGCCCAATCCTGACATCATGTGCAACCAAGAGGTGAAATTCAAACTGTTTCTCGAGACGGCGCTGGCGGACGGGGCGGAGATGATTGCGACGGGGCATTATGCACGTTGCCAGAGGGAAGAGGGAAGAGGGATGGGGGAAGAAGGATGCGTACTGCAGCGTCCGAAGGATGAGGCCAAGGATCAGACGTATTTTCTGTACCGGATGACGAGTGAGGCGTTGTCAAAGACGCTATTTCCACTCGGTGAGCTGGAAAAGACAGAGGTCAGGGTGATTGCGGAGCGACGTGGGCTAGCGACGGCTCGCAAAAAGGACAGCCAGGGCATTTGCTTCGTTGGTTCGGTCGGTATCAAAGAATTTTTGGGTCAATATGTCGAGACGGAGCCAGGTGAGATCATCGACAAAGAGACTGGCGCGGTCGTCGGGCACCACGAAGGAGCGATCTATTATACGATCGGTCAGCGTCATGGGCTGAACGTCGGCGGCGGCTTGCCGTACTACGTCGTCGACAAAGATATGGCTAAAAATACTGTGATTGTCAGCCGCAACCTTAATGATCTTGCTTTGTGGCGGTCTCGCGTAACACTCGGTGCGTTACATTGGGTCAATGGACGTCCTCCAAGGGGCAAGGAATCTGTCACCGTACGCATGAGGCATCAGGGCCGATTATTGCCAGCGACCTTCGGTCAAGGCATCCTGCACCTTGACGAGCCGGAACGTGCCGTGGCGCCAGGCCAGTCTGTAGTTATATATAGAGATGATACGGTACTGGGCGGTGGGATTGTCTCAGGATAGATTTCGTAGTTAACGATTTACCCGTTTGTATCCAATGGTTAGGGCGCCGATCAGACCAAATCCGATCATGCCGACCGCGACCGATATCAGTAGGATGCTATCTATGCCTGTGTTGGCAAGCGTAGTAGTGTTGACTGTAGAGACACCCGCAACATTTGTGACATATATTGGGTCATCGATGATAGCATTTGATGATGAGTCCTCGTCACCGAATCCTCCGTCAGTCACTGTGTATGAGACGGTGGTATAACCACCAGAGGTGCCAAACGTGACAAGCGATGTGATATCGGTCAATGTTGTCCCTGCAAGTTTATGAACACGAAGCTTTGAGGTATCATAGCTCGCGCCAAGTCCTATTACGATAGTTGCGGTGTTACTCGCGGCTGCGCATGATAGCGAGAATTCTGCGCCGACAAGTAATGTCTGGCCTGATGGTGCTTTGGTAGTGTCGGCTATGGTATGAGAGGTGATACTACTACACTGTCCGGATGTCGTAAATGTGATAGAAGAGCTACTCGGACCTGCCATCGTAAAGCTAGTCACGGGTGTGGCACCGCTACCATTACTCACCGTCACATATACCGTATTACTCGTCCCGATATTACCGGCTGCGTCTAATGCTTTGGCGGTTAGGCTGTAGTTGCCATTGGCAACTGTCGTGCTGT
>Ga0075163_10005577_pt1 | contig 16754 bp, 15 predicted proteins | sample JI1023141ADNA_FD_71478 | JGI IMG/M metagenome (GOLD analysis project Ga0075163, IMG submission 71478) | Wastewater effluent complex algal communities from Wisconsin, to seasonally profile nutrient transformation and Carbon sequestration -... | ecosystem: Engineered > WWTP > Effluent > Algae...
ACCCGCCAAAGGGGTGAGTGAGTCCAGTGGACCGAAGACCGACTTGCAACGGCGTGACGAGGAGCGCGTTGCTCTGGGATTGCCGAAGGCCGAGCCGCCGCCGACGGGTATCGTCAATGTCGAGGCCAAGCGCCCGCTTATCGAGGAGACGGTTCGCAAATTCTTCGAAGCCGGATCGGTGAGCGAAAAACTCGCCTTCGTGCGTGATCCGGGCCGGGTGCGCCCGCTGATGACGGACTATTACCACCGCCGACCCATGCCCCCCGTGAAGTGGCACGCGCTCGGCTGGACGCTGCCAGTGGATGAGCCGGGTTTCCGGCTCGGATACGTGCAGGCCATGTTCGAGGGCGGGCCACCTTCCAGTCTGATCGTGGAGGAGATGGAGAACGGCAGCTTTGCGGTGGATTGGGAGAGTTTCGTCCGCTACGGCGAGTTGAACTGGCAGGATTTTCTCATGATCCGGCCCGTGCAGCCAAAACTGTTTCGCATCATCGCGTCCAAGGCCGAAAATGAAACCGGTGGGGTCGTGGGAATGGGGCGCGAGATGATCGAGATCAAACACCCGGAAGAGGAGGGCGTCGTCTATGCCACGCTGGATCGGAACGACCCAACACTAGCCCCCATGGTGCAGCAACTTCAGCAGGGCAAGTGGAAGGACGTTCCGCTGACCCTTCGTCTATGTTATCCCGGCACGGCCAGTGACGGGAAGGCCGTCCGCATTGCGGGTATCGAAGGAAAGGGCTGGCTGATACTTCAACCCACAAGGAGCTAGGCAAGTGAGCAAAAAAACAAAGGCAAAGAAACCCACGGCAAAGAAACCCGCCCCGAAGGCTGCGAAACCCAAGAAGGTCCAGAAAAAGGCGAGCAAGCCCGCGAAGGCTGCGGAGGCTGCGAAGAAACCCGCGGCCAAGCCAGCAGGCAAAGCCAAGCCAATTGCGAAGAAAGCTCCCGTCAAGAAGGCTGCCAAGCCGGTGAAACCTGCCAAAGTAGCCAAGTCGGCCAAAGTGGCGAAACCTGCTCCCGCTCCGAGAGTCAAGGAGTCAAAGCCTGCCGCTCCACCGCCTCCGCCACCCGTTGCGGCGGTGGTTGCTTCCACTCCAGCCCTGGCACCCGCCCAAGTTGTGGCGGTTGACCCCCTGAAGAAGCCGGTCAACAAGAACATCGGCAAGGTTTCCATCGCATACGAGGCACCCATCCGGCCCGAGACGCCGCCGGTCCGCCGCGACGCACCGGAAGGCTCCGGCTCGACCGTGAAGAAAGGGACCGCCATTTTCTATGACTCCCACATGCACACGCCACTGTGCAAGCATGCCTGGGGCGAGCCCGAGGAGTACGCTGCGCAGGGTCTGCGCGCCGGATTGAAGGGCATCATCTTCACCTGCCACTGCCCGATGCCGAATGGCTTCTGGCCCACCGTGCGCATGGATGAGTCCGAGTTCGACACTTACGTTGGCATGGTCCAGCGCACGACTGACAAGTTCAAAGGCAAGCTCGATGTCTGGCTCGGACTCGAGAGTGAGTACTACCCCGGCATGGAAAAGTACATCGAAGAACTTCACCAGCGCGCCGACTTCCATTTCATTCTCGGCTCCGTCCATTGGCAGGCAAAGGAGTACCTCGCCAAGTTCGAAAACGGAACCATTGAAGGCTTCCGGCGCACCTATTTCAATCACCTCGCCGATTCCGCCGAGAGCGGTCTCTACGATTGTCTCGGGCATCCCGACCTCGTCAAAAACTACCACCCGGATTCCTGGTGTTTTCCGATCCTCAAGGATCACGTCGCCAAGGTACTTGACCGTATCGCGGCCACGGGAGTCGCGATGGAGTTAAACACCTCGGGGCTGAACAAGAGCTACGCCGAGATGAACCCCGGCAACGAGTTCCTCGGCATGATGGCGGAGAGAAAGATCCCCGTCGTCCTCGGCTCCGATGCGCACCGCGCCCAGCGCGTGGGTGAGCACTTTGTCCGGGCGCTCGAGAACCTCAAGACTGTCGGCTACAAGGAAGTGAACTACTTCGAGTGGCGGAAGCGGAAGGCGCTGAAGATCGACGACGTGCTCGCCAATCTGAAGAAGCACGAGGCGGCGAAATGATGCGGTGGAGGTTTGTCGCATGAGTCACATGGGGCGCTCTCACGTCACATGCCGCTCGCGATGGCTCCGCTTGGTCCCAACCCGCGCCACGCATGAGTGACGAGTCCATCCACGAGAAAGCGCTCGGCGGAAAGCTCCTCGCATCCGTCTCGCGTTCCTTTTATCTCACGCTGAAGGCGCTCCCCCGCGTCGTCCGTGAGCCTATCTCGCTTGCTTACCTGCTCGCGCGCGCTGCGGATACAATCGCGGACACCTCCCAGGTTTCCGCTGACATCCGGCTGCAGAGCCTCGCTCGTTTTCGCGACCTCATCCTCGGGCCGCCCAACGAAGAGGAGGAGCGTTCTCTCGGCATCTTCCTCCAGGGTCGCTTTTGCCCGCACCAGACCGACGAGGCCGAAGCGCGACTCATGGGGCACATGCGCGACGCTCTCGCCTGGCTCCGCACCGTCGGCCCATCGCAGCTCGCAGCCATCCGTGGTGTGCTCGGCCATATCATCAAAGGCCAAGTGCTCGACATCCAGCGCTTCCCTGATGATGGACGCCTCCGCGCGCTCTCCTCGGCCGATGAACTCAACGACTACACTTGGCTCGTCGCCGGTTGCGTCGGTGAGTTCTGGACACGCCTCTGTCTCGATGAGCTTCCGTCCGCCTTTTCAAAAGACGCGACTCCAGCCGTCCTCATCGACTCCGGCATCCGCTACGGCAAAGGGCTCCAGCTCATCAACATCCTGCGTGATCTGCCCGAGGACATCGCCGCTGGCCGTTGCTACCTGCCCGAGCATGATCTCCGAAATCTCGGGCGCAATCTCGTCGAGGTTCGACTCTCACCTCGGGTGCTCGATCCCATCCGGGCTGCATGGCTTGTGCAGTGCGAGGAACACCTTGCCCACGGCCTTCGCTATGTGCAGGCCATTGCGGATGCAAAGCTCCGTTATGCCACCGCGCTGCCGCTGCTGATCGGTGCCCGCACCGTCGGGTTGCTGCGCGATGCGCGCTGGGAGTCGCTCGTCGCCGGCGTCAAAGTCTCACGCCTTGAGATTGCCAAGATCCTAGCAGACACCGCCATCGCTTGCCGCGACACCGCGAAAATCGTGCGTCTTTACGAGAAGCTCTCGCGCGTGAAGTGAGGCGGCGGGTGATTTCCCTCCGCTGCACTCTCCCTTGCATCCGCACCATCGCGTGTTTCTTGTCACATGCCGCAGGACTTCATCCGGGTGCGTGGCGCCCGGCAGCACAATTTGAAAAACATCGACGTCGATGTGCCGCGGAATCGCATGGTCGTGCTCACCGGCGTGAGCGGCAGCGGGAAGTCGTCGCTGGCATTCGACACGCTCTACGCCGAGGGCCAGCGGCGTTATGTGCAGAGCCTTTCCGCCTACGCGCGGCAGTTCCTCGATCAGCTCGAAAAGCCTGACGTGGATTTCATCGAGGGCTTGTCTCCCGCCGTCGCCATCGAGCAGCGCCACAGCGCGCCAAACCCACGCTCCACCATCGCCACCGTCACCGAGATCTACGATTACCTCCGCGTGCTCTACGCCGTCGCGGGGCAGCCGCACGACCCCGAGACAGGCGAGGCGCTGGTGAAGAATACACCTGCGGAGATTGGCGACCGCGTGCTCGCGCTCCCGGACGGCACCCGCGTCATCGTGCTCGCACCCGTCGTGCAGGAGGAGAAGGGAGACTGGCGCGCGCTGCTGGAGAAACTCCGCCGCCAGGGTTTTGTCCGCGCGCGGATCGACGGCGAGATCGTGGAACTCGACGAGAACTTGAAGCCCACGCGCACCGAGCCGCACACCGTCGAGGTCGTCGTCGATCGTCTCGTCGTCCGCGAGGGAGTGAAGCCGCGATTGATGGACTCCATCGAGACTGCGCTGAAGTGGAATCCGCGCCTCATCGAGTTCCTCGTCGGTCAGGGCGGAAGCGAGGAACTGATGAGCTTCACCACTGCCTTTGCCAATCCGCGCACCGGCTTCGTAATGGAGAAACTCACGCCGCAGCATTTCTCATTCAACACGCATCTCGGCGCTTGCCCCGGGTGCGAGGGCGTTGGCACGGTCATGGCGGCTGATGCAGGGCTGATGGTGCCCGATGAGGACAAATCCATCGCGGACGGCGCGATCAAGACATGGTGGGCGCAGCAGCCGAAGCTCAAAGCCATGCAGGCGCGCTGGATCGAGGCAGTCGCAAAGCACTTCAGGGCCGACACGCGCGCGCCTTTCAGATCGCTGCCACATGGTTTCAAGGACGCGCTGTTCAATGGCACCGGTGAAATGGCCATCGCCACCGGCTGGAAGACCGACGACAACAAACGCAGCCTCGCCAAGCCCTTCGAAGGTCTGCTCCCCGAGGCTGAGCGCCTCTACGCGAACTCCAACAGCGACGCCATGCGCTCCAGCCTGACGCGCTTCATGAACCCGAAGCCGTGCAAAACATGCGACGGCAAACGGCTTCGCCCGATGTCCCTCGCCGTCGTTCTCGAAGCTGAAGTTCCCCGTTCCCGGTTCCCGGTTCCCGGTCTCGCTGAATCACACGATCGATCAACAGCGAGCACCTCGGCCAACCAGGAACCGGGAACCGCGAACTCCGAACCGAAACTAAACATCCACGACTTCTGCACGCTGCCGATCCGTTCAGCGCTGGCTTGGTTGCGGGGGCTGAAACTCACCGCGCAGCAGCAGGGCTACTGCGGCGACTTGCAGGGCGAGATCCGCAAACGGCTGGAGTTTCTGGACGAGGTCGGCCTCGGTTATCTCGCGCTGAATCGCGAGAGCGGCACGCTCAGTGGTGGTGAGATGCAGCGCATCCGCCTGGCCACGCAGATCGGCGCGGGGCTGGCAGGTGTGCTTTATGTGCTCGATGAGCCGAGCATCGGTCTGCACTCGGCCGACAACGAGAAACTGATCGCCACGCTGCACCGCCTGCGCGATCTCGGGAACACCGTGCTCGTCGTCGAGCACGACGAGGCAATGATCCGCGCTGCGGATCATGTGATCGAGATGGGCCGCGGTGCTGGGCCGCATGGCGGCAACGTGATCGCGCAAGGCACGCCCGAGGAGATTCGCGCGGACGAAACCTCGCTGACCGGTGACTATCTCTCGGGCCGCCAGTCTATCGCCGTGCCAAAGAAGCGAGTCGCACCCGAGGCTTCATTGCTCGGGGAATCGGGCTGGCTCACCGTCCATGGAGCTGACGAGCACAATCTCAAAAACGTCACCGCCGCGTTTCCTCTTGGTTGCCTCACTTGCGTCACAGGACCGTCGGGCAGTGGGAAATCGACACTGGTGGATGACATTCTCATGCGCGCGCTCATGCGGCATTTTTACGGTGCCAAGGATGAACCAGGCAGGCACCAGAGCATCACCGGCATTCACGGCATCGACAAAGTCGTCATCATCGACCAATCGCCCATCGGCCGCAGCCCGCGTTCAAATCCAGCCACGTTCACCGGCGCGTTTGGACCGATCCGCGAGCTGTATGCCAAGCTGCCGCTCGCCCGCGTGCGTGGCTATGATGCTGGCCGTTTCAGCTTCAATGTGCCCGGCGGTCGCTGCGAGAAGTGCGAGGGAGATGGCCTGATCAAGATCGACATGCATTTCCTCGCCGATGTCTTCGTGACCTGCGAGCAATGCAAGGGCCGCCGCTACAATGCCGAGACGCTCGAGATCGCATTCAAGGGCCGGACGATTGCCGACGTGCTCGACATGACCATCAGCGAGGCCGCGCGCTTCTTTGACAAGAACACGGCCATCCATCCCAAGCTCCGCGCACTCGAGGATACGGGCCTCGGGTATCTCAAGCTCGGCCAGTCCGGCGCATCCCTCTCCGGCGGAGAGGCGCAGCGAGTGAAGCTCGCAGCCGAACTCGGCAAGCGAGCCACGGGCCGCACCCTTTTCGTGCTCGACGAGCCCACCACCGGCCTCCACTTCGCCGACATCCAAGCGCTGCTCACCGTGCTGCTCCGGCTCCGCGATGCGGGCAACACGCTGATCGTCATCGAGCACAATCTCGACGTCATCAAATGCGCCGATTGGCTCCTCGATCTCGGTCCAGGCGGCGGCAGCGCGGGTGGGCGGATCGTCGCTGAAGGCACGCCCGAGCAGATCGCACAAAATCCGCTCAGCCCGACCGGGCTTCATCTGTGCCGCCATCTTCCACGTTAGGCGGTTGGCTGTCGTCAGGGCAAAGGTTCGGCTGGCATTCCGGCGCGTCCTCACAATCTTGGCATTGTCATGAAACACATCGTCGCACTCATCCTTCTGTCCTCAGCCGCCTTCGCATCAGACTATCCTCGTGTCATCTTCTCGGATGACTTTGCCGCAGACGGTTTCGGCAAACCGTGGGGCCACTACAAGAGCTCCAGCGTCGTGAAAGGCGGCGTGCTCGTTGGCATCACGGCTCCCACGTCGGACCACTCCGCCGTCGATCACATCCGCATCGAGGGCGAGCGCGATCTTGAGGTGGCTGTGAAGTTTCGCTTTGTCAGCGACAAGGCCAAGAGCTTCAACGTGTGGTTTGATGACAAGAACTACAAAGGATCCCACGCGGGCCACATTTGCCAGGCGACGGTTAGTCCAGGTGCCGTGAACGTTGCCGATGCCAAGACAGGTGGCTTCGATCTCACGGGTGGGCTTTACGATCGGAAGAAGGCCAATCAGCTAACCAACGACGAGAAGAAGATGCTCGCATCCAAGGCCAAGTCATTCCCGGGCAAGCTCTCACTCCAGGAGTGGCATACGCTCGTGGTGCAGACCAAAGGCGACGAAATCAGCGTCGCCATCGACGGCAAGCCGGTCGGCAGTTTCAAGTCCGCTGGCATCAGTCACGACACCAAATCGCTCATCAGCCTCACCACGAATCCCGTGGATGTGGAGTACGACGACTTCAGCATCAGGGGGGTGGCAAAGTGAAACGTGTGCTCCTCCCATCGTCTGCGTTCCTACTCTTTTCCCGGTCGAATTGCGGCAAACAGATCTCCTCGTCGTAGGCGGCACGGAGTCAGGGTGGGCGGCGGCGATTCAGGTGGCGCGGATGCGCTGCAAGTCGTTTACCGTGGTGCATGGCGGGCCTTGGCTGGGCGGACAATACACGGAGCAGGGGCAGATGTGCGAGGATAAGAGCAAAGGCCCGGGTCGGTTGGCGGCCGAGTTGGCATCTGATGAAGCGTTCGTTTCATCGCTTCTCCGGCAGTCCGCCGAACGAGATGAATCCGCTCACGTGGACGCTCATTGTTGAGGAGGGCAAAACGGACACGCCGATTCCTCCACCAGCACACGACGATGAACGCGCCTATTTAAATAGCGAAGGCGACTCCGGCCTGGGGACGCACTACGGCAAGCCCGGTCGCGACATCCACCAACTCAGCGAGCGCAGCGCCTTCCCGCTCCGCAGTCTCATCCCGGTGAAAATGAACGGCCTCATCGGAGCGCAAGGCAACGTGGGCTTCAGCAGCATCGTGAGCAGCGCCGTGCGTCTGCACGATCATCGCGTGCACATCGGTCAGGCGGCTGGTGCGCTTGCGGTGCTCGCTTTGAAGCATTAAAAGCAGCCGCGTGATCTCGCGTGGAACCGCACGCACCTCGAAGAAATCCAACACGTCCTCTGCGGAGGCACCGAGGGCACTCCGATGCTCCTCTGGCCTTGGCGCGACCTTCCCGCGGATCACGCTGCTTTTGTCGCGATCAATCGACTGAGTGCTCGCGGCCTCCTTCCCGCCGCGAGAGACGAAGTGGACTTCCAACCAGATGCTCCGGCGGCGAAGGAGTGGCGTGATGAAGTGCTGAAGCGCTGCACCGGCTACGACTTTAATCTGCTCGTTGGTGTCAAGCTTACTCGTGGTGAGTTTGCCAATGCGTTTTGGAATGCGATCAAAGAGCAGGCAGCGCCTGAATGGGTCCGCCAAAAGCCCGATGATGCCGATGCGGATGGCGTTCCCGATTTGAATGATTCGAAGCCGTTTGGTGCGTTGGAGTCGAGGCTTTAGCCGATCTGATCCTTTGCTCCCATAACCTCGGCTAAAGCCTGCACTACAACTCATGAAATCATTCCTTTTTCTGCTCGTCGTCAGCTCGCTTCATGCTGCTGATCCAGCTTCAACCGATGCGGTGCTCCAAAGCACGGTGGATCGCGCCCGCATTCTCTCTCAGGTGAGATGGACGCCTGTCGCGGGGACGATGTCGAACCGCAGCGGCGGCTTCTTCACGAAGGGCAAAGAATACACCGGTGTGCCCTATTCCAGCGTGAAGTCGAACGGGCGCTACATCGGCTTCGACATCGGCCTGCGCACTTTTCTCGCTGCTGTGGAGAATCCGCTCAGCGTGCTCTACACGGAGAGTCTGGCGGGCAAGGTCTCGAACGCCGCAGCTTACTATGGCAGCGTTTGCTCCGTCTACACCAGCTATGCGCTGGGCTGTGGGATCTGGGAGGTGAGCCGCCGCTATGGTCCGCAAATCAGCGACGGCATCCGGTTGGTCGAGCCGCAGTCTGCGGACGCCGCGCAGCCGGGTGATGTGATCTACACGCCGCACGCCACCGTGACCTCAGGATCGCATGTGGAGATGGTCACGGCGGTCATCAAGGATGCCGCTGGTCGCGTGATCTCCGTGCGCGTGGATGAAAGCCGCCCGCCGACCACCGCCACGACGGAGCGCAGCGCCGCCGCCTTCAATGCGCACCTCGCCTCGCGGAACAAGCAGCTCTTTCGCATCACGGATCGCGAAGCCTGGCGCGGCGCGAATCGCTCCGAACCGTTGCTTTACCCGAACTACGAGGCCGATGCCGTGAAGCCGACGATCAATCGCGCCCTGCTCCTCGATCTCGGCGACTGGGTGCCGTATCAGAAGGGCAAGCTTGTGAAGTTCAACGTCATGGACCGCGATCAGCTCGGTGTGAAGTCGCTCGTCATCCGTCGCGGCGACCAGGTGGTGGTGGATGTCGCTCTCGAAGGTCCCGGCGTGCATGAACGCACCTTTGACACCTGCGGCGACTACACCGCGCAGGTCATCCATCGCGATGGAAAGCGCAGTCAGGCCTGTGAGTTCGCGGTGTGTGATCTCAAGCTCACGCTCCCGAAGGACCAAGTGTCGATGATGGGCGGCTGGGAAGTCGTTTTCAGAGCGGAGAACATCAAACCCATCGTCATCTACCTCTGGAGCGAGGCCGACAGCTACGGTCGCCATCCGCTCTTCCTCACCGAGGAACAACGCCGCGCCGGATCACTCACCATTCCCGCCGATCTGCTCAAAAAGCCCGGCAAGCTGCAAGTCTGGCTCATCGGCGAACACAAGCTCGGCCGTCTGAAACTGCGGAAGGACATCGCGATGGTGCCGTGAGGCGCTGCGCTTCACCTGATTGAGATTGGGGCCATCGTTCTTGGCGTTGTGGCGCAAGTTGCCAATGCTTGAGCCGTTCACAGGACAACCATGCGCCCCCAATCTTTGCTCCTCCTCACCAGCCTTTGTCTGGCATTCGCATCGCTGGATCTTTTCGCCGCCGCGCCGGTTTTCCGAGCGGGGGCGGCAACGAGCAACATCACGCCGACCATCGCTGCTGAGCCTGTGGGTCGCACCAGCAGACCGCCGGCGACACATGTGCATGACGATCTGCACGCCCGTTGTCTCGTGCTCGACGATGGGCAGGCGAAGCTGGCGCTAGTCGTGTGCGATTTGCGGCACATTTCGGCGGAGGTTGCTGCCGCCGCCAAAGTGATCATCGAGAAGACGACGGGCATCCCACCGCAGTGCGTGGTCATTTCGGCGACGCATTCGCACACCACGGGCGGTGCCAAGCTGGAGGAGCGCGAGGGCGAGCCGTATTATGAATACAGCGCTTTTCTCACCCGGCGCATCGCGGACGGCGTGCTGCGGGCTCACAATCAACTGGAGCCAGCGCAGATTGGCTGGGGCGTTGTCGAGGAGCCGACGCAGGTCTTCAATCGCCGATGGTTCGTGAAGCCTGAGCGCGGCCCGATCTACGGCGCGCACGACAACGTCGAGAAGGTGGACACGAATCCGGGTTACAGCGGCTTGTTAAAGGCCGCTGGACCGGTGGATCCGCAGATCACCTTTGTTTCGGTGAGATCGACTTCAGGGAAGCCGATCTCGCTGATGGCTTCTTACGGGCTGCACTATGTCGGTGGCGTGCCGCCCAATACGATCTCGGCGGACTACTTTGCGATCTTCGCGGATCGCGTGGGTGAGCTGCTCGGTGCGGACCGGCATCAAGATCCGCCGTTTGTCGGCATCATGGCCAACGGCACCAGCGGCGACGTGAACAATCTAGAGCGCTATTCCGACGAGGAACTGGCGAAGCGCGGTCCGCAGCCGAAGAAGAAGTATCAACCCTTCGAAAAAGCCCGCGAGGTGGCCGATCTGTGCGCCAGCAAGGTGATGGAGGCTCACAAAACCCTGAAATGGCATGATCATGTGAAACTGTCGTCGGTGCAGCGCACGCTGACCTTCGAGCGTCGCCACCCGACGAAGGAAGAGGTCGCGTGGGCGGAGTCGGTGAAGGCGAAGCGCATCAAGCCCATGAGCACCAGCCGTTATAGCACCTACGCCACCGTGCTTGCCTATGCCTCGCCGGATATGCCGCCGACGATCGACGTGATTGTGCAAACGCACCGCATCGGCGACCTCGCCGTGGCCACGATGCCGTTCGAGGTCTTCGCGGAGATCGGCCTCGAATTGAAGCGGCGCAGCCCGATCCAGCCTCTGATGAACATTTCCATTGCCAACGGTGCCCACGGCTACCTGCCGACGCCCGAACAGCACAAGCTCGGCGGCTACGAGACGTGGATCGGCGTGAACCATGTGCAGCTCGATGCCTCGGTGAAGATGGTGAACGCGCTGGTCGAGATGCTCGGCGAGCTAGCGGCGAAGAAACCGTGAGCAGCCCCTCTGGTCGATGATTCTCGAATCCGTCTCCGATGAGGCGTTCTGGGTTTTTCAGCAAGTGTAATCAAATTCACCTCAACCATGCTCCACCATCTTTCATTCGCCGTCTCTGATCTCCTGCGCTCGGCCGCATTCTATGATGCCGCTCTCGCCGTGCTCGGCTATCGGCGTGTCTGGGAGGACACGACCTTCATCGGCTACGGCGTGAACGATGGTGAAGACACCTTCGCGCTCAAGTTGCGTCCGAAAAACGTCGGCGTGCCGGGCGATGGATTTCACGTCGCCTTCTCAGCACCGTCGCGTGACGCAGTGCTAAGATTTCACGAAGCAGCGCTGGCTAACGGCGGCGCGGACAATGGCGGCGCGGGACTGCATTCCGAATACGGGCCGGACTACTTCGCTGCCTTTGTCATCGACCCGGATGGCTACCGGATCGAGGCGGTGCTCGATGCGAAATCAAAATAGCTAAACCTCACTCCCTACCCATGTCAGATCCAACACCTGAATTCATCGTGCAGCGTCAGCTCGATGCCTACAACGCCCGCGACGTGGATGCGTTGATGGCGACGTATGCGGAAGACGTGCAGCAGTTTGAGTATCCTGACTCCTTGCTATGCAGCGGTGCTGCGCAGTTGAGGGAGCGTATGACGGCGCGTTTGAGTGATCCACATCTCCACGCGCAGCTCATTCATCGCGCCGTGATGGGAAACGTGATCATCGACCATGAGGAAGTGACCCGCACGTTCCCAGAAGGCACGGGCAAGATCGAATTGGTGGCGATTTACGAGGTTCGTGATGGGAAGATCGTCACGGCGCGATTCATCTCCGGCCACAAGACACTGACATGAATATCACGATCACACTCTTCAATAATCAGGCACATCGCGATCAAGTCATCGGCACTATCATGGCCAGCTATGACGGACATCGCGGCTGGATCTACTCCGTGGCGGTGCATCCTGAGCATCGAAAACGGGATGTTGGCTCGCTGCTTGTCGCTCATGCTGAGCGCGCATTGACCGAAAGGGGATGCATGAAGATCAATCTCCAGATCATGGCTGGCAACGAGTCTGTGGCGGCCTTCTACGCATCTCTCGGCTACGCCGTTGAGCAACGCGTGAGCATGGGCAAACGCATCCAAGAAAACATTCCCTCATGATCACTGAGCATCTGCTTTCTGATCCACGCCAAGGAACCATGATCGTCTTCGATGCCGACGGCACGTTAATTGGCGGAGAGCCGACCGACTGGGCGAGCTTTGAGGCTGCTTTCCTAGAGGTGGCTGGCTTCGCTTTGACCAGCGAGTTCTATGACAGCATTGAAGAAGTTACCGCCAAGGCACTCGTGCATCAAGCGCTGGCAGACCTCGAACATCAAGAGCGTCTTCTCAAGGAACAGGCAGTTGCCGAAGGCTTCCTGAGCCGATTGAAGGCCGCGCACCGAGAGGACAGCGCGTGCTTTCCGGCAGTTGAGGGTGCCGTAGCACTGTTGCACGATTTGAAAGCAATAGGACTGCGAGTCGCCATTGCCACTGGTGACTGGCGCGAGTCGATCACCTTCAAGCTCCGCGCCGCTGGCATCCCGTGTGACGACATCCCCATCGTGACTTCCTCAGAGCACTACTCGCGAGCCGACATCATCCGCGCCGCCGTGACCGAGTCGGGCGGCTCTATCGATGATGCCATCTATGTCGGCGATGGCCTTTGGGATCTGCGAGCCTGCGAGCGGTTGGGGATTCCCTTCATTGGCGTCGGCCATCGGAAAGATCGGCTGCGAAAAGCCGGCGCGCTGCATGTTCTCGATGATCTGCGACCAGCAGAGTTCTGGCGCATGCGCGATTCCATCCACATGCAGACCAGCCACTAGACAGATGCTGAATCAGCCACCACGACCTTCGAATGAACCACGATGCGTCACAAGCTCACCCCACTCTTCTCAGGTTGCTCGAATCCGAGTCCTTCAGTGGCGTGGCGGTGGTGCGTCATGAAGGACAGACGCTGATCGAGTTTGCTGGTGGTTTGGCGAATCGTGAGGCTGGCCTTGCGAATCATCTCGATACACGCTTCGCCACGGCATCGGTCAGCAAGATGTTCACCGCGACCTGCATCGCCAGACTGGTGGACGCGGGCTTGTGCCAGTTCGGGCAGCCGTTGATTGACGCCGCGTCATCGCTTCGACCGCACTTTGATGAGCACATCACGCTGGCCGCGCTGCTCTCGCATCACTCGGGACTCGGCGACTACCTTGATGACAATGTGGAATTGCCCTTTGCAGGGATGGATGTGGCGCGGCTGGATTGCCCGCGCGCTTTTCTGCCGCACATTCTCCGCGCGCCTCGGCACGCTGCGGGCGAGTTCAGCTACAGTTCCGCAGGTTTCGTTCTGCTCGGGATCGCCATAGAAGAGCTGACAGGAAAAGCCTTCCCCGACGCCATCGCTCAATGGGTGCTGGAGCCTGCCGACATGATGTCCACCGGCTTTCCCGATATGGATGTGCCATCTGCTGATCTCGCTATCGGCTATCTGCCGGACGGAAGGTCGAATGCCGGACATCTCCCACGCATCGGCGGTGCGGATGGCGGAATCGTTATCACGGCAGGCGACCTGCTGCGGTTCTGCGACTGCATGAGAAACGACGGTTTCCTCGGCACGACTGTGCGCGAGTTCCTCTGGCAGCCGTGCGGCCAAGTCAGCGAGATTTCATCGTATGGACACGGCTTCTACCTCACATCCGTCGGCAACGAAGTGTGGCCGGGCCACACGGGGAGCGATCCGGGTGTCTCGGCACGAGTGGCATTCTCACCAAGCTCGGACTCCGCTATCATCGTGCTTTGCAATGGCCCGGAAATGGCTTTTCGCGTGTTTCGCCTCGCCACCCACTACATAAACGCCATCAATCCCGCTTCGGTTCCGTCTTGAGCGGCTCACGGTCCGTTTCAATGTCGCTATGACATGACGTCAAAGAAGGCCAGAACATAACCGTCGGGGTCGCCCACATAGAACTCACGCCCATAAGGCATCACGCGCATTGGTTGGACAACCTCCATCGTTTGCGAGCAAACATGCTCATACAGGCCGTCCAAATCCTTCACCCCAAAGATCAAATCCACGTCCTCATTCTTCCGCCTGCGCTGTCGCTCGCTGTTGCATGGATCACCTGCCTTGAGATGGATCGAGTGAGTTCCAAGTCCGATGCCCGCATAAAAGTCTTCGTGCCGGAAGTTGATCTCAAACCCCAACTGCTCGGTGTAAAAATGGATCGACCGACCCAGGTCGGACACGATGAGCAGTGGACTCATGCAGTGGATGGTCTCTGAAAGCAGCGTTTTCATGAGGAAACGCTCATACCACGCTCATGCGGTAGGGACAACAATCCCCTGTGCTGCCACGGCTGCCGCCTCTGCCGGATCTCCCCTGCCTCGGCGGCGGGACTCACCTTCGGTATTGATCCTCCCGAGAGATAAATCGCGTTTTCAACCGTTGTTGAGGCACCCTGACTACCCGCCAAGTCTATGCACCGCTTTTTCTGCCTCATTTTCCTGTCGCTCGCATTTGCATGTTCCAAGGCCGCAGACCTCGTCATCGTCTCCAAAGACTCGCTGCCTGTGCAGATCATCGTTCAGGCGGAGGCACCACCGCGCACCCGCGATGCGGCGGTGAAGCTTGCGGCTTACATCGAGAAGATCAGCGGGAAAAAGCCGTTCGTGATGCTCGGTGCGTCTTCTCCAGCGCCGGACAGCGCGATTTGGATCGGTGTGCAGCCGGAGGTGAAGGCGTTGTTTCCCGAGACTGACTTCGACTTCAAACATCCCGAAGAGATCGTCATCGCGGCAAACGAAAAGCACGTCGTCATCGCCGGACGCGACCGCTGGGATCCAGCGAGGATGGAGGTGCGGTCGAGAGAAAGCGTCATCAAGGGCGTGCAGCAGGAGTATGGCACCATCAATGCGGTTTATACCTTTCTACAGGACCAGCTCGGCGTGCGCTGGCTATGGCCGGGCGAACTCGGCGAGGATGTGCCGAAGAAGGAACGCATCGCTCTCAGCGTGCCGTTGGAATACCGCCATCACCCGCAGATCCGTGCCCGCGGGACGGTTTTCAATTACTGCGCACTCGGCAACAAAGGCTACGGCAGGTCGCACGAGTGGACGATGCGCCAGCGGCTGCAGCTTTGCTCGCTCGCGATGGAAGGCGGGCACGGCTTTGGCGACTGGTGGGATCGCTATCACGAGAAGCATCCGGAAATCTTCGCGCTGCAGCCGGACGGCATGCGCAGCGGTTTCCCCAATCCGCACAATGCGAAGCTCTGCATGTCGAATCCGAAGGTGTGGGAGCTGTGGCTCGACGGCGTGGCCGAGACACTCAAGCAAGATCCGCATCGCACCATCTTCAATGCCTCGCCGAACGACGGCTGGGCCAGCGGCCACTGCGTGTGCGAGAAATGCAGCGCGTGGGATCATCCCGATGGCGAGCCGCGTGTCTTCAACTGGTATCACCTCAACAAGGAGCGCCCCGCCACCAGCGATCGCGATGTCACCTTTGCCAACAAGCTCGGCGAACTGCTCAAACAGAAGTATCCCGGCAAAGACTACCGCGTCTTGATGCTCAGCTACGGCCATTCGCGGCCTGCGCCGGTGAAAGCACGGCCTGCGGACAATGTCATCATGACCATCGTGGCGAACTTCTTTGGCCGCACCGGCCTCGTGGATCGCGGCTCCACACGCGGAGACACCTATCGGCAGCAGTTTGAAGCGTGGTCGAAGATCGTGCCCGCGATGTTCTGGCGACCCAACACCGGCAGTCCCGCTGGCTGGCAGCAGGGATTGCCGGACCTGCACGTCGCGCAGACGATTCGCGATTTCAAAGACGTGGCCGCGGCGAACTGCATCGGCATTTACATAGACGGCGTGTGGGAGCACTGGGCCACTGAGGGCCCGCTCTACTACATCATGGCGCAGCTCGCGTGGAATCCCGCCGCCGATGCCGAGGCGATCCTCACCGACTACTACACGCGTGCTTTCGGCCCCGCCGCGCCGCAGGTGCGTGAGTATTTCGAGAGCCTCGAAAAGGAGCGCATGGCCTTCACGGCCAAGAACGGCGAGGCCGGCATCTTCAACTTTCCGCAGCTCTACACGGCCGATTTGCTACGCGAATCGCAAACACGCCTCGACCGCGCCACTGCCGCTGTACCTGCGGATTCCATTTTCGCCAAACGCGTCGCCTTCATTCAGGCAGGACTCACGCACACGAAACTGCTGATCGACACCATCACGCTCATGGACGGCTACTGGAAGAAAAAAGACCCCGCCGTGGCGGAACGTGTGAAGCAAAATTGGGCCGCGATGGAGAGAAACGCCACCGATCATCCCTACTCGATCAACTGGAGCCCCGTGCGTCCCATCACGCCTCGCATGGCCGGCCTGCATCCCGACAGTCCGCCGCCTAAGGTGAAGAAGAAGCGCGCGAATGACCTCGACCTGAACTGACGCAGATGAAACTCCTCCTCAGCCTTCTCATCGCCCTCAGCGCTCCGCTTTGCGCTGTTGAAAAGCCTGTCACGCTCTGGCCCGATGGCGCACCGGGCGCTCTCGGCACCTCGCCAAAGGACATCCCGACGCTCACGCCCTATCTCCCCGCCAAGCCGAGCGGCGCGGCGATGCTGCTCATCCCCGGCGGCAGTTACAGCGGCATCTACGAAGGCCAGGCGGAGCCCTTTGCGCTGTGGCTCAATGAGCACGGTTTGACCGTCTTTGTGCTGCGCTACCGACTCG
>Ga0075163_10005579_pt1 | contig 16752 bp, 11 predicted proteins | sample JI1023141ADNA_FD_71478 | JGI IMG/M metagenome (GOLD analysis project Ga0075163, IMG submission 71478) | Wastewater effluent complex algal communities from Wisconsin, to seasonally profile nutrient transformation and Carbon sequestration -... | ecosystem: Engineered > WWTP > Effluent > Algae...
AATCGGCCCGTTCCAATTTTCTGCGAGCATTGGAGCGACGGTCGCACCTACAGCATTCCAGTGATTTTTGCGCGTTGCCGGCCTGATGAATTATTGAACCCACGCCGCTCCGATCTCCCCAGCCAGCCAGTAGCCCACCGCTCCTGCGACATACCAACAACCAACGATCAGTCCGACAAAGCGCGGCGGTGCCAAGGATAGAATCATCGATAGGCCGAGCGGTGCGACGAGCAGCTCGGCGATGACCAGCAACGTCGCGCATGCAATCAGCCAGGCCATGCTGACGTGATGACCGGGACTGAGAATCGCCGGAGGAATCAAGACGGCGAAGGCCAGCGCAAGGACCACCATGCCCCATCCGATAAGGCGCTGCGTACTAATCTGGCGCTGGATTCGCGGCAGGAGCGCGAGCTGCACGGGAGCAAGGACCAGGACGAGAAGCCCAGGCAGACCCACGAACCACGCAGCGGGAATCTCGAATCCAAGCAGGACTCGATCCGTTCGCTCTTGCGCCCACAGGAACAGCGAGCCCTCGACCTGACCGAATCCGACCGTGTAGATGATCGTCGCCAGCATCAGGGCTCCAATCGCCTTGATTCGCTGCGCCCTAGATAGACTGTTTGTCGCGCGAGAGCTGGGAGTCGGAACAGCTTGGCTCTTGGGTTGTAGCCGCAGGGAGTCCCGGCTGAGAGCAAGCCCGATTCGCCCAGCGAGCATGACAGCGGCAGCCATGGCAAAGGCGCCTCGCCATTCGAGGCTGCGCATGAAAAATCCAGCGATTCCCGCCCCCATCGCAGCGCCCGCGTTGACGGCAAAGTAGAACGCGATCTGCGCAGCATCGAGTCGGACATCATTGGGTGAGTACAGCCGCGCGATCAGGACCTGAGTGCTGGGCTTGAATAGCGCATGACCGAACACAAGCAGAGGAATCGATAACCAGAGCGCTGCTGATGCGGAGAGCGTCAGCGCTCCATAACCAAGCGCAAGCAGCACCATTCCAGCGCCTAGAGACCGACGCGAATCAAGGATGCGATCAATGGCGAATCCTCCCGGTAGCGTTCCCAAATAGCTGGCGGCGTTGATCAGCCCAGCCATGCGCAACGCATCACCCCGAGAGTAGCCGTAGCGCTGGCAGAGCATGAGGATCACCGACGAGCCGAGCACGTATGCTGCCCACCTCTCGCAGAACACCGCGAGACAGACTATGTAGAACCCCGTGGGGTGCCGAGACCGCAAAGGCACCCTGGGGCTGGCTGGGTCCAAGAGGGCGCAAGGTTCACAGGTTGAGATGGGTAAGTCCTGGCAAGCGGTCGACATGACACCTCCGGAAGACTAGGCATTCTTGAGGGAATCGGATGGGCAAAACAAGCCATGCGCGATTGCCACTCGTTTGCTCTTGCAGTCTCGGGAGGCCCGTGGTGAAACGCGAAGCCTGACATGTGCCAAATCATTTGGCACTGATGGGCCCGTCTTGCATTCCGGGAGCCACGACCATGGAACAGACCGTCGAAGCCTCTTCCGAGTTTCCCTCGATCGTCGCGGATGATTCGATGGGGCCGTCGCCCTATCAGGCCGCGCAGTTTCACTTGAGGCAAGCTCTACAAGCGCTCACTGATTTGTCACCAGGCAGAGATCCAGAGAAGCGCAAGGCCCATGACGACCTGCTGCTGCTGCTGCGCCAGGTGCTTCAGTTCATGCACGTTCACTTTTCTCCCGATAGAGAAGAGGCGGAAAGCGAGCGCTTCGGCGATCTTCTTCGTCAGCATCGCGCTGAAGCGGGTCTTACCCAGCAGCAGCTCGCAGACTACGCGGGGCTGTCTGTGAGCTTGATCCGCAAGCTGGAGCAGGGCGATACGCTACCGACGCGCAACTCGCTGCTTGGGCTCTGCTCTGTGGCCGAGCTGAAGCTGGTTCCACCTGAGGTCACGACGCTGCCTGCCACGCGGGAGTACGCCCACTCCGCCGCCCCCAACTGGTACATGTCGCCGGGCTTCGATTCCCTGACCATGATGGCGGAGCTGAACCAGCAGCTCAACGGCAGCGGGGGCAGCATCGAACAGACCTACATCTACCTGGATCCCAAGAGCGCGCTCGATTGGATCGGGCTGGCAAGCTCGCCGAGCTACGTCGCTTCAAACCGCGAGAGTCTGCCCTATGGCGATGTGATCAAGAAGCTCCGCGAATTAATCGGCAACGCTGGCCTGGACCTGATCGCGCTGGGCCCGGGCGATGGCAAGAGCGAGGTGCGACTGGTTCAGCACATCTACAGCGAGTGCGAGCGCCCCAATCTGCGCTTCTATCTCCTCGATGCCAGCCAGCCCCTGCTGAGCCGCGCATTCAAGCACGCCGTCGATACCTTCAACGATGAGACGGGAATCTTTGTCTGCGGCATTCAGGGGAACTTCCACCACCTGCCACGGTACACCCAGCTCCACTACACGCCTGCGCGCTCGCACCGTAAGAGAATCTACGTGATGCTCGGCAACACAATCGGCAACATCGAGCATGAGCCGCAGTTTTTCCAGAGCGCATTTTCTGGAGCCGCGCCCGGCGACCTGCTTCTGTTCGATGTCGACTACGCCTTCGAAACTTCCGGCGACCCTGACGAGATCCAAAAAAAAGATCCAGCGCTCCAGGGCCCTGTGCCCGATGGACATCAGCGCTGGCTGGGAGGCCCCATCAAGCGATATTGCCAGGATGCCCAGAGCGTTGAATTCCACTTCCGGCTCGATACCAATCGGCCGCTTGCCGGAAGCTACGGGCTCCAGTTCATTGCGACTGTGAAGCTCCCTGGAAAGCGCACCAAGGAGTTCTGCATGGCCCAGGTCCGCCGCTATGAACCGGGCGGGCTTATCCGCTGTCTGCGCGGCTTTGGTTGGGACAACGTCGGCGTGTTTCCGTTCACCGGATCGGAGTCCCGGCCTAGAGGACTGCTGATGTTTCGGAAGCAGCTGCAACGAGGCAGGACGAGATAGGACGACGCAGCGCGACTTGCTCCGGGTATATTTGAGCGCTGTGCTCGTCAGGAGCCGACCGAGCTGTCCATGAACTGGGGTGCCATCGACCAGAGCGGATGCTGCCTTCGTACATTGCGCTTCAGGATGGCCGCGTCGAGCTCTTGAAGATGGCCGACCTTGCCGAAGCCGTTTCCTGCTGACTCTGCGCAGACGCATCTTACCGCAGCAAGCACGTCCAACATACCCTCAAGACTTGGCTGATTAGAGCCCGCGCTTTCACTGGTCGTGGCACAATCCGTGTTGTCTCAGGATGCCCTGCGTGAGTGATCGCAAGGGGCAGAGCGCGCCCGCCAACAACCCGAAATTTTTACGGAGAGAACCGATGAAGAAGATGCTGATGGGCCTGACCGCCGTGTTCGCGCTGTGCGTTGCCGTCCCTGCGTTCGCCGCCCCCCCGAAGGACAAAAACGACAAGAAGGCGCAGGCGCCAAAGGATGCAAAGGATCAGAAGGCTGCACCGGCGGACAAGAAGGGAAGCAAGAAGTGATACCGGGGGCTTGATCTGTTATCGTTTACTGACGTCTGTCATAGCGAACAAGATGTCAATATGACAGACGTGGGTCGCTGGTTCTGACCATCGACCCACGCGGCTCGGGTTACGGGTTGGCCGGGACCAGGACGCGGTCAATGACGTGGATGACGCCATTGCGGTTGGGCAGGTCGGTGAAGACCACCTTCGCCGGAGCGGCACCCGGCTTCCCATCCGTGATGGTGACTTTGCCGCCTGCGACGGTCAGCGTCAGCTGATCGGTTCCGCCGGCCAGGGTGTCGACCTGTCCGCTCTGCACATCCTTGGCATACGCGGTGGCGCCCAGCACGTGGTACTTGAGGATGCGGGTCAGCTTCACTTTGTTGGCCAGCAGCGCGTCGAACGCGGGTGCCCCCAGCTCGGCCTTGAGCGCGGCAAACGCTGCGTCGGTGGGAGCAAAGACCGTGAACGTGCCGGGGCCGCTGAAGGTGCTCGCCAGATCTGCGGCACCGAGAGCCGCCAGCAGCGTCTTGAACTCCGTGCCGCCGTCCTTGTAGCCTGCCGCCGTGTCTGCAATCGACGGCAGCAGCACGCCATCGATGATGTGGATGGTGCCGTTGCTGGCGGCAACATCAGCCGTGCTGACATTGACGCTGCCGTTCAGCACGACTTTGCTGTTGCTGCCGTCGACCTTGAGCTTGGCGCCGCCGGCAGCGGCGGTGGTCACCTCCTGCGTCTTGCCCAGCAGGGCGGCGGCCTTGAGGTCGCCTGCAACCACGTGATAGCCGAGGATCAGGGACAGCTCCGTCTTGTACGGCGCCGTCAGCAGCTGGGCGCTCAGGAAGGCCGGCAGCTTGGCAAAGGCCGCATCGTCGGGCGCAAACACGGTGAAGGGCCCCGTGCCCTTCAGGGTCGCGTCCAATCCAGTGGCCGTCAGCGCCGAGGCCAGCGTGCCGAAGTTGCCTGCGGCAACGGCCGTTTCCACGATGTTTTTCGTCGCTGCGGGCGGATCGGTGTTTGAAGTTGAGTCGCCACATCCAACAGCCATGGCGGTCGCCAGCAAGATGGAGGGAAGAAGCGGGAACCGTGTCGTCATGAGGATCTCCTGAGCAAAGAAAGTGGGCCGCAACTTGTAATGACCCACAGCCATAGAGATTCCGCTGAGGGGTGATCTTGTTCATTATTTTTTTCATCTGTTCGCTGCAGCAGACAGGTTCTGTTGTCGGGTTGATCTGGTGATTCTCGCTGCGGCAGCGGATCGAGCCACTTTCTCACGCTGGCTTCAAAGGACAGCCCCTGCCGATGGCATCGCAGCCGGACCCGGCCCGCGACAGCACGCCATCAGCTCCTGACACGGAACTTCACTGCTTCCGGAAAAGCATCAAGGCCATGGTCGGCTGCCCATCGGAACCGACGGCATAGGGCACGGTCAGCTCGGGGCGCCAGCCAACCGCAGCCAGGCTGCCGGCCAGCTTGCGCGGATCGTACCGGCGGGAGCGAGCCATGCTGAACCGCCGGTCGGGAAGTCCGTTGTGCATCCGGGCCGTGGCGATGAAGTCCAGTCCATAGCTGCCCGACACCGGGCAGTTGGTATCGAGCTCGATCGAAAACTGGATGTCGGCCAGGTCGCGGCAGTAGCGCCGCAGCGGCCCGCCCAGCCAGGCCGCATGGGATGGACGAATCGGGTTGATGAGCGCCGGATCCTTGCGCCGGATCTCCTGCGGCTGCTCGGGCGAAGCGTAGGCAAACAGCACATCGCACAGGAACAGATCGCCGGCGGCGCAGCAGCTCAGGGTATCGCGAAAGAAGCGGACCTCTTCGCGCAGATTGACCAGCGTCAGGCCGAGCAGCGTGTACAGCCGGCGGCAGCGCTCGCGCGGCTGCGTCAGCATCGAGTAGCGCGGCAGCTCGTGGAAGTTCCCATGCACGGTCAGGACCGGAAGATGGGGAAGTGTCTCGACGGCATGCTTGTGCGCCGCGTTCAAAAGAACGTGGCTGATATCCAGCAGAAACAGCTCCAGCTTGGGCGGACGCGGCAGGCTGCGCTGCAAGTGCTCGACCAGCATGACCTCGGCCTTGCCGTCGCCGCAGCCCAGCGCATTGACGCGCAGCATGTGGCTGCCGACCTGCTCCGCGATGTGCTTGGCCACCGGAGCATACGGGATGCTGGTCCGGTAGGTCGACACATAGTCGGCCGAGTTGCACGTCCCGATCCAGTCGGCCCCGCTCTGCGGGTCGAAGTAAAGAAGTGTCTGTTCGACCTGTCCGCCCTCGCCATTCAGGATCTCGACCATGTCGGACACCATGGCCATGGGATCGTACTTGGGAGCAAACCAGGAGGTCGGCGTCCAGGCGGCGCCAAGGCTCTGCTCCGCGTCCAGCTCGATGTCGCTGACGCGCAGATCCAGCTCGGGCACCGCCAGCAGCTTCAGCATCAGGCCGCGTCCAGGGCGCCGTCGCTGGCACTCGATGTTTCGGATCGTCGTGGCCGTCACATCCACCTTCTCGGCCAGCACCTCCTGGGACATCTTGGCCGCGTTGCGACGATCGCGCAGCAGCGCGGCGAACGCCGACCAGTCCACCGGTCCCACCTCCGTGATGTCATCGGGATCGCCGACCAGGGTCAGCGCCTTCTGAACAAAGCGCACAGAGTCGGCAAGGTTGCGAACCGGAGCCCCGGTGGCCTTCTGCATCTCGTGAAGAGCCTCGACGAGCTTCACCTGGATCTGCTCAAGCGTGGTGCTCTCACTGGGAGCGCTGGGGCTCGGGGTATGTCGGGGCAGCGCGGCGGACTGAGCGGTCATGACGACTCCAGAGCAGTGACAGAGAGCGTTCATAGCACAGCCCTCCCGTCGGCACTGCCGCAACGCCAGCGGGTCAGATGGGACTGTGTTTGGGAAAAAGTTCGGTTCTGGTTCGGATCCGGTTCGGTTTTGGTTCGGTTGAGCAGGCTGAAGCCGGCTGCTCGTCTGAGCGGACCTCAAGCGGCCTGAATAGCGCAGGTTCGGTTTTGGTTCGGTTCTGGTTACACAAGGAGTTGTAGTTCCCAAAAAGAAAGGTGAAGTCCAGCATGAGGACAATTGATGAGTTCGCTCATGCCCCACCCGCAGTGATACGAGGCTTCCATGGCGATGCGCCGAGCAGCAGCAGCCAGCAGTTTTCCCCGGAGCTTCTGGATGTTACTCGCCGCCCTGCTACCACTGGCGAGCTGGGCGAAGCCCGTCCGGGCGCAGCCGGCGCTCCTTGCGCAGCGGCCCTGGATTGCTGGATTTGGCAGCCTGTGCGACGGTGGGCCGCTTCCCTGCAATCGCATCGATGAGCTCGGATTCAACGCTCGCATCGACGCGATCCTCCTCACCAGCACCAGCCAGCGCGGGGTCGCACTTGTCGCGCCCTATGGCTTTTCGTTCGGCATCCTGGAGCATCTGGAGGGCGGCATCTTCGCTCAATCCGCCGTCTGGGGGCAGCCCGATGGCAGCGAGACGCTCACGCGCTTTCAGCAGGGCCCGCTGCGCTTCGCGCTCAAGGGAGTCCTGTGGCCGCTGCTCGGCAGTCCGCACCGGCACGTCTCTGTGCTGCTCGACTTCGAGTACGAGCTGCGTCTGCCCCACTTCGACGGTCAGAATCAGCTCGGCCTGCTCACGGATCTGGGAGCGCTGCGAGCCGTCGCCGGCGTGCCGCTCGGCGGCGTGGAGCTGGGGCTCGCCGCCGGGGCGCTGTTCGACTGGCGCGGACGCTACGGCACGCTTGAGCTGGGCGCGCGGCTGGCCTGGCACCTGCCATTTCTGCCCGACGTGAAGGTCTTTGCGGAAGGCGCGGCGCGAGGCTTCCTTGCGCGCACTCGCACCGATCTGCCCATACCCGGCGCGCTGGATCCGACGCAGCCGATCCTGCCTGGTGCGGTGCTGGGAATCGGCCTCGCGTCCCGGCAGCTGCGCGCCGTGGACTTCGCGATGGTGGTGCACGTCGGCTTCGGCGATACGGCGCCGTTCTTCCTGACCCTGCGCTTCGCCGATGTCGCCTGGGGCAAGGGCTACCCTCGGCCGCAGAGCCTGGTCGTTGATGCGATGCGCGAGTTCGCGGTCTGGGTAAAAGAGCAGGTTGCGTCGATCGATCCCATGTTCAACGACTACTGCGACATGATCGACGATGCGCCGCCGCACGGCACCGGCAGGAGCATGAACCTCGTCGGGCACCGCACCCAGGATGCGCAGCACTGCATCTGGAATGGGCTGTGGCTCAAAAAGTATGAGAACGGCGAGAAGGTCAAGTACTGGAAGAACAGGCGAGGAACCTTGCTGTGCCATGACAAGAGTCGCAACCACTGCTTTGCCCAGCGCGCATCGAGCAGGGAGCCCTGGGAGCCGCTCCAGCGCGCAGTGCACACCGCCGTGATGCGCAGCGACTGCATCTTTGAAGATGCCGACACCAGGCAGCGGCTGACCCACTTCGGCCAGCTCGCCCCCGACGGACGCAGCTGCACCGACGGCGTCACCACATTTCGCATCGGCGAGCGCCTGGCATACAACCCCGAGCTGCGCCAGATCGATCGCGGCACGCAGGGCACCGCGCGGCAGCACCCACCGCTTGCCTACCAGAGTGAGCCCACTGCGCTGCAGCGGCTGGGCACCGCGCTAGGACGCGGCATCGAGCGCGGTCAGCAAAAAAACCGGCAGCAGGAAGCAGCCGACACCGCAGCCGCCGCAGCAGCTGACGCAAAGATCGGCGCGGCGCTGAAGGCGGCCGAGGAGATGAGCGCCGCAACCCTGGTAAATGGAGTCGAGGCCGCCGCCCAGGAGGCCGAAGATGGGATCAAGCACGCGGCCGCGGATCCCAAGGGCGCGTTCAACCAGGCGCTCGACCGCATCAAGCAGGACATCCAGAGCACCGCTGGAGCTGTGAAGGAGGGCCTCAGCGGCGCCGCCCAAGCTGTGGACCAGGCAAAAGATGACGCCCTCGACTGGTCGCAGAAATCCACGCTTGAGCAGGCCGAAGATCTGCTCAAGCTCGGCGGCGAAAAGGCTGCCACGGCCCCCCGGGACGCCACGATCAATGTGGCCGCAGGAGTGGGCATGGGCGCGGCAGGAAAAGCGCTTGGCGCGGTGGTGGATGCCGCGCGGGAGGAGCAGGTTGCAAAGCAGCTACTGGATGTTGTCGAGCACCCGACCCCTGGACCCTATGCGCACCTTCCGCCGCCTCGAAAAGTAGGCGCTGGCAAGAAGCCGACGGCTGTGCAAAAAGAGAGGATGCACGCCGCAAACATGCAGGCGAACCAGGGGAAACTGCTCGATGACTACTCGGGAGAAGAGCTAGTGCGACCGGCCAAGAGCAAAAGGGGCGTCACGCCCCCACCCAACGAAGCGCAGATCGACCATCGCGTCCCAGCATCGCTGGGCGGCGACAACAGCTATGAGAACCTGCGCATCACCAGCAGGAAGCACAATCGCAGCAAGTCGAATCGGATGCCCAACGATGACGAACGCTGAGGGAATTCCCGGGTTTATCTGCATTCACGTGGCCGAGCACGGAGCGCCGCTGGGCCTGGTCGAGCACAGCCAGCCCATCAACGAGCGGGACAGCGGCTGGGGCTTCTACTGTGGCGCGGATGGGCACGAAGATGCAGAGCTGCGGATCACCGACTTGAACCGCTTCACGGGCCTCGACCCCGACCTGCCCCGACTGCTACAGACCGTCCCCGAGGGCTACATCGCCTGGCGCAGCGACAAGGACGCGCCCTGGACGGTAGAGCCAGCTGACCACGACCCTCCAAGCCAAACCTGAGCGGGGCCAGCTGGGGCCTTGCCGGCGCTGCAACTCCAGAACGTAAATCACACCTCTTGTTACAATGCATCCCGATGGATAACCACCGACGGGAGTTCAGGGTAGCTGAGAGGAGTCAACCCCAGGCGCTGGAGTGCGATTCTGGTCGGATTCCTGAGGGGACATTGGTGTTTCGGGCTGATTCAGCCGCCAGGCTGGAGCCACATTGCACGCGCGACCCGAGGCTGGGGCAGGTGGATCAACTGAGCTCGGGGAGCAGGCGCAGTGCGGAGGTGGGAATCGTGAGGGGAGGCTGGGATGGCGCAGCCGAGCGGCGCAGCTTTTGGGTGACTGCGAGATTTCTGTGTGTATCCTGCGCGGACTTACGACAGCAAAAAGGAGCTCAGCCATGTCCATGTCTCGCTTTTCGATCACGCTCTGTCTGCTCTCGCTGGCGCTGCCGGCGTGCGGCAGTCCCGACGAAATCGACCCGCTTGAGGTCGCACAGCTGGAGGCGCCGCTCACCCGCTGCGAGAGCGCGTTTACGCCCCCGGTCAAGAGCGGCTTCCGCCACTGGTACAACAGCATCCTGGCCATCGGTCCGGCGTGGCACTCGGCACAGGATGTCGTCGTCCGGCCCGGCGGCGCCATGACGATCGAGGGCAAGTTCGCATACGGATCGGTCTCCAAGGATCTGGAGGACGAGTCAGTGCAGCTCTACTTGAATGACTGCACGGGCTGGCGGTCGCTCGGCAGCGCGACCACAGACTCTGATGGTCGCGCCCGCGTAAGCGGCGTCGCACCGACCCGCACCGGCATCTACGCGCTGCGCATGGTCGTGCGCGGCGACGCAACGGGCACAAGCGGCTGGCTGATCGTGCCCCCGAGCGGCGGCCGGCTGACGGTGTTCGACATCGACGGCACGCTGACCAACTCCGACATGGAGCTCGTCAAGGACGTCATCACCGACCTCTTCGAGCCCATCCTGCACGGCACCTACACGCCTGTGCCGCACCCCTATTCCCGAGAGCTGGTCGAGGAGCGCGAGCGGCGCGGGGGCGTTCCGATCTTCCTGACCGGCCGCCCCTATTGGCTGACCCAGAGCAGCCGCGACTGGCTGGCGGCCCAGCGCATGCCTGTCGGTGCGCTGCACACCACAGACTCGAACAGCGATGCCGTGCTCCACGTCGCGGCGTATAAGACCGCATTCCTGAACTCGCTCAAGGCGCAGGGCTTTGTCCTGGAGGCGGCATACGGCAACGCCAGCACCGACATCACCGCATACGAAAGCGCCGGCATTCCCAAGTCCTCGACGTTCATCATCGGCACGAACGGCGGCAAGGATGGCACCCGCGGCGCATGTGCCGCCGATCCGACATGTCGCACCTGGCAGCAAGAGGTCGAGCGGCTGCGCGCCCTGCCATAACTCAGGATCGAGCCGGGCCGCGCGTCTGCATGGAGCGGCGCCTTGAGATTGCGGATTGGCGGCTCCGGATATTGATGGGGAATGCAGCGTCGCTCTACACTGTCGGAGGACTGGCAACCGCTCGCTGGAGTGGGGCCGCAGGTGGGGGCGCGCCTTCGATGGAGTGCTCGTCAGGGAGTCTGCCTAAAGAATACTTGCCACTGCTGGAGCTGCTTCGTCGAATGGCACCGCTCGATGAGGCAGCGCTGTGCAATCTGCGCCCTGCGTTGCGCGTCTGCCAGGTAGCTGCGGGAAGCTACCTGCTGCGCGCGGGACAGCGGCCGCTCCACCTGTACTTTGTCGTCCGCGGACTCTTGCGCCAGGTCTATCAAGGGGCTGATGGACGCGAGATCAACGAGCGCTTCTACTTCGACAGCGACCTTGCCGGTTCCTATGCCGCGCTGCTGCTTCGCGGCGACTCCGCGAGCGCCATCCAGGCGCTTGAGAGCTCGACCCTGATCTGCATCGATTTTGACAGCCTGGAGAAGCTGGCCGCCGAGCGCGAGCCGTGGCAGCGCCTCCTGCGCAGCATCGCGGAGAGCACTGCGCTGGAGGCGCTGCGGCGCGCGCAGGAGCTGCTGAGCATGACCCCGACCGAGCGATATCGTGCGCTGCTGGCGGCGCATCCCAATATCCAGGCGCGCATTCCTCAGTATCACCTGGCATCCTACCTTGGCATCACGGCAGTGGGTCTGTGCCGCATCCGGCGGCGAATCGGGGCGTCGTAGACCGCGCTGATGCACCGAAGGGGCGTGCATCAGCGCGGCGTCCGGGCTAGTTCGCGGGCAGGCGGTGGACGACCTCCACGCAGTAGAGCCGGCGCACATTGGAGCACGCCGTGACGCCATAGTGGGTCCAGGTCTGATCCAGATGCAGCGCGCCGGTTCTGCCGACGGCGCCGGTGCTGCCGCTGCTGGCGCTGGTCCAGTCGCCGCAGAACGCGCCGGTGCCAGATTTCAGGCCCGTGCCAGTGGTTCCGGTCCAGGCCGGCGTCTCATCTGCCACCGCGTTGTTGAACTCATCGCGGTTGATCGACGCCGCGATGGAGTTGTTGGTCAGGTCGTTGAAGTGGTTCGCGACCAGTGCGCCGTTCATGGTGATGTACTCATCGATCGAGTGCGCAACCTGATCCTGCGCGTCCACAGTTGATGTGCTGAGCCATGCCCTGAACGCGCCCTGGAGGCCAGCGGCGTCGGCGGCATCCTGGCACTTGCGGTCTGCACCACCGAGGCCGCCCAGGTTGGCGTTGAAGGTGGTGCTGGTGATGAAGGCGCGGGCGCTGCGCTTGATGTTGACGGCGCGGATGGACATCTCGGCCGCGTAGGTCGGGGAGGTGCCAGCGCCAAAGCCGATGGAGTCGCCGCTGGTGCCGCGCGAGTCGGCGTTCCAGGTGGTGGTGTGGGTGTATAGCAGCTTGCTCTCCCAGTCATGGATGGTGCTGTTCCACAGGAAGACCTCGACCTGGTTTGTCCCCACGCGGATGGTCACGCTCTTCCAGGCATTGCCGGTGGGCAGGCCGGTGACCGCGGCCGAGGCGAGCTGGGTGGTGCCGCCGTACACGCGAAGGAAGCCAAGCCGGACATCCAAGAACACCGCAAAGCCCTTGTTGTCCTGAAGGAATCCCATGGAGTCGCCGCTGGGCGAGGCATTGTTCTGAATGGCGACCGGATCCTTGTCCCAGAAGAACGAGAGGCCGTGGCCACCCGAGCCAACGGGGTTGTTGGTCTTGTATTCGAAATAGGCGGTGAACTGGTTGGTGGAGGTCTGCGGACGGTTCGATACGATGGTGGTGCCGTAGCCTGGGGTGGTGCCGTCGTTGGTCAGGCGGATCGCTCCCGGAGCAGCCGGCAGGTACGGGTAGGTGTCGTCCATTCCACCGGTGGATCTGTCGCTGCGAACGTCCCAGTTGTGGCCCCACATCTCGATGTCGCGTAGACCCAGCTCGCAGGCATCGGCAGTGCCATCCCCGTCCTTGTCGAACTGAGCGATTGAGTTGTAGGTCGCGATGCACGAGGATGTCCAGGCCGTGCCACAGCAGCTGGGGTTGGTGGCGCAGACCTTCTGATAGACCAGCGGATCGCTACAGAAAGGCTCGGTGGTGCTGGCCGTGCAGCAGGAGCGCTTGATATAGCCGCCCGGCTTGCCCTTGCACGAAAAGTCGCTGGTATCAGTAGAGCCGTTGCCATCGTTATCGATGCCGTCGCCGCACTGAAGCTCGTCTTCGGCCTCGATGCACGCATACTTGCTCTTTACCGCGCTCACACAGCTGGCGCCCCAGGTGCTGGAGCAGCACGAGGTGAGCCCCGGCCCCGCCGGATCACTACAGACGTAGTACTGCACGGCCTTGTCGCGACATCCGGGAGAGGCGTGGCTGGTGCAGCAGCTGCCGCCCGACAGCGGCGCGGCGTTGCAGATGGCCAGCGTTGCGCAGGCCGCATCCTGGCAGTCGATCTTGCCGTTGGCCGGCACCGAGTCATCGATGCCATCGGTGCAGTTGCTCTCGGCGCACTTGCCGCCGAAGCCGGTGGCGCAGGGATAGCCGCTGAGCGCGCCGACTGTGGTGTACTCGGTGGCGCAGGTAGCATCCCACGCGGTGTTGCAGCAGTAGGAGTCGCAGGCGCAGACGTAGTTCTCGCCCGCTTCATCCATGCAGCCCTTGGTGCCCTGAGCGCTACAGCAGTAGCCGTCGCCGGCATCGCAGTTTGCGGCGTTGTTGCAGTCGCTATCTGCGCAGTCGCTGACGCCGTCGCCATCGTCATCAATGCCGTTGCTACAGTTGGATTCCCACTTGTTTCCGGTCTGGTTCGGGTCCTGGCAGTTCTTGTTCTGCCAGCCCGCCGTCACCGCCTGAAATCCATAGCAGGGGTCGTCGTGGACCGCCTTGCACAGAGCGTCGGCCTGGGCGTCGTTGTTGCAGCGATAGTTGTCCATGTCCTGGTACTGGGTGACCTTGCCGCCCGAGACCGCCGTCACCTTGATCGGAGTGAAGTCCTGAACCGCCAGCTTGCACAGCGTATGCTTCAGCGCCGCGTCCGGCTTGGCGGGGTTGTAGGTCTGCTGGCAGGTGTTGCGGATCGCCACAGCGTCGGGACTGGCGGTGCTGCTGGCATCCATCTGGCTGGCGAAGGTGGTGGCCCAGCAGGCGGCCTGCAGGTCGATCGACTCGGCCTGCATGGGCGTAGCGTACTCGGTGCTGGGAATGCAGTTCGCCAGAACCGATACGTCGGGGTGGTTGGTGCCCAGCATGGCGATCATCTTGCCGCCGACTCCCGTGGTGGTCGTGGTCACGCCCACGTCGCCCACGCCGAGCTCGCCGTAAGAGTTGTCCTTGGGCGTCACGCTCCACTTCGGGGACCCAGCGCGGGCGTTGATGACCTGCCAGATCGAGGTGCGTGGCTGGCTGCCGCCAACCAGCAGCGGACGAGCGAAGTTCACGTTGGCATTGGAGCCTGGTGTCACCTGCCAGTTCAGCATGTTGGTCAGGTACAGCTGGTTCGGACTGGCGTTGAAGTAGGTGCTGGGATCGGGCATGTCGTTGCCGTCGCTGCCATTGGCCATGATCGGGTCGGCGTCAAACCAGCGGTTGTACAGGTTCTGCTGCGCCGCGCTCAGGCCGAAGTAGGTCCACTTGCGGTTCCAGGCCTCAACGGTTGGATCGGTTGGATCGATGTAGTCCTCTTCCGTCCAGCAGGCGCTGGGCGGATAGTGAAGGAAGAACGCCGCCTTGGTCTGGTTCTGCGCCATGCCGAGCGGCAGCCACATCTCCCACGGCGGGCTGGTATTGCTCGGGTTGTTGCAGCCGCTGGCGTTCAGACACGCCTGCCAGCCAGCCCAGGCGGTGGGAGCAATGGCCAAGAAGTCATCCAGCCGCTGGTAGATTGCAGAGCAGTACGAGGTCGACGAGCTGTCGACCAGCGCCTCGACATAGTAATTTCCGCCCGAGTACCAGACGCTGGCGCAGTCCGATGGGTTGGTGCTTGAGCAGTAGCCGTCGCGCATGACCGACTGCCCGATCACGTAGGCCATCAAGTCTTCTTGCGAGTTGAAATTGTTCCACTGCGCCTGAGGCGGGAAATAGTTATCTATTGTTGTCGTCGGTCCAATCAAGTGGCCGGCGGCGCCGCAGCTCGTCAGACCCTGACGGACCTGACCCACCGATGCGGGGTCGACGAGCTCGTCGGAGCCGCTTCCGGACTCGCAGGCGGACAGTCCCAGCACCATAAATGTCATAGACAACACTGCCGTGGGTTGCCACCGGCGCTGGAGCCCTTCAAAAAGTGAACTGTGCTTAATCCTCATGCGATCCTCTCCTGGACAACTGTTTCTCAAATCAATGGCGAACACATGCTGGCGACTCTCTCGGGCAGCTCCCCCAGCTGCCCAAGACACACCCAGACCGCCAGACCAGAGCTCCCATTATCCGGACATGCGCCGGCCGGTCATTAACCGAGTTTAATGACCGGCCGCTTTATCCGCGGCGTCGGCAGCGCAGTGAAGGCCAGGGTGGGTGTCGCAGGATCGATCTCGCGAATGTAGCAGCTCGGCGCAGGTGCGAAAGCTCACACGCTCGGATGGCGGCGCCACTCCTCTGGACTCGTTCCCGTCCAGCGCTTGAAGGCGCGGAAAAAGGAATTCGGCTCTTCGAATCCGAGCCGGAAGGCAATCTCGGCCAGGCCCAGCCTCGTTGCTGCAAGGTAGCGCTCGGCAGCGGCGCGGCGAACCGTGTCGAGCAGCTGCGAGAAGCTCACGCCCTCTGCGGCCAGCTTGCGCTGAAGTGAGCGTGGGCTCATGTGCAGCGCCGAGGCCACAGCCGGCAGCCCCTGCTCAGCTCCGTGCATGCGACCATGTAGGACCTGGCAGACCTGCGCGACAACACTGTGGCTCTGCATGCGGTGCAGCATCGACTCCGCAGTCTGCTCGGCTGCGTCGGCAAACTCGGGCTGATGCGAGCTCAGGAGGGGAAGCTCAAGGTCCGCGGTGCAAAACACCACGCTGTCCTCTGTGCTACCAAACTGTATCGGGCAGCCGAACACTTCGGAATAGAGCGCTGCGTAAGAGGGAGCCGGCTGGCGAATTCGCACCTCCAGCGGCGTTATCAGCCTACCTGTGAACTGCCGCGCAAAAGTGAGCGGAACCGCCAGCTCGGTATCGATGCAGGCCCGTGAATAGGAGCGCTCGGGCCCCGGCGACAGGACCTGATAAGAAGAGCGATCCTTTTGGCGCAGAAGCTCGCACGAGTTGCCCCAGTGAAGCTGGTTGTAGCGGCTGAGTCGACGCAGAGCAGTGCCCAGCGTAGGCCCTGCCATGGCGACGATGCCCATGATTCCGAAGCGCTCCGGTCGCAGTCTTCTGGCGGCTTGCAGCCCGAACGCAGGATTGCCCATCGCGTCAAACGCGAGCGCGTAGAAGCGATCCATCTGTTCGTATGCCAGATCCCCTTCGAGCGCCTCCGGCGCGATGCCCGCCTGGCTGCTCAGCGACTCAAGGTCGCGCCCGCTCGCAGCCAGAGCGGAGCGCGCCGCATCGAGCACATTGCGAGGAATTCTGCGCGCAGCCGGAGTCATCCCATTCACAGGTTTCACTCCCACCCACCCCAACTCTAGGTGAGCCGCTCATTGGGCACAACCAGCATTCTGCGACAGCCTGCCCGCGACAAAAAGGCGTCACATGTGCGAACAGCAGCGCACCTGCTGAACCATGAAGCAGAGTGTGCGACCTCGCATAAGCCACCATCGAGCGGACTCATCATTATTGGATCATGATCGGATCATTTAGACCAAATTTGCCTGATCATCCGTCGCTGCCGGCTGTAGAAGGATACGGTCTTCTAAGCCGTGGGTCACAGGTTCGATTCCTGTCGGGCGCGCTCGTCGGTGAACCCGTGCATCGGCTGCCGGCCAATCCCGAGAAGCAGCGGCTGGCCGAAGCCGCCAGTTGCTTGAGCGAAGACGACATCGACCTCCTGCTCAACAGCTCGCTGCCGCTGCGGTCGTGGCTCATCTACGAGGTGGCGATCTTCACCGGCCTGCGCGCCGGCGAGC
>Ga0075163_10005580_pt1 | contig 16748 bp, 13 predicted proteins | sample JI1023141ADNA_FD_71478 | JGI IMG/M metagenome (GOLD analysis project Ga0075163, IMG submission 71478) | Wastewater effluent complex algal communities from Wisconsin, to seasonally profile nutrient transformation and Carbon sequestration -... | ecosystem: Engineered > WWTP > Effluent > Algae...
TGCCCGTGATCCTGCTCAGGGCCCTGGATGCCGTCCATGTGGCGAGCGCCCTGCTCAGCGAGGCGAACGTCGTCGTCACGCATGACCGGCAGATGGCCCGCGCGTGCTCCGATCTCGGCCTCGCGGTCGCCTGAGCGGGGAGTGTTCGCCGTTAGGGTGAGGCCGTGCGGATCGCGACCTGGAACGTCAACTCGATCGGGGCGCGCCTGCCCCGCGTGCTGGAGTGGCTGGAGTCCGCGAGCCCCGACGTCGTGGCCCTCCAGGAGCTCAAGTGCACCTCGGCCGACTTCCCGCACATGCCGATCCAGGCGCTGGGCTACGAGGCGGTGGCGCACGGCAACGGCCGCTGGAACGGCGTCGCCCTGCTGAGCCGGATCGGCCTCGAGGACGTCACCCTCGACCTCACCGACCAGCCGCCCTATGACGGCGTCGTCGAGACCCGCGCCGTCGGCGCCACGTGCGGCGGGGTCCGGCTCTGGAGCGTCTACGTGCCCAACGGCCGAGAGCCCGACCACGACCACTACTCCTACAAGCTCGCGTGGTTCGACGCACTGCGCAGCACCGTGAAGACGGAGCTCGCGGCGGCTCCCGACACCCCACTCGCGGTGATCGGCGACTTCAACGTGGCACCCACCGACGCCGACGTCTGGGACATCGCGCAGTTCACCGACTCGACCCATGTCACGGTGCCCGAGCGCGACGCCCTGGCAGCACTGCGTGCGGAGGGCCTCGTCGACCTCATGCCACGGTCGCTCAAGGGCGAGCCCTACACGTTCTGGGACTACCGCAACGGCGCCTTCCACCGCGGGTGGGGGATGCGCATCGACCTCGTCTACGCGAACCCCGCGTTCGCGGGCCTGGTGAGCGACACGTGGATCGACCGCAACGAGCGCAAGGGCAAGGGCGCGTCCGACCATGCCCCCGTCGTCATCGACCTCGAGGCCCCATGAGCCTGACCGTGCGTGCCATCACCGCGGCGCAGCACGCCGACTGGGTGGCACAGCGCCCGTCCGTCTCGTTCCTGCAGCTCCCCGAGTGGGGAGAGGTCAAGCAGGGCTGGCGCAGCGAGTCCATCGGCTGGTTCGAGGCGTCCCGGCTGGTCGGTGCGGGACTGGTCCTCTACCGGCCGGTGCCCCGACTGCCGCAGCGGTCGCTCGCCTACCTCCCCGAGGGACCCGACATCGACTGGGTGCGCCGCGAGCATCCCCATCTGCCCCTGGACGCCTGGCTCACGCCGCTGCTGGCGCACTGCCGCGCGGCCGGCGCCTTCCAGGTGAAGATGGGGCCCCCGGTCGCCCTGCGACGCTGGAACGCCGACACGATCAAGGCCGCCATGGCGGACGCGCAGTCCGCCGACTCCGCACCGGCGAGCCCTGCGGAGGCTCCCCAGAGGATCAGCGAGGTGCTGGCCGACTGGCACTCCGCACCGGCGGCCAAGGTCGTCGAGCGCCTGCGCGCCGGCGGCTGGCAGCAGGAGATCGCCCATGGTGCCGGCTTCGGCGACGTCCAGCCGCGCTATGTGTTCCAGGTGCCGCTCGCCGACCGCACCCTCGACGACGTGTTCGCCGGCTTCAACCAGCTCTGGCGCCGCAACATCCGCAAGGCCGAGAAGGCGGGCGTGGTCGTCTCCGAGGGCGATCGCAGCGACCTCGCCGACTTCCACGCCGTCTATGTCGAGACGGCCGCACGTGACCACTTCACGCCTCGCGGCCTGTCGTACTTCGAGCGCATGTGGGACAGCCTCAACTCGCGCGAGCAGCGCATGCGCCTGTACTGCGCCTACCACGACGGGCACCTCGCTGCCGCGACCATCATGGTCGTCGTCGGCACACATGCGTGGTACTCCTACGGCGCCTCGACCACCGCCGACCGCGACGTGCGGCCGTCCAACGCACTGCAGTGGCGCATGATCTCCGACGCGCACGGGCTCGGATGCACCGTCTACGACCTGCGCGGAATCGCGGACACCCTCGATCCCGCCAACCACCTGTTCGGCCTCGTGCAGTTCAAGGTCGGCACCGGCGGGTACGCCCAGGAGTACGCAGGGGAGTGGGACCACGTCCTGCGTCCGCTGTGGTCCAAGGGCTTCCGCGCGTACCAGTCACGACGAGGATGACGACGAGGAAGCGGGGCGTGCCATGGCATTCGCAGTGACGATTGACGGCCAGAGGTGGCGCGACCACCAGGACAGCGTCAGCGTGGCCGTCCAGCGCGCGGCCGGCTCTCCCATCGTGCCCGTGGTGAAGGGCAACGGCTACGGGCTGGGCCAGCGACTGCTCGCCGAGGAGGCCGTCCGCCTGGGCGTCGACACGGTGGCCGTGGGCAACGTCTTCGAGATCGACGAGGTGGCCGAGTACGGCTCGTTCGACATCGTCGTGCTCGAGCCCTTCGAGCCCCGTGACGCCTTCGCCGCCGAGGCCTGGTGGCGCCTCGGCCAGCGGCTGCACGCGGGCCGGATTATCCGGACCATCGCCTCGCGCGAGGCTCTCCTCGCACTGGCGGACGGTCCCGGATCCGTCCGCGTCGTCCTCGAGGCGCAGACGTCGATGCACCGCTTCGGCTTCGACGAGGCCGAGCTGCTGCGCATCCTCGCCGATCCCGACGTCCGGCACGCCTTCGCGCGCGGCAAGGTGCTTGTCGAGGGGCTGGCGCTCCACCTGCCCATCGCCCAGCCCGCCGACGAGGTCGACCCACGGGGGGCGGCCCTCGGCACGGCACGTGTGCGCGAGGTCGTCCGATGGGCGGGCCTGTGGCAGGCCGAGACCGAGGTGTGGTCGGGCCACAACTCGCCCGCGAGCCGCGTGTGGGTGTCGCACCTCGATGACGACGAGATGGTGGCCGTGGTCAGGTCGGTCACCGACATCGACCTGCGTCCGCGCATCGGGACGCGGCTGTGGCTCGGTGAGCGCTCGGCGCTGCGCGCGGCGGGAACCGTTCTGGCCGTGCACCCGGTGCCGGTCGGGACGCACGTGGGCTACCGCCAGCGCACCGGTCCCAAGGACGGCACCCTCATCGTGGTGTCGGGGGGCACGGCCCACGGCATCGGGCTCTCGGCGCCGACACCGGCCGCCAGCGTGCGCCAGCGCGTCGTCACCGCAGGCACCGGCGCCCTCGACGCCGCCGGCCGCGCGCTGTCACCGTTCCGCTGGGAGGGCAAGCAGCGCTGGTTCGCGGAGCCGCCGCATCAGCACACGTCGATGATCTGGCTGCCCAAGGGCTGCGTCATCCCGGCGGTCGGCGACCGCATGGCGGCCGACGTCCGGTTCACGACCTCGCGTTTTGACGCCGTGCTTCTCCCAGCGTGAATCGGTCCGGCGCGCCGTCGTAGACGCCGCCGCCCGGATCGTCCTCGTCGTCGGCGAAACCGTCGTTGCGGATCGGGTCGTGCTGGGGCGAGTAGATGTCGCGCAGCACCATGAAGGCGAAGTAGATCGTCGCCGCGAAGTGGATGACGGTCGCCAGCGCGTACTGCTGGCCGGTGAGTCCCTGCGTGTCCTCGATGCCGTACCCGACGAGGAACCACCAGATGGCGGCGAAGTAGATGACCTCGCCCACCTGCCAGATGAGGAAGTCGCGCCAGCGCGGCCGGGCCATCACCGCGAGCGGGACCAGCCAGAGCGAGTACTGCGGGGAGTACACCTTGTTGGTCAGGACGAAGGCCGCGATGATGAGGAACAGCAGCGGTGCCAGGCGTGGACGCCTCGGCGCCGACAGCGCGATGTAGCCGATCGCCAGGCACAGCACGATGAAGCTGCCGGTGGCGAGGAGGTTGAGCCGCTCGGCCGGCACCGACGGGAGCCCGGCCTGCGTCATGGCGAACCACAGCGACCCGAAGTCCTCGCCCCGGAAGCCGCTGAAGCGGTAGAAGTAGCCCCAGCCCTCGGCGTTGGCGATCGCCACCGGGATGTTGACCACGGCCCACGAGAGCGCCGTGCCTCCGACCAGGAGCGCGAAGGCCCGCCACTTCGCCGTGCGCAGTGACAGGACGAGGAAGGCCCCGAGGAACAGGATCGGGTAGAACTTGGCCGCCACGGCCAGTCCGAGCAGGATGCCCGCGGCGAAGGGGTGTCGACGCGACCAGAGCAGCAGTGCCACCCCGGCGAAGGCCAGCGGCAGCAGGTCCCAGTTGATCGTCGCGGCGAGGATCATCGTCGGGGCGAGCGCGACCATCGCCGCGTCCCACGGCCGGCGGCGGACCGTGAGCGCGGTCGCCACGACCGTCACCGCGAGGGCGATGAACAGCAGCACGACGTTGACGTCGAAGAAGACGGTCGCGCGGCTGGCAGACTCGAAGAGGCCCGAGATGCCCGACGTCAGGACGGCGGCCACCTGCATGAAGGCGCCGGTGAGGACGGGGTACTCGAGGTAGTTGCCGTCGGCCGTCTGCTGCAGGTAGGGGATGAGCCCGTCCGCGAAGCCCCGGCCGGAGAAGAGAGGCGCGATGTCGGTGTAGCAGAGGTGCTCGTAGCGCTCGGGGACCGCCCAACCGTTGCCGCGGCACGAGAGGTCGAGCAGGTAGCCGACGACGTAGGCCACCGCAGCCATGGCGACGAGCACCCGCACCGGCGACCACCAGGTGCCGCCGATCCGTGCGCGCCTCCCGATCGCACCGCCCATCCAGCCGAGGCTCGATGCGACGACCGGGTCCTCCTCGCTGGGGCGGACGATCGGGGAGGTCACTCGGGTCTGCCTTCCTCGGTCGGCGGTGGCGGCGGTGCCTCGGTGGGCTGGGTCGGCTCGGGCGTCGGCCCCGGGACGTCGGTCGGGACCTCGGCGCTGGGGGTGATCAGCCCGGCGTCCGGGGACTGGCTGGGGATCACCGCCGGCGGGGTGGTCTCACCGACGGGGAGTGTAGCCGTGGCGTTGGGGTCGGGCGAGAACTCGGTGATGACGCTCGGCGTCGGGCAGCCGAAGGGCAGGTCCTCGCCCGGGATGATCTCGGTCGGGCAGTCGAGCGGCGCCAGCGCCCCGCCCGGCGGCGGCGGGAACTCCTCGACGGGCTGCCCCTCGAGCGCTCCCGTCATGAACGCGGTCCAGATGGCCGCGGGGAACGAGCCGCCGGTGACGGTCGACAGGCCGCCCGTTCCGGACAGGGACACCGGGGTGCCGTCCTCGTCCTCCTTGGCCATGAGCACCGCGGTCGCCAGCTGCGGGGTGTAGCCCACGAACCAGGCGCTCTTGTTGTCGTCGGTCGTGCCGGTCTTCGCCGCCGCCGGCCGGCCGAGTCCGAGGGCGGCCCCGCCGGTGCCGTTGGTGACGACGCGGTTGAGGGCATAGGTGACGGTGTCGGCCGTGGCCGAGTCGAAGGCGGGCTCGGTGCGCGGCTCGAGCTGGAACAGCAGGCCGCCGTTGGGCCCCACGACCTCCTTGAGGACGGTGGTCGTGGCCCGTGCGCCGCGCGCGGCGAACGTGGCGTAGGCGTTGGCCATGTCGAGCCCGGACGGCGAGGCCGTGCCCAGCACGAAGGTCAGGTCGAGGTTGTCGAGGTCCATCCCGGGGGTGTCGGCGGGCACGCCGGCCCGCACGGCCGCGTCGGCGACCGAGTCGACGCCGATGCTCGCCTCGAGCTCGACGTAGGCCGAGTTGATGCTGTTCTCCGTCGCCTGGAGAAGCGTCACCGGACCGTACGAGCGGTCGCCGTAGTTGGCGAACGTGTAGCCGTTGACCGTCGACGGCGAGTCGCCGTTCCACACCGAGGTGAGGGGGACGTCCTGCTCGGTGGCCGCGGCGAGCGCGAACGGCTTGAAGGTCGATCCCGCCTGGGCGAACGGGCGGGTCGCGTTGTTGATCTGGTCGGTCACGAAGTCGTCGCCGCCGTAGACGGCCACGACCTCTCCGGTGCCGGGGCGCACGGCGGCGAGCCCGATGCGAAGGCCCTCGGTGCCGCTCTGCGGTCCGACCTTGCGCACGGCTGCCGTGGCCGCCTTCTGCGCCTGCCGATCGAAGGTCGACGTGATCCTCAGCCCGCCGCGCTGGATCTCCGTGTCGTCGAAGCCGAGCTCGCGCAGCTGGTCCTCGACCATCGTGAGCATGAATCCCGTGGCGCCGCCGAGCCGATCCTTGGCCTTCAGCTTCTTGATCTTGGGGAACTCCGCGTTCGCCCGCTGCTTGGGCGTCAGCCACCCCTGCTCGACCATCGCGTCGAGCACGTACGTCCAACGGCCCTGGAGGGCCGCGAGGTCGTTCTCAGGCGCGAGGCCGCTGGGCGACTTGATGATGCTGGCCAGGACCGCGGCCTGCGAGGCGTCGAGCTCGCTCGCAGGCACCCCGAAGTACGCGATGGAGGCGGCCTCGATCCCGTAGGCGCCCCGGCCGAAGTAGATGGTGTTGAGGTAGTTCTCGAGGATCTCGTCCTTCGAGACGACCGTCTCGAGCTTGAAGGCCAGCAGTGCCTCCTGCAGCTTGCGGTCCCACGATCGCTCCTGGGTGAGGAAGGCGTTCTTCGCGTACTGCTGCGTGATGGTCGACCCGCCCTGGGTGTCACCGCCCGTGACGTTGTTCCAGATCGCCCGGCCGATGCCCACCGGGGAGACCCCGCCGTGGTCGTAGAAGGACCGGTCCTCGGCCGCGAGCACGGCGTGCTGCACGTCGAGCGGCATCTCCGCGAGCGGGATGCTGCGCCGGGTGGCGTCGCCCAGACGCCCGATCTCGGTGGTGCCGTCGGACCAGTAGACGATGGTCGCCTCACTGGTGGAGACCTCGTTGGGGGTCGGCACCGTCGTGCGCGCCACGAGGATGGCGAAGACGCCGATGCCGAGGGCCACGGCTGCGACGGCGATGAGGATGGTGTTGCGCAGCCAGTGGCGCTTCGGGGCCGGGGCCTTGGCGGCCGGGGTGCGCTTGCGGGCGGTGCCGCCGGTGCTCGCCCGTCCCGCGCCCGAGGGCTTGGCACGACGGCGGTTGTCAGGCACGGGGCGTCCTTTGGCTCGGGGAAGTGGGCCGGGGCGCGCGACGCGGTCAGGTGCGGGTGCGCCCGTCAGTCAAGCAGATCACGTGGCGTGGGCAGAGCCCTGCGCGGCACGCCGTCACCTAGGACGTAGGTGGTGAGCAGGAAGTTCCAGTGGCAGCGCTGGCACACCTCGACGACGTACACCGAGAAGGCGCCGAACTTGCCCGCCATCGACGCGAGCTCCTCGGCCTTGCGGATGCGGCCCGAGTAGGGCCCGAGCTCGTCGCCGAAGACGTAGGTGACCGTGACCAGGCCGGCGTCGCGGCAGGCCGGGCACGGGCCGGCGGCGGGCTCGCCGTGGTGCTTCGCGGCCCGCAGGAGGTAGGGGTCCGCGTCGCACAGGTCGGACGACAGGCCGCCGCCGCCGAACAGGCGCACGAGCGCGGCTCGGCGCTCGAGCCCGTGGTCGACCACCGAGCGGGGCCGGGCGGGGTGCATGACCGGCTCCGGCGCGGGGAGGGGCTCGCGGTCGCGGCGCGGCTTCGCCGACTCGCCGCGGGCGATGGTCCCGCGGATCGCCGTCTTGCGCGGAGCCGCCATGGTCGAGAAGTCTACGGGGACTCGTCGACTTGCCTTCGATATATCGAGTTGATATGTTGTTCCGACTTATCGGAGCGATATTCGGACGAGAGGCAGCCATGACGAAGCGTCACGACGTGCTCGAGTTCGCCGTCCTCGGCGTCCTGTCCGATGGCCCCCTGCACGGATACGAGCTGCGCAAGCGCCTGTCCGTCGTGCTCGGCCCCTTCCGGGCCCTGTCCTACGGCTCCCTGTACCCCTGCCTGCGCCGACTCCAGGGGCGCGGGCTCATCGACGAGGTCGCCGTGACCCCCGCCCTGGAGTCGACCGCACCGGCCCTCAGCGCCCGTCGCGCCCGCGTGGTCTACGCCATCACGGCCGACGGCAAGGAGGAGTTCGGCACCTGGGCCAACACGCCCGGTCCCGAGGCGTGGGAGGACGAGGGCTTCGCCGCGCACATGGCCTTCTTCGGCCGCACCGAGTCGCGCGTGCGGCTGCGCATCCTCGAGGGACGGCGCTCACGGCTCGAGGAGCGCGTGGACTCGCTGCGCGAGTCCGTGGTGCGAGGCCGCGCGAAGGCCGACGCCTACACCCTCCAGCTCCAGCAGCACGGTCTCGACGGCGCCGAGCGCGAGGTGCGCTGGCTCAACGAGCTCATCCAGGCCGAGAGGTCCGCAGCACCCGCTGCGGCCGGTCTCGGCACCACCACAGGCACGACCACATCAGGAACGTCCCAGGAGAAGGAGCAGTCATGAGTTCGGTTCGCGTGGCAATCGTCGGAGTCGGCAACTGTGCCTCGTCGCTCGTCCAGGGCGTCGAGTACTACAAGGACGCCGACCCGTCCGGATTCGTGCCCGGCCTGATGCACGTCCAGTTCGGCGACTACCACGTCCGCGACGTGCAGTTCGTCGCCGCGTTCGACGTCGACGGCAAGAAGGTCGGCCTCGACCTCGCCGAGGCGATCAACGCCTCCGAGAACAACACCCTGAAGTTCTGCGACGTGCCCCCCAGCGGCATCACCGTGCAGCGCGGCCACACGCTCGACGGCCTCGGCAAGTACTACCGCGAGACCATCACCGAGTCCGACGAGACGCCCGTCGACGTCGTCGCGGCGCTCAAGGCCGCCAAGGTCGACATCGTCGTGTGCTACCTCCCGGTGGGCTCGGAGGACGCCGCCAAGTACTACGCGCAGTGCGCCATCGATGCCGGCTGCGGCTTCGTCAACGCCCTGCCCGTCTTCATCGCCGGCACCCCCGAGTGGGCGCAGAAGTTTACCGATGCCGGCCTGCCCATCGTCGGCGACGACATCAAGAGCCAGGTCGGTGCCACCATCACGCACCGCGTCATGGCCAAGCTGTTCGAGGACCGCGGCGTGATCCTCGACCGCACGTACCAGCTCAACGTCGGCGGCAACATGGACTTCAAGAACATGCTCGAGCGTGACCGCCTCGAGTCCAAGAAGATCTCCAAGACGCAGTCGGTCACGTCGCAGGTCACCTCCCACGACATGGGCGCCCGCAACGTGCACATCGGGCCGAGCGACTACATCGCCTGGCTCGACGACCGCAAGTGGGCGTTCGTGCGCCTCGAGGGACGCGCCTTCGGCGATGCCCCGCTCAACCTCGAGTACAAGCTCGAGGTGTGGGACTCCCCCAACAGCGCCGGCGTCATCATCGACGCGGTGCGCGCCGCCAAGATCGCCCTCGACCGCGGCATCGGCGGGCCGATCCTGTCCGCGTCGAGCTACTTCATGAAGTCCCCTCCGGTGCAGTACAACGACACCGAGGCCAAGCAGGCCGTCGAGGACTTCATCGCGGGGACGATCGAGCGCTGACCCGCACCCAGCCTGTGACAGGCGAGCAGTTCCCGTGCCTCACGCGCGGAGACTGCTCGCCTGTCCCGTTCCGCGGGTGATCTCGCCAGCGCGGTAGCGTCCCCCTCGTGGTCGCTCTCCCGGCACTTCGCGAGGTGCTCGCCGGGCGCGACTTCCGTCGGCTCTACGGAGTGCGCCTCGTCGCCCAGTTCGGCGACGGGCTGCTGCAGGCCGCCCTGGCCACCTTCGTGCTGTTCTCGCCGGAGCGTGAGCCCGATGCGGCCAAGGTCGCCGCGGCCTTCGCCATCCTGCTGCTGCCCTACTCGGTCATCGGCCCCTTCGCCGGGGTCTTCCTCGACCGCTGGCGGCGTCGCAACGTGCTGGTCAGGGCCAACCTGCTCAAGGCGCTGTTCACCGTCCCCATCATCGCGCTCGTCCTCGTCGCGAACGACGGCTTCGCCCTGGGCCTCGCCGTGCTGGTGGTGCTCGGGATCGGCCGCTTCGTGCTGGCCGGGCTCTCGGCGTCGCTTCCGCACGTGGTGGCGGGACGCGATCTGGTCACCGCCAATGCCCTCACTCCGACCTCAGGCACGATCATGGCCGCCGTGGGCGCCCTGGCGGGAGTCGCCGTGCGCTCGGCGCTCGGCGGCGGCGACACCGGGAGCGCCATCGTCCTCGGCTGCGCCCTTGCGGCCTACGTGGCGTCCGCGGGGATCGCGCTCCTCATCGCGGTCGACCGCCTCGGGCCGGACGGCGAGCGGCCCTCCGACACGGTGCGCGGAGTGGCCGTCGGGCTCATGGAGGGCATCCGCGAACTGCGCATCCACGCAGAGGCGGGCCGGGCCATCGCTGTGGTCGGCGTCCACCGCATCGCCTTCGGCGTGCTCACGGCAGGAGGCCTCCTGCTCGTCCGCTACACCTTCAACGCCCTGACGGCAGCCGACACGGCGCTGAACGAGTTCGCCCTCCTCACGGGTGCCGCAGCACTCGGCGCCCTGGTCGGCGCGATCCTCACGCCGGCGGCGAGCCGGCGCTGGGACGCCGTCCGCTGGTCGTCCTTCGCCCTGGCGCAGGCCGGCACGCTCGGCATCGCCCTCATCATCGTGGGGGCCATGACGCCGGCGTTCCCGGCGCTGCTGGCGGGGGCGGCGAGCCTGGGGTTCGCCGGTCAGTCGGTGAAGGTGTGCTCCGACACCCTCGTTCAGCGCTACATCCCCGACGACCATCTCGGCCGGGTCTTCGCCCTCTTCGACATGATCGTCAACGTCTGCCTCGTCGCCGGCATCGCGGTGCTCGCCGTCGTCTCCCCGACGAGCGGCCAGACGCCGATCACCTACGTCGCGGTCGGGCTCATGCTGGTTTCCACGGCACTGTGGTACCGGCGCCATCAGCCCAATAGAGTCCGGTCTACTGACGAGCCTGGAGGCTGACATGAGCGACACCACTGCCACGGCGAAGCGCTGGGGGGCGCGGTCCATCGTCTCGCTGGTGCTGTTCGTCCTCGCCACCGTGCTCTGCTCCAACGCCCTCGTCGCGCACTGGGGCCACCGCACCGTCATCGACAGCCAGCGCTACCTCGACACCGTCGGGCCGCTCATCGAGCAGCCGGAGGTCCAGGAGGCGCTCGCCACCGCGGTGACCGACCGGGTCGTCGCCGAGATCGACACGCAGTCCCAGGTGTCCTCGCTGCTGGGCAACCTCAACGTCCCGTCCGGCCTGTCCACGGTGCTGTCGGCGCCGATCGCCACCGGGATCAACAGCCTCATCGGCGAGCTGGTGACGAAGTTCATCGCGTCCGACCAGTTCGCCAGGGTGTGGATCACCCTCAACACCGCCGCGCAGCGCGGCATCGTGGCCATCCTCGAGGGCGGCAACGAGGGGCCGGTGCGCATTCAGGGCGACAAGATCGTCCTGGACATCTCGACGGCCCTGGCCGCCATCCAGCAGCACGTCGTCGATGCGGGCATCACGGCCGCCGCGAACATCACCATCCCGGAGAACGACCGGCAGATCGAGCTGGCCACCGTCAGCGGGCTCGGCCAGATCCGCTTCATCTACGCGCTCACGTCGCCGATCCTGCAGTGGTTCCCGCTCATCGTCGCGGCGATGTTCGCGCTGTCGATCGCGCTCGCACGCAGACGGGCTCGCACGGTCGTCGCCACCGGCATCGCCGTCGTCGGCTCGGCCCTGCTGGTCGCGCTCGTCCTCACGGTGGGTCAGGAGCAGTTCGTCAACCAGCTCCAGGGCACCGTCTTCGGGCCGGCGTCGAACGTCTTCTGGGACACCCTGTTCAGCTACCTCATCCTGGGAACCCGGGCCATCTTCTGGCTCGGCGTCATCGTGATCGTCGCGGGCTGGTTCGGTGGCCGCACGGCCACCGCGCGCCGGCTGCGCGGCCACGTCGTCAAGGGCCTCGACGAGCTCGGCGACCGGCTGACCGGCATGGCTGGGTTCCGCGCCGCGGTCGGCAGGCACGCCCCGCTCATCCGCTGGGCGATCTACATCGTCGTGGGGCTCTTCCTCATCCTGTCCGACCTCGCCTCGCCCACCACCGTGTTCTGGTGCGCGGCACTGGCGGCCGGCCTCATCACCGCGGTTCAGGTGCTGGCGGACGTCCCGGACGAGGGAGCGGCCGAGGCGGCCGACGACGCTGCCCTCGACAGGTCGACGAGCTCGATGCCGGCCGTGGGGTCGAGCACGACGGAGTAGCGCGAGGCGGCCGTGTCGTCCTCGAGGCTGATCGCGTGCGCCGCGATGCCGGCCTGGTAGGCGGCGAAGTCGCGGCCCACCTGGTCGGCATAGGCCAGTGAGAAGTCACGCACCGCGGAGTCGAACTTGTCACTCGACCCGAGGTAGGCGGCAATCGCCACGGGATCCCCGGCGCGCGCATGGGCGCGGGCGAGCGCGCGTCCGCAGATGCGGGCGTAGCCGGGCAGCGTGACGGCGTCGAACGTCGAGGGATCGGGCGCGAACTTCATGTCGCGCAGCTGCCGCACGTAGAACTGCCGTCCGGCGGCCCCCTCGACCCAGCCGAGGAAGACGTCCGAGGCCGCCTGCATGAACTGCTGCCCCACCACCACCCGCTCGCCCGACTGGCTGAACGACGAGGGCGCGGTGTACTGCTCGAGGACACTCGGCACCGCCTGCTTCGCCTGCATGACGATGAGGTCGTTCTCATCCCGGCCCTGCATGAGCAGGACGAAGGCCAGCAGCCCCACGCTGCCGACGCCGACGACCTTGTGGCCCACGTCGATGACGTGGTAGCGGCCGAGCAGCTGCTGGCGGTCGCGGGGAAGGGTGGACTGGTACTGCTGCAGGAGCCTGGTGATGCGCTGGGTCGGGTCGTCGCCCATGTTCAGCCGCAGGAGCAGGGGCGGCTGGTTGAGGAACCGGCGCTGCCCGTCGACCACCTCCGTCATCTTGGAGATGGCCGACCAGCTGTCGCGGGTGCGGGCCTTCGCCGCGCTCTTCTCGATGCGCTTGCCGGACGACGAGACCCCGTCCGCCCTGGCCCACTCCCGCAGCACGTCGACGCCGATCCGGTCGTACCAGACCGCGAGGTCGCCCATCCCGGCGTAGGACTCCATGCTCAGCCGGTACTCGGTCGCCACGGCCGTCGCCGACGCACGCACCACGTCGGCCGGCAGGTCGACGTCGTTGCCGGCGAGGACGAACGACGCCGCCAGGCGCAGGACATCCCACTCGAAGGGTCCGGGATTGGTCTCGTCGAAGTCGTTGATGTCGAAGATGATGCTGCGATCCGGGGCCGCGAACATCCCGAAGTTCGACAGGTGGGCATCACCGCAGAGCTGCGTGATGAGGCCGCTGTTCGGCCTGGCGGCGAGGTCGCAGGCCATCACGGCGGCGCTGCCCCGGTAGAACGTGAACGGCGAGACGGACATGCGACTGTGCCGCAGCGGGAGCAGCGCCTGCACCCGGTCGGTCTCCTGGGCGGCGAGCACCTGGACGGGATCGGGGCGATCGGCCGCCGGCGCGTACTGCGCGATGGCGGTCCGGGGAAGCTGGCTCCGGGCAGCGCGCCCCGCCTCCTGCCGCTCGGCCACGGTGGCGATCCGCGTGCCCTCGCGCAGCCCCATGGCTGCCTGTGATGGTGCCTCGCTCATGGCCTCGGTGCCCTCTCGCTCACGACCGCGCTCCCCACCAGGCCAGCAGCGCCTCGGCTGCCGTCTCGTCGTCGAGCGGCCCCCGGTCCAGTCGAAGATCGAGCAGGAACTGGTAGGCCTCGCCCACCAGCGGCCCCGGCGGGATGCCGAGGATCGCCATGATGGCACGCCCGTCGAGGTCGGGCCGGATCGAATCGAGCGCCTCCTGCTGCTCGAGCACGGCGATCCGCTGCTCGAGGGAGTCGTAGGAGCGCTGCAGGGCGGCAGCCCTGCGTCGGTTGCGCGTGGTGCTGTCGGCACGGGTCAGCTTGTGGAGCCGGGACAGCAGCGGGCCCGCGTCGCGCACGTACCGCCGCACGGCCGAGTCGGTCCACTCGCCGTCGCCGTAGCCGTGGAACCGCAGGTGCAGCTCGACCAGCCGCGAGACGTCATCGACCGTCTCGTTGGGGAACCTGAGGGCCTGCAGGCGCTTGCGCGTCATGCGGGCGCCGACCACCTCGTGATGGTGGAACGAGACCCGGCCGTCGGGCTCGAATCGCCGCGTGCGCGGCTTGCCGATGTCATGCATGAGCGCGGCGAGCCGCAGCACCGGATCCGGACCGCTCACCGGCTCGTGACGCGTCTCCAGCGCCATCGCCTGCTCGAGGACGGTGAGGGTGTGCTCGTAGACGTCTTTGTGGTGGTGGTGCTCGTCCTCCTCCAGCCGGAGCAGCGGCAGTTCGGGCATCACCACGTCGGCGAGTCCGGTGTCGACCATGAGCGCCAGTCCGCGCCTGGGGTCCGGGGACATCACCAGCTTCACGAACTCCTCGCGCATGCGCTCGGCGGACACGATGGACAGCCGCGAGGACTGGTCGGCCATCGCCGCGACCACCTCGGGGCTCACGTCGAAGCCGAGCTGGGCCGAGAAGCGCGCTGCCCGCAGCATCCGCAGCGGATCGTCGCCGAACGAGTCCTCCGGCCGGCCGGGTGTGCGGATCAGGCGCCGATCGAGGTCCTCCTGCCCCCCGAAGAGGTCGACCAGGGCGAGTCCGGGCAGCCGGATGGCCATGGCGTTGATGGTGAAGTCACGCCGGACGAGGTCGTCGGCCAGGCTGGTGCCGTAGGCGACGGCGGGCTTGCGCGAGTCGCGCTCGTAGGCCTCGCTCCGGTAGGTCGTGATCTCGACCACCCGGCCCGCGACCCGCGCGCCGATCGTTCCGAAGGCGATGCCCACCTCCCAGGTCGTCTCGGCCCATCCCTCGAGGACGGCCAGGACCTGCTCGGGACGGGCGTCCGTCGTGAGGTCGAGATCGGCCTCGGGCTGGCTCGACAGGCGGCCGAGGAAGGCGTCGCGTACCGATCCGCCCACGAGGGCGACCTCATGCCCGGCCGCCGAGAATCGATCGCCGAACGCGGTGAGGAGGGGGGTCAGCGGGGCGAGCTCGGCCACCAGCCGGCGCTGCGCGTCGGGCGAGTCGGAAAGGGGGGCCACGCCAGCAGAGCGTAGACGGGTGCCGGCACCGGTTTATCCTGCCCATATGGCCGGCTCCTCGACTCCCGCACGCAGGGGGGCGCCTCGAGTGGAGGAGATCTCGGCGGGGGGCTTCGTCATCGACACCCGGGGGGGCACCCCGCGGGCCGCGCTCATCGCGCGGCGCGACCGGCGCGACCGGCTGGTGTGGTCGCTGCCGAAGGGCCACATCGAGCCGGGGGAGACTCCCGAGGAAGCCGCTGTACGCGAGGTGCTCGAGGAGACGGGGATCCGCGGCAGCATCGTCGCGTCGCTCGGCACGATCGACTTCTGGTTCATGTCCGACGACCGCCGCATCCACAAGACGGTCCACCACTTCCTGCTGACGGCCCTCGACGGCGAGCTCTCCGATGCCGACCCCGAGGTCGCCGAGGTCGCGTGGGTGCCCCTCGACGACGTCGCCGAGCGGCTGGCCCATGCCGACGAGCGGCGCCTGGTCGATCTCGCCCGGCAGGCGCTGGCCGAGGGGGTCGCGGTCAACGGCGGCGCGGGTGCCGGGTGAAGGCGCCGATTCGCGCACTCAGCCTCGCGCTCGTCGTCGCCTCGGCGTCCCTGCTGGGGGTGCCAGCCGCGGTCGCGGCAGATCCGACGACGCCCTCGGTCCTCGTCGTCATCGACGAGCTGGCGCCGCTCATCCCCGAGGACGGCGACACCCTCACCGTGCGGGGGCGCGTCATCAGCACGGCCCGCACCGACCTGACCGGCGTCAGCGTGGTGCTGCGCCGCTCGGCCGAGCCGCTGGCGTCGCGCAAGGACGTCACCGGCGTCGCGGCCAGCACGATGGCCCCCGACACGGGCGACCCTGATGCCATCGCGATCGACTCCACCCGGCAGGTGGTGTCCGAGGTCCTCCCCCCGGGCGGGCGCGCCTCCTTCTCGATCCGCATCCCCTTCGCCGATCTCGGCCTCACTCGGGACGGCACCTACGTCCTGGGCGTCGAGGCGCAGGGGCGCGAGGCGGGGGTCGACGTCCAGGACGTCCGCAAGGGCGTCCTGCGCACCTTCGTGCCGTGGTACCCGACGGCCGGTTCCGTACGACCCGTCGACCTCGTCTGGCTGTGGCCGCTGGCCGACTGGCCGGCCCGATCGGCCTCCGGCGTGCTGCTCGACAACCGCACGCCCACCGAGCTCTCCGAGGGCGGGCGGCTCGACCGACTGGTGAACCTCGGCAACCGCTACCGCACCACCGTGTCGTGGATCGCCGATCCCGCGCTGCTCGAGACGGCATCCGACATGACCCTCGGCTACCAGGTCGTCGTCGACGACGAGGTCGTGATCGGCGACCGTGAGCAGGACGCCCGGCGCTGGCTCACCACGCTCGGGGCCGCCACCGACGGAGGAGCGCTCCGCACGGTCCCGTACGGCGACATCGACGCCACCGCCGTGGTGCGTGCCGGCATGTCGAACGACGTCGTCCGGGCCGTGACCACCGGTCCGGGCGTCGCTGCAGCGTCGCTCGGGGCCATCGCCCCGGGCGGCCTCTACTGGGCGCCGTTCGGGCGCATCGACCGGAGCAGCGCCAACGTGCTGGCGTCGGCCGGGGTCACGTCGATCGTGCTGTCCGCGGATGCCATGCCGCCCACCGACAGCGCGACCGCCGTGTCGGGTGAGGCGTCGACGTCACTGCCCACCTCGTTCGGGGCCCTTCGGGCGGTGCTCACCGACCCCGGCCTCACCGCCGTGCTGTCGCTGCCGCAGCGCAGCGCGTCCGACGTCGTGACCGCGCGCCAGCGCTTCCTCGCCGAGACGGCGCTCGTCGCCACGACGCTCCCCCCCGACCAGACCGAGCGCACGCTCGTCGTCGCGCCTGACGGCATGCGATGGGACCCC
>Ga0075163_10005581_pt1 | contig 16747 bp, 14 predicted proteins | sample JI1023141ADNA_FD_71478 | JGI IMG/M metagenome (GOLD analysis project Ga0075163, IMG submission 71478) | Wastewater effluent complex algal communities from Wisconsin, to seasonally profile nutrient transformation and Carbon sequestration -... | ecosystem: Engineered > WWTP > Effluent > Algae...
CCTCGCCCGCTGCGGGCACGGGCGGGAGCGCCTGCGCCGTCACCGCCCGGGTCGTCTGGCCCCCCGCCGAGCTGGGCCGGTCGGTCTGCACGTAGCCGCCCTCGACGGTGGCCAGTCCCATAAGGCCGCGGTCGGCGTCCTCGGCGACCGGCCCCGAGTAGGTCACGCTCGTTCCCTCCGCGGCCGTGATGATGAGGGGGAAGCCCGGGTCCGGCTGCGCGATGCGGGCTCCCGCGCCGATGAGTCCGCTGACGTGCCAGAGTCCGGCGCCCGCCACGAGGGCGAGCGCGACGACGACGGCCGCGAGCGCGACCCAGGGCCAGCGCCTACGGCGGCGTGGGGCCCGGTGCGAGGCGATGGTGGGCACGGTCACGGCCCCGGACGTGTCGGGCGCGGCGGGCACAGCCGACAGCTCGGCCGTGTCGTCCGTGGCGTCGCCCATCCGGACATTGTGGTTCACCGACGGGCCCGGATCGCGTCATCGACGCCCCCTGTCGCGCCGCGTCTCGTCGGCAGGGGGGCGGGCCCCGTGCTCTGACAGGATGGGCCGATGCGCATCACTGTCCTCGCTGGCGGCATCGGCGGCGCCCGCTTCCTCCGCGGCCTCCGCGCCCTGCTCGATGCCGAGCACCCCGGATCGGAGATCACCGTCATCGGCAACACCGGCGACGACATCTGGGTGCATGGCCTGCGCGTGTGCCCCGACCTCGACACCGTCATGTACACGCTGGGCGGCGGGATCAGCGAGGAGCGCGGGTGGGGCCGTGAGGGCGAGACCTTCACGGTGAAGGACGAGCTTGCGGCCTACGGCGTGGAGCCGTCGTGGTTCGGCCTCGGCGACAAGGACATCGCCACCCACCTCATCCGTACCCAGTCCCTGTCCGCGGGCTACTCGCTCACCGACGTCACGGCTGCCCTGTGCGAGCACTGGAAGCCCGGCGTGCGACTGCTCCCCATGTCCGACGACCGCGCGGAGACCCACGTGATCGTCGACGACCCCTCAGGGGCGACGGCCGCCGACGGCACTCCCCTGCGCACCGCGATCCACTTCCAGGAGTGGTGGATCCGGCATCACGCCGCACTGCCTGCCCACGGCTTCGTCCTGGTGGGGATCGACACGGCCCAGCCCGGCCCTGCCGTCCTCGAGGCCATCAGCAGCGCCGATGTGGTGCTCCTCCCGCCCAGCAACCCGGTCGTGTCCATCGGCACGATCCTCCAGGTTCCCGGCATCGCCGATGCGGTGCGCTCGACCCTTGCACCCGTCGTCGCCGTGTCGCCCATCGTCGGAGGGGCGCCGGTGCGCGGCATGGCGGATGCATGCCTCACCGCGATCGGCGTCGAGACGTCGGCGCTCGGGGTGGCGTCCCACTACGGCGCACGGTCGCGTGGCGGCCTCATCGACGCGTGGCTCGTCGACGACGCCGACAGCGACTGCGTCGACGCGGTCGCCGCTCTCGGCATCGAGTGCCGGTCGATCCCCGCGATGATGACCGACGTGGTCGCCACGTCCGCGATCGCCGGCCACTGCCTGACTGTCGCCGAGCAGGTGCGTCGCACGCCGTGACCGGCCAGCCCATGCTCGTCGTCGGCGTCGACGGCATCCCCCGCATAGCACCAGGCGACGACCTGGCGGCGATCGTCATCCGGGCGATCGCGCAGACGACCTGGCCCGACGGGTCCTCGGGGCTCGTCGACGGCGATGTCGTGGTCGTGACCAGCAAGGTGGTGGCGAAGGCCGAGGGACGCGTCATCCGCGCCGACTCGCGCGACGCCGCGATCGAGTCCGAGACGGCCCGGGTGGTCGCCACGAAGGAGACGCCGCGCGGTGTCACGCGCATCGTCCAGACGCGCACGGGGCTCGTGCTCGCGGCCGCGGGCGTCGATGCGAGCAACATCGACGAGGGCCACGTGGTCCTGCTGCCCGAGGACCCCGACGCGTCCGCCCGCCGACTGCGCGCCGAGCTCGCCGCCGCGACCGGAGCCACGGTCGGCGTCGTCGTCACCGACACCATGGGGCGGCCCTGGCGACTGGGCGTCAGCGACGTGGCGATCGGCTGCGCCGGGCTGGCGCCGCTCGACGATCACACCGGACGGATCGACGGGTTCGGCCGCACGCTGGAGATGACCGTCGTCGCGGTGGCCGACGAGGTCGCCTCGGCTACCGACCTGGTGAAGGGCAAGATCGAGGGCAGTCCCGTGGCGCTGGTGCGCGGCCTGGGCCACCACGTGACGGCAGACGACGGGCCGGGCGCCGCTGCCATCGTCCGGCCGCTCGACGAGGACCTCTTCATGCTGGGCACGGCCGAGGCCACCGCGGCCGGGCGGCGCCAGGCTCCCTTCGAGCGCCGCACGGTGCGCGCGTTCGCCGACGAGCCGGTGCCCGACGCCGCGATCGAGTCGGCCGTCGCCGCGGCCGTCAGTGCGCCTGCCCCCCATCACTCCGAGCCGTGGCGCTTCGTCGTGCTGCGCGATCCGGAGGTGCGCACGCGCGTGCTCGACGCCATGCGCGAGCGCTGGATCGACGACCTGACGACCATCGACGCCATCGCGCCCGAGTCCGTCGCACGACGCGTGCGGCGTGGCGACCTCCTGCGCACCGCGCCCGCCGTCGTCCTCCCCTTCGTCGACCTGACCGGCGCAGCGCACGACTACCCCGACCCGGCCCGCCTCGGGCACGAGCGCGACCTGTTCATGGTGGCCGGCGGCGCGGCCGTGCAGAACCTCATGATCGCGCTGGCCGCCGACGGCTGGGGGTCAGCGTGGATCTCGTCGACGATGTTCTGCGCCGGCACCGTCCGCGAGGTCCTCGACCTGCCGCAGGGCTGGCAGCCGCTCGGCGCCGTGGCGGTGGGCCGGCCCGCCGCGGCACCCGCCGACCGTGCTCCTCGGGTGGCGGGCGACTTCCTGCAGTACCGCTGACGCAGCGCTCGCCGGCGTCAGCGCCGGCGATGGTCGGTGATCGTGGCACGCGGTCCGCGTGCCGGGCGGTGCGGCCCGAACACCTCCACCAGCCGCTGCACCCGATGACGATGCCCTGCGAAGGGCTCGAGCAGCTCCTCCATCTGCTGGTCGTCGCCGTCCCGGGACCCCGTGAAGGCGAAGACGACGTGGCCGGCCAGGTGGTAGTCGCCGACGGACACCGCGTCGGCGTCGCCCAGGGCCCGTGACGACACCTCGGCCACGGTCCACGGGCCCACGCCGTCCACGGCGCCGAGCCGACGGCGCGCATCGGGGATCGCCAGCTCGGCGCACTGCTCGAGCCGGCCGGCGACGCGCATCGCCCGGATGATGGTCGCCGACTGGGCTGGCTGCACGCCCCAGCGATGCCATTGCCACGACGGCACCCGCGCGATCGCCTCCGGCTCGGGGAACACGTGCATGGGCCGGGGTGTCGGACCGGGCGCGGGCGTCCCCACGTCGCGCAGCAGTGCTGCCCACGACCTGCGGGCCTCCAGCCCGGTCACCTTCTGCTCGAGGACCGCCGCGACGAGGGCCTCGACCACCCGCTGGCTTCGCGGCACGCGCCAGCGGCCCTGCAGCTGCGACCATCCCGTCGCCAGGTGGGCGGGGAGCCGGTCGGCGGGGAACCCGGCCGGGTCGTCGCCGTCTCCCAGCAGCGACGGGAGGCGGTCGAGCGCCCACAGGCAGCCCGGCCCCCATCCCTGCGCGTGCACGACCGATCGGCCGGCCGCGGTGTCCGGGGCGGTCGTCAGGTGCAGGGTCGCGGGCCCGTCGGGCGTCCGGACCGTCCGCCAGTGCCCACCGGTTCCGTCCACCGCGACCGCCGGGTCGAGGGATCCGCGTGCGAAGACGCCCAGCACCAGGCCGAGATCGACCAGGTAGGGGGCCGACCAGTCACGTGCGGCGCCGGACGGGCCCGACTCAGCCGTCGGAGGAGAAGCGGACACTGCCATCGGCCAGCCTCGCATCCGGCCACACGCGCACGCCGGTGAGCAGCTCGTTGCCGCTCCCGATGACCGCGCCGTCACCGATCACCGCACCGTGCAGCACCGTGCCCGCACCGATGACCGCACCGACGCCCACGATGCTGTTGACGACGTGGGCGCCCTCGGAGATCCGGGCCCCGTCGAACACGACTGCGCCGTTGACGACCGCCCCCGCGGCGACGGCGGCGTCCCGGCCGATCGCCGAGCCACCGTGCACCTGGGCCTCGGGCGAGATCTGCGATCCGGGCAGCGCAAGGAAGTCCCCGCGGTTCGGCACCGCCGGTGACGGGGCGGCGCCGAGCACCAGGTCGCACGACCCCTGCACGAATGACAGGGGCGTGCCGAGATCGAGCCAGTAGCCGCTGTCGACGACCCCCGTGACGAGCGCCCCCTCAGCGAGCAGCCCCGGGAACGTCTCCCTCTCGACGGAGACCGGGCGCCCGCCGGGGATCGCATCGATGACGCTGCGGCGGAAGACATAGCAGCCTGCGTTGATGTTGTTCGTCACGATCTCAGCGTCGGTCTTCGGCTTCTCGAGGAAGGCCGTCACGCGTCCGGACTGGTCCGTCGGCACCAGGCCGTAGGCGCGCGGGTCGTCGACCGGGGTGAGGTAGAGGGCGACGTCGCTGCCGGTCGAGGCGTGATGGTCGACGAGCCCGCGGATGTCGAGGCCGGTGAGGACGTCGCCGTTGAACACCAGCACCGACTCGTCAGCACCGCTCTGCAGGTACGGCAGTGCGTGCCGGATGGCGCCACCGGTGCCCAGCGGCTCGTCCTCGGTGGCGATCACGACCTCGATGCCGAGGTCGGCCCCGTCCATGAAGTCGCGGAACACGTCGGCGCGGTAGGACGTCGCCAGGACGATCCGCGTCACGCCGGCGTCGCGGGCCCGCATGATCTGGTGCACCGTGAACGGGACACCCGCCACGGGCAGCATGGGCTTGGGGGTATTGATGGTGAGCGGGCGCAGGCGCGTGCCCTGTCCCCCCACGAGCAGCACGGCTTCGGTCACGTCGCAAGGGTGCCACACCGCGCCCCGCGTGCGACGGCTAGCGTGCCCAGATGACCGATGCCTGGACGCTCCTCCAGCGACGACGCCGCGCATCCGCCGGATCGCCGCTCGTGACCTTCGTCGATGCGGCGCGTGACGAGCGCACCGAGCTGTCCGCGGTGAGCCTCGAGAATGCGGCCGCCAAGATCGCGAACGCCCTGCGCGCGGAGTTCGAGCTCGAGCCCGGGGCCCTTCTCGGCCTGCACCTTCCCCAGCACTGGCAGCGCGCGGCGTGGTGCGCAGGGGCCTGGACGGCGGGCTGCGTCGTGGTGCCGGACGGTCCCCCTGCGCAGATGGACCTCCTCGTCGCGAGCCCCGAGCGCGCCGAGTCGCTTGCGGCGGAAGGCCGATCGCCGGCACTGGCCGTCGTCTCGATGCACCCCTTCGGGCTGCCCCTGTCGACCGATCCGCCGGCCGGCGCGGTGGACGTGACCCTCGCGGTCCGGCAGCAGCCCGACGCCTACCTCTTCGAGCCGCCCGGCCCGGCCGACGCGGCACTGCGGATCGAGGGACGCGTGATGACCCAGGAGCAGGCCCTCGACGCCGCAGCGGAACTCGCCGCCCGATGGGGCCTGGTCGCGGGCGGCCGGCTGCTCGTCGGCCCGGACCTCGACGCGCTCGACGCCTGGCTGGCGTGCGTTGCCGTCCCGCTTGTCGCCGACGCTTCGGTGGTGCTGCTGGGCGACGGACCGGCCTCGGACGCACTCATCGAGCGCGAGCGGGTGACGGCCACGGCGAAGTAGACGGCCGGCGGGCGACCGCTACGGCTGGGCGGTGACGGTGAACTCGGCGCTCACGCCGACGACGTTGCCCTTCTTCACCACGAGGACGCGGTAGGTGCGCGTCTGACCCGGGTCGCCGGGGCTCTTCACCACGAACCGGTAGCGGCCCTTCTCGTTCGTCCGGGTGCGCTGCTTCGTCTTCCACACCCCGTCGACCAGCACCTGCCGCCAAGTCGCCAGCCCGGCCTTCGCCGGGCGCACGACGCCGACAACCTTGTAGCGCCGGCCGGTGCCCTCGGTGATCGCGAGCGGGGTGAGCAGCGACACGGTGCGCTGCTTGACGGGGGACGTCGGCGCCGGTGCGGGCGCGGGCTCGGGAACCGGCGCAGGCGCCGGCACGACGGTCGGCGCGGGCGCCGGGGTGGGCAGGGCCGCCCCGACACTGCCGGAGATGGACGTGACGAACATGGACTTCAGGCGCAGGGCGCCCTGGAGCTTCGCGCCGCTGATCGTGATGACGCTGCCGTCGGAGGCCGTCGCGGTGACCTTCCTCACCGCACCCGAGGAGAAGCGCTCGGTCACCTCGACCTTCATCACGGCGCCGACGCCGAACGCCGCGGCCATCTGCGACTGGGTCGCGTTCACGGTCCAGGAACGGTCGGGATTGTCGTCGTTGAGGGCCCACGGATCGGGCACGCTCACGGCGTAGGCGAGGCTGCCGCCCCAGACGTCCTTCGCCGCCTGGGTGGATCCTCCGCTCGACGCGCTGTAGAAGGCGCTGATGGGCTTGCCCTCGAACAGGATGGCGAGACCCGCATTGGGGGCCGCTGCCGTCGCGTTCACCGCATCGAGCCAGTTGCCGCCCTTGCTCGAGCTCGCCTTGAGCCAGCCGGTGAAGGTCTGGTCGTAGTACGGACCGCCGCCGTCGTCCATGTGGCACGAGCAGGCCTGGCGCACGCCGCGCGCGACCTTGCTGAGGGCGTAGGTGCGCGAGGCGAGGACCTGCGCCTGCATCGCCGCGGCCGGCCACGAGCTCGACACCTCGGAGATGCCGTAGAGGTACTCGTCGTGCAGGCGCAGGGCATTCACGACGTTGAGCCGGTTGCCCCCCTGAGTGGAGACCGGCACGACCTCGACGTACCCGAAGCGGTAGCGGTGGCCGCTCGACCCCAGCGATGTGCTCGGGCCTGCCACGTTGAGCAGGGTGGGCCCGCCCGGTGCGGCGCCCGGCGTCCGGGTGCCGGCCCACCGCACGGTGACGGTCGGCGCAACGCCCAGGTCGGTGACCACGCCGTCGGTGACCCGCTGGACGGCGACAGCGGGGCCGTTGACGCTGAAGCGGAACTCGTCCGCCGGGCCGCCCACGGTGACCGCCGCCCCCACGGTGACCTCGACCGCGCCTCCGGTCGGGTCCAGGGCCTCGCCGCGGACCTTGGCGGAGGCCACCTGGTAGAGCAGGTTGATGCGCACATCCATGTCGTCCTGGACGGCGGTGACGGTCGTGCCCGAGTAGTAGTGGGTGACGATCCCCGCGACGTCGAAGCCCGCCTTCGCCATCCCGTAGGCGCCCCACTGCGACATGCCGACGGCGTGTCCGAAGCCCGCTCCCACGACGGGGAAGGCGGCGGGCGGCACGGCGTCATCCGCCCGTGCCGGTGCGGTGACCAGCACGAGCCCGGCCGCCACGAGGGCGACCAGGGGGCGGCGCACGCTCACGGGCCAACTCCTGACAGGACGGACGGACCGGCCGGGGAAGACGGGGGTCGACTCCTACGGTGCCACACGCAGGGGCGAACCCGTCACATCACACGCCTCGTGTGTCACATTCGTCACACCCACCCCGCACCCCGCGCACGACGCAGGAACCGCATGGCGGGCGGGTGCGTCGTTACATCGACGAACGCGCTTACCATGTCATGACCAGTCGACCCGGTCTCCCGCATCCTCGAGAGGAACCTCGCGTGCCCACCTCCACGGCCCGTCGCGTGTCCCGCGTCGTGCTGTCGGTGTTCTCGGCGCTCGTCCTCCTCATGACCGTGGTGGGTGCCGGGGTCAGCGTCGTCATGAGCCAGCTCCAGGGCAACATCACCGCCGTCGACGTGAGCGAGCAGATCGGGCCGGTCGAGAGCAAGCCGATCGCCGAGGTGAACGAGGAGACGGGCACCTACGAGCCGCTCAACATCGTGCTCATGGGCAGCGACACCCGGGCCGGAAAGGGCAACGGCGGCTTCGGCAGCGTCGACGAGTTCGGCACCACGCAGAGGTCCGACACCGTCATCGTCCTGCACATCGCCGGCGACCGGAAGAGCGCCATCGGGGTCAGCATCCCGCGCGACACGATCATCACCCTGCCGACCTGCAAGAAGGACGGCAAGAAGGTCGGCGGCTACACCGGGCGCTTCAACCAGGCGATCGAGATCGGCGGGCCGGGCTGCACGATCAAGGCCATCAAGGAGATGTCGGGCCTCGACCTCAGCAACTTCATGCTCGTCGACTTCGGCGGCTTCAAGCGCATCGTCGACGCGATCGGCGGCGTCGAGATCTGCCTGGCCGCACCCGTCGACGACCCGCTCAGCGGCCTCTCCCTCGACAAAGGCAAGCACACGGTCATGGGCGACGAGGCGCTCGCCTTCGTGCGCGTGCGCCACGGCATCGGCGACGGCTCGGACACCTCGCGCATCCGGCGCCAGCAGGCCTTCATCTCCTCGCTCATGCGCAAGGTGCTGTCCAGCGGCACGCTGCTGAACCCCGCGTCGCTGCTCGGCGTCCTCGACGCGGCCACGAAGTCGCTGACGGCCGATCCCCAGCTGGCCGACATCAACAACCTCAAGAACCTCGCGGTCAGCCTCAAGGACCTCAAGCCGGCCAACGTGACCTTCGTGACCGTGCCCTGGAAGCCGAACGGCGACGGCGCCACCGTGAGCGTCAACACCGCGAAGGCCAAGCCGCTGTGGGCCGCTCTCGCGAATGACACGCCGTGGCCGCCCAAGGACGGCGGGGCCGACACCGACGAGGTCCAGCCCCTGCTGAAGACCGAGCCCAAGAACATCCGCGTCAACGTCCTCAACGGCACCGGCATCGTCGGCAAGGCCAAGGAGGTCGCCAAGCAGCTGCGCAAGGAGGGCTTCGTCGTCGACGAGGTCGGCAACGCCGACACGGCCGACTACACGACCACGACGGTGCAGTTCGATCCCCGCTGGGACGTGTCCGCGAAGACCCTCATCTATGCCGCCAACGCCCAGGCCACCGAGAAGGTCAAGAAGCAGGGCGCCACGATGAACCTCATCATCGGCACGGACTGGACGGGCGTGAAGCCCGTCACGATCAGCGAGCTCGCGCAGGACTACACCGCCAACGTGAACTCTGCCGACGAGGCCTTCTGCGCCCAGTAGTCCGCCTCTCCGCACTCGCGGAGGGGGCTCGGCTCAGATGATCGGGGGCCGGCCCGCCCGCGTCATCGCCCAGACCGTCGACCACCGCATCCGCCGGCGCCCGATCGGCCGCTCGGTGATGCCCTCGCGAAGGCCCCCGAACCACGCCCCGAGCGCCTGTCGATCGCGCACCCTCAGCAGGGTCATGCCCACCCAGGTGCCGACGTACACGGGCTCGAGCACCACCGGCAGGTTGCGCCGGGCCAGCCACACCCGGTTGCGGGCGTTGAGCCGGTAGTAGACGTCGTGGCGTGCCGGGTCGATCACCGGATGGTGCACCACGAGGTCGCCCGCGTACCAGGGCGTGTATCCGGCGTCCCAGACCCGCCACACGAGGTCGATGCCCTCGTGGGCGTAGAAGAACTCGTCGGGCCAGCCGTCGACCGCGTCGTACACCGAGCGGCGCATGACGACCGCGCCCTCCCAGAGCGCCGTGGCCGGCCCGGGCTCCGCGGGGTCGCCGACCCGCAGGCGCGGGACCCAGCGGCCCGGGCTCGGCACCCCGGTCGGGTCGACCACCCGCGGCTGCACGAGGCCGAGGTCCGGATCGATCGCGAAGCGGTCGGCGAGCGTCCGGAGGAACCCCGGATCCGGCAGCCACGCATCGTCGTCGAGGAAGAACAGCAGGTCGCCCGCGACGTGCGGAACGCCGGCGTTGCGCCCCGCCGGGATCCCGATGTTCTCCGGCAGGCCCAGCCCGCGGACTCCGTCCGGCAGGCCCTCCGGCTGCCACCCGTTGCCGACCACGACGACATCGGCCTGCACCCCCTCCTGCGCCAGCACCGACCGCACGCCGCGGTCGAGCTCCTCGGGCCGTCGGCCCATGGTCAGCACGACGACGCCGAACCGCGGAAGGACCTCGGTCATGCCTACCTCAGCCGACTCGACGACAGGATCGCCATGAGGTGCCCGACGACCGTGACCACGCCGAAGAGGGCCAGGAAGGCCACCAGCACGCGGGTGGCCGACAGGTCGCCCAGGGCGGCGTCGATGACCGAGGCGACGAGCGCCAGCAGGGTGAGCTCCACCGAGTGGTAGGCGCGGTTGAACGGGAAGAAGCGCACGAGCGACCGCACGCGGCGCAGGCCGGACGACCGCGGTGCGGCCACGTCGGCCTTCTCCTCCAGGCGGGGAAGGTTGTTGTAGGCGCGGGACACGTGCACCATGTCGTTGAGGGCCTTGTTGTACAGGATGAGGACCGACAGCAGCGCCCCGATGAGCGGCCAGGGAGTGTCGAGCCAGCCCTCGCCCGGGAACCCCGCTGCCCGCAGCCCCAGGGCGATGGGGATGAGCCCCTCCGTCGTGTAGTGCCCGACGCGGTCGAGGAACACGCCCTTCGGCGATGACGTCTGGCGCCAGCGCGCCACCTCCCCGTCACTGCAGTCCCACAGCATCTGCATCTGGCCGAGCAGCGCTGCGAGGACGCCGCCGGGCAGGCCGGGGATGAGCAGCGCTGCGGCGGCACCGACGCCGGTGGCGATCATGAGCCACGTGACGCCGTTCGCCGAGATCGGGGTGCGCAGCAGCAGCCGGGTCAGGTAGGGCGAGATGTCACGCAAGTAGACGTCGGCGACCCAGTGCTCGGAGTTGCGCCGTCCGCGCACGGCGGGCGGCTGGCACACCTCGCGGATCTCGGCGACCGTCGGCCGGCTGGGGCGAACGATGTCCGTCATGCGCGGGTCCGGGTCGACCGGCGTGGGGACTGCACGGACAACCACTGTACGGATGCGACGACCACGAACAGTGCCGCCATGAGCCCGACACCCCAGCCGAGCCCCGCCGTCAGGGTCGCCAGGCCCAGGAGGCCCAGCACGATCACGATGACGGTGCGGCCCTCCCACCCGAGTCCGGCCCACGTCAGCCAGCGCGGCGATGCAGCGTCCTGCATGGCCCGGTAGAGGGTGTCGTAGTGGTGGTACGCCACAAGGGCCATCCACCAGAACGCGATGACCGACGCCTCGGGGAACCACACGAGGGCCACGAGAGCGACGACCCCGAGCTCGGCGAGGCGCAGGAGCGCCGGGACCGCCCAGGCCGCCCTGTTCTGCCACCAGCGGAGCCGCAGGCCGGGCGGCACCAGCAGGCCGAGCAGGCTGAGCACCGGCCCCGAGTCGCCCTGCCGCGACAGAAGGAGCACCCCCGCGTGAGTTGTCGGACCGCGCCACGTGAGGGTCCGGAGGGTGCGGCCGGCGGTCACGTACGCCAGCGCCAGCAGGCCGGCCGCGAGCAGCACCCCCAAGGCCCAGGTGGGCCCGAGGACGGCGGCGAAGACACTGATGATCAGCCAGCGCTCCCCGATGGGCAGGTGGATGGCCCGCTTGGCCCAGCGCACGGCATCGCGGCGGTTCATGCGCGTCGACATCTCCATGGCCCCGCTCACCGACCAGCCGCCGGCCGACCCGGCCGCGCCGTCGTCGGGGAGCCGGATGTCACGGAGCGGGACGTGCGCCTCGCGCATGCGCTGGACGCGCGAGAAGTCGTAGTCGGACATGTGCCGCGTGGTCTGCAGCACGACGAGGACGATGGCCAGCCACCAGATGTCGGCGCCCATCCGCCCTGCTCCGATCGCGAGCCCGGCGTAGGCGAGGAACTCCTTCACGCGGTCGGTCGAGGCGTCGAGCCACGCACCGAGCGCGGAGAACCGCCGCGTCGCTCGCGCCACCTCACCGTCGACGCAGTCGACGACCAGGCTGAGTTGGAGCAGCAGCGCGCCCAGGACGAGCATCCACCGGCTGCCCGCGGCGAACGCGGCGGCCGCGCCGATGCCGATGGCGAACGACAGCGTCGTGACCGCGTTCGGGCTCCACCCCAGCCTCAGTGCCAGGCGGGTCAGCGGCTTGGACGCCTTGCGCACGACGAACGTCGAGTAGAAGCCGTCGTCCAGGCGGTTCGCCTGCAGCTGGGCGACCCGGGCGTCATCGACGGCGGACACCGTGGCGGTGGCCTCCTCGACGTCGGCCGGCGACCGGAACCACGGCACGTCGACCATGTCGACGGCCCTGACCGGGACCCCGCCCCGGGTGAGGGCCACGGCGACGAGCTCGACGAGGTCCGCGCCGTCCGTGGCCACCCCGCCGTCGGCCACGGCTGACGCCAGCTCGGCGACGAGGGGTGCCGCGGCGGCGGCGTCCTGGGCCGAGATCAGCACCACGCCCACGGATCGTCGATCGGGCGCGGTGACCGCGTGGAAGCCCGAGCCGACACTCGTGACGAGGTGGTGGCGCACGCGCACGTCCGGATCGCCGGAGCCAGGCCGCAGGAGCAGCGACGTGCCGGCGAACGGGTCCCGCGTCAGCGGGGCGAGGGCCGCCTGCGGGACGACCAGCGACGCCGCGATGGCGACCACCGGGGCCTCACCGCGGGCGAGCAGCTCAGCGAGCCCTGAGAGCTCGGCGGACGGATCGCCGCCGCCGAGGGAGACGGTCCCGGTCACGATGCCGGCGTGCCGCCACGGCGGAGCTTCTCGCGCCCCTGCGCACGCGTGCGGCGCCACAGCTGTCCGGCCAGGTCGCGGGAGGTGGGGTTCTCACGTGCCGCATCGATGACGGTCATGACCGCCTGGACGCCGGCATCCACCGGCAGCATCCCGACGGCCTCGGGGGCCACCGGAGGGGTGGACTCGACCCGGACGGCGAGGGCGTCGACGTCGCCGAGGACCGTGATCCCCAGGGACGAGATGACCTCCACGAAGCGCGCACCCTGCTCAGCGGCGGCGTCGAGCGCCCAGTCCGGCGTATGGAGCCGCGGCTCGTCCGCCGCGGGCTCGCGGCCCTCCACCATGCCGAGCGCCACTCCCCTGCGGACGAACCGGACGTACTCGTCCCACTGGAGCTCCTTCTTCACCTTCTTGTTGAGGCGGACGAGCAGCTCGGCCTCGGCCGCCGTCATGGAGCGGTTGGAGGTGAGGTCCATACGCGACACGAGGACCTCCTCCGGCACGTCGAGCATCTGCGCGAACGAGCGGAACATGGCACTGCGATCGACGCCCTCGAGCACGAGGACCGTGAGGTTCTGCGGGCCCACCGCCTCGCTCCATCGCGTGAGCACAGCGGCGTGGTCGTGCCGCTTCCAGAAGGTCGGCGTCATCGTCGACTGGCCGGGATTGTCGAAGACGTTGCGCAGCCAGCGCTCGTAGGGGGTGGTGAGCCCGTACTTCAGGTACTGCTGCCAGGACGAGGGAAGGAGCCGGCCGAGGTTGCGCAGGGTCACGACCACGTGCACGCGGTCACCGCCCAGGTCGCGCACGACCTCGGCCGCCGTCGGCTCGTCGGCCTCGCAGAAGAACTCGCTGCTGATGACGACGCGCCCCGAGCTGCGGGCCGTGCGCTTCGCCAGCGAGTCGAAGTGCGAACGGTCGAGCACGGCACCGCCGCGCGTGTTCCATCCCCACGGGCGCTGCAGGACGGCGAGAGCCGCGCGGTGCTGGGCCTGGAGCTTGCCGGGATACGAGACCCCCGCCGCCTTCAGCTGGGGCCGGGCGTCCGCGAGGGCCGCCTGGATGGCCGTCGTCCCGGTCTTGTGCACTCCGACATGGAGGAGCACCCCCCGGGGCGGAATGGCCGGGGCATCGGGCAGCGACGACATGGCACACAGCCTAGAGGTCGGCCCCTCACAGGTCGGTCGTTGAATCCGGGTCGTCGGGCTCCGGTTCGCTGCTGCGCCGCCGCGACTCGCGGAGCATGCTGAGCGCCTCAGGCACCGAGGTCTGTGCCACGACATGCCCGTTGTCGAGCAGGATCGCGCGGTCGCAGAACCTGCGGAACTGCTTGGGGCTGTCCGACGCCAGCAGGAACGTGACGCCGTCATCGCGCATCTCGTCGACCCTCGTCCAGCACCGCTGCCGGAAGTCACGGTCGCCCACGATGAGGGTCTGCTCGATGGCGAACGCACGCGACCCGGTCGCCATGGTGATCGACCACGCCAGGCGCTGACGCACCAGCGGGGGCGCTGCGCCCAGGTACTTGTCGAGGATCGACTCCACGCCGGCGAAGGCGGCGATGGACTCGATCTGCCGCCCGGCATCGTCAGGCGTCATGCCCAGGAGCCCGCCGACCAGGTAGATGTTCTGCCGCACCGTGTAGCCGCGCACGAGGGACCGCGCCACGTCGATCATCGGCACCACACCGAGGCGGCGCCGGACGCTGCCCTCGTCGGGCACGAGGGTTCCCGCTGCGAGTCGCAGCAGCGCCTCGCGCCCGGAGCCCTTGCCGCCGACGATGGCAACCGACTCGCCCTCGGCGACGGTGAACGTGGCGTCCCGCAGTCGCCAGACCTCGTCGCGCCGCACCTCCCCGGCGATCCGGCGCAGGCGCTGCCGCCGGCCGTCACCGCGGCGCCGCCGTCGCCGGGGCATGCGCACGCCGGCGGACTCGAAGGCGAGCGCGGCGTCGAGGTCGCGGGTCAGGTCCTGCCGTGCCATCTCACGCCTCCTTCAGGATGCGCGGCTCGATCCGCCGGAAGACGATGATGCCGACGACGAGGATGACCAGGCACAGGGCGAGCGAGATGCCGTACCCGGCTGCGGACTCGATCTCCTCGGGCCAGAAGCCGATCCGGTAGAGCCCGAGCACGCCGACCAGCGGGTTGAGGGCGGCGACGCCCTGCAGCTGCTGGGGGATGTTGGAGATGGAGTACAGCACGGGCGACAGGTAGAAGAGGGCGCGCAGCACGATGCGCACGATGCGGGCCAGGTCGGGGATGACGACGGACCCCGCGGAGATCAGCAGCGACAGTCCGTACATCAGCAGGAACTGGAGAACGATCGCGACGGGGAAGAGCAGGATGAGCGGTCCGGGCCACGTCCCGGTCACCAGCATCGCTATGAGGACGACGGGCAGCGACAGCAGGAACTCGACCATCGACACCAGCAGGACCCTGAGGACCCACAGCTCCGTGGGCAGGAGGCTGATGCGCAGCTGCCCGCCGGCGCGCCGGAACACCCGCGTCGATGCGGCGACGCCCTTCGTGAACCACCACCACGGAAGGATCGCCAGCGAGAGGAAGAGCAGGTAGGGCTGCAGGCCCAGCGCCCGCGCCCCCAGGAGCACCGAGAACACGAACCACAGCACGATCGACATCCCCAGCGGCTCCAGCAGCGTCCACAGGTAGCCGAGGCGGAATTTCGTGTACTGCTTCTGCAGGTCGCGGAGGACCAGCATGCGGAGCACCTGACGGTGCTCCCAGAGAGATCGCACGCTGGTTACGATAGGTCACGCCCGCGCTCGGACATTCAGGTGCCACGCGGGCGCACCCATGGGTGACCTCACACAGGCGGGGACAGTGACCAGAGCAGGCAGTGGCGGCAACGGCCCGATCAAGGCCTTCGCCAAGCGCGCGGCGCGCGGTGCGGCGCGGCGGATGCGCGACTTCGGCGCCGTCGAGCCCGAGGGATTCGACCTGTCGGCGGTCCCCAGTGCCGACGTGGCCCTGTACTTCGCAGACGCGCCGCAGAAGCTCTACCAGCTCACCCAGTGGCTGCCGGTCTTCGAGTCGAACAAGGCCATGACCACGATCGTCGTGGTGCGCCACGTCGAGACCTACCGCGAGCTCCTCGGACGCACATCGCTGCGCGTCCTGCTCGTCCCGCGCTACGAGATCCTCATGGCGCTGTACGACCGGGCCGACTTCCACGCCGTCGTCTACGTCAACAACGGCTGGACGAACTTCCAGTCGCTCTCGTTCCAGCAGGCCGTGCACATCCACGTGAACCACGGCGAGAGCGACAAGATCTGCATGGTCAGCAACCAGGCGAAGGCGTACGACAAGGTCTTCGTCGCGGGCGAGGCCGCGGTGAGGCGTCACGCGGCGGCTCTTGCGTGGTTCGACCCGAGCCACCTCGTGCGGGTGGGGCGGCCCCAGCTCGACCTGCCCGTCGCCGCCGCTGTCGGGCCGCACGACGGGCCGACCATCACCTACGCCCCCACGTGGGAGGGCGAGGACGATGCGAACAACTACACGTCCGTCGACCGCTACGGGCCGCAGATCATCGCGGCCGCCCTGGCGCAGCCGGGCGCACGCGTGATCTACAAGCCGCATCCGCGGGTGGCGATCTCGGACGATGCCGGTGTGGCACGCGGGCACGAGCAGATCGTGCGGCTCATGGACGAGGCGATCTCGGCTCAGCCCTCCCGCGGGCATGCCGTCCTCATGGACGCCGACGTGCTGGCCGTGATCCAGGGCACCGACCTGATGATCGCCGACGTGTCCAGCGTCAGCCTCGACCACCTCTACCTGCGCCCCGACGCACCCCTCGTCCTCTCGGACCGCAGGACCAACCGGGCGCGCCTGCTCGAGGACGCACCTGTCGCCGCGGGCGCCCACATCGTCGACCAGTCGACCGTCGGGACGCTCGCCGACGACCTCGCCTCGCTCCTGCAGCACGACGGGCTGCGCGAGACGCGTCACGAGCTCCGCGACCTCTACTTCGACGCGCTCGCACCGGGACAGAGCACCGTCCGGTTCTGGCAGGAGCTCACCACCGCCATCGCCCACCACGATGCGGCACTGCGCGACCTCAGTCGCGTGCGTGTCGTCGAGGAGTCCTCATGACCGTCCAGGCAGTGATCCTCGCGGCAGGCATGGGCACGCGCCTGGGCC
>Ga0075163_10005582_pt1 | contig 16744 bp, 13 predicted proteins | sample JI1023141ADNA_FD_71478 | JGI IMG/M metagenome (GOLD analysis project Ga0075163, IMG submission 71478) | Wastewater effluent complex algal communities from Wisconsin, to seasonally profile nutrient transformation and Carbon sequestration -... | ecosystem: Engineered > WWTP > Effluent > Algae...
TTCAAAAAGGTTATCTTAACTCTAAAGGAGAAGGGTTATATCCTTATGAAGGTACCTCAGGTTGGTGCAACAATTTCAAAGGATTTATTCCTTACCGGTATATGGTAGATAATTCTCTACCTTTTTAATAATTTAATTTAAACCTTATGAAAGTATTAGGAGAATTTGTGTTAGTGCAACAAACTGACACTAAAAAAGCATCAAACATCATCTTGCCAGGAAAAAGTGGCACTAAAGATGGTTATATTACAACCTTTGCTATACAGCAAATAGGTAGTGAAGTTCCAGTAGACTATGGTTTTAAAGTAGGAGATGCTCCTATTTTCAGAAATCATGTTGAATTTCATGGTATGAATGTTACTTCTCCAATCAATGAGAAGAATGTTATGACAGCCTTGACTATGATTCATTACTCAGATATTATAGGTATTGAATAATGGCAAAGAAAATTGCAATTATGGATCACAGCACTGCTGAGATACATATCTATCCTTTACCTGCAAAACATGAAGCCCTCCCAGAGGGCTTTGTTATTACTAAGTTTTCCTCAGAAGGTATGACCTTTAAACTTAGTCAATGTAGTTGGATGATAGTAGACTTAGAAAAAACTGAAGATAGACTACCAATTTATATTCATTAGTTATGAGAAACATTCACGTATTACCAACAGACAGACCAAGTAGGTTACAATTAAATGTAAATACTAAAATGTTAGTTTTATTTAACAACATTCAGTCAAATAATGAATCAGCACATTTAACTACTCAAAACATCTACATTACTTCTGATGAAGAAATTAAAGAAGGAGATTATAGTTTTTATCCTCCTTTTGGTGTAGGTGAAAACATAGTTATTAATGGAGAATTATGTTTTCACATAGAGAGAAAGAATGGTAAAGGAAGTTTTACTCAAAGAACTTATCAAACTTTAGACTTGAATAAAAAAATCATATTAACAACAGACCAAGACTTAATCAAAGATGGTGTACAAGCTATTGATGATGAGTTTTTAGAATGGTTTGTTAAAAATCCAAGTTGTGAAGAAGTTAAAATTAAGCCTTTATTATCTAATAATGGTAGAGCTTTATTTGGTTACAAAATAATCATTCCAAAAGAAGAACCTAAACAATGTGATATTTGTAAGATGGCCCCAAGATTAGAAGGTACAAACAAATGTGAAAGTTGTTATTCAGTTGTAAGGCATGTTTTAGAACAAGACCTAAGATTTAAAGATAATTTATTACCAGATTTAAGAAAGAAATAATTATGGAACCTGGTAAAATTTGGGTTTATGATAAACCTGTAAAAATTAAACCTGAAGACACAATTAAGACTACAAGAAGACTGACTTCATTTTGTGTATTTTATGGTCTGAGAGATGCTATTGTGAAAGCTCAGGGAGGATGGTATTTAATTACTTTAGAAGGACAAATGCAATTTATAAGTAGATGTCTTGATGATATTACTTTTGGAGAGGCATATAAACTATTAAAAATTTAATTGTATGATAAAAACAATTTACAAAAAAGACTCTAGTGGTAAAATTAGATTCTTAGAAATTAGTGCAAAAGAAGGCACTGTAGAAGGAGAAATTGTAAATGAACAAATAATTAGAAAAAGTAATGATAACTAGGTCTCAACTTAAAGAAAAGTTTTTAGATAAAGGTTATTATGACTGGGAATTTGATCTTCTTATTGGCAATATACCTAACCCGGATTTTTCAAGGGTTGTTTTTAGACCAGAAGAAACTCAAGAAGATGTTATAAAAAATTTTTATAATTTGTGGACAAAGTCTGTTCAAAAAGAATGGGAGTATTGGAGTACTTGGATTGATTATCAACAATATAAATTTAATTAAATATGAATGCTTATAAACTACATGGGCAAGGATCAAGTGTGCTTATATCTGCTATTTGTAAACACCTTGGTATTGGTTACACACAAATCTACAAAGCTCTTAAAGACATTGATAGACAGACTGGTATTATTGAAACCAAAGAAGGAAAGAAATATAAACTAATTTTAGAAGAAATAGATGGCAACACTATGCAAAAGGATCTTTAAGAAAGATTCATCAGGTAAAATCAGATACTTAGAGATAAGTAATGAAGGGCACTTTGTAGTGCAAGAATCAGGGGTTATTGGAACTAACAGTCCTGTAATCAATAGGAGTGCTTGTGAGGCAAAAAATGTAGGTAAGAGTAATGCTACTACCCCTGAGTCACAAGCTTTGATTGAGGCTCAAGCTAAGCTCACTGAGAAGATGAGATTGGGTTATTTCAATACTATTGAAGAAGCTCAAGAGAAAGGAGGAGCAAATTTTCTTCTTCCTATGTTGGCTAAAGATTACAAAAAAGAATTGAAGAAGGTCAAATATCCTTTTTATGTTCAACCTAAACTAGATGGTATGAGGTCTTTAGGATCTGATGAAGATGGTTTTATGTCAAGAACAGGAAAGGCTATTGATACTCTTGGCCATATTGAACTTGGAGGATTGGGAGATAATATTATTGATGGAGAATTGTATGCACATGGGATTTCATTCCAGGAAAATATGAAGCTCATCAAAAAGTATAGACCTGGTTTAACTGAGCAAATTAAATATCACGTTTATGATATGGTTTCTGACTTACCTTTCCCACAAAGGTTTCTCAAACTTCAAGCTTTAGTTCAAGGCCTTGAGAATATTCAACTTGTTCACACAGTTAGAATTGATACTGAAGAGCAGTTAATATATCATCATCAACTTTTCATTTCTCAAGGTTATGAAGGTACTATGATAAGACACTCTGAAGAAGGGTATCAAGTAAACAAGAGAAGTTCTCAACTACTTAAATACAAAGATTTCTTAGATGAAACTTATGAGTGTATTGATATTGTTCCTTCTGAAAGCAGACCTGAGCAAGGTGTAGTAGTTTGTAAAACAAATGCTGGCACTACTTTTAACTGTGGTATGAAATTTAGTCATGCTCAAAGGGAGCTACTCTTAAAGAATAAAGGTGAGTACATTGGGCAAATAGCTGAAGTCAGATTCTTTGAATACACAGATAGTGGCTTGCCTCGTTTTCCCATCTGTTTTGGTTTTCGTTTAGATGCCTTTCCTAATGAAGAAATTGATTGGAAGAAAGTTAAGATGAATGGATTACAGGAGATTTACAAATTGAAAAATAAAACAAAACTATGAATAAAATTCAAACCCTTCCTGAGTATCAGGAATTAGCATCAAGAACTTGTCCTGATTTAGGAAAAAACAAGAACAATAGACACATGAACTTAGGTGTCATTACAGAAATTGGAGAAGCTTTAGATATCTTCAAGAAATATTTGGCTTATGAAAGGCCAAAAGATCTTGTAAATCTAGGAGAAGAGCTGGTAGATACTGCTTGGTATATCTCTAATGCAGCAAGGTTTCAGCTGATTCCTTTGGATGATTTTCCAGAAGCTTTAAAAGATGTGGAAGAGTTCATAAACACTAAGATGTTTACAGAGTCTAATCTTGAATTAGAAATTAGAGCAGAAGCTGTTCTAGTAACCATACTTAGTATGTATTGTTCTGATAAACATCATCCTTTCTTTAGAGCACCTGTAGTTCAAATTGCAGCTTTACATGTTGTAGCTGGCTGGTATGGTCTAGACTTCTTTCAATGTCTTACAAATAACATTGAAAAATTGAAAGTTAGATACCCGGATAAGTTCACAAATGAAGCTGCTCAAAACAGAAATCTAGAAGCTGAAAGAGAAAAGCTTGAAGTAACTGGAAACGGAGATGGAGACAACGATTAAAAGTTGTAACTTTGTGTAAACCAAAGTGCAAGATGTTCAATATCTTGCACTTTTAAAACTAACTACTATGAACCAATATGACCAAGAATACTTAAAGAAAAATAAGTCAAAGTTGATCTTTACTTTGATAGCTATTGTCCTTTGTGTAGTGGCACTCTTATCACTAAGATACTGTGAAAGGATGGAAGATGTTGCTGAAATCAACAATAACCAAACTGCACTTACTGATAGTATGAAAGTTTGGAGAGATAAAGAAGGATTACTCAATGCTCAAATTGCCAGTTTTAGAAGTAGAGAAACAGAGACTTTCACTAAGCTTTCAACTAAAGATGCTAAAATAATTGAGCTACAAGAGTTAGTCAAGTCAACTAAAGAAAAGTTGAAGAAGCAAGGTAGTGCTACTATTATACACACTACAGCTGTAGTTGATGTTAAAGAAGCTACTCAAGTGATTGGGCATGATACAATTCAAGATACTGTTTATCCTAAATATTCTTCTGATATTGCTTTAAAAGGTAAGATGAAGATTAATGGTAAAGATTCATTAGTAACTTGGGTAGAGGCAAAAGTTACTGCCTCTAAAGACAGTACTCATCTTGGATTAAAGTTTAATGAGAGGATTGATCTGGTAATTGGAGAAGAATCTACTGGTTTTCTTGGACTAGGGAGGCCAAAACCTTTTGGTCAGGTTACACTTCATAATCCCTTCAATAAGGTCAAATCTCTTAAGTCCTACAGTAAGGAACCACTACCTCAAAAAAGATGGGGTGTAGGCCCTGTAGGAGCTTATGGAGTAGGATATGGCTTTGTTACTCAGTTCTTTGTTGGTGCCGGAATTAACTATTCATTTATTAGATTTTGAGTATAGCAGCAGAGATTACCCATGTTTGTGTACCTTGTGGAGTTCAGTACCTTACTGAGAAACAAAAATCTGAAGGAGGAGCTGTGACTGCCAATCTTGGTCACTGTGGAGTGTGCAACACCTTTACACACATCATTCACATTAGACACTATAATTATCTAAATAAGCCCCATGAATAAAGATATTGAATCTTTACCCATATTCCCAAAGTATGCAACTAAAGGAGAGGGAGACAAGATTTATACTTTTGAAACTCATGTACATATCCATATTGATTTAGAGTTTAGTGTCAAGGTGTATTTATACCCTGTAATTGGCACTTATGTAGCTAGAAACCATGCTGAGAGGCAATTGGTTATACAAGCTCATCTCAGAGAATGTCTGAGAATTTCAAAGTATGGCATCTTCAGCCCTGAAGACACTTTAGTTTTACCTTTTGTGGAAGTCCTTGACAAAGAGGACAGTCAATTTTTACAAAAACTTCATTACATGTGCCCATGAAAACAATCTATGAAGAATATAGAGAAGCCATCCAAGAAGCTGGAGCAAAGAGTTTCAGAGAAAGAATGGAGATGGGACCAACAACTTATAAGGAAGGTTTCTTAGATGGAACTAAATATCTTCTTGAAGAGTTATTACCACAACTACTGTTAGAGCATGCTGAAATGCTTAAACAAAATATTGATGCTGAGAAATCAGTATATGATTTTCTATCAAAAAGAAAGTGAAGCTTCAGGCCTCACTTTCTTTTTTTATTCTGATTTAAGTTTTTCTAAATCTAATCTTTTTTGATTTTCATCATACAAAGACCTGGAAGGCCTTATGAAAGAAGCATCTACTGCATCTTGTATTTCTTTTGTAACTTGTTCTTCAAAAGCTTTTTGACCTGCTGCAGATTCAATAGCATCATATTTTTGTTTTATATCTTCTCTATCCCAGATTTGCTCTTGAAGCTCTTTAATTTTTCCTGCCCTATCACTTTTGAAAGATTTTAAATCTCTTTTATAGTCAGAGTTTTTAAAGTAGATATCCACTAGCTCATCTTTTTCCCATTCTTGAGCTACCTTATTAGCAAAACCAAATTTGAATTCTTTTTTAATCAATATTTCATTAGCTAATACAGGAAGAAACTTACTTGTAGAAGTATAAAGTTTATCTTGACCTTGGTTAGGCCCTTGCATAATTTCTTCTTCTCCTAGATATTGAGCTTTTATGTAAGTTTTAAAAACATTATCAGTTTGTTCAAAAAATTTAGTCAATCCTTTAGGATCCATCATAGTAGTTACCATATCTACAGGATCTGTATATAAAATAGTAGTCTGAATTATTTGAGTAATTTGATTTTCTAAAGCTATGTACAACTCTTCTTTTTGCTTGCTGATATTATCTTTTCTAGAGTTGCCATAATAATCATTAGGAATTTTAATATTAGTACCTGCAATAGTATCTTCCTTAAGTTCTTCTTCATCTCCTCCTCCAATAGAAGCCCAAGCTGCAGCTAATATTACTTTTGTAAATACAAAATATAAGGTGCCAGTTACTTCATTAATAATAAACATAAGGTTTTGTCTATCAGTCTCTTTTTCAGTAAGATTTTCAAAAGTATAATTGGGCACAAGATTTTTACCTGAAATAGCATTAATAGGTAACCCTGCTACTTTTAAAGTTAAAGCTTTACCCATAGCTGCAAGTTGTCTTCCAGCATTGATTGTTTCTATTTCAGCAGTATCAGCATTTCTTCTATTAATATAGGCTCTAGTAACAAGACCTACAGAAAGAGCTCCAGCTAATCCTAAAGAGATAGGCAAAGCAATACCTGTAGTAACACCTCCTATAGCTCCCATAGCCAAAATTCCTGCTGTTCCTGCAACACTAGTTTTTTTATTTTTTAAAGCTCCTGTATAGGCCCCATCAAAATTATCTAAGGATAGTGCTAAATTCTTTTGATTTTCTCCAAACCTTAGACCTATTTGACTAGACAACCAGGTTTTAAAAGTCATAATGAGTCTACCTAAAAAGTACTTCTTAATATAAGTACTTCCTAGTTTAGAGTAATCTCCATTTAGTAGAGCAATAGTATTAGTAGCTCTATCTTTGATTCTATTGGCTTCTTGACTACTCATATTAACCCAAGTCTCTTGATTCTCAGGTGTATTAAATCCTGGCTTCAATGAAACTCTTCCTTCTACAATATCAAAAGCTGGAAAATCAGAGCCAGAAAAGACTTTAGTTACATTTCCATTTTCATCTTTAATATCAACATCCATAAGAATAGATAGAATTTGAGGAACTTGGTTATGCCATTCTGTATATTGGGTTAAACCATAAGGTTTTAATACATCAATTATCCTAGTGGCACCTGAACTCCTACTAGCTCTATCAAGTTCATTAGTGGCATCTTGAAGAATAGCCATCTTTTGTACCAAGAGTCTTGTTATTTTTATTTGATCAGCATATTCTTTAGCCGGAGTTAAACCTAACTTTCCAAAATGTCTTAAACTTTTTCTGTTAATAAAAGAATTAGCTACATTAAAGTTTCCAGCAGTCCAATATCTTCCAGTATCATTAATCATACCTGAAAACCAACCTTGTACCCTATTTACAATTTGAGCAGGAGGGTTAAAAGCTAAACCTAAGAATACATTTAATCTGTTTACAAGAGTTTCAGCTACAGCATTTAAAGTGTAATATTGTCCTAAATTTTCAAGAATAAAATCAATTTCACTTATTTCTACTTGAAGTCTTTGTTCTTCAGCTTCATCTGCCACTTCTTCTAATTGAACTTCAAGAAATTCTTTATAATCTTCTAAAGTTTTTTTGTATTCTTGCTCTTCTTTAGAGTATTGTTTTTTACCTAGTTTAACTTTCCAAGTATTATCTTCAAGGCCTTTGACTTGTTTATTAATCCAATAATCAAGTCTAGTTTGAGCATTTACTCTTTCTTTTGAAATATCTGTAGTTTTATTTCCAGATAAAAAAGGAGAAGACAACAATCCTCTAAGAAGCTGTCTTTGTTTTCTTTCTCCTTCTTCATCTTCAGTTTGTTTAGTATTTCTTCTTTTTATGGTTTTATACAAACCTTGCATCATAGTCACTTCATTGATAGCAGCTTTTTTAGCTCTATACTCAGAAACAATATCTAAGTAAGCTTTTACCATAGTAGGTAAATCAAAAGACTGCTCTTCCCTTACTTGATTAGCAATATAGTTTTTTAAATCTGATAATCTAAAAGGAGTATTAGGATTAGGTAATAACTCACTAATATCTTTTTGAATAACAGTTTCTATAAGACTTATAGTTGCCGGAGTCAGATTTTTTCTTTTTAATTTACTAGAAAAAGTAACTTTTTTATCTTGAGCAATACTCATCTTATAGATAAGCATTTCTAATCTTTCATTAACAACCCCATCAATACTTTGTATTGGTTTGTTCATTTTTTCTTGATCTTTAGGATCAACAGGATTAGTACTTTCAGTAAAAAGACCTTTTAAAGTTTTTCCTGTTTCTCTGAACAATCCTCCTGGTTTACCCATATTAGATACATTCTTTGAAAACAAAACCTCTAGCATGCTCTTTTTCATTTCCCATAAAGAATTATGAGAAAGTCTTTGCTCAGAATCATTTAACCCTTCATTGATATAAAAAGCTGCTTCACTAAAATTTTCCCAAAGTTTTAATAGGTCTTGGTCTTTAGCAATCTCATCATATTGAGCATCAAAATATCCTGTTTCTTGCTCTATTACTTCATCTGTGTTAGGATTTACTCTAGTAACTTCTCTTTTAGGAAAGAAAGTATTAAAAGTAACTAGACTTTGGTATTGAGTAGAGGCATTGCCTGCATTAAAATCTACTCTACCTCCTTGATGTTTTCTTTTAGAATCTAATACTAAAAAAGGATTTCTTACTGTTACTCCTATGTTAAAAGAAATTAAATCTTCTGCAGGAATTTCATCTACATCATTTACCTCTAAAGAGTCCATAAGAGCTTCTAACTCTGTTTCTACATATTGGATAAAGCCTTCTAATAAATCAATTTGTTCTTTAACAATTTTATTGTACTCAAACTCTCCTATATCTTCAATAACCTGTTTTTTATAAGCTTCTGCTTGAGCAGGAACTGTAGTAAGGCTACCAGGAAACTTGACTTTGTATCTGGGATCATTGGCTATTTCAGGAACCAAAGAAATATTTAAGAAGTCTGCATTACTATTAATCCAAGAGAATTTTTCAGCTTTCTTAGCAGCAGCTGCTTTATAATCCTTATTTCTCATTGCTTCATTAAACTCAGCATTGTTTTGAGAAATAAAAGACCTTAAAGCTTTATCCCATCTATCTGAAAATTTACCAATTAATTTTCCTGTCTTATTACCATTGGCATCTTGCTGATAAAACAAATCCCAATTTGTATAAGGAGCACCTTTAAAAATACCAAGATAACCTAAAGAGTTTAGTTTTCTTTTAGCTTTATCTTCAATGTCAGATATAGCTTGTGTCAAATCTGCAGCTCTACTTTTTTCAACATTTCTTTTATCAGAAAGAGTTTTTTTAATCATCTGAACTAAAAGAGATTCTTGACCTCCTATATTCATTTCAGAACCTAAAGCATTGAACCAAGTATCTACAAATGATAAATCTGCAATATCTCCTAAAATATCTTTTACAATATCATTTACTTCTTCATCAGTTAGAGTAGCTTTAACTTGTCCTTTAAAATAAAGCTCTTTAATTGATTCTGATTTAGTAATGTAATCTCTAAGATAATTTACTTTAGCTTTATAGATTTTATCATCAAAAGCTCTGACTTTATCATTAAGTTCATTTAAAGTTTGTTTAATAGCAGGGTCAATAAGTTCTGGCTTTGATACATCTACTAACTTATTGTTTTCATTAGCAGAAGAGTAATCAGAGATATTTCTAAAATATTCAACAGCCTCCGCAGCAATCTTTAAATTTTCTAATGTAGGTTTAGGAGAAGAAAGTATTCTTTCAATTAACTCTATATCCGGATTTAAAACTGATAGTTTCATTTCAAAGATATTAGGGTCAGTTAACATATTAGAAATCTGATTCTTAATATCTTCTTCAATTTTCTTTAATTCAGCTATTTGTTTTTTATGCTCTGTAGATTTATCAAAAGCAGAATCAGATTGCATTTGAGCAATCCTTTCTTGAATTTTACTTAATTGTACCTCTTTAAAATAAACTATGTTATCATAGGTTATACCTGTAGATTGATTCATAGTAGCAGGCATAAAAGAATCATATCCTTGATACCCTTCAGAAATAGGATCTTCATTAGGATTTTTAAACTCATCAATTTCCCCTTCATTAAGCAAAGGAGAAATTAATTTATCATACTTGTCATATATTTCTTTAGCTACTGTATTTTCAGAAGCTTTTACTTTTTTAGAATCTATTCTACCATCTGTAATAAATGAATCAGCATTTTCTACAGTATCTCTAAACTCTTGTATTTCTTGAGCTCTTAACTCTTCTACAGTTAAATTATAGGGCTCTTTAGATACAAACTCTTTAAATCCTTCTATATCTTGTTCAGAACCTCTAAATAAATCTGAAAGATATTTATCAGTATTTAATATTTTATCAGTAGGAAATACAGCAATAGCTTCATTAATTTGAGATTTCCATTCTTTAATATCATACTTAGCTCCTCTTTGTTGTATTCTTTTTTCAAATTCTTTATCTGTAAGATTTATAACTTTATCAAAAGATTCTGCATTATTTTTTAATAAATTAGTATTAGAGGTAAATAAAGTTTTTCCTTCAGAAACAGCTCTTTGTTTTGCAACATTAAACATTTCTTGCATCATTTGATTATACTCATTGTTCCATTTTTGAGTACCACCATCTTTAACTTGATAAGTTGTTACATTATATCTGTCAGCTATTTTTATTACTTCACTATTTATTTCTGTAGAATAATCATCATCTAAAGAAATAAAATTGTCTTTTTTTTCTTTCTTTAAAAAACTTTTTCCTATAGTAGGATGTCCAAACACTATTTTATCATCTAAAGCTAGAAATTTATCTTGTGTTATATCAAGGTACTCAGAGTATTGTTGTAAGGCAAAGTTTTGTTGTTCTTTAGATATAACTACACCTATTTCTGTAACACTTAATCTATTAAATCCTAAAGCTTCATAAACCTGTTTAGCTAACTTAGGATCAGATTCAAATAATTCTTCTACACCAGGTTTAACTTCTTGTGTAGGTTCAAAAGACTCAGACATAAAAGAAGCCTTTTTGTTCACATCATCTAATACTTTCCCATTAGGTCTGATGTGAACTAAAACTTCATCTCTTAAAGTAGTGTCAACAAAAGCAACATCTCCAAATAGTTTTCCAAGATACTGGTTATTAACTTTTTTTTGAATTTGTCTAGCTGTGTTTAAAGCAGAACCTTTTCCTCTGTTAGCATCAATAGGAACTATAATACTAGTAAATCCAGCTACTTTTTGGGCTCGGAGATCAGGATTTTCTATTTTTACTGTATCTCCAATATGAGAAGAAAGGTGACTAGTTGAAAGGAAACAATTCATATTAACAGTTGTCTTGAGTGTTAGTATTATTATTTATAAAAGAAATAGAGCCATCTGGATTAAAAGTAAGAACAATGTCCTTATTTTTCTTCATTTGCTCTTGTTCAGCTTCAGTTAAAAACTGACTAGCTCCTACAAATGTACCACTTTGTACTTTAATTTCTTTCTCAACTTGCATAAAATTTAAAACCTCAGTGATAGCACCATGAGCTAAAGTATTTTCTTTTACTTCTGGCATAATAGCCTCAACTAACTTAAGGAACATCTCTTTAAATTTATCTAATAAACTTTGAGAAGTACCTTCATAGCTTATTCCTGACATATATTTTTGAAGTTCTTTATCTTCAATAACCTTTGCCATGAATTCAAAAATATCTATTCCTGCATAAGCAATAGCTTCTTGCTTTCCTTGTAAAGAATATTGACCTGGAAGTTTTTTTCTTAAAGCTTGAGCTTTAGCTTCAACTGCAGCTAGTACTTTAGGATCTAAAGAGTTTCTAAAAGCTTGGAAGACATTATTGACACCCACAACATGAGCAGGAGCATCTTCATTTATGGTGTAGATACCTGAATTTATATCATAGGTCATATACTTGACCATTTCTTCTTTCTGAATGGAGTGTAGTAACTCATGTAGAACTGTTTTAGTTCCTCCATCTACAGTTCCAACTATGGCATCTTTATTAATGTAGACTCTGTTTTCTTCTAATCTAAATACTCCATTTGCAGTTGCTCCTACAATTCCTTTAAAATTATCTGTAATAACAAAATCAGTATTATCAGAGATATAAGGAGACATTATTTCTGCTATGGCATGATACCTTGAAAAATATTTATTAGGAGTATCTAGGATAGCTGTTAGGGCACTAGAAGGTTTCATACCTGAGAAAAATTTAGGCACTATTTGTCCTGATGCAGGTGTTCCTATTACTGGAGTATTTCTAATTTCACTAGTAGGCTTAAGATTTTGCTTATCTACAGAAGAGGTCAGATCTTTGGCACCTAAAGCATACTCATTCATTCCAGGTACTCCTAAAACATCAATTTTAGAATAAGTGTTTTGTCCTGTTTTTTTATACAAATCAAACTTCTCATTCTTGATGCTTCCTTTTTTAGCTTTTTTCTTCATTACTAAAAACATAGGCAACTCTTCAATAGGTAAAGAAACAGTAAATTGAGTCTTTTCTTCATCTAAGTAATCCAAAGCTTTCATATCTTCTTTTGAAAGAGTCTTTACCTTATCTGGATTATGTTGAAAGAATTGTTCCATAAATACAGAATGATAGGTACTCTCATTGTATCCTAAAAGAGATTTGAAAACTGTTGGAAATCTCTTATTATTCAATCTTTGAAGAGTAGAACTAGCTGAAATAAATCCTTCTTTACCATTGTATCCTACCTCTTGTAAATACTCAATAGGAATGTATTTAACAAACTGTACAGCTTCTTGAACTCCTCCTTCAAGAAAAGCATAGTTGATTAACTCTTGCCCTAAATCTCTGGTACTATAAGGTTTACCATTTTTAGGAGGTAGTGGTCTATCTTTCAAAATTAATTCCGGAATAGAAACATATAAGTGTTTTTCTTCTAAGTTATCACTTACAGTATTATTGTACTTAATAACAGAAGGCATACCATTAAACTCTACTTCATAAGTAAATTTTTGCAAGAGTTTGTTTTGTTTCAACTCAGGTACTTGGTCTGCATGCTGATGTAAATAGTGAGCCAAAGAAGTATTAGAAGGGCTGTCAATAAACAATCTTTTTCTTTCACTTTGAGTATCTATATCATATAGACCCAAGCTATCCCAAGAGAAGATAAATTTCTTCACTTCTTTAATAATACCTTGAATTATCTCAGCTTTTTTATAGTTACTTTCAGTCTCAATGTTAGATTCTTTCATAATACTTTGTACTACAGCATTAAAATTAGCATCAGTATAAGGAAAGAACTCAGACCAAAGATCATTTCCTAAAGAAAGACCTGTAACAACTATTTGACCTTGAGGAGTAGTAGGTTTTATTTGAACTTCTCCAACTTTGATATAGCCTTTTTTCAATGGATTTTGTGCATTAATAGGTAAGAAGTCACCAATCAAAGATGTCACATTGCTGAACTTAGTATTAAGAATAAGATTAGACAAATCTGTGTGTACAAGATTTGCTTCTACAATAGATTTACCTAAGTTATTAGTGTTTAAAACTGATTGAACTTTACCTAAACTTTTAGCATAAACATTTAGTTCTGTGAACTTAAGTAGTGCTCCTAGTTGAACAAGTTCTTCAGAACCATTTTTGGAGATGCCTTCCTCTAAATTATCAGCAGTTAAGAGTTCTTCTGTATCAATCTCTATAGTAGGATTTTCTAAATGCACTAGTTTACCTGAAGAATTGATAGCATACTTTTCTCTACCATATTTTTTAATCAAATCTTTAATAACTGTCTTTTCTAAATCTTTACTGTATTCAGCAGTAATACCTCTCCCTAAAGTAAGTCTTTCTACAAACTCTCTCAAAATAGGTTGAGAAAGTAGGGTGTAAGAAACTGATCTTCCATTTTCATTTTTATCAAAACCTAAAGCTGTCAATAAACTATCCACTCCAATAGTAATGGCATTAATATTAACTCTACCTAAGATTTGTTCTTTCTCATTATCTGTAGCTGTATTTTGTCTTTCAGCAAATGCTTCAGCAATAGTTCTAGAACCATCTAAAGTCATTTCTTCTCCAAATATTCCACTAGAAATCTGTTCTCCAATAACTACTTGTTTAGTTTTATAATCCTCATCTTCTTCTTTTTCTAGAAGAGTAATCCTATTATTAACTTGTTGAGTCAAAGCATGGAAAGTAACATAATTAGAATAGATACCAATAGCTAATTTACCTGCAGAACCTAAAGCCATTTTTGACTTTTGGTACTCATCAGATAAGATGGTAAAATTATTAGAGGTACTGCCAGCCATATTCTCTGCTTCATTTTCAGAAAACCCTTGTTGCATTAAAGCATCAATAGTGGCATTAAGCTCTCCTTCTTTTTTCAACTCTCCAATAAAAGTAGCTTGGTCTCTAGCAAAATCCATAGAAAGAACTTTGTTTATCTTTTCTTGTACTCTAGAGTCTGAAGTATTGAAAACAGCTTTATGTATATTTATAAAATCATTTTCAGCAATTTTTAAATCAAGTTGTCTTTCTAAAGAAATAAGTTTCTTAGCTATGTTTAAAGGTTCTGCTTGTAACTCATCTGCAAATTCATCTCCCATTACTTCTCTTACTGCAACATAAAATGAAAGTAGTTGCTCCTCTCCTGTTTTAGAGTTTAAAGCTCCCATCTCTTTTTTATAGAGAGATCTTAAATTTTTAAATTTACTACCATGTTTATGACTAAGTACTTCAATAACACCAGTTCTATAATTTACAATATGATGTAATTCATAAACATTTTCCTTATCAACATCATAATCAAGACCTTTTTGTTTGGTAAAGTTCTTAGGTACAATCATCAAATCTCCTGACTCTGGGGGTAAAAACCCTACAATCTCAATACTTGAAGCAGAGACATGGGCAGAAGTAGGAGTTCTAAAAGAAAAGTTGTTAAGTAAAGCAGGGTCAATTACTCCATTCTTTAATCTTAGAGTGCCATCTTTTCTTTTTTCTAAATACTTACCTGTCTTACCATTAAAATCTTCAAATAAATCAATAAGATTACCATCTACATTTTTAAATTTAGAAGGAGCCAACACTTGAGATTTTTTAAAAGAACCATCTTCTCTAAGGCCAGCACCTTGTAACCCTTTACCATTCCAAGCATCAAGATAGATAATTCTTGAAGCATCTATCCCTTTCATATCTTCTGAAAAGTCAAACCCTGCTTCAGAACCTACTACATAAGAATTACCCGGCATCTTAAATTCCATTACTCTTTTACTTACAATAGCATTTAAAAGAGCCTCATATCTATTACTATTACTAGCCAACCACAATGGAACTTTAAATTCGTAGTAAGGAGGATTACCTGGAGTTTTACTAGTAACTTCTACAAGTTCTAATCCTTTAATATCTTGGATAGGATAATCTCTACTTATAGCCTCTTTTTGTAAAAGTTCTTGAAGTTTAGTAATAAAGTCTTTTTTATCTATGACTTGACCATTAGTATCCAAACCTAACTCATCATATAGTTCTTGTTTTTTATGATCTACAATAGCTTCAAAAGTGTCTGCATATCTTTGGTAAAGTTGAGTTCCATTTAAAGGTTCTCCATTAAATTCAAAAATTTGCTCCTGAATATTCATTATTCCATCTCCAAATAAAAGTTTAAAGATTTGAGTACCCATAGAAATTTTATCTTCTTTTTTCAAATCTGATTTAAAAGGAACATCTTGTTGAATTCTAAAATCATTTCTATTTAACTCCAACATAGCTATAGTTTCTATGTCTACATAGGTTTCAGGATTAAATGGATTGATAGGAGTTTGTACAGAACCTACTTTATTAGCTGAAGCATAAGAAGCTCTAACAGGCATTTTATATTTATCTTCTAGTTCTTCTAGCTTTTTTCTAAATTGATCTAATTTAGTACCTGCAGTAAGCTGAGGTAATAGAGGAAAAGAAGAAGATTTAATATAAAGAGTTCTAGCCACATCCATACCCTTATGAGCTTGGTCAAAAATCTTACCTGTATAAACCGGCTTAAGTGGTTGTAGAACTTTTCCTAATTCTTCTTTAGTAAGAAGAGCTGACTTAGGAATAGGTACTCCATCTACTTCTGCTTTTTTCTGCTCAGCTATTTTGGCAGATATATTATCAAACTCTTCTTGAGTTAATCTACCTTGATTAAAGAGAACATAAACATGCTCTGAAGTAGTGGTATACTCCTGAGCATCTGTAGCTTCAATACCAAAGTAGTCTTTAATTTTACTAAAAGCATCTTGAAAACTTTTTCTTGCCACAGCTTTTTCTATATCAGAAAAAGTTGGATAAGCTTCAATTAAATCAATAGCAGTAAGGTCTCCTTGAATTTTTTTTCTCAATCCTTTTTTACCTTGCCCATAGTAGAGAGAAATAAGGTACTGAGAATTTTCAGAGATATCTTCAGTGTCTGCCATAAATACTTGCTTATACTTGGCATCTTTAGAATCAGCTAAAGTAGCACCAGGAGCAATTAATAAAGCAAGTCTTTTACCAATATTAATTCCTGTTTTTTCAGCATAAGTATTGAAGAAATTATCATCTAAAGTACTAGGAGTAGGGATACTACTATCAGCAAATAAAGCTGGATCTCCTGCAATAGTACTTAAAATATCAGCATTAGAAATTACAGAGTTCACTACAAAATCATAAGCAGCTAATTCAAATATTTCATTCATATCCTTTATCTTAGGATTAGAAGCAATATAAGCACTATCAAAATAACCTAAGCTTTTTACTTTACCTGAAGCATCTCTTTCAATAAAACTCTCCCATACATCTTTTTTACTAGAAACTAGGTTATGAAGAATATCTTCAACCACATCAATCATTTCTTCTTTGTGCTGAGACTCAAC